>Ga0208666_1000017_pt1 | contig 61152 bp, 57 predicted proteins | sample 5B_taG_FD_184078 | JGI IMG/M metagenome (GOLD analysis project Ga0208666, IMG submission 184078) | Marine viral communities from the Subarctic Pacific Ocean - 5B_ETSP_OMZ_AT15132_CsCl metaG (SPAdes) (version 2) | ecosystem: Environmental > Aquatic > Marine > Oceanic | place: Pacific Ocean...
CAGAATTAAATACTCAGACCAATCAAACATATAACCTTCAAATACGTGTTTAGAGTAAGTTTCCATACTTCTCATTACCCAATCATAACTACCATCATTATGTACGGCACAAAATTTATTATCTGTTTCTTCAAATATATTTGGAGCATCTGGGTGTATGTATGTATCAGAATCAACTATTAAAACTTGGTCATATTCTATACCACTATTTTCTAACAAATCAAATACAAGTAATTTGTGCCAATTTGGATTCATAACTTTTTTGTCATAAACCCATTGGTCTAATATAAAAACTTCACAATCATTCTTTTTTGCCCATACTTTCCAACTATCTATTGATACTTGATATGGTTTACATCTTCTTGGATTATCTGGATTTTCTATATTTACTGTAAAAACTATATTAGACATATTGACCTCCAAATCTTTCCCAAGTTATTCTCATCAGTTCTATTCTATCTTGTACACTTATACCAGTAAAGTGCCATATGTTACCATACTTTACAAAAAATGGTGTTGGGTCTTCTATTATTTGCCAATTACCAGCTAACATTTCTTTTTTATGCATTGAAAATAGATTCCACGTTGGTGGTAACAACTTTGGTGTTATATTATTTTTGACCAAATGATAGTTTAAAATTGTTTGTTCTTTACCACCACCCTTATTCCAATTGTCAAGTTCTTCTTGATTGTCAAAGTAGAAATCCAATATCTCTTTGAATATGTGTAAATGTTTTTTATGAAAAAATAGGACACCAGCATTAATATACTGATAGTAATCAATCTCCAAGTTTGGAAAGAACTTACCATACGCTTTTATACTATCGTCCATCCACGTCATATTAGCTATATCATTTACTCCACAAAAATCTTCATCGAATAAATCAAATGGATTGGGTGAATCCCATTTCACCATTGTGTCCGAATCTACAAGACCTATTTTATCGTAACCTTCAGCTCTTTCATAGATTAGTTCTTTATTCCAAATAGGTTTACCAAATCTTTCATCATGTTCGGTGATAACTTGTAAGTCTACGTTGTTTTTCTCACACCAATATTTCCAAGTGTTTAAACAATATTGACTATAACTACTATTTTTATATGTTGAACTTGGGTGGTCTATTGTAACTATGTAAATTAAATTTTTACCCATTTTTCCTCACTAATAAGTCTCTACTGAAATTATCCATGTAGAATTTGTTTTGTTGTTCTTGTTTTTCTTTTGTCTTTGGATGATACAAACTCAATTCCTCTTGTGGTGGTAAGTGAGCATATGTTTTAGCACCAGTAATCAATTCGTGTAATGGTCTTACCCATTTTATATCTTCATGATTACGAAATACTCTAGCTTGATAGTCTGGATAATTTACCCATCCTTGTTCTGTAACTCTCCAACCCCATTTTTGTACATCTTGTTCTGTAAAACCATCAACAGTATTTACTCGTGGTATCCATATCAAATCTACGTCATTAATATCTAATATTGTTTTTAATTGTAGTAATAATATTTCATGTGGATACTCATCTGCATCAATGTGGAAAATATAGTCACCAGTTGAATTTTCAATAACCGAGTTTTTGTGAGCTGCAAAATCACCATCAAGTTTTCGTTGGTACACTTTTATCATCTTAGAGTCAGCATATTGTTGAGTCCAAGATTGTAAAACCATATCAACCGCATCATCTTTCCCATCAACACAGATTACTATCTCGTCTTCTGGGTCTGTCTTATGTACTAATATTTCTAATAACCTATTTAACTCATCGGATTCATTATGAACCGTGATACCATAACTAATTTTCAAGTTAATTTTCCTTGTGCTTTTCTTCTTAATAATTTTTCTTTTTCGACACCGAGTTTGTCAAGTTCTACTCGTAATTTTTTAGCTGAATCTTCACCAAGTTCTTCATTCATCAATTGTTGTTCTACGTCATCCATTTTTTCTTCTACATCATTTAATTTATCTAAGACAGTAACTCTTGGTGGTAAATCTTTTTCATTGAAAATACTACCATAGTCAAAGTCAACTAAATTTATTTCTTTGTAATTTTTTAAGGTATATGTTTTCCAAACTCCCTTAACTTCTTGGATAAAATCTCTGATGTATTTATTGAACGTAATTGAACCATCTCGTATACCTTCTCCCATCTTGACTCTCATATAAGTAAACTCACCAGTATTGGTAAATTCAAGTCCACCGACTTTTCTAATCAATCTCTTTAAAACTTGTGGATATAAATTATCCAAATCAAATACATACAATTTTCTTTCTTGAATAGCACCTCTAAATGGCACCCAATCCAATACCAAAGAAACTTTATATTTTATTTTACCAGTACTTTGTGATTTATACTTTCCTATAATCATATCACCTCTACGAATCATATTTCTTCGTATTAGTTCTCTTTTTAGGAATTTTGTTCTATACGATGCCGCTAGCCCCACTATTAGTCTCCAAGTTTTGTTTGACAAGACCCATATCTGTACAAGCTTCAAGAAACTCGAATTGACCGAATCTCTTAGCTCCTTCGGTATCTAATCGTGATTCATAGAACTCACCATCTTTACCTGGTACAGGATAATTTTTTCTATCTTCCTCTGGTATAAATATCACTTTAGCGTATCTCCAGTACCATTCTTCTCTTGTTCCTTCTGGAAATATTATACCTCTTGGCCCCATATTGATAACTGATGGATACCAATATATTTGTCGTTCTTCATCAAAAAATTCTAAATCTTTGACTATATCTGCGGTTGTCTCTAATTGTTGAGCTCTTTGTTTAGATTCTTTTGTGTAATATGAGTTTGATGTAAACCCACAATGGAAACATAAATAACTTTTAAAATCATCTTCTTCTTTTCGTTCTACAGTCTCTTCAAAACATTTTTCTTCAGAAAAACAATTAGGACATTTTATCTTAATTTCTGCCATATTACACCTTTGTTAATTTTGGTAATTTAATATCTAAACCACTTGGTTTTGTATCTTCAACTTTTTTCAATTGTGGTAGTTTTAGATTTACTTGTTGTGGTTGTTCTTCAAACTTTGGTAAATACTTATCAAGTATTAAACTCAACTCTTTTGTCATGTTTTCTAAACTAAAACTCTTACTATGTAGAGATTGTTTTTTAGCTCCTATCAAGTATTTAGCATAGTTTTTAAAAATATCCATCATAACTCTACAAGCATTAGGATAGTTTGTAGTAAACCACTGCATTCCTTCAACAAACATACCTTCTGGAAAACCCGCAGTTGGTACACTACTCATACTACCTGGTAACAATACAGACATATCCTTTTCTAAGAAATCTGTATGACCACTCCAATTTGGAGCTATAACTGGTTTTTCACTCAAACTAGCTTCCAACAATGGTCTACCAAATCCTTCACCATGTGTTAATGAAACATGAGCTTTTACTTTTGGATGATTATATAATTGATTCATCTCATCATCAGTAAAATCACCATGTAGTACATATATGTTTGGTAGTTCACCATATACGGTTTTACGTATATCTCTAATCTTTGAAAGAATCTCTTCTCTATCAATCACAGAAAATGTAGCTCCACTTGTCTTCATTATAAGACCTGGTGCGTTTTTGACGTTCTTAAATGTTTCCAAAAACGTTTTAACTAACATACCAGTATCTTTTCTATCTTCACCAATATTACCTTGTAACCAATGACCAGTATACAAGAAGTTAAATTTTTCTGGTATCTGTTCAAACTCCGAAACAATCTCTGGACTAAACTCATTAGTCTTTTTGTAAATGTTTAAATCGGCTCCTTCAAATAAGACTTCTATTGCTTTTTCCAATCTCAAGTCTGGTCCTTTTTGACCAGTTTGTTGGTCTACTCTTGAAAATGTAGTATTGATAAAACCTTGTTTAGTAAAGCTTGATGGAACTAATAATAAGTCCATTCTATTAGCACCTTCTAACCAAGTCTGATGAACTACAGTTGATTCTATACCAGCTGTTATTCCAATGTTATATTTAGCATTAACCATAAATTCATTTGGTACTACAATATGAAAGTGTATGTCTGGTTGTCTTGGTAACCTTGGTTCTGTCATCAACCTATCAATAATTCTTTTATCTCTTTCGTCATGTTCATCTAACGCATTCATTGAACAATTACCCCAACGAACAGACATTATCTTAATGTCAAATTTGTCCATATCAATTAACGAATGAACTATATCTCTACTATGTGAACCATAACCACTTCTTGTGGCTACTGGTGCAGTAACTAATACTAATGGTTTCATTTATCCCCCATATTCCTTTATCATTTCTTCAGCTCTTTCGTATTGTCCATCATAACTATTCATATTAAGATACCAACCCTTTTTTCCATTGATACCAACTTTTATATGAGCTACAATTAGTTTAGCTAAATCCTCACTTGGTAAATTTTTTCTTCGATATTTTTCTATTACATCTTTAATTAATTTTTCCATGTTAACTCCTATGCTTTGTAAACACTAAAACGTTTTCTTGGTTTCCAAGTCTCAAAAACTTTATCCATATGTTCAATAAAATTATTACACATTGATTCTCCACTCATCATAGAATCATCACCTATTGCCCATTCATGTCCAACCATACCACATCTTTTTCTTTCTTCTCTACCAACATCATACCAATCTTTTACTCTATCGGCTACATCATTCCAATCACATCTGTCATCGAAAATATATGGCGTTGGAACTGAACCCATTAGGGAACGAGTCCTTGGCCATACTGGTTTTACCCAATCTCCATGAGTTAATCTATCATTATTTTCCCATTTCCTATAATCATGAAACGAGTGTACTTCTGAATAATCTTTGTATGTGACGTAGTTACCATCTAATTTAAATCCACATTGGTCTTGCATTCCACCAGTAACATTTAAAATAACTGGTGTTCCACACATAATAGATTCTGCACCAGACAACCCAAAACCCTCATTTGATGAAATCAACAATGTACAATCTGCTATATTATACAGATAGTTTAGAGCTTCATCAGATAACTTTTGGTCTGAAAAGGCTACATCTCCATTTGGACATAACTCTTTCACAACATTTGGTAAGTGTGTACCATTGTTATCAATTGGTGTTGTATGCATAATCAGAAGACATTTGTCAGCTTTTTCTTTTGGTAACATACCACAAAACTTATTGTAAGACAAAATAATATCACCTACCATTTTACGTTTGATATTACGAGCATTATAAAATAGAATAAAATCTCTATCTACACCCTTTACTGCATTTTTCTTGAAATCTATATATTTTTCGTCTTGTTTCTGTTCTTTAGTCATTGGAAAAAAACTTTTATGATTTATACCATGTGGTATATATGTAGAATCAATATCAGTTCTTGGTTTATGTTGACAAACATTTTGAACAATATTATGAGTTTGTTTTGAAATATTCATAATCAAATCACAAGACTCGTAGTAATTTTCATTCCATCTTGGATAAGGTAAGTCATCCCAAATATTATAATAAAATATAGGAATCTCTTGTCGTATCTCATGTTCCATTTGAAATAACCAAACCCAAAATCGTGGGTCTGTATAAATCATGATAGCGTCTGGTTTTTCTATACTCATTATTTCACGTAACATATCTGGGTTTCCATAACCACTTGTTGGATAAACCTTCAAATAAGGTGTTACTTCAAGTTTTAACTCTTTCTTAACATCGGCCGATAAATCGAATACCTTCCCTTCGTCTGGGTGTTTTATAGCTCCACCAATCTGAACCCAATCATAATGGTTTAACGTTCCCTTGACAAATTCCCTTGACATTGTACCGACACCAGAAGACATACGTAAGTCATCTGACAACAACAATATTTTCTTTTTTGACATTATAACCTCTTTAAATTTTTAATCGTTCAATAATTCCCGTTTAGTAATGGGTGTATCTTTATAATCCATAAAATACTTTTTTAAAACCGATAACTTATCATCATACTCGGCTATGATAGCTAGTTCCTTCTCAATAGTTTCCATCACATCTGGATGTTCTGCTACACCAACTCCATTTTCTAACAGAACTTCAACATTCATTCTATGTTTTTCTATAAGTGCTTCAAATTGAAGCTTACTAACTTTAATTAAATCATCTCTTAACTGCATTAAAACTGACTCCCTGATACTTGTAAGTTTTCGTGTTCATGGATTCTTTTCCTAAAATCCTCATCTGATACATATCTATGTAAGCATCTATTAATTAATTTCTGTAGGGTGAACTCTGTCACTAAACTTTCTTGTTTAAATGATTTATACAAATCACTCAATAGTTTTACAGAAGTTAACTTAACTTTATCTTCCATTATTTCTCTCCGTATATACGTATATATATATAATTAGTTAATAATAACTACTTTCTTACCAACTTTTTTCGCTTCTTTTATGGTACTGAAAGTTCCTTTGGACACCACGTCCTTTGGTATGAACGCAACAATTTTATCTGAGTATTCTACTATCTGTTTATTACGTTTATGGTAGTGCCATGTAGCATATTGTTTACCATACTCAAATCTTGGTCTAACACAATGTACATTGTAGGGATAATGTGTTGGTGGAAATTCCGCATATTTCATATCAAACTCTAATGCATACTTTTTAGCGTATCCATCGGCTCCTTCTTTTTGTCCACCACTTACTATCTCAATATTCTCTCCAAACTTTTCTTTTAGTGCAAATACAAACTCTTTGATTCTTCTTTTATTAGAATATTGTCTCGAACCTACTATTCCTATTTTCATAAATCATTCCGTTTTTGTTTACGTTCTACCTTTTTTTCTTTGGGTGGTTTTTCTTTGAAGAATTTTATTGCTTCAGAGAACTTACTTAACCCAGTTGCTATTTGTGATGGTTCATGGTATCTATATTGAAATCTGAAGTTACCATTTAGTGTATTTAAATCTTCTACACATCTGATATCGAACCAAGCATAGTCACTATCTTTCATCTTGGATATAGCTTTTATACTTGTTTTCCAATGATGAGCTTCGTTCATAGATTCAAGTATTTTACCTAAATCAAAACTATTATCTTTTGCATCATCGAACCACAATTGTAATTCTACTACACCACTTGAAATTTTTTGAATATTTTCTAATTCTCGTAAAATTTCTTTTTCTACCTGTTCATTCGTGAAATCATCTAATTTCATTCTTATACTAATTTTTCCAAGATGATTCATAATTACCTCTTCCTATCACATAGTTCTGGTTTGTTCTTGAACTCACAATATTTACAATTCTTTTGTGAAGGCTCTTTTCTATAAATAGTATCCTGAAGATATTCTCCCTTCTCATCGAAACATTCTGCTAAAAAATTATTCAAGTTCAAAAGTACCCTATTAATACTTGGTTTACCAGAAGCAGGTACTACTTTCTGAACCCTCTTTTGTGGAAAGTCAACATTTTCCCATAACTTACGTTTTACAATGAAGAACTCAACATCTATCTTGTCAATCGGAACATTCATCTGAGCTGAATAAAATTGTTTGTATAATAACAACTGGTCTGTCTTATTTTTGTCCTTCTTCTGCCATTTGTTCCAACCTTTTGTTGAAGTCTTAATGTCGTAGATGATATACTTGTCTCTAACTGTATCGTGGATTACGAGGTCAATATACCCCTTAAACACCACGTTACTCTTCATTTTATAATTTAGTTCTGTTTCAATACCAACAAGTTCATATCCCTTCTTACTGAAATATTGAGCTCTTCTTTTCTTGAACCAGTCTAAAATAACACACCCATCATTGTAAAACTCTACCATATCATTTTCAGTACAAAAAACCTCACCACCATTAGCTTTCATTATTCTTTCATAATGATATTGCATTCTTTGTCTTAATAGGTCTTCTACATCAATTGAATCTGCTTCTTTAGCAGTCTGATTATACATTACGTGTAAATAAAATTGTAGTACTTCATGCATTGATGTACCAAACATTGTGTGAATACTATCTGTAAACTCACGAAGACCATCTACATATAATAATTTCCACCTATGTGGACATTGTGACCATAAATTATATTGACTATACGATACTGATTTCAAAACCAAGACACCTCTTTATCTACTGAACTTAACTTCTTACGTTTATTTACTTTTAAATCTAATTCTACACTACTCAAACATTCATCAATCAACTCTTGGTCAATATTACTTTTAGACAAATCGTAATTAGTGTATGGTGTTTTTGGATTGTCTCTAACACCTTTACTTAGTAACCACCTACGAATGTACTGCCATGTTGAATTAGCTGCTAGATGTGGTTGAACTTGTTCTGTTATGTGACTTTTTTGTGTCACTCCATTTAATATACAATATAACCAATTCATAGCATCTTGTGGTAACTTGGGTCTAGCACGAGAAATGATTTCCTGCATGGTATTCCTCAAGTTCTCCCTAAAAGTTAACTCAAAATTATCTAAATTCCAAGAGCTTTTTTCAGGTATTTTTCGTATCATATTCTGAAACTCTTCTTTGGTTTTAAATGTGTATGGATAATTTTCTCCTACAACTTTACTCATTTGTGGATTGTCATACACCAAAACTGGTTTATCAACTTGTATACCATCTTGTACCGATAGATTCCAAGTCATATAACCATCAACAAAACTTACACTACAATGAGAGTTTTCTAACAAGTATCTATATTGACCTCTGTTTAATTTAGAAGCTACATACTCTTTTGGAGCTTGCCAATCAGTACTCCATATCATATACTCGTCTTCCAATCCTTCGAAATATTCTAACAACCTATTTACACCAGTAGTTTGACCCCACCTATGATTGAATACAACAATCTTCTTATCTGTTGGTAAGTCTATAGGTTCTGCTGGTGGTAACGGGTCTGAAGCTAGTGGCATAGTTTTTGTCTTATTCTTGATATAATTCATATCAATAGAAACTGGTTGTCCTTTTGTAAAGTTTCTAGCTAACCAATCATTCGATATATCAGTATGAAAGAATGCATTATCAGCCATACCTATTGATTCTATTTGTCTCATAAATGGTGGTGGTGTTGCTGAAGATACTCTACTACCTGGACAATCAACCCAGTGAAAGAATAAAAATCTACTTACAACTTGTCCATATCTCTTATCACTCATAGCTACAAAGATATTATACAACATCTCTGGTTGGTGACAAAATACGAAATCAATGTCTTGTGTTTTAAAGTCTATGATATTTCTAAAAACAGAATCATGGAAAGCTGAACGATTAGATAGAGCGTTTCTATAGTATGGATATTTTATAAGAGTAACATTTGGTCTGTCATCAGGCATAGTATGTTTTTCTGGTACTAAAACATAATGATGACATTCTGGTAAGAATGATATTGTCTTTTCTAATACTTTATAATTAGAATCAAACTGATGTTGAAATACTCCACTACTATCAAATCTTACTGGACTACCATAATGTAATATTCTTAATCCATCCATTTACCATGCTCCTTTAAGTGCCATAATCTATGTGTGAACATTTCCCAAACTAAACCAAATAGTGTATCTGATTCATACACTCCAGCTTTACATTCATATTTATACATCTTTTTTACCCTTAGTATCTCTTAACCAATTTATGTAATGTCTAATCTTACCACCCAATTCCATATCATTAGGTGTTTCTTTAACCATTCTTTCTATAATCTTCAATGGTGATTTCATTACTTACCCCATTTACCATTTTTAACAATGGTTGCCATAATTCCATAATTACTAACATCTAAATAAGCATCTTCCATTGGTTCACCTTCTACAGCATTTCCTCTCTTACCCATTAATAAAGTTTTTAACCTTTGTATCTTATCATTCATCCTAAACCATAAACCAGTAAGTGACAAATGTATCTCGTCATCTGTTATTAATTGAGTACCAACCGAAATATTACCTGGGCCATAATCATGTTGTTTATGACAGAATAATTCGTATTGTTCTCTCTGTAGTTTTTTGAACTCTTGTGTCATTTCTGGCCATTCTTTTTCCATTTGTTCAACAATTGTTCCAGGTGAATCAACACCTGTTGGTGTGTCTTTTATAGTTTTCATAACTTTTCCTCTTTTTAAGTCTAATAAACTCGGTTCACTCAATTTACACTACCTCGTCTACGACACCATACTCCAAACATTCACTAGCTGTTAGATAGGTATCTTGTTTAGAAACTCCTTCCCAAAACTCCGAAGATTTCTTTGTTACATCTCCAAGAATATTACAAATTGTTTTTTGTAATAGTTTTAAATGGTCAGCTCCTTTTAGTACATCCGATGTTTTTCCAGCTTCAAACGCGGAACCTTCATGAACCATCACGGTTGAATTTTGAGTCATCGTTCTTTTACCAGTTCCACTAGCAAGTAAAACTGCTGCGGCCGACATACAAGCTCCAAGGCAGTGAGTGTTAACTTTAACTGGTAGACTTCTTATATAATCTATCATACCTAACATAGTATATACATCCCCACCATAGGAGCTTATAATCATATTTAGTGCTCTTCGTGGGTCTTTTTGGTGTCTTAATAGATTATCTATTTTTGTAACGATTGTATAAAGATTGTCCATATCAAAATCATATGCCATATAGACTGTATTTGTTTCTGTATTTACACCCCATTCTAACTCTTTCATTAAAATGGCGTGTTCGATATTTCTCTCTTCAAGATTAGTCATTGTAAACTCCTATTGTAAACTAAATGGTAAATCCTTCCACATCTTTGGCTCTATGCCATATTTCTGTAGAACTTCTCTAATTTCATACATTCCTTGTTCTGTTAATATAAGTGTTTCTACAGCGTTACCTACTTCTGATGTAGAACACTCATAGTGTTTGGTCATAATTTCAATAAACCACTTTGGTAAATTCATGTCGTTCTTCCCTTTTACGTATTTCAAAAATTGTTTTCCTTTTGGTAGAACATCACAATATATTTTATAATGTTCTCTTGGTGTTAAGACATCCCAATACTTTTGAACGTCATTAACGAAATCAACCCATTCCATCTTCATTGATAGAAAACGATTGACCATGTAATCCGAATATGTTTTTTTATCCTCTGTTGAAAGAGTATCCCAATAATCTGGGTTCTGATATTGCGTTACAGCATTTAAATGGTCGAATAGACCCTTTTTCTTAATTGTCTGTTTCTTCTTCTTTGACACTTAGACCACTACTCTCTAAAAGTTGTTTTGGTACTTGACCACAATTACCACAACTATAAACTTGAACTGGAACCAAACCAGCTTGTCCTGTTGGTGAGACGATAGCTGATATTTTCTTAATAACAAATGATGTTATAAATAAATAGTTTCCACAATTGTCACATTTCATAGTTTCTTGGTCTTCAAGATTAATTTTTACTTCACTTTTTGGTGCACCTGGAAAAGGTTTCATTGGTTTTGTACTCATTCTATTTCTCCTATACTAACTGTTGCGACTCCATGTTTTTGTACAACCAATGTCGTACACTTTTGAGCTAATTCAATACCTCGTTCTATATTTCCTGTTTGTAAGTAACCACGAACCAATCCTGCTAAAAAAGTATCACCAGCTCCACTAACATCTCTAACTGGTACTGAATCTACTGGAAACTCTATGTCATTCCATCTACATCCCTTACTACCCAAAGTAACAATAAGTTTGTCTTCAAATCCTTCATCTGATAATAACTCGTGGTTTTTCTTATACTCTAATTCATTTATTTTTATAAAGTCTGCATTCTTAATCCAAGTACCAAGTTTCTTTTTTGTATCAACAAATACATTTTTATTATTGTCACAAATCCACTTGATATCATCTTCGTGTAAGAAACCTTTACAATAATCTGATATAATAATAGCATCAACTTCAACTTTACCACTCATTGATATATAACATTCATTATTCTGAATTGTTGATAGTAGTATGTCTTCTATTCTATCACAATAATCATGTTCATCAACTCTTAAAACCATTTGACCACTACGATTATCAACGTATCTTTTTTTAACAATACTATTCTGATTAGTAATTGTATGAATACCCATATCTAACGATTCAACATTATTTGAAACATTTCTAGCCATACCATCATTCGATTCTTCACGTGTAGGTACAAATACTGGGATAGGAGCTTCTGGACTTATTCTTTCGATATCTCCATAAATAAAAACATCTTTACAACTATCTCCAACGACTAAGACTTTTTTCATTTTACAACTCCCAATAACTCTATTATCATAGACATTGCATTTATCTCCTTATCAACCACAATAGCATCAGATTGTTGATATTTAGCTAAGGTCAAGATACATTCTGCTACATGACCTTTACCCCAATCATCTACCTCATCATATAATAATCTAAACAACTCTGAATAATCCTTTACTTCACTATCTAATAACAATTGTCTTATGTTCTTAAATGCATTTCTTTTATCTTGGTTCTTCAAGATATCAAGTACTTTCATCTTGTAATCATTCTGAATGATACTTGTTTTATCCAACTCAAGATTACCATCAACAGATTGTCTTTGTGCAGAATTTAAAACTCTACGAATATCTGGATAACAACTATTGATGATAAAAGCTATATCTTCGTTTTTATACGTAACATTTTCATTATCAAGTATTTTACCAAGATGTATAGCTACTTCTTTTTTTGATGGTGGTGTTAGATTATACGCTTGACATCTACTTTGGATTGGGTCTATAATACGCTCAACAAAATTACAAGTTAAGATAAATCTACAATGATTAGAATATGTTTCCATTATGTTACGAAGAGCCGCTTGACTTGTTGGTGTGATATAATCAACCTCATCAAGTATAACGATTTTCATATTAGCGAAACCAAGAGAACCAGCGAAAGGTCTGATTTTATCTATGACCTCGACTCTTCTTTCATCCGATGCATTAATGTATAGATATTCACAATCAATGTTCTTAACAAGTAATTTAGCGAGAGTGGTCTTACCTGTACCAGCCTTCCCATATAGTAAAAGATGTGGTAAGTCTCCACTCTCTATAGCGTCTTCTATCTTAGTCTTTAGGTGTTTGTTACCTATGTAAGATTCGAGACTTGTAGGCCGATACTTTTCTACCCATAGAGTGTTTTTATCGTTTGTAACTAACATTCAAATTATATAGCTGTACGTGATTGTAAAAAGTAAACTGCTGAATAATCATCAATGTTGAAAGACAACTTTACAAGTGGTCTATCTCCACCAACCATTTCAAAAGTACCAGTTTCACATTCTTTATTTACATTCAATATTTCAGACATAACATCACTATTGAAGTAAAATTTATCAACATCAGCATACTTTGTTGTTGTTACTGGTATTTCCAATCTGTTAGAGTGTGTTGTTCTCCAACCAATACAAACTGAAGTTTTTTCATTTTCAGTTAATACTGTAAATGTATCTATTTCATCTCCAAGTGCTGATTTACCACTTGTAAATTTTTGAATGAAATTAGAATCCATTGTAAAAGATACTTCCCACTCTTGTTGAAAAAGAGTCTTCAATATCTCATCACTAGCTTTAGGTACGACACTTGTGTCGTGTAACATATATTTCGCTTTATTACCAAAATCATCTTTACAATTTACCTCAACCGCTTTCTTCTCACCATCTCTATCAATGCTAGTAACATCAAAAGATATTTCTGAACCAAGTGATTGTAATAAATTACTTAACTTTGAAATATCACCAACACCAATAGTAGCTTCTTGCATCGGTGACTTTTCCATTTTCAAAACAACCAAACAATCTTTATTATCTGTTGCAACAGCAGAATGAGTATTACCATTATGTGTTGTTATTTGTGTTTGTGTTATTTTGTTTCCAAGACGTATTTTGTCAAGGTAGCGAGTAAGTTTCGCTTTTTCCATAACCATTTTCTCCTATTATTATATGAGTTATATATACATATATATGACTCGTTCAAAACCATCAATTTATTTTTAATAAATCCTTAAATTTTTTTAATTGTTGTTCATTCAACCAACCATTGAAGTAATTACCACTAATATTCATTATTGGATACGTCAATTTATCAGAATTTGTTTTCTTATAGAGTTTTTCCTCTAATTTTTTGTTCTCAAAAACTCTGACTTCCATAAAGTTTACACCATTGTTTCTTAACCAAGTTTTAGCTTCTTTACAATATGGACACTTAGGAATTGTGTACAATACTAAAACCATGCGTTTTCATTCTTTACTTGTGGTTCACTCCAATCTAATGCACCATAAAACATATTTAGTTTTTTGGTCATAGCTTGTTCATACATCTTATCATAATCAATGTACTCTTTAATAAAATCCATTATCTCTTTTGGGTCTTCATATCCCTTATAAGCAACAACGTCTAATTTCAATGGATTATCTTTCAAATACACCCATCTGATTTTAGAGTCGCTAACAATTGGTTCATAACTTTTTTTCTTAAAATACTTTAACAAATCATTATAGTATATTGAAGACTTAACATGAACTGGTGTACCAGTCATAATGGCTGTTTTTGCTCCAACGTTACTGAATCCATCGTCTTTTTTTGGTGTATACTTTTCTATGTTCTTTACACCAACTGGATTTGCTATATCATCTACACTCAATTGTCTTATCTTAGATTTAAAGTCTAATATTCTTTCATCAACTTTATCCTTTGGAACATAATTCAATATATCATCAAGTACACTCTTTAGTAAATGTTTCATAGCTGGTGGGAATGTACTTCGAACTGTATCTAAACCTTTTACGTGAACCTTATTTACTTTTACCCCATTGTCATTGATAATTCTCATCCCATATCGTTTCTTAACAACGAAGAAACCAGCTCTTGCTATAATCTCTTGTTTAATCTCAAATCTATGTTTAGAAATATTACAAAACTTTTTAGCAAAGTAATCATAAGACTTGTTCATATAACCTTGAACTTCTGTGGCTATCTCTGAAATCTTTTGTGTTTTCATAACATCAGAAAGTTCTTGATTTGGAAATCTCTTTTCAAGAAGTGGTACTGCAGAATAAAATACTGAATCGGTATCAATATAAATACAATAGTCTTTGTCATCTTCAAGTTCTTTATTATAAAAGTGATTACCAATCTTCTTTGTAAACTTAATTAGAGATTGACCAGTCAACGTTGTTGCTTCGGCGTTATCTAAATCATAAAACCTAAATACTGATAGACCTAATACACCATACAATGAATTTAAAACAACTTTCTGAATGTATTGTTTCCTATTAAAATATTGATATTTCTCATCATCACCTTCGTCAGCAAACTTTTTAGCTAGTTTTCTAAACTCTACCCTTGTATTAAACCATTGTTCCAATAGAGCGGGAATCAAACCTTTTTTATCTGTTTTATAAATTATACCATTGGATGAAATAGAGACTTGATTATCATTAAAATAAGTTTGTAACTCTTCGTGTGTAACCTTACCTTGTTCCTTACCACCCATTTTTACTGTATAAGTTTTTGGTACTTTTTGAACATACTCTTCTGGATTCCAACCAACTATTTCACCTATCTTTGTTTCTGGCGATATATTCAATGACATAATAATTGATGGATACATTGAAGTAATATCTAAATCATATATCCATTCGTGTCTACCTTTTTGTGGGTCTTGTACATAAGCACCAGAGAACTTGTTCTCTTCAAATAAATCTTTTCTACCATCTTTCTTTTTGTTTGGTGCAACAATACCAAGTTTCTTTAAGTAAACTAATACGGCTCCTTCAAGATATCTCGAAGACCATTCTACTTCTTCGTATGGTACATGACCAACATGAGCAATACCTCGACACACATCTATAAAATCTAACTTATCATTTAACATCTTAACAAGTCTAACGTCATGAATGTTATATTCTACGAATTTATTTAAATCATTGTCATACAAATCATTTAGTGTTCCTTCATACTCAACTTTTTTCTCACCAAGTTCATCTTCTGCTATAGCATCTAATCTGTAAGATGTCTTTTGAGTATATGTAAAATTTTTATATAGTGACAAGTAATCTAATTGAGATAGTCCAGCTATTTTATATCTATTTTGGTACTCACTCCAATTAACTCTTCTGATTGGAGAAAGACAATCTGCTATTTCAGAACCAAGTACGTTTGTAGCTCTATTGTAAAGATATGGCATATCGAATCTCAAACTATTCCAACCAGTCAATATTGTAGGTCTTAACTGAAGAAATAATGCATAAAATCTATTTAATAACTCACCTTCTTCTTGAAAAGCTTCTATCTCAATATCATCTTTAGTTTCAAGAGTTAGTCTGTTATCTGGGTCAAGAACAAGACAAAAATATTTGTCCACTCCACTATCGTAATAAGCTATTGAAGTTATTTTGTTTTCTGCTTTTTGAACGTCTGGAAATCCTTGTGTAACCTCAACCTCGATATCAATAATACCAATTCTTATGTCTGAAGATATATCATCTGAATCTGTATACATATCAACAAGTGTTCTTGTCTCTGGATTAACATCAGATTCCCAAAGGTTTTTAGTCTTCTTATCGAACTTATATACTTTTTTTAGTTTATCTCCATATAGAGATACATAAGTTCCATAATTGTCTTTTACGTAAGCGTATTTTTTATATGGTAGGACGAGATAACCTTTTTCGTCATCCCAAATGTGTATCTTGTTTTTGAAGTTATCATAAAATATATTCTGATACATTAAAACCAACTATCATCTTTATTGATTGTCTTGAACTTTGGGTCTACTTTAGACTCACCAAATGTCAATTCAGAATCATCAACGAGTTTTTGTATCTCATCTCGTTTATCATCTGGAACAAATAACTTTGTATACTCATAATTTGGGTCATCTTTTATTCCTTTGGATATACACCAAAGTCTTATCTTCTCCCACGTGTTACTCAAATACAAATTAGGATGACTATTGTATAATAAATTTTTCTTGAAACCATTACCTTTTAGAATATGGTATAACCACTCAATTCCAGCACTTGGTGTTTTTACAGTACGTTTCTTTTTACCATCACAAGCTTCACTCAAATCATTAATTAGATTTTCTTTAAATCTTTCATCGTGTGGTGGTAAATCCCATTGGAAATCTTTTGGTGTATTATCTAACAACTCAAGAAAAGACTTTTTATCTGTAAAATATAATGGATAATCTTTACCTAAAACGTGTTCTTGTGTAGGATGTTTGAATGTTAAACTTGGTCTATTAGCTTTTATAGCATCTTGTACTGATAAATTCCAAGTCATATAATCGTTCACTATACAAATACTAGCATAACAATTATCTATCAAGTATCTATATTGACCACCACTTGGTAAGTTTTGAACTTTCATCCAATCTGGTGCAGGTTTACCAGCTTTTGGTTTTTTAGCATCATCATCGGTAATCCAAACTAACCACTCATCTCTATCAAGGTCTTTCGTCCACTCTATAAGTTTTTTTATACCAGTAGATTGATTCCATCTGTGATTGAATACCAATATTTTTTTGTCTGGTAATGGAAATGGTTCTGGGTCAGGTAAGTCACCAACACCAAGTGGAAAGTAATTAATTTTTTCTTTCATCACGTTGTCATCAACACCTTGTGCTGTATGTGGCATCTTATCCCAATTGGATTTCATATAGTCCAAACTAACTGGACAATGAAAATAAGATTTTGTAGATAAATCAATAGCTTCTAATTGTCTGAAGAAACCAACTGGATAACCACCAGTAGGTCTACTCTTTTCACAATCAACCCAATGGAAAAAATTGTAACTATCTACAGTCATTCCATACCTATCGGTCAGGATTGCGTTGTAAACATTGTACAATAATTCTGGTTGGTGATTAAAGATAAAGTCAACATCAAGTCTTTGAAAGTCAACTTTTTTCAATAGAGCTTTACTATCGAAGAAACCACGATTAAATAATACACTACCAGCATATGGAAACTTTATCATTGTGACATTATCTCCAAGATGTGGGATTGTATTGTTTGGTGGAACTAAAACATAATGATGACACATAGGTAACCACTTTATAGTTTTAACCATTACTTTATAATTGGAATCTGCTTGATGCATAAATTTGGTTGAACGCCATCTTACAGGTGACATAACGTGTAAGACTCTTCTACCATATAACTTGTGATTTATCATTTAATAACCTTATTTTATAGAAATAAATAGTCACCCCAAAATCGAAAGGGTCAATATTTTTTTGGTAAAATGGGGGGATAAAATCCCCCCAAATTGAACCATTTTAGAAATTAACAGTAAGTCCTAAATTAAAACTTCTTGGTGTTCCAAGAAATACTTCAGCGTTATGAGCTAAGTGCATCTTATCACCATACCCATTGTACTTACTATTGTCAACGGCATCTTGAACATAAACATCGTCAAGTGCGTTAAATAAATGACCATGTAAAGTCATATCAAGTCCTGCCATTTTAGGTAACCTATAAGCTACGTGTATGTCCATCTTACCATAAGACGGGGTTTTCCATACTTGTGCTCTGTCAGCATCACCTTCAACTTCACGACTATCTGGACTCCAATCAGAATAATGATTGTCGTACCATCTATATAGACCTTGGACACTCAATCCTTCAATTGGTTTGATTGTTAAACCACCAACATAAGATGTCTGTGGCATATCACCAACTTTTAGATTGTTTAAAGCGTATTCATACTCAGTAGATGTTTGTCCAATGATTTGATTATCATCATTGTATTCCATCTCTGTGTAGTCACCTTTAGCATCTCCATCAAAATACCAATCTCCAATACTAACGGCAACATCCAAGTCAACCATTTCATGTAGAGCGACTTTAGACTCAATCTCGAAACCACTATGACTTTGGTTTACACCAGTCAAATAAATGATGTCTGTGTCACCTGAGTCACCTTGACCAGTCGTAACTGACTTTGTAAGGTTTCTGTCTTTCCATTGAGTGTTATAGTAACTACCTTTGATAGCAACTTTGTCACTTCTATATTCTCCACCAACTTCTGTAGATATGAATTTCTCATTGTCTGGGTTTGTGGATACATTCCCATCATAATCAATTACATTATCTAAGATTGGTGGTTTCTGTACGTAACCAGCATTAGCAAATGCAGATAATCTGTCATCAAGATTATATCTAGCTCCACCCTTTGCTTGAAAGGTTGTGATAGCAGGAGCTTCAACAAAATTATCAATCTTGTTTCCATCCTCATCTACATTAAGAGCGAAATGGTCTTCGTAAGTATATCCAATTGTAGATATACCACCCATACCATATAGATTTATCTTTTCAGTATCATATTTACCTTGTAGAAAAGCTCCTAACCAATTTACAGTAGTTTCGTTATGATACGCAATAATATCACCTAAACGAACAACTTTACCATCGGCCATATTGTCATCAGCGTAGTCTACATAGTAGTCTCCACCAAGTAAATCACGAACTTCTCTAGCGTGTTCTATACCAGCAGTTCTCCAATCAATACCAACTTGAACTTCAAGTTCATCTGAAACATCATAGTTCAATTTAGAAATTAAACCATAAGTATCTTGTCTATTGATTGAGTTTCTAAGGATACCTGTGGAACGATTTTCAACATCAGAGAACGCAGAATCTACATTAGCAGAGTTCTGAGCTATCTCAGCATTCCAATCCCAAGTCCAAGGTGAACTTGCATACCAAGGGTTTCCTTCTATCGCGGGTGTCCTACTTACGCTACCATAAGTACCAGTTCCTCCACCAGAACCACCACTCCAATATAGTACTGAACTTAACCTCATGTCTTCATTGATATCATAAAAATGATTCAAGTTAACAAGTGGTTTATGAAAGAAGTTTTCTCTTTCATTTAGGAAGTTAGAACTATACCTATCGGTTGTACGAGCTCCGTACATATACCAATATTGTTGACCTTTATAATCTGGGTCAATTGGTGCAACGTTTTGGTTAAAGAATCTACCAGCCTCGTGTTCGAACTTTTCTCCTTCAACATAAGCAGAATCGTTGTATCCATCAATACTACCTGCTAACTCTTGTGAATAAGTTGCGATATTCTGTTTATATAGATTCTGACCATGACGCTGTGGAGCACCAACAGCATACAACTCAAGTCTATGGTCATCGTTCATCTGATAACTTGTTCCAAGATAGTAAGCCCAAGCGTCTGTCCATGTTCCATCTATAAAACCATCACCAGTTTTACGAACAATCGTTCCACTTATTGCTAACTTATCATTTAACATAAGTCCTGAGTTATAATTCAAAGTAGATTTAAGGAATCCACCTTCACCTACTTCTTGTTTTACTTTACCACCCTTCTCGTGTTGAGCTGGGTCGGTAATTATGTTCATAGTTCCACCAATAGATGGTGTAGCTAGATTAACAGCTGAAAGACCTCTTTGCATCTGAATTGAGGTTGTAGCATCACCTACTCCATCCCAATTAGACCAATAGACCCATCCGTTCTCCATATCATTTTGGGGAACACCATTTATCATCACGGCTACGTTTCTTTGGTTAAATCCACGAACATTGATACGAGCATCACCCGCACCACCACCTTGACCAGTCGCATATACACTTGGTGTAGTATTAAGAATCATTGGAATATCTTGTGAACCAAGACGTAATTCCATTTCTTCTTTATCTACAGTAGTGTAAGCAACAGGTGTCGTTTCATCAGCTCTTGAAGCAAGAACCTCAAGTGCTGACATTGCAACGACATCAGTTTCTAAAGTGAAACTAACACTCGCTACAATATCCCCAACACTAACAGATTTAGTCTGGGTTATGTAACCAATGTAAGAAGCTGTCACATCAAAAGTACCAGTGCCAGTCTCAATAGTAAATTTACCTTCACTATCCGAGACCCCGCCTAAGTCTGTACCTTCAATAGTAACATTAGCTCCTACAAGTGGTTTATCGCCTTTACCAACGAATCCTGTAACGACTTGTCCGAAAACAAATCCGCTCATCATCACCAGTAAAGACATGAGATTACGATAATTCATAATCTTTCTCCTTGCTTATTATTCATATGAATGACGCATTTTTCTACAGGTGCGTCGTCTGCCTGTCCGCTTTTTTTGTATGTGAAGTCTTAATTAGCATAGTCTTGGTCGTCATTATCACCAGTCATGGGTACTACTTCACAAACGTCATTGTTACAAAATTTATCTACATCAGCTTCTTCGTGTTTGATTGTACCAAAAGAAAGTTTACCAAGTTTCTTAACTTGTTTATTGTATTCTTTTTCATCAATAGACTCATACGGCATTTGTGGATATGCTCCGTAATCATGTCTTGGAAGAAGTGAGATTCCCTTTAAATGATACTGATAATAATTTAAGACTTGTGGTATAACCGAACCCTCTGTTTCTGGGTCGAATGTTACTGTACAACTAACTTGATTGTCTGCCCAATGTCTTTGAAGAAAAGCGGCTAAACTGAATTGTTCCCAAATCGAAAGTTCAGCCGCTGTCCTAATCCCCTCACCGACATCTACAGGTACTTCAACAACCATTGTTGTATCTTCAGAACCAAATGCAGGTTCTACTTTGTATTTTGCTTTTTTCAATGGTTCTAACAATTCTGAATGTTTTGAAACACGTATTCTCCTAATGTAAAAACGACTCTCAGGGTAATGTAATCCTGGAGTCGCTCCCGCTAATAGTGAAACTGTACCTGATGGCTTTACTGATGTAGTTTTTACACTACGTGGTACTGCCATCCAATCTGAATATTGTTTATCCCAAGTCTGAATAACATCATATCCACCATTCAACCAATTCTTTAGTTCGTCTAATCCACGATTTGTAATAAATTGTGCGACACCACTAACACTACAACCAATTCTTCTGTTTCTTAACATTACACGATTTGTATCAGACCAATGAGTTTTACCAAGTGTTACAGTTTTCGCATAAAGATAAGCATATTTTAATGTTCTAGCATAATCTTCAAACGAATCGTGATTATTTGGAAATGTTTCTACTAAACAACATAACTCGTATGATTCCAATGATTGTTCCAAACAAGGATTACCACCCATTACTCTGTGGTCTTTGTTGTCTCCACCATTTTTCATACGAGAGTATTTTCTCATATTGTCTAACCAAGCTAAACCTGGTTCACCATTGTCTACAATTCTTTTTGATACTTCAGTATAATCCATACCCAATTCTGCAAATATACTATTATTGGATGTCCAACCATATTGGTCTCTATGTGGATTTACTTTATAATTTTTTAAATCTAAATATTCTTCATCATGTGGGTCTCCAAATACAATCTCAGCAGTTCTTCTTACATTACCAGCAACAACACACTTACCAATCAAATTCATTATGTCTACGATTGTAGTGATTGTGATTGGTTCTCCACTATTTTTATCAAGAACTTTTCTAATTGCTTCGTGTACTTCTTGTAATGGTTCATGTCCACTCGATACACCACCAAAACCCGCTATAGGAGCTCCCGCAGGTCTTATCTTTGTGTAATCAAACTCCATTGGTGCTTGTCCATGAAAGTAACTTTCTAATAGTAGTCTTAAAGATTCTACCCAACCTTCACGAGTATCTGGTATTTCATATACTTGTTCGTCTCTATCTTTTTGAACACCTTTAACTACTATCTCTCCAGCACCTTTGGTATCGAATCCTACACCAACACCTAACATACTTGCATCCATAAGGAAACAGAAAGGTTTAGCATAGTCTTCTTTTAGTGTTTTCGTAGATACGAAAGCACAATTGTTTAGGGCGGCATATAATCCCTTTTTTTCTGTGATAGCTGTTCCCATAGCCCACAGTCCGCGACCAGGGGGCAAGAATTTCATATTGAAAATTCGCTCATACATATCTTGAGCTGACTTTTGTGCTTGCCACGGATTCCACCCTAATTGATGTGAGTCTATCCAATTCATTTGCATTGAATAAGTTCCCTCTACGACTCGTTGTACAGTTTCCCACCATCTTTCGTTTTTACCATCTTCTTTAATTCTTGAATAGGTTCTCATATAAACTAATTCACCTAATCCATTAAAACCAAAAGGAGCTTTCTTCCTTTTATACTTACTTATAAAATTTTCTGATAACTTAAAATTCATATTATTTTTTCCTCATAAACTTTCGTGTATACTGATTCCATATATAATTATTCAAACCCTTCCATTTTGCCATCATCAGTTTTAAAATCGTCATATTTATTTTTGGCTAATTTTCTCAAATACTCATCTGAACTATCCATCTTCTTCTGTTGTGATTTACCACCAACAGAATTTGATTCGTGAATCTCTATCTTACCAATATTAGTATTCATCATCATTGGATATGTCATACCATCAACTCCAAATCTATTCTTGATAACGTGACAACGAGCAGTATTAGATATTTTATCTTCTACCTTACGACTTATTGACATTACAAAATCAGATGTCATAACCTTAGAATAATCTTCAGATACTTTTGTAGCATCAATTACTTCCTCTTCAAGAGCACTTCTATTAGCTTGTGAAGCTGTCCATACGGGAATTTCAAACTCACCCGCTAACTCTCTAAGTCTTTCGTAATTATCTCCAATAGAATGTCTCTTTTCTCTGAATGTACCAAGTGGTTTTACAATATCAGCATAATCACATACAACTAAATCTGGTTTTATACCTTGAATTAGTAATTGTTGTAAATGTGAATTTAACGTCTGAACTGTAGCCGAACGAGTAGGATAATATTTTATGTATAAATCACCTTTAAGTGTGTCTATCTTCTTCTGTACGTCATCTTTATAAAACTTGATATTACCAGTAGTCACTCCACTAAACACTGTATCGTATCTCAATCCAACATATGTCTGATTTAATTCTAAACTATAATGAACTACAGTTTTACCTCTAGCCATAGCATTAGCTCCAATAACTTGTAACATCCAAGTCTTACCAATACCAGCTGGTGCAACTATAACACCAAGTTCACCTGCACCAAGACCACCATCCATAACTTCGTCTATTATATCCCAACCAGTAGGTGTGGTATTTCTAACCGACTCTGTTAATCTTTCTTCTAAACTTGTTACGTACTCGTGACCCAAATCTCGTTCAGTACCAACCGACATAGACTTATCTATAAGTGCTTTTATACCATCGTAATCTTGATTTTCTAATAGATTAACTGATTCTAATATTGCACCTTTTAAAACTTGATTTTTACAAAAATCTAAACACTTCTCTTTTACAAAATCTAAATCAGAAGACTCGATATGTTTCCAACACTCTCTTAAAGCATCTACTACAGCAACTTGTAATGTATCCGATTCTATGTCATTGATTTTTATTTTTAAAACATCAAGTGTTGGTACATCTTTATGTTTCATAAAGTAATCAACTATCTCATCAGCTAACCAAGCATTAGAATCAGAATCAAATATATCACCATTCAATATATCCGAAGATGTTTGTAAAAACTTAACATCAGATAATAGAGATGATAAAACTTTTACTTGAAATGGTGTACCATATATTGATAACTTATCGCTCATTACTTATCCCCGCATATTTGTTTAGAGTAGAGAATGTAGTCAATAACCAACTATCAACATTTGGTAATGATTGAAATAATTTGTCTCGTAAAAACATTTTTGTAAATTCAAACTTAGTTAATTGTTGAATTGGTTCATCAACAATGTCTTTTATTTTTAATTTAGCGTTACCACTAATATTAACATCATTTAATTGCATTAAATCGTTGTTTAATTGTAATTGTTTTTGATTGTCTTCTGTCAACATAGACTTGACATTTTTTGTAACTTCATTGTCTTCAATGTATTTTAAAACTTCTTCTATACTAACTATCTGCTCATTTTGTAAAAGAGGTAAGCATTTTTGAATTGTTTTTAGTGCAACTCCTTTGATACCTGGAATATTATCTGATTTGTCACCATCAATTATTTTATACATCAAAAAGTTATGAGATGGTATACCAAACTCTTCTTGAACTTCATCTGGTGTATATTTCTTTTTCTTGGTTGGGCTCCAAACAGAGATTCTATTATCTACCAACTGAAGAAAATCTTTATCGGTAGACATTATTGTTATTTTAGAATCTGTTAAGATTTGTTTGGAGATGTAACCAATAGCATCATCAGCTTCCATGTGGTTAGCAGATATAATAGTTAGAGGAAGTAATTGTAAATACTCCACCAACCGACTCATCTGAAACAACATAGATTGGTGTTCATCTTCTGGTGTATTCCAATCATAAGCTCTATTCAAACGTATTTTTGTTCTACGTTTAGCTTTATAGTTTGGAAATATTTTACGACGGCGGTCAGAGCCTCCTTCTCCATCAAATACTATGATACACCTTGTTGGATTGTGCATCTTAATAGCGTAACCAACTGATTTTAAGAAACCAATTATTCCACCAACGTGAGCACCATCATCATTGGTAATTGGTACAACGCTGAAAACTCTTATGAAAGTATTCAGGCCATCTATAATCAATACTTTATCGTTTGGATTATTATGCTCAACTTGACCGCCGTCTTTCTTGATTTGTTCTAATATAGAAAGGTATTTTTCATTACTCACTAATCACCTCATCTGTCATTTCTACATCATCAATACCTAAATCATCTTTTGTGTACTTTAATATAACCTTGTCACAAATCAAGTTATAACAATAGTCTCGTAGTTCTTTATCTTCTAACATACTTGACCAATCTTTAGATTGAAACTTCTTCTCATCTGTAACTTCACCAGTTTCCATATCAATAATTGGAAGTGTGTACCAAGCTCCTGCAACTTTTACAATTTTATGTTCTTTCATTATGGTCAACCAACTACCATCATCATCAATACCACTTTCAAAATAAAGTGGAAACTCACAATGTCGTAGTGGTGGCCCTAATCTGTTCTTAACAACTTGAGCTTGTATATTCATTCCAATCGTATTCTTTTTAGTGTCTTTTATTTGACCTTTATTCTTCAATCGAATACGAGTAGAAGCATGAAATGGTAACGCTTTTCCACCACTTGTTGTCCAAGGGTCTCCAAACATTACACCCAATTTTTGTCTTAACTGATTAGTGAACACAAGAGCAACCTTACGTCTTCCAATCATTTGTGTAATCTTTCTCATCGCTTTTGAGATGATAATTGCTTTACTGGTAGCCCATCCATCTTTTTCGAAGTCAGCTTCCATCTCTACTTTGGTAGAAGCACCAGCTAAACTATCAACTAAAATAGTAACTAATCTTGTGTTATCTTCTTCTCTAACCTTAGTAACTATCTTTTCTATAGCTTCAAATATTTCTTCTACAGTTTCTAAGTGGACATATAACATATTGTCTATATCAACACCGATAACCTCAAGAAATTCTCTACTAACTGCAGTTTCAGTATCTATATAGACGGCTACACCACCCTTCTTTTGTGTGGAAGCTAATAAATGAGCTCCAACCAAGGATTTACCACTTGATTCAAGACCATTTATTTCTGTAATTCTACCAACGGCAATTCCACCATCTGGTCTATTTGATATAGCCAAATCCAACATGGAACTACCAGTGGATATAAAATCCGTAATATCTGTTGGTGTGTCATCAGTACCATCAAGAAAATATGCGACTTTGGGATAATCTTTTTTAAATTGTTTATTTAGACTTGTGGATAAAACCGAAGCCAATTCGTCTCTTGCAGACATATAATTCTCCTATGAAAAAAAGTGGGTGGTTCCAGAAAGCGGAGTGTTCCTCTATCTTAACAGTGGCTCTTAACCTTAGCCACCCACAATGTTATCTTATTTACCGATTAAATAACTCGTCAAATGCAGATGAAGCATCATCAACAGTAGTAGTTTCTTTCAGAGTCTTTTTAGTCTCTGTAGTTTCTACTGTTTCTTCTTCTCCACCTTCTTTGTTTTCTGGGTTTAACCACTCATTAAGAACGTTAGTAAGTTCATCATAACCAAGTTCGTTATAAACTTCGTTAAGATTAACTTGGTTCTCCAAGCTGTTTTCCATCAATTTAGAATCCTCTGATATAGGTGTTTGATTTGGTTTAACACGAATACCAGTGGTAGGAAATGATTTACCAGTTTCTTCTGCGGTCTTAAACTCTACAACAACATCACGACCATTGGTTGCATCTGAAATGTCACCATAGTCTGGGTCAGCGATTATAGATAGAAGTTCTTGGTATACAGTTTTACCAAAACCCCAAAATTTAATACCATCGTTCTCGGCTCCACGAACTAATACGGGTGCAAAAGTTCTCATCTTAGCTTCCAACTTTTTACCAAGTCTCCAATCGTCACGATTACCACTTGATTTCAATTTGTCGGCAAACTCTTCGATAGGGTCTGGTCTTCCAAAAGAAATTGGTGATAAGTAAGTACGTCCACCTAAGTCATAATGAAAATACAACTCAATAAAGGGTGTAGATTTATTATACTTGAATGGTACTATTCTTACGATTTGTTTTCCTGGTGATGGTTTCCAAAGATTATTGGAACGTTGATTAGTAGTTTGTAACTGGTCTAAACGTTTACGTATTGCATCAATATCCATTTTATATTCTCCTAATTTATTATTTGTTAATTATTAATCAAAGATGTAACCTTGATTTATAATATATATAACCTTGTTAATTAAAACGTTCAAGCTATTTTATGTTGGCAATAAAAAAAGGGTTCGGTAGTTTTTTAAGTTTTAATATAGTGGAAACTAAAAATCGGTTGAACCCTTTTTTTAAAATTTGAAAATTTGGGGATGTGAGATTAACGATTACTCACAACTTTCAGCTTAGATTTTTTTTACCTTGTACCTAACACTCATCAGTTACGATGATTCTTCTCAAAGTGGTTAACTTCATTGAAGTGAGTACAACCTCTGTGTTATTACCTTATCTCTCTAAGATTAGATTATTCGGTCATGAAGTTGGATTTCAGTTTTACCCTTACCAACAACAAGGTCAAAGAATCGTGTTCTTTATTTATTCTGAAAGTACATTCCGAGTCATATGTCTATGAATCACTTACAACCCACAATATCTAGCAGGTGGATAGTCACCACAACTTCTCGGTAGATTACCTTATGAGCTTCAATGGTCACTCATTATTCGGTCAATCCCATAAAGAGTTAATTACTCTCTTTACTTTCTAATTTTCAATTTGTCAATAAACTTGTATATATATATGTATACACTAAAAAACCAAAACGTTCAAGCTATTTTTAATTATTTAAATAATATTGGTAATTGGTAGTTTACTTTTACTGGTATTCCATTTTGTTTAGCTGGTTCGAATTTAATTGCCATAACTCTGTCTATTATAGCATCATTTAGAGCTATATTAAATGTATCCATAATGTATGGTTCTACAATTCTACCATTTTCATCTACTGTAAATTTTACTAAAACCTTTCCTCTAAGTTCAGAAGTATCTATTTTTGAAATATGGTCATAACTTAAATGAAATGGTTTTTTCATTATTGGTCGTTGTTGATTCCCACCCGTTGGTAAGTCTTGGGCTACCAACAAGCCCATTAGTAATAAACACAAAAGGTGCCTCATATTGTTCTCCGCAATTGATTGATTAACTCCTTTCGTCTTCAAAAATATATATAAACATTTTTTAAAAAATTTAGGTATTTTTCATCTTTATTTCTAATTGTGAAAGCAAATTATTAATTTTTTCTAATTTAGGATGGTCTGGGTCTGTCTCAATAAGTTTGTCTTTTGTATTCATCAACTTACCATATGCTTTTTGTAAATCAATTAGAGCAATTCCTTTCATACTTCGTCTATAATATAAATGATGTAATGCTTCATCCTCTGCTTCTGCACCTCGAACACCTGCTACCGCCGTAATCTGTTCTACTTCTCCATATATAGTATCTTCTATATCTGTTATCTCAACCCAAACCGTATTATCCCACATAGCATCTAAATCAAAATCCATGTCTTCTATTTCTGCCATCTCAATACTATCTTGTTTTGCCTTTTCTATCTTTCTTAGTCTATCTCTTTCGGCAAATTCTCTATTTAAATTTACTGTACGAATTGAATCACATTCAGATATCCATCCACCATAACCTTTCCAAGCAGGTGAACCTTTGTAATCTCTGTATTCTGTATCATCACAATCTTGTCCGTAGGCTTTACCTCGTTTAAATTCAGATGTTCTTGTGATACCTTGGTCTGCAAAAACTTGTTCGTCTACTTGTGAATATATAACACTTATTGATAATAAAAGTGTTAGGTACTTCATAATACTTCTATCTCTGTACCTATACCTCTTTTATCGTGGTCTGTTCCAACTACTATTGTATAGTATCCTGGGTCTACATCAGATGTCCATTCAGTTCTGTAAAGTTTCCAAACATATGTTTCTGTTCGTTCTCTACCATCACGAAATCTATCTAATGCTAGTGGTGTTTGGTGAACTAATTTACCATTGAAATCAAACATATATAATCTTGTTTTATCCCTCTGTACTTTGTATCTAATCTTTACACAAGGGCCACCTTTTCTGTCATAAGCTCTCCAAGCTACTATCGGTGTTTCATCAAAATATTCCATTGATGGTGGTTTTACTTTTGGTATTTCATTTGGGTCTGGTCTGAAAAACACATACCCAAAACATAAAGCTATTCCAATGTATAGTAAGTATTCTTTTATTTGTTCATTCATTATTGTGCTATATACCTCACTGGTTCTTCTGCTAATTCAAATGATGTAGAGTCATATGTGTAATAATAAATCTCATCGTCAGGTCTTTGATGAAAGATAGCAGGTTCTCCTGCATCAATCAAACTAAACTGCCATTCATTATCTTCATCAGGTACACCCAACTCTAAATTTATTTTCAAATTACGGGTTCTACCAAATGTTGTTAATGGATTGAATGGCCAATTTTCAGTTCCAGTCTCTAATAGTTTATCACTTGCATATTGTTCACATCCTGCCCATATTGTGTTTACTGTAGTCTTTTCAGCTCTTACTGACGCTTTATGTAATACATGAGTCATCTTAGGTACTGCAACAGCGGCTAATATTCCTAAGATGACCATAACCATTACTAATTCTACTAAAGAAAAACCTTCATTCATTTTCTCTTTCAGTATTTTCATTATTCTTTATCCTAATCCAAATCAGGTCTATATACTACCTGGTCTGGTTGATATGGTGGATTGGAATACCCAATCTCACCTGTTGTTGAATTATAAGTCCATATTGCTAGACTATCTTCTTTTCTTCTATGAACAATTCGATTTTTGAAATCATTACTCTTATCAGCAGTAAATATCCAATCACTATCGTCCATTTCTTTCATCATAACGGTTCCACTTTTGTCGTAATATTGTGGTACTTTATTTAAAGCATCAAAAGGATTATCTGGCCACTTCATAACACCATTGTCAATAAACTCTTCTTGACTATAAGTATCTAAAGCGGCGACTAAATTAACAAGTACTCCTTGTTCAGAAGCCGCTTCAGATTGTCTTACGATATTAGTGAATCTCGGAATGGAGACTGCGGCTAATATACCAATGATTACCATTACCATAATAAGTTCAACTAAGGTAAATCCGTTTTTATTGTCCACTTACCAGACTTTCTCTACTGCCTAATGTACCAGTAGTATCTGTGTCTGTTCCTGTGTTGATTCCAGCATCATATTCCCACTTCCACCTCGTGTTATCAGAACGTTGGTGAGTAATATATGCGGGGTCACCATCCACAAATGTCCACTCATTGTCGGTATCAGCATTTGTACCATCAGTTGTGTATGTTTGTGGTTTGTCCTTTAAAGCGTCAAATGGATTATCTGGCCATATAGCTCTTCCACTATCTATGAGTTTATGAACTCCGTAGTTTTCAAGTGCTACACTAATATTACTTATGACTGCATCTTCGGAAGCTTCTTCAGCTTTCTCGATAGTCTCTAAGTATCGTGGAATTGCAACAGCTGATAATACTCCTAAGATTATCATCACCATTATCAATTCGATTAATGTAAAACCATCATTTGATTTTTTTATTTTCATTGTGTTTCTCTTTCCGAACTTTCGTTCTGTTTTTTGGTTAAGGTACTAAAGTTTTATTTAGTTCTGCGGGATTCTCTGTGTCTATTACGACAAGAGCAGGTGCTTGAGCATCTGTACCACTACCACTACCTGGTATTACTAAGTAAGCGTATGAACCATCCTGGAATGGGGATGATATTCCGTTGTTACCAAAGTCTTTTTTGAAGTCTAATGCTCCATCAGTATCAAATACTACTGAAGTTTCAAGGTTCATCCAATTACCTTGTAAAGCGTCATCGTCATCTGAAGCAGTTGAGAATATGTAAACAAACTCACCTAAATCTGATTCATAGTTTTCTTTAGAATCAAGAATAGTTTCCATGTAGATTTCTAAAGCTTCATCTGTAAGTTGTCCTTCAGACAATGTAACACCACCAACTGGTTGGTCATATTTTGATTGTCCAGGAAATCTTCCCTTACCCTCTTCGGATAATGTTTGGTTATAAAAATTGTTAGCAACTGTTACAATCTTGTCAATGTTTGCTATAGTTTTCTTTTCTTTAGCACCAGCACCGATTTGTCCAAATTTTGGAGCGGCTGTTGTAGCAAGTGTTGCCATCATAGCGGTAGTAACAGCAAATTCAGCAAGTGAATTACCTTTGTTACTCTTTATTCTTTTAAATAATTTTGTGAACTTCATTTCTTGTTCCTTTTACGTTTATTTATGGATTTGTCCTTTTGACTCTTCCCTTTACCTATATAGTTACAAGCATCGTACCAAAGTACCCTATTTTTGAAAAAAAAATTATTTTTTTTTAAAGTCAAATATTACTAAAGATAGAAGTTCGTGTTTTTAGCTAAAAAAAAACTACTCGTATGAGTAGTTTTTCTATGTGTATTATTTTGTTACCTATAGTGTAACATTTTGTTTTAGTATGTTACACTTTGATACTCACTTCCTCTTTTTTGAGTTTAATCATCAAATCCTCTACTAAACCTTTACCTTGGTCTATGTAATATAATGAATCACTATTAATCTCACCTTCATGTCCAGTGTTGTAAGCATCTGTCAAAGAATCTTCTATTTCTTTTAGTAATTCTATTATTTGTTCTTTAGTCATTTATCCTCCGATTGTTTGTTCTAATTCACCCCACATAAGAATACTACAATATAGTATCTCATCATTCAAAGACCAATCTCTACCACTTGGTGTATCTACATCATCAAAGTCATCTTCCCAATATATTTCACCAGTATCGTGGTTGTAGATTTGTTCTATCTGAAGTTCACCATGATATTCTTTCCATACAACTGCAAAATTATCACATTCACTTCTTGTATAGTCTTTACAGAACTCTAACATAAGATTGTCAAATGTAACCTCTCTGAATGGTGGGTCTAATTCTTCCACACCCATTGTTTGGTTTTTGTGGTAAATAGTTTCATTAAACCCCATAATGAACCTCGGCTTTCATTTCCCAAAACTCAGACTCAGATAAGTCATTAGCTCCACAACCATCACCTGGTTCAGAAAACTCACAAATAGTACAACACTTCTCAGGTTCTGGTAAATGGTCGGTAATAACATCTACCTCATCAGGGTCTTTTTGAATTTCAAAATAATCTATCATATCTTTTCTTGTTTTAAACGTTGTTGATTTCATTCTTTTACTCCTTTAACTTACCCCTAAAGGTACTAAAAAACCAGTATACGGGTCAAGAGCTATTTTTAAAAATCTTTGGTGGTGGGAAAACAACAAAATAATAAGGATTAAAACAAAACCCACCACCATGTGTAGAAGTGGTGGTTTTCTTTTTGGGGAGTGTGTCACCACCAAAGACACTCGCTTTAGAGAATAGGTGGGGATTCGAACCCCACAGCTCCTCAAACAATTTACTCAAGTAATCAACTGTTTCAATCTCAGAACACCATTAGACTCAAGAGGTGATTAGTCTCTCTCAACATCCTTCTATCCGTTGTTGATTATCCGTTTTTAAAAGTACTCATCTCAATCAACACCTTAACTTACGAATAAAAATCGTAAAAGTCAAGAGCTATTTTAAACTTTTTTTAATGAAATGGAGCTCCATCCAAAGTAAACATTATAACGGCCCAAATGTATAACATTATAACCAATACTATACTACCAAGTATTTCTTTTATTTTTTCACTCATTTTAACTCCTATATTATATAGTTTGGACCAGTCCAATGAAACCAAGTCTGATTGTCATCAAATATTGAACCCCTTGCCCATTTAGCAGGAGCTCTCCAACCAGCGGCTTTAAAGACATCACCTTTCTTATGTGGTATTCCTTTGTGAACTCCATCAGTTTTAGCGATAAAACCCCAAACAGAACCACCTTGTATAACTTTGTCATATTTTTTACCACTCTTGATATCTAAACCTTTATTGAACTCGTCAATCATTTTAAGTCTAATATCTTTTTGTTGTGGTGTTATATCATCCATTGAATTACCACCCCAACTAGCGTAGTCTTTTTTGATACCATCCATTAATTTACCGATAGCATCATAATAATCTATTGTTGAATTTTTGTCTAACATTGTTGTATCTCCCATTCTCATTTCACTTAAATATACGAAGAAAAAGGATACAAGTCAAGAGCTTTTTTATATTTTATTGAAGAAAAATGTTTGGAATAATCTTCCAGTGTATTTGTCGAAACCAAAGTATTCTATACTTGAATGAAACATATTACCAGGATATACTATTGCACGATTGAATACATTACCAACCCTATCTACAATATCCCACTTTGTGTAATCTCTACCATCTGATAATAACCTTTCACACAAATCTTCATTTTCTGGTTTCTCTGTTATTCCAGTTGTTTTGTGTCTGAATATAGCTGTACCAGTATGTAATGGAGCATCTGGTGTAAGATAGATAACACAAGCATAATCATTCCAATTGTCATAGTGTATCCAAGATTTTTCCCAAGCTACAGCGTGTTGATAACAACCTTGATAAGAACCCTCGTGTGTTGGAAAATCTACATCACCACCCCAATTACCTTTTACTATAGATGTCAACTTTTCTCTAGCTTCATCGTTTATAAGGCTTTCTGTTCTATGTCCAGGATAATTACCAGTTATATTAAAATCTTGCTTTAGTGCAAAATTTCTTATTTCATTTGGATTATCGTAGAAATCGTCAACAACTACGATTGATTTTTTCATAACTTTCTATCTCGTTTCCAAGTTTCTATATCTACTATCGAATAAATTCGTGTAGGTATAACGTTTAAATCATTTTCATTAGTTAATAATAATGAATTTCTATACTCATCCCAAGGTATGATAAATTTTTTATCAAGTATACCATTGTTTTTTTGTCTAATGATTGTATTGATTGCATTTATTGTATATAATGTGTTTGTTTGTTTTTTTCTATGTAAAGAGATTGTATCTCTTGTATCAGCTCCAGCAAAATCATAATCACCCGTAATATTATATGTGGTTATTAATTCATGATGGTCGTTTTCATTTGTGAAAACATAAATCTTATTAAATAGTATATCATGGCAAGCAATAATAATATCTATTGTATCATAGAGTTTATTCCTTTTCGTGAATGTACATAGTAATTGAGACCTCATTAAACTATCTCACTTAACTTTTCATCAATATCAAATGGCCCTAACACAGCTTGTCCTTCAAAAACAAATGTTATTCTACTTGAAGAATTAGTACCAGTTCTAATCTTAACATAGAACTTTCCAGTATCTGTGATTTCTTGTAACAAGTAACAAGTTATTACATAATAAGGATTTTTTGAATGTGGATGTATTTTAGTACCCATTAACTCTATATTAACATCTTCTGCGTCTAATTTCTGTTCTGTTGTTTTAGCTGTACCCAAGTAGGAATAAGCTTTATCACCAGAAGACATCTTACCATAAACTTTGTATAGTGGTTGGTTTGTAGCACCAAATAACATCTCAGTAACTAAATCTGCTATTATCTTCTTTAATTGTCCACTCTTACTTGCTAAATCATTTATTGTTTCTAACGTTGCTATATTAGATATTAGAGTTAAAACAACACTTGCACCTGGAACTTTCTCACCACTTGTTGTAGGTATCTTTTTTGGAGATGTTAACTTTACTATATCACCATAACCCAAGTCACCAAGAGTTTTTATTTTACTTTCGACAACTTTGACTTCTTTAGCTAAGTTAGAATACGCTTTCGATGGTTTATCGAATATAGCTTTAATTGTAGCTTTGGTATTATCTGTCATCTTTCCTTCTAACAACAAATCACAATCAGCTTGTGTCCATTCTTTAATTGTATAACCCTTTGTTAATTTATTAATAGTCTTTGGTTTTATCTTTGCACCATCTTTAAATGATTTAGAAAATAGTCCTTTTAATGTTGATAAACCTTTATTAACTAAGTTTTTAGCTTTTTTGAAAACAGAAGATACTGTATCTTTTACTTTATCCCAAAGACCCTCGTATATTAAGTTTTCAATTTCATTACGTTCTTCTTGTAAGTAATCAGATGCTTCTTGATTAGTCATACCAAGATTGTAAGTACCCCTTATCAATTTAGTAAACTTACCCATTTGTGAAGCACCAACACCCTTTTTAAGAGAAGTTTGAATGTAAGTTATATCTTTTCCCAGAGATACAGTTCCATCAGTTTCATTCCCTACAATTTCATTGGTATCGTCTTTTAGAGCTTTTAATAAAGTACTAGCATCTACATTTGATATTATAGCATCTGGTGTAGCCGCTTTAGAACCTACTCTCGTGATACCTCTGTTAATTTCTGCTTTGTAAAAATCCATAATCTTAGAATGAATAAATTGTGGTGAAGAAAAAGTTACTTTTTCTGATACAAATACTGACATACCCCACGCTAAACCACCACAAACGGCGATTGTTTGTAAACCATTTTCATAAAAAACTGGAACACCATCTTCTATCTTTAACTCTGGTAAAACAGTACCTTTTATTATAGAAACTCCATTACTATTCCAATCTCCTGGTTTACCCAACCCCTTTATCAATTCTTTTCTAGCATCACTACACAACTTTACTATTTCTTTACATTGTTTTTTAAAATCTTCTATATCATCTTTTTTGGTGACTTTAATTTTCTTGAATACTTTTGGTGAATCTAATAAATCAATAAATGGTTGAATTGAACCACCAGTAGTTCCTATTAATGCGGCGGTTTCCATCATATCTGTATTGTCTGTAGCTTCTTCTCTTTTACCTTCTAATACAACTCTTGGTTTGGTAATTGGTTGAAAACCATCCACTAATTCTAAAGGATAACCAAAATCTTTCATAACATCACGTAAAACTGACTTGTGATATCTATTAGTATAAATTGGTTCTCTACCACTCATCCTATCAGACCACTCTTTTACTAATTTGTCGTAATTAATTTCCATTAAATTTTCCTGTTATATCATCCATCTCATGATAATTTTTTCCCTTTGCTATCTTGACTGGGTATGTACCACCTTGTTCTAATGTCTCCTTTACCATACCAATAAAGTCCAACCCGTCACTAATCTTAAAGTCAAATAGGAAAGAATCATAACTATAGAGAATTAATTTACTCTTGTACCCTTTTAGTTTGGGAATTAAATCTGAAAGAGCTCTCATATTATTCTCTGTTTCCATTAACTGAATAAGATAATTGAACACTTTATTCTTATTCATATCAATTAGATTTTCCCTATATATTTCCTTATTATAAATATCAGATGTAATAAAATTACCACTTTTATACTCTTGCCATTTTTTGTTAATGTAACCATCAACTTTCTTAAAGAATGGATTTATATCAATCACTTCTTGTGGTATATGACCATACAAATATTGAAAAGACAACTTCTTACTTTCTTCATAACTACATTTATAAAATTTAGACATATGTTCGTGTACCGAACCATTTGGAAATTTGTAACCAACGATTTTACCAATCAACCTCAAATGGTAAGCATCAAAATCCATCTCAACCAACATACCATCTTTGTATCTACTAACAAATTGTTGTCTACTACCATCTTTCTTATTTAGAGCTGCAAAATTGATACCACCAAATCTGTTACTTGGTCTTCCAGTACTTGTGTATGGATTGTATTCTGAATAAACCAATCCATTATTCTTTGTCATCAAACCAAATTGTTCTATGTATTGTAGATTTTCTAACACTTCAAAATTGTACGTATCATAACAATCTTGTTTCTTACCAAATACAACCATAGCTATTTTCTTGACAACTTCCCTACACCACTCAACGTGTTTTAGAAGTGGTACTACACAATTTATGTTATCAAACTTACGAAAGTATGTGTAAAAATGTTGATGTGAATTTGTAGTAATCTCATCAATTGATAATGGGTCATTTTTACGTAAGTAATGTATCATCTGTAAATCAAATACATTATCCCATTTCAAAAAATGTAGTAATACTTTTTTATCGTGTGTATAAACATTCTTTGATGTTCTAATCTTGTTGATGTATTTTAAGTCTAAATTTAAAGAATCAGAGTGTCTAAAAGGCAGTACATACTCTTTTGTATCATCATCTAATAATCTAATATATAGAAGACACAATTTTGTATCTACTGGATGTTTATTTACATCACATTGAATAGGAACTACAACAGAGTCATGTTTTTTAAACTCTCTTATAAACTTATCCCATTCTCTACTTGATTCTACTATGACCAATTGTGTGCTTCACTCCATAGTTCTGTTGTTTTAGGGTATACTTCTTTCATTTGTTCCAATAACACTTTAGCATATTCTTGTATTTCCCATTGAGAAGTTTTCTCATTTCTTAACTCTATGAAATTCATAATAGCTTGAAACGATGCTGTCCAATATACTTCGGTGTATTGATTCAATGGAAGTATTGCTCTTGCTTGTTCTTTACCAACTCCCATGTCTAATAACTTTTGATATTGTTGGTTAGCATGAAACATAGCAGTTTCCCAATGATGTTTTGCTACATCTTGTTCCTCAACTGCTCCTTCTGTTGCTTGTTTGTTATCTTCTGATTGTTGTCTGAATACTTCTGGTGTGTAGAAGTCTTCAACTACAACATACCTACCACTAATCTCATTCCAAGCATGGTCTTTGGTGGAAGAGTTAGATGTTGTCTCTATTCCAACTACGTGTTTATACCATTGTCTCATTACGAACTCTGGTGCTTTAATATGAAATTGAACTTGTAAGTGTCTGAATGGGGAGTAGTGTTTGTATTTAGCAAGATAACGAACTAATCGTTCATCTGACTTATCGAACTTCTCTTTTCTCTTACCGAATGATACACGAGCAGAATTAACCACAGTTAGGTCACTTCCGAGCGAATCTATAACTTCGATAAAACCTTTGTCTAATACTTGGGATTTTAACATATATAACCTTTATTTAAATATAAGTAGTTTAGTAAATGTCCATCCTATCAAGCTTTTTTTGCAATTCTATCATTTCTTTATCTTTTTCTGATGGTTGATACCCGTCTAATAAACCAAGAGTTAATGCTGTTAGATTTTTGAAGTCTCGTTCGGCTTTTTCCAAAACATTAACGTTATGTGTTTTGATATCATCTTCTTTACCAGTTATTTTCCATTTAATTTTTATTTTTTTATATGTTGGTGGAACACTCTTAAAAGCTGATGGTTTTATTTCGATTGGAACAGATTCTTCATTAGCGGCTATTCTAACAAAAGCTCTATCTACAAAACCTTTTTTAGCATCAGTAAGTCTTGTTTTAAAACTAAATGGTTTTGGTGTATAAAAAGGTGGTACTTTATCTTTAGCTCTTACATACTCTTTATAATCTGTCTCACCTTTCTGTCTCATTATTACTTCTGATTTATTTTCATCAAAGTCTACTTCAGTAACATATATTTCTGTACCATCACTTTGATACATAATATGATATGGTATTTCAGGACTTACAAATTCTCCATCAAGATATTTGAAATCATTTACACCAGTTTTTCCAGCGTAAGTTTCTATTCTATTAGATTTTGTTATTAATTGTTGTATGTATACTGTATCTTCTGGCATTTTATTCTACTTCTGAAGTTTTGTTTGTCCATATGGTTGTGGTGGTTCTATATTATTATCCCAAAATTTCTTTCTAACTGAAAATGGTACTGGTTGTTTTGGTGACTCACCAAAGTAAGATGTATTCTTACTACCACCAGCTTTTGGTGGTCTCCACTTTGGCATCCTCACATATACATATAAGTCATTTTGTTTATGTGTTCCAGAATATGTGGATTCAAGTGGTAATTGTTTTTTAACCTTTTTCCCTTTTGGTTTTTGTTTTTCTTTTTGTTTTCTCTTTCTTTCTGCTTCTTTTCTTTTTCTTTCTTGTTCTTGTTTTTTCTTTCTATTAGCCGCATCTCTTTCAGCTTTAATTCTTTCGGCTTCTTTTCTCTTCTCTTCCTCTGGGTCAGGGTCTTTTGGTTGTGGTTGTTTTGGCCCTACAAAACCATCGTCTGATGGTGGTGATAAAGAACCTGGTGGTAATGGTAAACCTAAAGCTTTCATCTTTTCTGCTTTTGTTAAACTCTTTTCGTAGTTCTCATTTTGTACTATCTTTATTTTTTGTTCTTCAGATAGTGCAATTGCTTCTGAGTCTGTTGTACTAGCACATCTCATCAAACCTTTTATTCCAGTAACCCAACCATCAGTTCCTATATTATGTGAAATATCAGTAGCTTGAAAACATACCAAATCATCATACATTTCTGGTAAGTAACTCGTAAGAAAAGCATTACCAGGAACTATACCACCAATCCCAGTAACTTCTATATCAATTTCTAATGGAACTAATATGTCTCTTCTTGAGTTACTACTCCCTTCACCAGTAGTTAATATTGATTTCATAATCTCTTGATAATTTATAGTACCTTTTGTTTTCAATATACCAAATTGGTTATATATTTTTCTATCATCATCGTCTATTTCGAAGACTGGTTTTTTTTCATCACCAAAGGATTGAACTTCCTCTTTTTTACCTTTTGTTTGTAATGCAGTAACAAACACTTTTTCTTTTTCTTGTAGTTCAAAAGCGGCTCTTAGAGCGGCGTTTTTTGCTTTTACGGCTTCATCTTCTGAATTGTCATCTTCTTTATCTTTTTCTGCTTCTTCTGATGGTTTTATAGCTATTTCTGGACCAGAATCTAAAGTTAGTTCACCTCTATTTGCATTTGGGTCTTCTGGATTCTCACTACCAAAGTTAAGTCTCTCCCACGCCATTTTCATATCACCAATAGAGTCATCTTTAGTTTGTCCAGATAATTTACCAAGTCTTATAGCTCCTGGATTACCAGCGGTAGATGGAGCTTCACCACTCGTATTGGCTCCGAACATAGCCGCTGTCTGCATTGAACTTGGTAGTTTAGCTGTAAGATTGTGTGTTTTTACAATACTTCTTTCATTCATTACATTGAATATGTATAATAATCCATCAACTTTACTACCATCATAAGTACTTGGGCTTTCAATTAAATCTTTAACACTCTGGTGTGTATAATGTTCATCAATGACACTACATCTACCATCTTTACCAGTATTACTTGTGGTGATTTTTAAATTCCAAATACCATATCGTGCATTTAATTTGTTAAAAATATTGGTCATTCCAGCTTCTATTGTTAAAACATCTTTGAAAGCTTGTTTTATCACATCAAAGTGAATTAGAATATTTCTTAGTCTACCTTTATTTGCATCTCCTGGGGCTGCAAAATCTGGAAAGACATCTTTTCTTTCAACCAACATATTATAAAATTTCAATACTTTTTCACTATCACCGCCCCAATCATCGTCTCCATTAGCAGTTAATGGCCATTGTCCAGGAAAAATAAACTCTGAAATATCTGCAGTAACTAAACTTTCATGGTTTGATATTAAAACAGATTCAAAGTCATCTAATTGTGGTATACCATCTTTCATCTTTGGTATTATACTTCTAAAATCAGAAAATACCCTTTCCTCTGGATTTGAACCACCACTTGTATTAATTTTTCCTAAGAACTTACTTATGATATTGTCTTCCATCCAACCCCAAGTTATGTAAGGGCCAAATTGAGTATCACCATACCACTTTTGAACTTCAAACGCTACCAAACCATTTGGTTGTTCTCCTGGTGGTAGAAAAGAATTACCAAACCATTTGCCAGAAGAACATAAAGCTTGTATTTCTTTTTCTAATTGATTTATGAACTCTGGTAAAGTTGGTATAGTTCGAGACTTTGGTGTTTCTTCATCACTTTCATCGGAAGAATGTTTTGAAGCAGTACTTCCTTTTATTTCTTGACCCAAAGTATTTACACCCAAAGAAGTTATTTCTGTTGTACAATCAAAACCACCATCTTCACGAGTTTTCCACTCAAAGTTTTTAATCAAACCAGCCATAGCGTCGTACTTACCTTTTAGTGACCATATCTGTTCTTGTATTTGTTTATACGCGTCACCATTAGATATTGCGTCTATATCCATAAATCTAATATCTGATAAATCTTTTAGTGATGAGAATCCCCATTCCAAAACTACTGGTTTACCATGAGCTAAAAAATGTGGTGTTAATCTTGATATGTCTTCAAATGAAAAACAAGTCCAACTAATTGTAGCGTTTCTTATAGCTTTCATTGAACCAGCAAATTCTACACTAATAGAAGTCACACCTGGTAATGGTCTATATCTATCAGCTAACTTACCATCTCTTGTATTGGTAGCATTTAAAGTATCCCATCTTCCCATGTCGTACATATCTCTAAAACCATCTGCGTTAACAAAGTTTCCATTGTCATCTTTTGCTAACTCACCACCCATTATAGAAACAAATTTCATACCACCATTTCTATTTCTAACAAAAACTGGTTTCTTTTTATTTTCATCTGAATAAACTAACTTTCCCTCTTCATCTTTTTTCTGTACCAAAGTACTATCTACTGGAGAAAACATTCTAATGAATGTAGATTTAGCATAAATGTCTTTTATTTTTTGACCAACACCCGCTTGTGGTGTATTTGGCGAAATATCCCTAACCATTGCATTCTCAATTTCATGCAACGTTTTTCTAACGTCTGGATGTATTTCTGATAAGTTTAACAACTTACAACCCTCTATCGTTTAGTATTGATTCTTTTAAATTCGTCTAATATGACACTTATATTTCTTGGTATACGAATCCTATCACCTGGTTTTGGTCTTGATTCATGTGAGTAACCATTGGCTTTTGCTAAAATCCACCACAATGTTGAATCTTGATAGTATTTATACGCTAACCAATCAAATCTTTCAAAGTCACGAGCAAAATGAAATGTATCTGTATCTTGAATTGGAATCTCTGGGAACAATGTTATACCAAATGAACGTTTTCCATTTTTGTCTATTTTTTCTTTACTATATTTGTATCTTTCCATTAACTACCCCTACCTGAGTTTTGTATTGCTTCATAAGTCCTATCTGGGTCAATTCTAACTGGGTCTTGTGGTTCATTATTTGTTGGGTCTGTAGCAAAAGTTCCAAATTCTTCAGTACCACTTAACCAAGGTAAATCAAAATGTTTACCAGTCATTGATAATGCGTATTGACCAATAAACTTAAATCCAATTTGTACAGTCACAAATTTTGGTAACTGCATTGGTACATCAATATCCCAAGGGCTTCCGTCTTCTATTGTTAAAGAAATATTATCAATTAATCCTGGTGTATTTTTATATAAATTACCAATAGTCAATTCTATAAATGGTGGTGTCATTAATCTACCACCAGTTTCACCAGCAGATTTAAATTGTGGATAACCAAGACCAACAAGATAATTTAATTTTTCCCACATAGGAATCATCTCTTGTTTTGACATTGGATAAACTTTGAAACCAAATCCTATGGCTCTATCTGCACCAGTGTAAGTATAAACTTTGTCTGGTCTACCTATATATTGAGTCTCATTCCAACCTGGTGTTATTGTATCACTAATTCCTTCTAAGGTTGCTCTAAATACTATGAACTTATTATTAACTAAGTCCTTAAATTTAAATGGAATAAAATCCATATCTGAATTATCAGAACCATATGGTGTCATGTTAACTTTGTCTGTTAATTCATTACTAAAACTATTAGTATCACCCTTCTTTATCAGACCAAGTTTAGTATCTTCTACTGGTTTCATACCAGGTTTTCCTGGTGTTCCTAAAGCGTATACTTTCTTTCTACCTTCTTGTCTTCTAACAACTTCGTTCTCTAAATTTTTTAATTCTTCAACTACTTCTGGTGTATTCAATCCACTTTTAGCTACTTCGGAAGAACCTTGTAATGTTTGTTGATATTTTTGATTAATATCTCCTGGTATTTGACCATAGGACATAAGTGCATATCTTTTAACAATATCATCATCTGTCTTAATTGTTGGTGGTAACATAATATCAACACCATTATCACCATTTGCAAAATCTCTACCTATGTTTCTATGATGTATCATTTCAGCTAGTGGTGAGTCTGTTAATTTATAGAATCTAGCTTTTTGTGGTTCTATCGCTGGATGTCTATCCATTCTACCACTCGATAAATTACTTGTCTCAGAACTTTGTTTCCACATTATACCACGATGTAACCATAATATTGGTGTACCATCACCAGCTACATCGAAATTAGATTTTAATTCTTTAGTATGTACTGGTAAACCTAATTCTGTGTATTTAGAAGAAAGACCATATAACATAGCATTTAAATGTATTTTTCTCTCTTCTCCTTCATTACCCAACATACTTGGGATTGCTATTCTTGAATCAGCACTACCTGGTACTATACCAGCTCCTTCTGCTTTAGATTTCCAAATTACCATTAAACTATCTTGGTGTCTTGAATGTGTACCACCAGATAATTGACTTCTCATATAATCCATTACTGGATCGCTAGTAAGATGAGCTATCTGACCTCTGGCCCAATATAAAGCAGTTTTACCTGCATCTAAGGCTCCTTGTGCTAAATCTGTAGTTGTATTACCAATCTTGATAGCAGATGTTTTTACCTTCTCCCACACATCCTTACTTACATCTCTAACTTTATCCCAATCAATACCTTTATTTGGAGACTCAACTACTGGTGCTCCCTCAGTTACTTTTGGTTCTGCTTGTGGGAAATAATGTTTGTATTTATCGAGTAGTGGTGCAACAATTTGTTGTCCTTTTTGAAAATTTACACCTGCCCAATCTACAACTTTTCCACCAAATGTCCAAACATCTTGAGCTCCTTCACCAATTAAATCGGCTAGTTTACCAACTACTTCAGTACCCTTATTAGCTAAACCTTCTATATAAGGTTGCATCTTTTCTGCTACTGGTCCAACTACAACCGAACCTGGTTTTCCATGTGTAGGTATATGAACCATTGGAACTATTGAAAACAAACTTTCTGGATTCCATTGTCTTGTATGTGGAAACGTATTCATCTTATGAAAGAACCATTGTTTAGCACCAAACATAATACCTTGTGGTGTTAATAAAAATTTACCGATTCTAAATACATCATCAGTAGCTCTACCCATCATTGTACTAATCATACCAAGACCAGGTACACTACTTACAGCATCAATTCCCGCTTTACTACCAATATCCTTTATAATAAAAGGTTGGTCAAATCCTATTACATTATTATCTCTATAAGGTAACTTATCATATTGTCCTTCGGTTGATAATTCTGTTGGTGGTATTCTTCCATTAGCATTATAAGAGTCAAATGATGGTGGTGTTTCTAAACTTGGAAAATTAAAAGGTTGTCTTGGACTTCTTTCAGCTAAAGGGCTGTTGTCTATCGAAATCTGAAACCAATCAATTAATTCTGGTGCTTGAAATGAAGTTATATTAGATTGTTCAAATGGATTTGTATTTTGTTGAACGGAAGTTACATCAGATTGTAAAAATGGATTTAAACCACTAAGTTCAGAGTTTATAGTAGTTAAATCTCCTTGTATAAATGGTGCGGTATCTGATTGAAACGAAGTAACATCTGATTGTTGAAATGGTGTCGTTTCTTGTTGAAATGTAGTTACGTCTGATATTTCAAATGGTTGAGTATCTTGTGTAAACGTACTTACATCCGATTGTGGAAATTGTATAAGTTCTTGTTGAAAAGAAGTTACATCAGATTGAACAAATGGTTGAGTATTTTGTGTAAACATCGTTACACTTGATTGTTGAAATTGAATTAATTGTGGTGTTTCTAAACCAGTTATATCCGATACATTAAATGCTTGTATATCCATTCCTGCGGTATGTCTACCAATTGGATTTGAATCAACTACCTCTGGAACACCATTCAATGTGAACAATGAAGCTGGCCCATTGAAATTCATTGTAAATCCAGTAGCGTGTAGATTTGGAAAATAGTCTACTGCTTGTGGTGCTGTTGATGAACCTATACTATTACCAGTAGGTGAACCCATTGGTTGTCCAGCTCCAACTGCTAGTTTACTTTTTAATTCAAGTAATCCCATACTATACCTCCGCTAAACCTTTGATTCCACGATTCATTGTTGTTAATAATTCTCTATTTGTTGATTCTAATGCATGTACGGCACTTATAACACCATCTAATTTTTCTTCGGTAACTGACATATCAGTAACTACCATTGGTTCTGATTCTGCAACATCTGAATTACCACCACCTGCTAACGCCATACCTAACATACCAATTCCCGATAATGCTAGTAATACAGGAAGAGCTGGTAGTAATGCAAGAGCTCCAATGGCTAACGCACCCATTCCAATTCCTAAAGCTCCAAACGCTCCAGCTAAAATAAATATACCACTTGCTAAAGGAACTAATGTAGTTAGTATTGGTGTAAATGAACTTATACCTTCCGATAACATTGAGAAACCACTTCCTATGGCTTGTATAGCAAACCCTAACACGAGTAAAGCTGCGGCTATGACCAACATTGCGGCCGCTCCTGCAAGAATAGCAACAGCACCAACACCACTCGTCATTAGAGCTCCTATAGCAACTAATACTAATGTTAGTCCAAGTAAAGCTACACCAGCCTTAACCAAGTCACTAAACTCAACCTTTGTAAATTCTTGTAGAGCTTTAGCTGTTACAAATAATGCCGCGGACACGATTAACATAGCGGCTGCTCCGGCTAATAATTTAGCTGGGTTTAACTTTTCTACAAAATCAAGTCCACTACCCCCTCTTCGTCTTCTACGAGTACCACCATCTCCACTACCAGAACCACTACTTACCTTATCAAGTAGGGCTGACTTCTTTTTCAGAATATAATCTTTAAGACTAATGGCATATCCTTTTATTGACGCCAACAGACCTTCTTTAGCTGTTAACTTAGTCATCAGATAGATTGATGTTGCTATACCTAATAAGGGAGTCAAGTAACCACCAGAAATATCATCTAAGTAGGTAATCCAACTAGCAAGAATACTAAGTCCTTTAACTAATAAGAAAACTATACCACCAATAGGTGCTAAAGCTATCATAAATATTGGTTTTAACATCTTCCAAATATCAACTAAATCTGCACTCAATCCACGTACTTCTTTCATTATCATAGCCATAAAAGCAATATTAGCATTTTGAGTATCCGTCTGTTTATTTATATTACCTTGATTAGCTACCATCTTCGATAACTCTGTTACACTAATACCAATAGATTGTGCTAGAGCTCTTCTTTGAAGAACGTTCATTGCATTAAATTCTGATTCTGAACCTACATTCTTTAATACTTCTCTTTGTAAACCCTCTATATCACCAGACAGAGCTAGTTGACGAGCTTTATCAAGATTTAATTGTCTACCAAGTAAAATCTCAGCTTCCATTTGTTGTTGTATACTTGATTCGAAATCTAATAAGTTATCTGCTATCTTTACTGCAGTATCAAAGTTTATACCAAGTTTTTTAGCTTCTATCGCGGCTCTAGCGACATTCATACCACCATCTTTGGCGAATCCAGCAAAAGCTTCAGTATTATTAGCTATGTCTTGCATTACTTGACCTGGTGCTACACCTTCAGCTTGAGCTAGTGAAGCAACATTTTTGGCCATAGCGAAAGCGGCTTGTTCGGAACCAGCTCCTATAGCTTTCATCGTGACCATTAGAGCTCCAGCGGCTTGACCACTAACACCAAAGTCAGCTTTCAATTGACCCATACTCATTAATAACTCGGTTGAAGATGCGGCTACACCACCAAAATTGTTTATTAAGGCCATCTGAGCTTCTGCTACATCAGCACTTTCAACTCCTGCCGCTTTCATAGACATAGATACTTCAGATATCTGCATTTGTAGACCTACAGCGGCCTCATCACTAATACCTAATTCTGTTTTAAGACTTTGAGCACCCTTGAATAAATCGAACATTTGTTTAGCGGCTAAACCTAAACCAGCAACAAGAGCGAGTGCTGGATTAGCAAATACAGCTTTCATCATACCACCCAACTCAGCGGCTTTATTCTTAATGTCTTCCATTGGTTGCATTAATTGTTTGGTAGCATTTTGTTGCATATCTTGAGCTTTAGATATCTTCTTTTGTACGTTTAATCTGTCTTGTGCGATATCTAATAATTCGAGAGCGTAGTCAACCTCTGCTTTTGATAAATCTGTTTGACCAGTTTGTAACATTAAACGTTGTTCTGCTATTTCAGTTTGTTGTGCTCCTAAATCTACTTGTTTAAAAGCTTCAGTTCCTATAGCCGCTTGATTTTGTTGTAGTACATTGGTAGTCTGTTGTTGTTCCATCAATATCTTAGATATATCTGTTTGGTAATCTACATTTGTACCAACTACATTGTTTATGGTCTGTGATTGTTCAGTTATTTGTTCTTGTGTAAAAAGTTGTTTAGCACCAAGTTTGTTTAAACTATTATGTATGTTTATACCTTTATTTAAGGTATCATTAACTTGTGATGATAAATCGGCAACATCTTCATCGTATGTAACTGTTTCTTTTTTTATCTCATTTATTTTTTCTTTTAACTTTTTATCTTGTTCTTCCAGCTCAAGAATACGTTTTTTAGCCTTTTCCCCTTGTAAATCCATATTTTTAGCTTTATTAAGAGTTATTAATATTTCTTTGCGTTCTTTATTAATCTCCTTAATAAGTCTTTGTTCTTCTTTAAGGGCTTTTAAATCAGCCTTTGTTCTTTCTGTTGCCATTTAGTTTTTAAACCTATGCTAGTTTTGGAAGTTTAGAAAGTTTTTTATTTAGTTCTTTTTCTTTTTTGTGTAAAGCTACCAAATCTTTTTCAATTTCTTTTTCAAGTTTTTCAAGACTTGGATGATTTTTAGTAGCTTGTTGTACTACATCTTTTGGTTTAGCACCAGCCATAACTCTTTGAAATAAGGTACTGATAATACCTTCGTAGACATTACTTTCTTTTACTTCTTTGATTTCTAATTTCATAGAACGTAGTAAATCCTTAAACTCTGAAAAAGGCTCCATCACTACATCATAATCACCACCACCTATAAGATTGTCTGATGGGTCAATTATTTCGTAACTTTTACCACTTGGGTCATGTTCAAGGTTCATGTAGGCTCCACTTGTTGCTACAATTTGAATCTTGTTTCTCATTTTGTAGATTTTTGGGGATTTTAGATATTTTTTAGCTATCTTTTTTATATCTTTGATATCTTCCATTATTGTCTCCGTATTATATATCGTTAGGGGATTTAATCAATAATAAATATCAAATAAATCAAATTTATCGTCTTGGAGTTATATTTGGCCCTCTTGCCGAAGATGATTTTTTATTTGCTTTATCGTATTCTGCTTTCTCCTTTTTATAGAAGGCTTGCATCTGTAAGAAATAGAATTTACGTAAATATGTGGGCATAGAGTACACTGCATCATAGGTAAAGCCACCTTTCCCATGAAATACTATTTGGAATATTTGTTCGTGTATCTTAGGTTTGTGTTCAGGACTTAGGCCAAAAAAACTCCACCGTCATAGGAACGGTGACTTCGACCTCCTCACCTGAAGAAAAATCAACAATGATATTTAAGTCCACATCAGGTGTTACGGACAATAAATAATCTCTAAATGCTTTTGAGTCACGAGACAAAAATTCATTATTGACAAAGTTATTAATAGTACCGACACTCTCGTCTCCATCTACTGATGTAATAACTTTTCTTAGTCTTGTAGTTACTTCTTGTTCTATACCACTTCTCTTTGTGACTTTACGTAGAGCTTTTAATTCCTCTGTTATTTCGTTTTCATCACGTTGTGTTATAAACTTCCAACCTAATACCCTTTTAGAATTTGGTAATTCAAATGTATAGTCATCATCAAAGTCTGTTTCTTTGTGGTCAAGGCTAGTTAAATCAAGAACTTGTTTTTCTTTTTCCCCAGTAGTTGGGTCTTCCATTTCAAATTCGTAATCTTTACCATATCCAAGAACACGAGCGGCTATCATAACTGCATTCTTATCACCAATTAACATATCATCCATATTAAAGTCACCTTGTACAAGTGATTCTAACAATACGTCAATTACTTTACCTTGTTTGATAAGATTCTGTGAAGTAAGAATATCTTCCTCTTTAGCTGTCATATATTTTACTTCAACTTCACCACTGGATAGTGGGTGTCCATCTGGATAGTACTTACCGCCTGATGGTAATGGTACTATCTCGGTTGGAAACTTAGGCTTTTCTTTCTTAGCCATAATTTCTCCTTAATGTATTATAATGTGATTTCATATAAAACTATTTTATAAAACTTCTTTTTAATAAGTATCAGCCTAAATCAAAAAACCCTATGCAAAAAAAAGGGGAAGTCCACCACAAACTTCCCCCTATCCACCAATAAAATATTGTTAGAATTGTAATATAGCGTAATCGTAACGTAGACTCAATGTAATTTCAGCAGGGTCACTAACTGACCAATCTAAATCATTAAAAGCCGCTGATACAATAAACGCACCTTTTAATGTCCACTCTTCTACTTTATCACCAACTGGACCTAACATATTAATAGTTATGTCTTTCTTGTAAAAATCAGAATAACCATCTCGACCAGTTACAGATTCTTTGTGTAATCTAACCCATTCCATAACAGCTTGTGCTCCACTTGGAACAACAGGGTCAAACAAGGTAATTTCAATAGGCTCCCAAGCACCTTTACCTTTCACGTATCGTTTCACATTTATGTGATTCAATTCAACTTCTTCGAAAGTAATACTTGGTCTATTCGCAGTCTTAATTAGATACGATGGTATACCTTCTAAATACATGATATATCGGTTCTTCGTCTTCGGTTCAAACGGAGTGAACATTATTTCTGAAGGGTCGAGTAATTCAGCCATTTTATATCTCCAATAAATTTCAATTATTTTTTCTTATATATAAATATCACCTATACATAAAAAAGTTAATTTTAACATCGTTATAGTCTATCTTCTCTATAACACAATAATAAATATCACTAAAACAAAAAACCCACCGATTAAGGTGGGTTTTAAGTTTAAACTAAGAAGTTTAATTACTCTGGAAATGTAGCCCCTGTTGGGAGTACAACGAAGTCCAGAACAATAAATTCTGCAGTTCTCGTAGGTTGAATATAGATTTGTCCAACAAGACGATTTCTATCAATCACATCTGGTGTGTTGTTAGATTCATCCATGACAACTCTAAATGCACTCAAACCACTATTAGCCTGAACAGAATCTAAGAAAGGATTGACAATGTTCAAGAAACGATTTCTTGTTCCAGCAGTATTCTGTTCGAACAACAAGTATCTTGAAGATGAAGCAATAAATTTCTTCAATCTGATTAACAATCTTCTTACATTTACTCTGTCTAACGCAGATGGTTTAGCTTGTAAGGTCTTTTGACCCCAAACACAAACACCTTGACCTGGGAATGAAGCAATAGGATTAACCCTTTCTTCATATAGGTCATCACGTTCAGCGTGAGTTAGTCTTGTTTGAGCTTCAACTACCGAAGTTAATCCACCACGATTCAAACCAGCTGGTGCGAACCATTCGTGTGATACTTGGTCTGTATAAGCAATAACACCAGGTAAAACAACTGAAGGCGGAACCCATACAGGTAGAGAAGTACCAGAATCTACAATTTTAACCCAAGGGTAGTATGTAGCTGCATAGTTAGTATCTAATGTAGTTACACGACTTGTCATTGTAGATATACTCTCACCATATATAGAAGCATCCATTACATAGAATGCATCACCACGTTCTTCTACCATGTTCATAGCTCTTGCACTAACTTTACTATGTAAACCATGTACAATACCTGGTGTTACGAGTAAGTTAATATCAAACTCATCTGGATTACTGACAGCGTTTATAGCTTTCTTAAACACTTTAGTACCCATTGTAGTAGCTGTTGAACAATCAAATCCCATAGTATTTGTTGATGTTATGTTAGCTCCTGTATTCTTTACTGTAGCTGGATTCATACCATCAAATCCACCTTGGAATGGTAAAGCAAATTTACGTTGACTAATATGTGAACCAGCCAATGTAACTTTATCAGAACCAGTAGCATAACCACTAGCCGCTGAAGCAGAAGCATGACCAAACATATTTTCTAAGGACATACTAACGTTATTACCAACTCCAGCACTTATTGGTGTTGGTGCTAGGTAAGAAACGTTATCATGAGCTGTACCATTATTATTATATGTGTAATAATAGTTAAAGTCAAATCCATATGGAATTGTTGTGTCAAACTCTAAGTTCTCACTTGTTTGTTGTGTTACCAACTGAGCCGCATTTACGTGAGTTCCACCAGGAACTGGGTTTGTAAAAGCTCCATGACCCATTGGTACTACGGTTTTTGGTGCAAATTCGAGAGCTGAATAATCACTTATGTAAATGTTGTTGGACATATTTGGCCAATCACCATTATAAGTAAGTTTTCCGTTTGCATCTATAGTTACATATCTATCACCAACAACTCTTGGTAAATAGTTAGTACTTGTAGCATCAAAACTCAAATTGTGCCATGATTCAACTAATGAACCATCATCAACTTTGTGTACAGCTAAACTAAATGAACCATAATCTGACCCTGCTATACTACCAGCCGCTTTCACGTTAGAAATAACAACATAAACGTCATCATTTACATTTGAACCATGTGAACGAGTCTTAATCTTAAATAGATTAAAACGAGCTCCATTTATCATTTGTGAGTGTACGGTTGGAGTTTCAGCGTTAGAATAATCTTGATTTGCAAAGTTAATGGTATCAACAGACGCTGAAACAGCTTCTGTACCTACCCAATTCAAAGATGATTGAGCATTTTTAAAATTAGCATATAAGTAAACTGGAACAGTTGTACCACCAGCTCCTACTGAAGTTTGAGCATCATAACTAAATACATTTTCAATGTAATTAGCACTACCCGTATCAAACGATATTGTTGCTGTATAAGCACTTACATCACTACCAGTAACAGTAAGTGTAGAATCAGTAGACCCAACGTTTCCTCCTGTAACGGAAGAAACTGATAAGTCACCAGCTCCACTATTACCACCTGCTGATGGTGCAAGGTACGCGAGAGACCTCGTCGCACTTGCTGATATAGCATATAGTTTAATTACGTCATTTGAATACCCATCTTCACCAAGAACTCTTACAATGGTAACCGTACCAGCACTCCGTAGATATTGTTCTACAGCATATGGTGTATAGAAATCCTTCGTGACATCACCAAATACATCCACAAATTCATTAAATGAACGAACAATGGTTGGAACAAACGCGGGGCCTTTTTTAGTTGGCCCTACTATTGCCGCTCCAATCTCACCGATTGCTTGTGGAAGAAATGATAAATCTTTTTCACGAGTGAATACACCAGGACTGACGATTCTCTCTGCCATTATATTTCTCCTAATTAATTAGTTATCTTTTTTACGCATGCGAATATATAACATATTCCTATATAAATAGGTAGCTAAATTCCCAAACGATATTTATTGAAATTATTGTTGTGGTGGTTTAGGTTGTTCTATTGGTGTAAATGTTCCTGTAGATGGGTCTAATGAACCTGGCCCATACTTTTCATTTAACTTCTGAACTAAATCTCGTTCATCAGTTTGTATCTGAACATAATCCTTTTCCATATTAATAATTTGGTTTTCTAAAGTTTCCATTTGTTGTGATAAAAGAATCTTTTGAACGTTTAATTGTCCAAACTCAATAGTCTTACTCTGATATCTATTTTGTATATCTTGTAGACCTTCCAATTCTTCTTTATCAAATTTAATTGGTTCTGGCATATTATATCTCCTTATAACATTTATTATAACTTATATATAAGTATCTTTCTAAGCTCTGAAACGTTTTATTTATTTTTCAGTTCTTCTTCTAATAACTTAACTCTATCTTCTAATTCTTTAACAGCGTTGATAAGTACTGGTACAACTTCTGATAAACTGACACCCAAGTATCCATCACCATCTTCAAATGATATACTATGAGCTCTTGAACCTGTTACCTCTTGAGCTAATAGACCATAGTAGGTTTTACCACCATCATTAGTATGTTTTGGATTACCTTCTTCTTCTGTCTTCCATTTATATGTTACACCACGTAAACCTTTGATGATATCGAGAGATTCAGATATTTCACTAACATCTTTTTTCAATCTAGCATCAGAAGTAGCTGTTGTTACTGCACCATCAGAGTCAATTCTTAAATCTGTGTTTGTACCTGGACCAGTTATTACAATAAACTTTGTAGCACTAGCACTAATTGTTTGGTTATTATCGTCTACTTCGAAATGTGTAGCATTACCGAAACTAGCCCAATCGTCATCACCAAGTACAACATAACCCTCTGATTGTACTCTGATAACCTCGTTGACATCATCAACAGATACATAAGTACCATTTGTTCTACCATGTTGGTCACCTAATGTTGTAACACCAACACTAGCTATTCTTATTTCACCAGTTGTATCTGAACCACTAATGAATGTATCATTACCAGCACTAGCATGGTCTCCAAACTTCCAAGATGGATTTGTACCACTTTCGACTTGGAAATCAGCTTCACCTTGTATTGTTGTAGATGAAACTGCAGTTAATAAATAATTGTTTGTTGAACTATTGAATGTGGTTATACCAGCATTAGCCCCTTGTGCACCTTGAGCACCAGTACTTCCACCAGCCCCTTGTGCACCTTGAGCACCAGTACTTCCACCAGCTCCTTGAGCACCTTGTGAACCACCACCACCAGTAGCACCTTGAGCTCCTTGAGCACCAGTACCTCCACCAGCACCTTGAGCACCTGTCGCACCTTGAGCACCAGTACCTCCAGTATTTCCTTGAGCACCTTGAGCACCAGTACCTCCACCAGCTCCTTGAGCACCTGTAGCACCTTGAGCACCAGTACTTCCACCAGCACCTTGAGCACCTGTCGCACCTTGAGCACCAGTACCTCCATCGTCTCCTTGAGCACCTGTCGCACCTTGAGCTCCTTGAGCACCAGTAGCACCTTGTGCACCTTGAGCACCAGTAGCACCTTGAGCTCCTTGAGCACCAGTGGCACCTTGAGCACCTTGAGCACCAGTGGCACCTTGGGCACCTTGTGCTCCACTTGTTCCACTCGAACCACTACTTCCACTCGAACCATGAGCTCCTTGAGCTCCTTGTGCACCTTGGGCACCTGTAGCACCTTGGGCTCCTTGACTTCCTTGAGCACCTTGTGAACCACCACCACCAGTAGCACCTTGAGCACCTTGACTTCCACTCGTTCCACTTGAACCACTCGAACCACCAGCACCTTGAGCACCTTGAGCACCAGTGGCACCTTGAGCACCTTGAGCACCAGTAGCACCTTGGGCTCCTTGACTTCCTGTAGCACCTTGAGCACCTTGGGCTCCACTTGTACCTGAAGAACCACTACTTCCACTCGAACCATGAGCTCCTTGAGCTCCTTGAGCACCTTGTGCACCAGTGGCACCTTGAGCACCTTGACTTCCTGTAGCTCCTTGAGCACCTTGACTTCCACTTGTTCCACTTGAACCACTCGAACCATGAGCTCCTTGAGCTCCTTGTGCACCTTGAGCACCTTGTGCACCACTACTTCCACTTGAACCACCAGCTCCTTGAGCTCCTTGGGCTCCTTGTGCACCACTTGTACCTGAAGAACCACTCGAACCATGAGCTCCTTGAGCTCCTTGGGCTCCTTGTGCACCTTGGGCTCCTTGTGCACCACTTGTTCCACTACTTCCACTTGAACCATGAGCTCCTTGAGCTCCTTGAGCACCTTGTGCACCTTGGGCTCCTTGACTTCCTGTCGCACCTTGAGCTCCTTGGGCTCCACTCGTACCACTACTTCCACTCGAACCAGCCGCACCTTGTGCACCTTGAGCACCTGTAGCACCTTGGGCTCCTTGACTTCCTGTAGCTCCTTGAGCTCCTTGACTTCCTGTCGCACCTTGAGCACCTTGGGCACCTTGAGCACCACTTGTACCTGAAGAACCACTACTTCCACTCGAACCATGAGCTCCTTGAGCTCCTTGTGCACCTTGAGCACCTTGGGCTCCTTGAGCACCACTTGTTCCACTTGAACCACTCGAACCATGAGCTCCTTGAGCTCCTTGTGCACCAGTGGCACCTTGTGCACCTTGACTTCCTGTAGCACCTTGAGCACCTTGACTTCCACTTGTTCCACTACTTCCACTTGAACCAGCCGCACCTTGTGCACCTTGAGCACCTTGGGCTCCTTGAGCACCACTTGTTCCACTTGAACCACTCGAACCACCAGCACCTTGAGCACCTGTAGCACCTTGAGCTCCTTGTGAACCAGTAGCACCTTGAGCACCTTGTGCTCCTTGAGCTCCACTTGTTCCACTCGAACCACTACTTCCAGCGGCTCCTTGAGCACCTTGTGCACCTGTCGCACCTTGAGCACCTTGTGAACCAGTAGCACCTTGAGCTCCTTGAGCTCCACTCGTACCACTACTTCCACTCGAACCATGAGCTCCTTGAGCTCCTTGAGCACCTGTTGCACCTTGAGCACCTTGTGCACCACTTGTTCCACTTGAACCAGAAGAACCACTTGTACCTGAAGAACCACTACTTCCACCAGCACCTTGTGCACCTTGTGCTCCTTGAGCACCTTGAGCCCCACTTGTTCCACTTGAACCACTCGAACCAGCCGCACCTTGTGCACCTTGGGCTCCTTGAGCACCTTGTGAACCTGTATCACCTTTATCACCAGTTCTAGCGAAGGTAATTACAAGGTCTTCTCCAGCACTAAATGGATTAGTCGCTGATGAATCAACAGGACTTACTGTAACGTCAAAGTAACCACTAAGGTCTGATAAACTTGAAATTGTCCATAATATAAACTGACTACTATCAGTTTTGTTTGAAATCTTTACATGACCCTTTATAGTACTTGTAGAATCATCAATAGTTTGTAAGTAGGATGCTATATCTGTACCATCTTCATCAGTATCACAAATATAGATACCCGTAGCCGCATTCTGTGTACCATTGTCTAATCTTATATCACCAGAACCTGGATTTGCGTTTGTAGTACTTGCTTCAAAGGTATAGTAAAATGATGCTCCACCGAAGTTTCCGTCTACACCACTCGTACCACTTGACCCACTACTTCCAGCGGCTCCTTGTGCACCTTGAGCACCTTGTGCACCTGTCGCACCTTGAGCTCCTTGACTTCCTGTAGCTCCTTGAGCTCCTTGTGCACCACTTGTTCCACTCGAACCACTACTTCCTGCGGCTCCTTGTGCACCTTGAGCACCAGTGGCACCTTGAGCACCTTGTGCTCCACTTGTTCCACTCGAACCACTACTTCCAGCCGCACCTTGGGCTCCTTGAGCACCTGTATCACCAGTAGCTCCTTGAGCTCCTTGATGTCCTTGAGCACCTTGTGCACCACTTGTACCTGAAGAACCACTACTTCCACCAGCTCCTTGATGTCCTTGAGCTCCTTGTGCACCACTCGTTCCACTCGAACCAGAAGAACCACTTGTACCACTACTACCACTCGAACCATCAGCACCTTGTGCACCTTGAGAACCACTCGTACCACTTGAACCACTACTTCCAGCGTCTCCTTGAGCACCTGTTGCACCTTGTGCACCTTGAGCTCCACTTGTTCCACTCGAACCACTTGAACCACCAGCACCTTGATGTCCTTGAGCACCTTGTGCTCCACTTGTACCACTACTACCACTCGAACCATCAGCACCTTGATGTCCTTGAGCACCTTGTGCACCTTGATGTCCTTGAGCTCCTTGAGCACCACTTGTACCAGAACTTCCACTTGAACCACTTACTCCACTCGTACCACTTGAACCAGAAGAACCACTCGTACCACTACTTCCACTTGAACCAGCCGCACCTTGTGCACCTTGGTCTCCAGTCGCACCTTGAGCTCCTTGACTTCCTGTCGCACCTTGAGCACCTTGAGCACCACTTGTTCCACTTGAACCACTTGAACCAGCTGTACCAGAACTTCCACTTGAACCAGCTACACCTGGAGCTCCTTCTAAATTAATTTCCCAAGCAGAATATGTACCACTACCTGTGTGAGATGTTGAATCAACAGTAAAACTACCATTACCACTATTATAAGCAGTTACCTCACCTACAAATTTATTACTATTATTTTTAGCTATCAGTGCAGATTGACCAACTGTCCACGATAATCCAGTAGTAACTGTTATTGTTACCGAAGTTGGATGTGATGTTGGGATTGCAGCACTTGAAAAAGACAATGTAGCGAATTTATCAGATGTACCACTTGTTCCACTTGAACCTGATGAACCACTTGTTCCACTACTTCCACTTGAACCAGCTGTTCCACTACTTCCACTTGAACCATCTACACCACTTGTTCCACTTGAACCACTTGAACCATCGGCACCTTGTGCACCTTGTGCACCACTTGTACCACTCGAACCACTTGAACCATGAGCTCCTTGTGCACCTTGAGCACCTTGTGCTCCTTGTGAACCACTCGTACCACTTGAACCACTTGAACCACCATCTCCTTGAGCACCTGTTGCACCTTGAGCACCTTGATGTCCTTGAGCACCTTGAGCACCACTTGTACCAGAACTTCCACTTGAACCACTTGTTCCAGAACTTCCACTTGAACCATCTACACCAGAAGTTCCACTACTTCCACTTGAACCAGCCGCACCTTGAGCTCCAGTATCACCTTGAGCACCTTGATGTCCTGTTGCACCTTGAGCACCTTGTGCTCCTTGGTGTCCTTGAGCTCCTTGAGCTCCACTTGTTCCACTACTTCCACTTGAACCACTTACTCCACTCGTACCACTTGAACCACTACTTCCTGCGGCTCCTTGAGCACCTTGAGCACCTTGTGCTCCTTGTGAACCTGTGTCACCTTTATCACCAGTTCTAGCGAAGGTAACTAAAATATCTTCAGTATTACTAAATGGAGCAGAATCAGAAGAGTCTATAACACTAACTGTAATATCAAAGTATCCAGTATTTTCAACAAGACTCGATATTGTAAATAATATAAATTGTGTTGGGTCAAGTTTATTAGAAATCTTTACATGACCTTTTATAGTACTCGTAGAATCGTCTATAGTCCTCAAATACGTTTGGATATCATTACCACCTACGTCTTCATCATCTAAAAAGATACTTGTAGCACTATTTTGTGTACCATTATCTAATCTTAATTTTCCAGTTCCTGGGTCTGAATCGGTAGTACTCGTATCAAAATCATATTCAAATGATGCTCCACCAAAATTACCATCTTGTCCACTTGTACCACTTGTACCAGAACTACCACTCGAACCAGCGGTACCACTTGAACCACTTGAACCAGCCGCACCTTGTGCACCTTGATGTCCTTGTGCTCCTTGACTTCCTTGAGCACCTTGTGAACCAGTAGCACCTTGAGCTCCTTGAGAACCTTGGTTTCCTTGAGCACCTTGAGCACCACTTGTTCCGCTTGAACCACTCGAACCACTCGTTCCACTACTTCCACTTGAACCATCGGCTCCACTTGTACCACTACTACCACTTGAACCAGCCGAACCACTTGAACCAGAAGTTCCACTACTTCCACTTGAACCATCAGCACCTTGTGCACCTTGTGCACCTTGAGCTCCACTTGTTCCACTCGAACCACTCGTTCCACTACTTCCACTTGAACCAGCCGCACCTTGTGCACCTTGAGCACCTTGAGCTCCACTTGTTCCACTTGAACCACTTGAACCTGCTGTTCCAGAACTTCCACTTGAACCATCAGTACCACTTGTTCCACTTGAACCTGAAGAACCATCTACACCAGAAGTTCCACTACTTCCACTTGAACCAGCAGTTCCACTTGAACCACTTGAACCAGCAGGCCCTTCAACACCACCAAGATTAACTTCCCACGTTGAATATGTACCAGAACCAGTATGAGATGTAGAAGCTAGTTCTAAAACACCTGTACCTTGGTTATATGCATTTACTGTACCTTGAAATTTGTTACTATTATCTTTTGCTACAAGAGCTGTTTGACCAATTGTCCATTGTAGACCAGTTCCTATAGTTAATGTGACTGTAGTTGGGTGGGATGTTGGTATACCTACAGATGAAGAAGATGTAGTTTCGTAAGCATCACCAGTTAATCCACTTGAACCAGAAGTTCCACTACTTCCACTTGAACCAGAAGTTCCACTTGAACCACTTGAACCAGCAGTACCACTACTTCCACTTGAACCATCTACACCACTTGTTCCACTACTTCCACTCGAACCACTTGTTCCACTACTACCACTTGAACCATCAGTACCTTGTGCACCTTGGGCTCCACTCGTACCACTACTTCCACTTGAACCAGCCGCACCTTGGGCTCCTTGTGCACCTTGAGCACCTTGAGCACCAGTTGCTCCTTGAGCTCCTTGAGCTCCACTTGTTCCACTCGAACCACTACTTCCACCAGCTCCTTGGTGTCCTTGAGCTCCTTGAGCACCACTTGTTCCACTTGAACCACTCGAACCACTTGTACCTGAAGAACCACTACTTCCACCAGCACCTTGTGCACCTGTCGCACCTTGAGCACCTTGTGAACCTGTATCACCTTTATCACCAGTTCTAGCAAAGGTAACTATAATATCTTCACCATCACTAAAAGGTGACGCGGCTGAAGAGTCAACTACAGATATAACAATTGTATGCCATCCTGTATTATCAGTTTCACTTGTTATTGTAGCTAATATAAACTGACTACTATCAGTTTTGTTTGAAATCTTTACATGACCTTTTATAGTAGATGTTGATGCATCAATTGTTGTAAGGTAACTTGATATATCAGTTCCACCAGCGTCATTTTCATCTATGTATATCTGTGTAGCACTATTTTGAGTAGCGTTATTTAATCTTAATGTACCACCACCTGGGTCTGCAGTTGTTGTAGTAGTAGAAAAGTCATATTCAAATGAAGCACCACCAAAGTTTCCGTCTACACCACTTGTTCCACTACTTCCACTTGAACCAGCCGCACCTTGTGCACCTTGTGCTCCACTTGTTCCACTCGAACCACTTGAACCAGCCGTTCCGCTTGAACCACTTGAACCATCAGTACCACTTGTTCCACTTGAACCTGAAGAACCATCTACACCACTTGTACCAGAACTTCCACTTGAACCACTTGTTCCACTTGAACCAGCAGAACCACTCGTACCACTTGAACCACTTGAACCATCAGTACCTTGTGCACCTTGATGTCCTTGTGCTCCTTGATGTCCTTGAGCTCCTTGTGCACCACTTGTTCCACTACTTCCACTTGAACCTGCTGTTCCAGAACTCCCACTTGAACCAGATGTTCCAGCTGTTCCACTTGAACCACTTGAACCAGATGTTCCACTTGTTCCACTTGAACCTGAAGAACCATCATCACCAGCTACACCCTCTAAATTTACAGACCATGTTGAAAAAGTACCAGTTCCAGTATTGGATATACTTTCACCAACCATTACTCCAGTACCAGAGTTATAACTGGTAACATCCATTAAAAATTGTTTTGTTGCATCACCTGTTTTAGCTACAAGAGCATTTTGACCAGTACTCCAAGCTAGTCCTGTACCAAGAGTCATTGTTACTGTTGTAGGATGTGATGTTGGTAT
>Ga0208666_1000019_pt1 | contig 60373 bp, 68 predicted proteins | sample 5B_taG_FD_184078 | JGI IMG/M metagenome (GOLD analysis project Ga0208666, IMG submission 184078) | Marine viral communities from the Subarctic Pacific Ocean - 5B_ETSP_OMZ_AT15132_CsCl metaG (SPAdes) (version 2) | ecosystem: Environmental > Aquatic > Marine > Oceanic | place: Pacific Ocean...
AGTTAAGCTTTTGTTGATAGTGTTAATTGTGTCGCTTACACTTGTGTCAAGGTTAGCTTGTTCCATTTCAAATTGTTCTATTAAGTCGTTCATAGTTGTATAGTTTATTAGTTAGTATTAGACAAGGGACATTATCCCTTGTTTCGCTCTATCAGAGCTCATCAGTAATACTCTTTATTTTATATATTTCTCAAAGATTAAAAAGTCTTTTTTCTTATCACCAGTTATATTCCATTCATCTAAAAAACTCTCTAAAAATTCACATCTATCATAATAGCTTGGGTATGCTTGTCTTAATAGTTTTTTAATGCCGATTGTTAATGTCCTATATTTGCACTCCTCTCCGCAACTTGCGATACTATCGAAGGTGCTCCATAATACTGCTTCAATTTCTTTTTCTGTTAATTCCAAATTCATTTTTGGGTTTGTTGTTGTTCTCATAGTTGTATAGTTTTAGTTAGTAATTTAGTTTAGTTCTTCTACATCATATCCGTATCTTGCACAAAAGCTATCTACTCGTGCTTCTAATCTGTTGTTTTCTCTCTGCACTCGTTCAAGTTCATCTGTTAATCTAAAGATTTCTTTTTCAAGTACATCAGGATTATAGTTGCTTAAAACTCTTCTCCCTTTATGTTCTTTAATTAGTGTCATAGTTGTATAGTTTTAGTTATTACTCCTTAGTTAAATTTTCTCTATTACGTGACTAACTAATCCCTCTAATGCTCTCGCATTCTCTGAGTCAGCTAATCTTATAGCTTTCATTATATCTCCCCTCTGACAAGCCGACATAAAACTTCCCTGTCCACAAGCGATATGTTTGATTGTTTGTAAGTCATTTGACTCGAGCATCATACGTGCTTGACTTGAGCAAGAAATGTTAGAGCTCTTTAGAGCTATTGTCTCGAGTAAATATACTGCCGTTTCGTTAAAGTATTCTCTGGCTACCTCTGTTGTCTTGATTGAATTTTTCATAGTTATAGTTTTTAATTGTTTCGTATGGTACAAATGTAATGTAAAAAACAAATAACTTCCAAATAAAATGTAAAATAATTTCACTTAACAGAGGGAAAAAAAATGAAATTTAGAATGATTCTAAATAATAAACCTGTATTACAAGCTACTAATGGAATACGTGCGATATGCGTGCGTGATGTGCGTGTGTGGTGTGCGTGTATGTGCGTGTGCATACGCAGTCTTAGACTTGAGGAAACATAGCTTAAATTTGATTTCAGTGTGTTAGGTGGATTACGGATTAATTTTGTAAGGGAGTTAGCCCCTTGCTCTACGCATCACACGAAACATAGTCAACCCCAAACTGATCTGGACTAATTCTAAATAACAGAGAGAAAAGACTTCGGGTATGTGGTAGTATGTATGTAATTATTCTGAGGGTAGGTAGAGGGGGATATTATATGTATAAATTTAGATAATAGATAGCAAAAATCGATGTTTCAAATCCTACTTGTATAGATATATCTACCCACCCCCCAAAAAAATATCGGTTTCGGTATCAGTTGCGTACTCGTTACATTATATTATTATCCCAAACCTATACTTATCTCACATTTTTTTTATATATTTGCCCTATGCCAAGAAATTACAAAGACGAATACAATAAGTTTCATAAGAACGATAAGGCTAAAAAAAAGCGTGCTACACTCAATAAAATACGTAGAGATAAAAACATATACGGTAAGGGTGGTAAGGACGTTTCTCATATGGCTGATGGATCCATTATTATGGAAGACCCTTCTAAGAATAGGGGTAATAAGACTAGGACTGCTGGTGATCGTAAAGCTAGGGGTGGAAAAACATTTAAAGCTAAAAAAGGATACAAGCTTAATAAACGTAAAAGGTAATGTGCATAAAAGCTAAGAAAACTAAACAACTAGGGATGAATCCCAGCACCGCATCAAACAGACTAAAAAAACTATTATTATTCAGCTTCGCTAAGAAATTAAAAGTTAACTGGTGTTATCAGTGTGGATCAGAAATAACAAGGGCTAGTAAGATGACTGTAGAGCATAAAACGCCTTGGTTAGATTCAGCAGACCCTGCTGGTAATTTCTTTGACTTAGATAATATAGCTTTTTCACATGCTTCTTGTAATTACGCTGCTGCCAGATCAAAAGAGGGGGCTCCATGTCCGTCAACTACAGCGTATAGAAAAGGTTGTAGATGTGATGGATGTAAGAAGTCCAGAGTTGAATATCGAAAGAATAGATCTAAGGTTAGAAATTAACAAGGCCCCGCCCCCATTTCTATAGACATTCCATCACCCATATCCTCCATAGACATAGGTTCATCCTCCATACCCATAGCTTTTAAAACGTGGCCAGGCATAAAGTCGAATAAATTAATCATAGCTTCATCACCCAATCTACCAGCAAAAGATCCTAAGTGAAACATAACGCTATTACCTTTGTCGATCATTCCTTTTATTAAACTAGGAGTGGCTCCAGATTCTAACGCCTCTATTTCCATCCCTAAGTATTCATCTACTAACATAGCTAGATTAATTAGATCATCAGCTTCTTGATCTCTATGTCCTTGTTTTACCATAGCAGAAAAAGATTCCTTAGCTCCTGGACATATATGAAAGTTTTGAGTTTGATAACCCATGACATCCATCTCTCCATTTTCATCGTGACTAGACATTTCTTTGGAGTGAGAGCTCATAGGCTCTATTATAATCATCATTGTTTCATTCATAACTAAATAGTTTTATTTATTAATCCATTGGTGGACCTTCTGGACCGTCACCAGAACCCGAAGGTGGTGTTCCTCCCCCTGTTGGTGGTGGTGCTGCAGGTGGTTGCATCATTCCCTTTAGTATAGCTAATTCTGTTTTACACTCTTCTAGCTCTTGATTTAGTTTTTCTAACACAGATCTATTTGCTGGATCGTTTGGATCTAGTTCAGCTATTTTATTTTCTAGTGCCATTATTTTAGCTCCTAAATAAATCTCTCCATCCTTAACCTCACCAGTTCTTCTGGTTGGGTCATGAATCTGAGCTATATTAAATCCTCCGCTAACACCAGATCCTCCACCTCCTGGTGAGAAATGGCTAGCAACATTACTAAAACCCCCCTCATTCATGAATTTCATTCTGTTCATATCAAAGTCTTTACTAAACCCACCGTTTCTGTATGTAGGAGTTTGTCCTTCTGACATCATCATTTGTTGATGCTCTATACTTGGACCTCCGAAAAACCCAAATCCAGAACCAAAACCTCCTTCAGTTGTTTGAGTTGTTTCAGCTGCTTCAGCTGTTTCAGATTCTTCTTCCTGTTTTTTCTCTTCCTTTTGTTTTTTCTCTCTATCTGTATCGTCAACCTCATCCTCACCATAATATCTGTCTCTCATTTTTTGAATCGAATCCTTCACAGAAACCCTTTCCTCTTCTTCTCTGTCTTTACCAGAGCCAAATTGATTGTAATTTAAATTTCTAGGACCAACAAAGTCTCTTCTATTTACATCAGTATCTCCATCTGCACCAGAAGTTTGAACTAGATTAGCATTTGCATCGGTATTATTAGCAGCAGGTTGCTGTACACTTATTAAGTCTTTCATTAATCTATCGTGAGCATCAGCACCAAACTCGCTTTTTATAATACCAGCATCTCTCCTTAGGTCACCCTCATTATATGCCTCACCAGTTTTTATATGTGTTCCGTTTTTGACAGATGTTAAAATAGCGTTTATAGATTGTGTCTCCCGTCTTGAAGGACCTTTTGTGCCTGTACCTCCTGTCTCACCACCTGTTGCACCACCTGTTGTATCATCACCTTTAAATACTTCTGTAATGTCATCATCAAAACTACCTACTTCATCCGTGAAAGTTAATGGGCCACCTGTTGGAGTTGGAAGTTCACCAGTCGTTTTGCCTGAAGGAATTAATCCTATTTCTTTTTTAGGTAATGCCTCTGTGCCCTGCATACGAGCATCCTTCCATCCAGACTGATCTACATATTGATTAGCAAGGAATAGTCTATGATCGGCCTCTTGCTCTGGGGTAAGGTAGTCGTTAGTCCAGTTGGAATAAAATTTATCTTCTTTTTTATCATACTTTACAGTACCCTGTCGCATATCACGTGGAAGGTGATCAAATGTTTCAGCAAATACAGGTCTATCACCAAATATCCTTTTGTCTTGTCCATCGGCTAGCATTTGAATAATTTCATTTTTAGTGTTTCCACCAGATCCATCTTCACCCGCACCTTGGCTATATAGATATTGAATATGTTTCCATTCATTACTTGGTTGAGGGGTCCAATATTCGTCATCTAAAGACTCGTCCCCAAAAGAAGCTCTATAATTTTCCTCAAAATCCATAGGGGCACCAATAAATTTACTCATACCTTTACGTTCCAGATCTCCCACCTTACCTTCTCTTGATTGGAATGATGGATAATATCCATTTTCTGGTTGATATTTATTAAAATGATCTGGATGCATCTTAGCTAAAGCATCTTTTACCAGGGGAGCACTTAATTGTTGATCTAAAAGATCTCCGAATTGACTACCATCAATACCTCTAAATACTTCTTCTATGTTGTGTCCAGAGTCTTTGAAATATGGAGCGAGTATATTGTAATATTCCTCCATGGCTTTAAAGTGGTTTCTACGAATGCTCTTTTGCCTGCCGCCTGCAACCCAATCTTCATAAGCTTTTAACTCACGTTTATAATTCCGATTTTCAGGGTCTATCTTTTTTAAATATTTACTATCATCACCCTTTTTTGTTCCTGTTAAACCTAACTCTTTTAAATGAGCAGCATTATCATTTATACTACCACTTCTAGGGACTGGTCTGTATTTCACCGATTTTAGATCTGCTACAACGTCAGGAGGTAAGCTCAAAATCATCTCAGTTATACTAAAAGGATGTTCGTTAGTAGCTTCACCCTGTGGTAAATCACGTGATCTTTTTTGAGTATAATCAAGCTCTTCATAACCAGTTCCTAACCATCCATCACCCCACTGCTTATCTCTACCAGACGCTGACGAAATTTGTTGTTTATTTCCTGGGGTTCTTCTTTTATCATTTTGATCAAAATCAAAAAATTGACCATAAAATTTTCTTGCCTCGTTATCACTTGACTTCCATAATTTCTTTTTACCACTTGGAAGAGAGAAGTTAAAACCAGGGAAATTTGTGTCCTGATCTATATGTAGTGCGTGAGTTCCTGTAAAACCAGAGCTTTCACCCTCACCTCCGCCAGAACCAGAACTTTTACCAGATCCTTTACCAGATCCTTTACCAGAGCCAGAACTAAAATCTAAACTTATATCACTAACAGTATCAACTATATTGTCCACTACCATTTCTGCCCATTCGCCAACACTTGCAATTCCTTCTTGTGCTTTAGGAGTGTTTCTGTTTAGTTTGTATCTTTTTTTCTTATTCATGTAAGCCATAATTGTATTCTTTTAGTAGCCTGTAAAATTTAGTAACTAATATTTTTCCTTTTTGTGATATCATATATCTTCTAGCTCTATTATGTGCTTTTTCTAGATATATAGTCACATATCCTTTATTTAACAGCTCTGGAAGGTTCCTTGTTATAAAACTATTTGAACATCTATAATGTTTAGCTATAGTTAAACCTGTAAAGTAGTTAGAGTCGTAAATAAAAAATAAAAACTCAATATCACTTACTTTTAGGTTGTACTTATCTCTAAAATCAAACAAAACATTTCTATAATGTTTAAGATAATTCTCCCTATCCAAAGTATTAAATTTAATTAAACTAAAGCAAATATACTAAATATTTCTTATATTTGGAATTAATTACTATATTTGTACGGAACAATTTAAAATAGAATAAAATGGCATTATCAGGAACAAAAGCACAGGAAGCTACTCTAGGACAATACGGATCAATATTCGTTAACGACACAGACCTAGTAACTCCACCTTCTGACAAAATTATATGTGCTATAACATTTATGGCAGATACAACTGTAAATACTTTGACTTGTGAGAATACTGATTCAGGATCTAGAATATATCCAAACACAGCTAACCATGCTCACGCAGCGGGAACAGGAGATGAAGGAACAGGAGGAGAAGATATTTTAGTTGGAACAATATTCCCTAAAGGTCTTACAATATACGGAAGATGGACGACTTTTAAAATGCAGGCTGCTGATGCTGATGGAGGAGTAATATGTTACCTGGCACCAAAACATTAAGATATGGCGTTAGGGTTAGGAGCTTCATTAGTATGTGGTGATTTAGTAGGAGCAGGATCTTCTTCCGCAGCGGTAGTCGTAGAGGATTACATGTGGGAGGCTACTACCTCAACTGGATCTGGATCTACATATAACGCAGTAACACCTATACCAACCCTGTATGACTTTAATGATACTTGGGATTTAGATACAGCTACTGGATTAATAAATGACATGTATGATTATATGCCTGCCGATCCTGATGATGAATTAGAATTAACATATGATGAGGGATATTGGAATGTGGATGCTAGTGGTGATGTTCAACCAATAGATGATACAGTATTCCCGAACCCTTATAATAGTGAAGGTTAAATATAAATAATATATAAAAAAGAAATAATATGGCAACACCAAATATAGTCCCTAGAGCTGACAGGGAGGGAGGTCTAGGAACTTCAGCAAAAGCTTGGGGCAAACTATTTATCGAACAGGGTGCATCAGGAGGGACACCTGCTGCTAGCATTACAAACCTTGATGCAGATGAAGTAGCGTTAGATATAAACGCTTCTAATACAACAGCTAATATTTTAGATATATTCTCTACAACTCTAACAGAGGCGGCTGGACTTCAGGTTTATTATGCGGGAGGTGCAAAAAGTATGGGTAATGGTAGGGGTGTTATTAATTTAGATGTGGTTGACTCTGGAGCAACAAATGAAATTCATAGTTCAACTATAGATTACAATAGAACAACTAACACCACTGGTTCAAAAACAACTAGAGCTAGTTATATTGATATATCAGATACAGCAAGTGGCAATACTGGAACTCTATCTCATACTGGTCAATATATTAATATTTCAACTATTAACAACGGTGGAGCAAACGACAATAGCGATATCACTCAAATGGGTATTGTTAATAAAATTGCCTTAGGTACAGTAGCTAACAATGTAGGTTTATATCAAAATATAGCAGATGGAGGTATGGATGTTAAATTCGTTAGTTCTGCTGATACTGGAGATTACTTTAGTATAGCTACAGGTGCTGCTGGAGCAACAACAATAACTACAGTAGACGATGACGCAACTGCTGCAAACTTAACATTTACCATAGATGGTGCTATAAATTTCAATGCTGCTGCTGGAACTGTATTTAATGAAGATAGTGCAGATGTAGATTTTAGAATAGAGTCTAATGACGAAACACATATGTTCTTCCTTGATGGAGGAAATAACAGAGTAAGTATTGGTAACTCTGCAGATGCTCCAGAAGCAACTCTCGAAGTTTCTAATCATGCTAGTGCGGGAGCTACTGGGGTTCCTTTGATGGCACTTATCAATAGTGATGTTGATCAAATAGCTTTACAAATAAAGACAGAAAACACAACAGCCAATATTATAGATATAGATGCTGAATCTCTAACTACGGGGTCAGCTATTTATATAGATGCAAATGAGTATGAAAATGGTAGTGGTATAATTCATGTTGATTTTGATGATGCTCAAACTACTACTCTAAATAGGGGTAAACAGGGTATAATACATGTTGATTATGTTAAGAATGTAGCTACAGCATCAGGTCAAACTATGAATATTATAGGTATTACTTCTATTATGGACGATAATGCCACCAATGTGGGTACTCACACTATGACAGCGTTTTATGGTTCATGTGACTACGCAAGCACTGGTGGAGCTGTTGAAGGTATAGGAATGGAGCTAGTTGTTACGGATGCAGATGTCAATACAGGTATTAAAATGGAAGTAGAAGATGGGATTAGTAATTACGATCTGAAAATGCTTAGTTCTGCTAACGCAGGTGATTACGCTTACATACAGGTAGGGGCTGAAGGGGCTACTACTATAGGAACGTTTGATGTTGACACAGCAGTAGCACATTTAAAATTCCTTGTTGACGGAGATATTTTGATGGATAGCATTACTGGTATAACCAAATTTTATAAAAACCCTAATGTGGCTGACTTTTTACAATTAACTATAGGTACTAATGGTGATGCTAAGTTTGTAACTACAGATGCTGCTGGAAATGATGCTCACATTGAACTTGAAGCTGATGGTAATATTGTATTAGATGCTGCTGGAAGTATAACTTTTGAACGGGGTGGTAATAGTGCTTCTATGCCTGAATCAAATGGTAAGGTTGTGGTTCAAACAACTGAACTGAAGGTTATGCCTCACCATTTTGTGGGAAATGGAGACTCTGGAAGATCAGTTTTTGTTGCGGATCAACAAACTAATAAATTAGGTATTCACCAATTTGACACATCTGACGAGCTATATGCTCACGTTGAGATACCTTTTGGACATACAGTAACAGAAGTTCATGTCTATTGTAGTGATACTATTACTAACGGTGTAACTGTTGGGGCTTATAATTATCAAACTGGAGCGGATAACGCTGTAACAACAACAACTGGAAATACAAACGCAGATATAGCTTTAAGTAGTAATACTATAGCTGGTGGTGGTACTCAGGATTTATGGATAAAAGTAGAATTAGGAGCTGCAGATAAGTATTTATGGGGAGCAAAAGTAACTCTAGCGGTAACTTAATAATAAATAACAAATAATAATATGGCTTTAGCATCAAAAAAATCAGCAGAGATACATGATAAAACAGGAGGTGATTTAACATCAATGACAAATGCGTATAATGCTGATAAGCATCACAATTTGATAAATTTTCCTAGTGAAGCGGCCTTGTTGCATCAAATAGAATTAATGCAGGAAGATATAGATGAATTAAGAAGATATATAGTGAGTGCTGAATTGTTATTACCAGACACAATGGGGGACTCAATACCCACATCAGATCCAGGGGTAGCGGGTCGAATATGGAATAGTAGTGGAATTTTAAAAGTAAGTAGAGGATAATATGGCAACATTAACAGGACAAAATATAAAAGACACTTATAAGACTTTAGTAAAGACGGAATCTACTGTAGGTTTTAGTGGGGCTACACCTACTAGAATTGAGGATGGTGACGGAAACCAAAGTGCTTTATATCTAGGAAAGACAAGGGCTAATTTAATTGGAAGTTTATCTTTTAATTTGTCTACAACATCCACACCTAGAGCTGACCTACATATAGTATCAACATCAACTCAATCTATATTGATTCAGAATTCTAATGGATACAATAAGTTTTATGTTGGAGATTATTTGGGTGGGTATAATACAAAGATCGGAGATATAGACTCCAGCTCTCCTGGAAACAATACATACTTTTACGTGGAAGATTCTAGCAGTAGAATAGTATCTAAAACAACTTACTTCGGTGTTAATCAAACTGTACCTACATGTACGTTGCATGTTGGATCTAATTCAGGTACAGCTTTATTTTCTTTAGGGACAAGCACAGATGCTTTTAAAATTACTAGCAGTAGTAATACAACATTATTTACTGTAGATACTACTAACGATAAAGTTAGTATTAATGCAGACGTAGAAGTAAAAGGAAACCTTAGAAGAAGTTCTGAAAGATATTATCTGGAAGAGTTCTTTAAGAGATTACCACAAGGAAATGCTGACATTCAAAATTCTGCTGAAGCAACACGAATGATAACTAATCCAGACTTTGAATTAGTGGGAACTAACGCTGTAACTGGTGATGCAACATTTTCTTCTACTAGAGCTGGTATAGTTCTAACAACAAACGGAACCGATGAAGATCAAGTTGTAATAGCTCCACATTTAGATTCCAACCAATCAGCCTGGACAAATATTAAGTTTGGAACTGAAAATCAAGTAGAGTGGGAATGTGCTATCAGCACAAGTGCTACTATAACTGATTATTCTATTTGGGCTGGATTAAAAGCTTCATTGGATCCATTGTACACAACTGACACTGATCAAGCCTTTTTCTTATTTTGCACTGATGATGAGCAGGGTGCTTTAACAACAAATGCTAATTTACATTTTGTTTATTCCACAGATGCATCTGGAGCTGTTGTTGATTATGTTACTGACCTAGGTATAGCGGTAGCAGCTTCTACCATATATAGATTAAGAATAGAGATAGACTCAAATAGACAGGTTTCTGTATTTGTAAATGATGTTCAATATGGTTTAGTTACCTCAGCAACTGCTGGTGGAGCAACGCAGAGTGTTACTACAACAAAATCTTTAGCGTTAAAAGATAATGAAGATCTAATACCTTATATTGGGGTAGAACAAAAAGCAGGGTCTAAAACATCTGATTTAACAGTTCATTACCAAAAAATTAGCAGGATATTATTTGAGTAATGGAATTTAATATAGATCTAAATAATATAAATAAGTTCTTTTACTTTTGTAAAGCTGGCACTGATGGTTTGTTTAATGCTGCTAACGATGTTGTTTGTTATCCTGTAAGTCATTTTATTGGTTTTAGCAATTTAGACAATACTGATGGAACAGCACTAACCATGTGTTTCTCTCCATTACAAGGACCTCTTGAATTAGCAGCTAATGCTTATCCAGCTGATGTTTCAGATAAAATAACTCTTACAATAGAGGCTAATAAAGCTAAAAAGGTTATATCAGAGATCATAGGAGGTATAAACTCACCAATTTTTAGAGATAACGGTATAATTGTTGTTGCTGACAGTATGAATGAAGAATTTATATCATCATATATAACGGCAGTATCTATAACTCTACAAACACCTGCAGCAGCATAATTATAAATATTATCATTTGTATTAATAAAAGTTTTTTACTATATTAGTGGAAATTAAATTTAATACAATATTATGAAAAACACAGAACAACTCATAGAGGAGGTATGCGAATCTATGAAAAATCTTCTTTTAGAGAAGAATCGATCTTATGGCGACTCAGCCACCAACCCATCAAATGTATTTTCAAGTGGATCAGCAATAGACTCAATATGTGCACGTATAGATGATAAGTTAATGCGTATACAAAATAAAGGAATCAATGATAAAACAGAAGATACTGTGTCTGACCTTATAGGGTATTTAATATTATTAAAGGTGGCATTATATAAAGAGAAAAATGATGAATATAATATATTTAAAGAAACTATATCTCAAGGTGGACATGCTAATATAAATGGCAAACCTATAGCAACAATAGAAGACTTAGATATATATTACGAAAATAAAAAATAATATAATTATGGAATCTATAAATCCTATAATCAGAAAAATTACGATAGGAGACTTAAAGCAAGGACTTACATATAAAGTAGGTCAATTAATGAATGCGGGAAATATTGAAATAACAGCCATTATACAAGATGAGGCTGCCTGGTATAAACATCAGCAAGTTGTGTATGATGTATATGTTAAAGCTAGAGGTGATGAATTTTCAAGACCTTGGAAAAGATTTTTTGATCAGCCTACAGCTATAGAATACGATATTCAAGAGAGAGAAAAATACGAAGTTAATTAATATGAAACCAATTAGAGATTATTATTTTGTTAAGGTTGAAAAAACCCATGAAGACACTATTATTATAAATGATAAAGAGCTTTATATGGATACCAGCTTTGAAGATATGAAGCATGCTAGGCAGTATGGTATAGTTGTTGCAGTACCTACAACCCTATCTTTTGGGTTGAAGATGGATATTAAAGAGGGGGATAAAGTATATTGTCACCACTTTTTAGCTAGCGAGGAGAGTAGAGTTAAATATCATGAAGAGGAAAATATATTTCAAATAAGGTGTGACGCTATATATGCTAGGGTTAGAAAGGGTAAGTTAAAGATGTTAAATCACTGGAATTTTGTAGAGCAGAAAAAAGAAGATAAAGATAACTATATGAGTAAATCTGGAATATATTTAAAACCAGAAAGAGAAGATAAGGAATTGCATGGGTACATAAAGTACATGAATAAAGAAATGAAAGAATGGGGTGCAAAGGTTGGTGATGAAGTTGTTTTTTCAGAAAATTCAGAATACGACATGAAGATAGAAGGTGAAAAATTGCTTAGGATGAGAAATATTGATATCTTAGCAAAAATAGAAAGATGATAAATACCCAAGAAATAATAGACATATGTGTATCAAACTCTTATGATTTATTGACAGGTAGAAAGTCTGTAGAAGATATATTAGACTCATCATCTCACCCTTATTTTTTATGGAATGTTGTGGAGGAAGATTTAGATCAAGAAATTTTTGATGGGTTTCTGGATTTTATGATTAATTATTATGAGGAAATGGAACACTATGAAAGATGTGCAGTTTTATTAAATATAAAAGTAAATGAAAGAAGTAAATGTAAGCAAGAAATTAGAAAGACTAATAGAATCTGGGAATAAAGCTTTTGACTTACTATTAGAAGAAGTAAAGAAACCTATAGACCCAGAGTTGCAAGATGATAAAGCCAGAAATGCTATGAAGGCAAAAAAAGAATGCTTCATGGATGCTCAAGATATATTGATGGCTATACATAAGATACAAAATCAAATTAATGAAGGTGTTTCAACTGAACAACAAACTGAATTAGAGGAAAAATCTTTTAAAGCTGGATTCTCAGAAAAGTACGCCAAAAAATAGAGAGTATAATTTATTTTATTATATTTGCATAATTGGCTAAAATTTATTATGGCAGGGTATATAAAAGTAAATGGTTTAAAATTCAAGCTTCCTGTTAAACCCAATAAGAAGGATATATTATTTTCAAATCTGAAGAAGAAGAATCAGAAGTGGAAAAGAACTGATATGCCTGAGGGTCTTAACGAGGACACCGTACCCAAATACTCATGGTTTATAGATCAAGAATTTAAAAGGAGAGATGAAGGTGTTTGGTTTATGAATAATGGGGAACCCACCTATATAACGGGAGAACATTACTATTATTTAAATTGGTGTAAAATGGATATAGGATATCCCGAATATAGAGATAGAGATAGAAGATTCTTTATCTTCTGGGATATATGTAAACAAGATCCAGACTGCTTTGGAATGATTATGGTTAAACATAGAAGAGAGGGTGCCTCATACAAAGGTGCAGCTATGTTACTACATGAAATAACGGCAAGATATAATTCTCATGGTGGTATAACAAGTAAAACTGGTGCTGACGCAAAATCTCTATTTACAGATAAGCTTGTTTATATGTTTAGGAGTTTACCTTTCTTCTTTCAACCAATAATAGATGGTAGTGATAATCCTAAAAGCACTCTTAGTTTTAACACTCCTGGTCAAAAGATAACAAAAAACTACGCTAAGGTAACAAAATCTGAAGCATTGAATAGTAGGATAGATTGGAGAAATACTAGAGAGAACTCATATGACTCCGTTAAACTTATAAGATACTTATGTGATGAGGCTGGAAAATGGACGGAGGCTAGTGTGGAAAAAAACTGGGAAGTTGTTAGATCGTGTTTAACTTTAGGAGATAAAATAATAGGAAGATGTTTTATGCCATCTACTGTAAATGAACTTGAAGTGTCTGGGGGTGAGAATTTTAAAAATATCTGGTATGATAGTGATATAAAAGAGAGAGATGCTAATGGTAGAACTAGATCAGGTATGTATTCTTATTTTACGCCAGCGTATGATGGGTATGAAGGGTTTATAGATGAATACGGATTTTCCGTTATTGACACACCTAGTAAGGAGCAAGCTAAGTTTATAGGTAAAAATATAGGATCTAAAGAATATTTACAAAACATAAGAGATGCTTATAAAGGTAATACGACTAAGTTATCTGAAGAAAAAAGACAAAGGCCATTCTCTATAGATGAAGCGTTTAGAAGTGATTCGAGATACAGTCCTTTTGATGTTGAGAGAATATATCAACAAATGGATTATAATGAAGAGGCTAGGAACTTAATAGTAAAAGGTGATTTTATTTGGAAGAATGGAGAAAAGGATACAACCGTGATGTGGAAACCAGGATCACAAGGTAGATGGAGAGTATCTTGGATACCTCCAGAAGAAAGGAGAAATAAATTTAAAATGGTTTACAATATAAAAGCTCCTGGAAATGACATAGAGATGGTAGCTGGATGTGACCCTTATGATCACGACACAACTACTGATGGTAGGAGATCTGATGCTGCTTGTTATATTTATAAGAAATTTAGCATGATGGATGATTTTTCTAATCAGTTTGTTTGTGAGTATATAGCTAGACCTCCTAAAGCTGAAATGTTTTATGAAGACGTATTAAAAACTTGTGTGTTTTATGGGAGCCCAATATTAATAGAGAATAATAAGATAGGTATAATAAAGTATTTTGAAAGAAGAGGTTATTATAATTATCTAATGGACAGACCAGAATCAACACATACAGAGAGTAGTAGAAAACAAAAAACAAAAGGAATACCATCTACTGGTGTGGCTGTGCTTAATGCTCAAACAGAAGCGGTAGCTAGTTATGTTTATGACTATGTGGGTATGAATAATGATACTCAAGAGATGGGAAAATGTTATTTTAATAGACTTTTAGATGACTGGAGTAGATTTGAACCATCGAACAGAACAAAGTATGACGCTACGGTAGCTTCAAGTTTGGCTCTTTTAGCCGCACAAAAATATGTAATAGAAAAGAAAATTCCAAAAATAAATCTTAACTTTGTAAAAAAATATAGGAATGCAGGATTAATGTCTAAGAAAATATAAATGAAAAAACAATTTGAATTAATAGGAGGGTATCCAACAGTCTTCGCAACAAATGAAGAGAAAGCCACAAAAGAATATGGTCTTCAGTATTTTAAAACCATGTATTCCGATTGGAAGAATAGTACAGAGCTAGCTTATCAAGATAAAAAAAGAGCTTATCAAAAAATGAGGTCTTATGCAGAAGGTACTCAAAGCGTTTCTAAATATAAAGATTTGTTAGATGTTGAGGGAGATTCTTCATACATGAATATAGACTGGACTCCAGTATCTATAATACCAAAATTTGTTGATGTAGTTTGTGGAGACATGACAAACAGGGAGTTTGCTGTAAAAGCTAATGCTATCGACAAACTGTCTTCTGATGAGAGAAAAAAAGCTAAGAGAGAAATGATGGCAGATATGATGAATGCTCCAATTAGACAAAAGATTTCTAAATTAACAGGCTTTGATCATAATAAAAAAGGTTTTATTCCTGAAAGTATGGAAGAGATTGAATTGTTTATGACCTTAAACTATAAGCAAGCACATGAAATATCTATAGAGAAAGGTATAGAGTTTGTTTTTCAACAAAATGATTTTGATGAGATAAAGAAAAAATGCATAAGAGATTTGGTTGTGGTGGGTACAGCGGGATTAAAAACTCACATAGACCCATCTGAAGGGATAAAAATAAGATATGTTGATCCTTTAAACTTAATTACCTCATACTCTCAAACTTCTGACTATAGAAACATTCAACATGCAGGAGAAGTGTACACAGTTACCATAGCTCAATTAAAGCAGATGGCTGGAGAACAATTTACTGATGATGAGTACAATGATATAGCACAAAACCACGCTGCTAAAGATAAAGATGAAGATAGCTTATACGGAAGATCTTTTGGAAATCATTCATCTTATGGAAATGAGCACGATAGATTTTCTGTGCAGATAATGGATTGTGAATTTATATCAACATATGATTTAAGTTATGAGAAAAAAGATAATGCATTTGGAGGATTTTCTGTTAGTAAAAGAAAGAAGGGGTATAAGCCTCCTAAAAAATCTAAATATAAAAGAGAACAGTTAAGTAGCACAGTGAAAGTTGTTTACTGTGGAAAGTATATTGTTGGAACTGATTATATATTTGATTATGGATTAGCTAAGAATATGTCTAGACCTAAATCTAACTTGTCAGAAACAAAATTATCATATGTAATATATAGTCCAAACCTGAACAATATGCGTAATGTGTCTTTAGTTCAGAGAATGATACCTTTTGCTGATCAAATACAATTAGCACATTTAAAAATGCAACAAGTCATAGCTAAAGCTAGACCAAAGGGAGCTGCTTTTGAAATAGGATCTTTAGAAAATGTATCTAAAGGTGATGGAGGAACATTTACACCTCTAGAATTACAGGAGATTTATGATCAAACTGGTAATATATATTATAGACGTGTGGATGATGAAGGTGTAGCTTCTAATACTGTTCCTATACAAGAACTTGAGAATGGTATTGGTAGAGATATGATGCAACTTATACAAATATACCAACATAATCTAGGAATGATTCGTGACGTAACAGGAGTTAACGAAGCTAGAGATGGTGCTAAACCTTCCAGTGAAGCGTTGGTTGGTGTTCAAAAAATACAATTAATGGCTTCTAATAATGCTACTAGAGCTATTGACGATGGGTTTAATAAGATAGTTGAAAACTTATCCAAGTCTATTTGTATGAAACTTCAAGATATAGTTGAGTACGATAAACCTGTAAAAGGCTATATATCTGCACTTGGAAAATCTGTAATGAAAACTATAGAGATTAATAAAAATGTTTCTCTTCATGATTTTGGTATAGGTATTGAAATTGCTCCAGACGAACAAGAAAAAGCTCAATTAGAACAAGCCATACAAATGTCTCTAGCTCAAAAAGAATTAAGAATAGAAGACGCTATAACTATAAGAGATATTAATAATCCTAAATTAGGATCTAAAATGTTAATGTTAAGAAGAAAGAAATATCAAGCGGAGCAAATGCAGATGGCACAGATGCAGTCTCAATCAAACGCACAACAACAACAGCAATCAGCTGCCATGGCCGCACAAATGAAGCAACAGGAATTACAAATGCAAGCTCAAATAGATGCTAAAATGAAGGAGATGGACGCTCAGTTTGATATGCAAAAAATGCAAATGGAATATCAGATGAAGAATCAATTTGAGGAAGCTTCTCATATTAGAAGATTGAAAGAAATACAGGCTGGTAATATTGGAAAAGTTGCAGCTAACAAAGCTCAAGGGGAGTCTAGAGAAAAAACAGTAGAGAAGAGTGCACACTTTCAATCTAAGATGATTGAGCAAAGAAAAGGTAAAGAAGGACCCATAGGGGATCCAGATTTAGAATTAGGAATGTAAAAAAAACTTATGGATAATTTGATTATATCTGTAATTGTTTTATTTTTGCAAAAAGGTTTAATTTAATTTAATATATTATGGCAGATGAAATGGGCGATATAATCGCTGAACAATTAAGTGGTAATGTTGTAGAAGAACAACCTAAAGAGTTACAATCAGAAGTTATAGATTTAACAGGGGGTTCAGAACCACAAACAGAAACCACAACGGAAAGTAAAACTGATGAAACTGTAGAGGCTACACAAGAGGCTCCATCGGAATCACAGGATAATATTGATCGTTCTTTGAATAATGAATCTAGTAATCAACCTAAAAAAGAGGTTGTAGATGCTAACGAAGTTTCTGAAAGAAACAAAAAGGAGTTTTTAAAATTTGTAAACGAACAGTTTAAACAAGAATTTGACTCTATTGATTCTTTTAGTAACGCTTTATCAACTGAGAAAACGTCTTTCGCTAACGAACAGTTAGAAAAGATGAATAATTTTGTCAGTGAGACAGGCAGGAGTATAGTAGACTACATTAAAACACAGGCTGTTGACTATTCTAAAATGTCTAACGAAGATGTTATGAGATTAACTTTAAAACAAGAAAATCCTGAATTAAGTATGGATGAAGTAAATGTTTTAATAGACTCTAAATACAAGTTAGGTAAGGATAAATACGGTGATGCTGAAAAAACTCTTGGTAAAATTGAACTAAAGAAGGATGTTGCTAACGCAAGGAAGAGTCTTATGGAGATGCAGGAAAAATATAGAATGCCTGTTCAAAATAATGATGATTCAGCTGAGAGGGAAACCGCTCAGAAAGATTGGGTTAATAATATGTCATCTGAAGTTGATGAGGTTGAGTCTATAACATTTGATATTAATGACTCTGGAGAACAATTTACTTTTTCCTTAACGGATGGTCATAGAGAAGGTTTAGTGGATGCAAATTCTAACTTAAATAATTTCTTTGATAAATACGTTGAGAATGGTAATTGGAATTTTGATAAGTTAAATACTGATATGTTTGTTTTGAATAATTTTCAAGATATAATAAGAAGTGTGGCTAATCAATATAGGTCTAAGGGAACCGAGCAGGTAGTAAAGGATATTAAAAATCCTTCGTTTAATAACGAACCTAGACAAAACACAGAGAAGAGAAGAGATATTTTAGACGAACTAGATGACCAAATAAATGGAGAAGGATCAATGTGGAATAGATAATAATAATAATTAATAGTTAAAAAATATAAAAAATGGCTACAGTAAGTTTAGGCGGACAAGTTCATATTAAGCCTTCTGCAGTTCAAATTGCTACCAATGAGAACTACGTAAGTAACTTAACTACGAACTCTTTACGTCAAAGAGATGTCTCTGATAAACTTGTTAAGCGTTATGGCGAACAAGGTATTACGGGACTTATGGAACTAATGGGATCAAAAGCTCCTAGTTCTAACACAACATTTGAACACTACGAAGAAGCGTTCAGACACAACAGTGTAAGTGCAACATTTTCAAGTGCATCAGCAGATAATGCTGCGGCAGTAACACTAACAATAGCATCGGATTCATACCAATCAAACTTTGCAGGTGGAACTAATGAGTTTTCTCCAGTAAGACCTGGTGACATATTAAGAGATAAAGATGGTGACATGTGGTATTGTATATCATCAAACTTTCCTAATACTTCTGGTTATACAGTGGTAGTTCACTCTATTGATGGAGCTAACGTTGCTAAAACAGGTACAGGTGATGCTTATGAATTTGCTATCATTGGTAATGCTCATCCAGAAGGAGGATCACAACCAGATGGTTTATCTCCGTTAATTCACGAATACTCTAACAAGTGTATGATCTTAAAAGAATCTTTTGAAGTAACAGGTTCTGAGGCTACAAATGTTGTTTACGTAAAAGTTGACAATGAAAAAATGGGCTCAGGATATGTATGGTACTTAAAAGGTGAATCAGATACTTATAAGAGATTTATGGATTACTCTGAGATTATGATGATGTTAGGTGAAGATATTACTAACTCTACCCTTACGAGTTCTGCATCACCAGTTACTACTGCATTTAAGAGTGGTAATAATGTTGCTGACAACTCAACACTTAGAGGAACTCAAGGTCTTTTACCTTGGATAGAAACAGATGGACAGTCTATGGACTTAGGTTCTGCTTCTATTACAATGGCGGATTTTGATGCTGTTATTAAATCATTAGATAAATATAGAGGTGCTAAAGAATACGCTATGTATTCAGGTATTGATCTATCTTTAGATGTTGATGATTTATTAGCTTCTCAAGGTGCTTATGCTGCGGGTGGTGCTAACTATGGTACTTTCCAAAATAATAAGAACATGGCGTTAAACTTAGGGTTTAATTCTTTCACAAGAGGAGGTTATACATTTCATAAGAAAACTTATGATTTATTTAATCACCCAAGATTATTAGGTGCTACTGGATTTAACTACGGTGGATATGGTGTTTGCATTCCTATGGATATGCGTAAAGATGCTAAATCTGGCGAAAGTATTCCATCGTTGAGAATACGATATAAAGCGGCTAATGGTTATTCGAGAGATATGGAGCACTGGTTAACGGGTTCTGCTATTCTACAAAACAAAACTAACACTACTGACGTGCTACAATCGCACTACAGATGTGAAAGAGGTTTTGAAGGATTTGCGGCTAACCGTTACATGTTGATCAAGAAATCTTAATTATTAACCTTATAAACTTTATATAAAATGGATAAATATTTATATTTCGCAAGTGCTGCTCCTGATGGAACAGCGGGTACCGAAGAGGTAGCTTGTTTTCCTGCTGCACAAATGTCTCACATGGAGATGGCATCAGCGACTTCGATGAGAGTTTACTTTGAATCTAGTCAAGAAAATGATGCTGACTCAGGTATAGATGCAGCTCACGTTGTGCTTACCGTTGCTACTGGTAAACATAAAGAGGCTATGCAAGATATGGTTAAAGCTATAGTAGAACCTTCGATTGCTGGAAGTAATATGTTTGTAAATATTGCAGACAGTGAAACTTCAGCATTTTGCAGTGCACACATTACAGCTTGTGCTTCTATTGCAGTGGTTGACGCATCGTAATAATTGCTAACTGTCTTGAAATGATATACAGGCAGTATAAAGAACATATCTAAGGAGGGGGAGTTTCTCCCCTTCCAAAGGTATTTAATAATAATTTTAATTTAATTTTAGAAATGACAAAGAAAACAACAACAACTACAAAGACTGTAGAGCCAGTGGTTACGAAAACTATTGAGACTCCTATAGCAACAAAAACAAATACCAATGGTATTGCTAACCTTAATCAAGGTAAAAAGAACACAAGAAAACCAACTACATACAGATTATATAAAGAACGTAAAGATAGAAAAACGGGTAAGACAAAATTCCCTATCGTTCATATGTTAAAAGCAGAAGACGTTATTTATGATCCAGAAAAAGGAATAAATAGAAAAATAAGATATATACCTGGTGAGCCTTCTATATTTGAGGATGAACAAAAAGAGGACTCAATGGTTAAATCTCCTATAACGTTTAATAATGGTTTATTAATGGTTGACTACACTAATCCTACTTTAAAGAAGTATTTAGATATGTGTAATGCTAACGCTAGTAATCCTGATAGAATAGCTCAAGGACCTCCCGTATTTAAGAGATTAGATTTTGAAAAAGATGCTAAGGAAAAAATGGCAAAAGAAATTCAATCTATGGACGCTTTAAGAACTGTTTTTGAAATGCCTTTAAATAAATTGTTAGGATATGCACAAGTTTTAGGTGTTAAAATGAACAAGTCTACTGATGAGATTAGATATGATATGAAAGTCTTAGCTGAAAAAGATCCTGTTAAATTTATAGCTGGGTTAGATGATCCTAAAATGGAAATTAAGCAAACTATACTTAGAGGTAAAGATGCTGGTATATTAGATTGGGACACTCAAAAGGTGACTTGGGTTCAAGGAAATCAACGTCCTGTTATAACTCATATACCTTTAGGTGTTAGGCCTATAGACTGTTTGGCGGATATGTGTATGACAGATAAAGGAAGTGGAATTATAGACCAAATTAAAGTAAAAATGGCATCTATGAATTAATCATTAGATTTAATAATACTATTTAAAGGGGGTTGCAGGTTTGTTACCTCCTTTTTTTTTGCTATATTTGTTTAAAATAAATGAGTAATGAGTATAGATGAATTATACAGGTTTGTACAGCTTATAGCGAATAAAGAGCAACGAGGGTTTATAAAACCTTCTGAATTTAACTTATTAGCACAACAGGCTCAATTAGATTTAATACATGATAGGGTTGCTAGATATAAGACTGAAGCTGAGGCTATGAGTAAAGGATCTAAGGTTTTAGTTCAGAATCATTCTGTGCTTGATGATGTTAGGAGTGTGGTTTCTAGAAAAGAACTAGAATATGATGATAGTGGTCTTGGGGTTTGGAAGTACCCTACAGGTGAGTTGGATACGGTAACTAAAAAAGTTAGTGGAGAATACCTTCATTTTTTAAGACTTTATCATGGATCTTCTGTGGGAGCCAGCCCAAGTAATGTTCAGCCTGGAGTAACTCATACAAATGATGACGGTGGAGAACCAAACAAAGAACTTAGAAGGGGTAGAATAGATCTAGTAACACATGATCAACTATCTTATAGGCTTCATAGTGAAGTGCTATATCCAGACTCCAATCACAAGGTGGCTGTAATGTTTGATAAAGGATTTGAGATATACGGATATGATAATGTGGCTAATGAAATAATAGAGCTTAAAGGAGATGATATTGCTAATATATTCCTTGTTTATATAGAAAAACCACCAGCTCCAAATTGGGGGTATCAAATGGTTAATAATCAATATGTATATAATCCATCAAGTGCTAATACTCAAGAGTTAACTCTTCCTAGTAAAACTCATAAAGAAATTGCTCAAAGAATGTTATCCTACATAGGTATATCTCTAAGGGATTCAGAACCAATGAATTATGCGGAAGCTAAAGTTAAAGAGCAGAGTGCTTCAAGTCCATCAGTAGGAAGACCTAGAATAAATCCACCAACAAGAAGAAGATAATGGCAACAACAAGATATAAAATAGCGGAACAGGTACTTAGAATAGTAAATGGTGGATCCCCCACAGAAGATAGCTCTATTGATATAAGAGAGGTGATGCTTTTGGTTGATCAAGAGAGGGATGCTCTTATAAAGTCTGAAATAATGGACTGGTCATACACTAAGTCTACAGCTACTGCTAAGGGTGAATTAGAAATAAATGGAGGGTGGATATCTCAAGCTACAGTTAATGTAGGAACAGATGAAAGTAGGAATGGTGCTCTTGTTGCTCCTTTACATTTTGGTTATGTTTCACTACCTAATGATATGGGTATACAGAAAGTGGAATCTTGTGGTACTAGGTTCACAAGACAGACGAGTGTATATAGAGTAAAGGGAACAATTTTAAAAACAACCTACAAAAGAGACAAAATAGATATAGTATTTAATAGTGGTCCTAAATTTTTAGACAAAAAATATAATGTTTCTTTTGATTTTACTATAGGAACTACATTAATGTCCAACGGATCTACAACACAGGATCAGTACGGTGGAGTTAAGACTCATAAAATAAATTTTAATGTTGACACAACTGGTTATAATTCGTATGAGAATCAACACTTTAATTTTATTAAAGCTTTAGTTAATAGTCCTGGTTTTAAAAAGTTTGTTAAAGATTTTGATATTCATTACGGTGTTACAGAAAATGATCTAAATGACAATAATATTATTGATGCAGCAGCATCAGTGCTTCACGTAATTCAGGTTAGGTTGTCAACAAGTTATGGTTCTGATATTAGTAATTTTACAATTAATGGATCTGGAAAAAATAGTATTTTTGCTGGACCAAATGCTGAGTATGGTGGTGCTAGTATATCGAGCACAATAATTGATGACAATATAGGTTTTGGTTGGGTGATTGAAAAATTAGAGGACAGTGTTAACTCTTCTAGTGGAACGGAAACAGCCTTAGAAAACTCCCATGGAATAGGGTTTATAATCAATGACACTATGTATACTACTGAGTTTGTTTCTCCTAAAGTTCAAGTAACTTATGAGGATGTTATAGATAAGTTTATATTAGAAAATGCTGATAAAATTGCTAAAGAGCAGAATATTATATGTCACAAAAGCCAAGAGGGAGTTGCTATAACGGGTATACTGTATACGATAGCATTTCAAGAAATATTTCCAAGAGGTGGTTTTGATATAGATATGTTAACACCAGGTAATGCTTTTAAAATGGAACTTACGGAATCCAGCGTTGATCCAACACCAGCGGCAGAAGGGTATAATCAAATAATATTTCACAGAATGCCATCAGGTAGTGAGCACAATTCTCTATACGATAAAACAGTTCGTAAAACGGGGAGGCAGCATTACTATATAGAAAATTTTGTGGAGTCTGGAGAATCAACAAATAATATTGGTGGAGCAGCTATATATTTATACAAGAAATATGATTTAGATATATTCACAAATAAGCATGGAAAAACTTTAAGGGTTCACTATATAGGTGCGTCAAACAGAGTGGAAGATCATGTGCTTTACCCTATACCAGCAGATTACGAAAAAATAATAATAAAAAATTTAGTTGAATTACTAACTGTTATGAAAAATGCTAGTGATGATATGGCTAATGATAATATAGATTAATAATGGCACAGTTTATACCAGTTGAAGAAGTAATACAAAACCTTCTCATAGAAGAGGGTAAGTCTAGTGAACATGAATACTTGAGGTATTTTAATATAGCTATGAGTGGTCTTAAGGAGCTTAACTTTGATACAGTGAGACAAATAAAATCCATAGAGCTTACTATAGATCATAAGAATACTGTCAATTTACCAACTGATTATGTTTCATATCTTAAAATAGCTACAACTAATAGTAACGGTGAATTAAACTACTTAGGAGCTAGAGACAGAATAAACCTGGTTCATGGAACAACATCTTCTAATACAGAAGATAAAACTCAACATCCAGTATTTACTGACAACACTCCTGGAGATGGATTATGGGGAAGATATGGTCAGGGCGGTGGAAATAATGCTAATGGCTATTATAGAGAAAATTTTGAAGAAGAAACTATTGAGTTTTCTAGTGTTACAGGAACTGTTACGATAGAATATATTTCTGATGGATCATCTGATCTAGAAGGGGAACAAATAAAGATACATTCTTTAGCTGAAGAAGCTTTAAAAGCGTATATATATTGGAGATCAATATACAGAAAAAGAGCTATTAATATGAATGAAAAAATGGTAGCTAAAAAAGAATACTATAACCAAAAGAGACTTGCTAGAGCTAGAATGCAGTCATTCAATAAGCAGGAGGCTATGCAGACTACAAGAAAAGCTTTTAAGCAGGCTCCTAAATTATAATTAAATGCCTAGTAAACAGTCTAAAAAAATATTTGTTGGCGGGTTAGATAGAGATACTGATCTTAGAGCCTCGAAGAATGGTGATTATCACCACGCTTTGAATATAAGGAATATGTCTTCAGAGGCTAGCACAGAGGGGGTTGTAGAAAACATAAAAGGTAATCTAAAATCTGGCTACACATTTCCTACTCCACCTGCACAAGGTAAAAGGAGAATAACTCTATTTATGCCTTGGTTTAATTATTTTTGGAATTATGGCGGATCTTCATCTGTAGGAGAGGGTACCAGTCAATCTGGTATTTTAGATGGTTTTAATGGTCAACCTGTCTCCCCTCTTGTTGGTTATGTTTCAGACCCTAATACAAGCACTTATGACACTTATGGTGGACCATCCATATTTTTACTAAACTTTGATATAGCTATAGGTTTTTCTTTGTCTGAAATTCAAAATCCTACTAATGTGTTTCAAATAGCATATAATGGAGAAAACCTTACAGATATGTATAATTATTTAACCTTTTGGGTTCAAGTAAACTCTGCTTCCTTATCTGCGTTAGGCTTAACTGTATCTGTTATTAATAATAATAGTCCATACTTTAATAATGAATATTTCTTTGGTGAATCTACACTAGAAAATATTACGAGTCATGAAGACTACACTGCGGGTCAGATTTATGCTTACGCTCTATTGTTTGAGGCACCTTATTCTAATGACGGTTTTTCCGAGGAGGGTCTGTTTTATATAGATTTAAAAGAATCTTCGTCAGCACAGCCTTTATACTCAGGGACAGAAGATGACTTAACTGGAATATTATTTACCGTAAATTCCGATGGAGAAGTTCCTTATTTTGTTAGTCCAGAACAAACTGTTATAAGTGATGGGTATGGTTACGCAGATGAACCTGAGTTACTAAATAATTCTACAGACTGGTCTGTTTCAGAGGAATCTGATGAAGGGGAGTTATATATAACAGAATATTTAAATGAAATAGAATCTGTGGGATGGACAGTGGGAATGTATAATATTACTGAGGGAGCTTCTGCTCAGAATAAAACTTTTATAAAGGCAAACGCTACTATAGTAAATGACATTACAGATGGTGGTGGGGAGATTAACTACAGCACTATAGGTGCATATGAAGATACTAAAAACGATAAGATATATTGGATGGTTGCTAGCGATTCGCAATTTCATTTAATATTAGAATACGATATAAAAACAGACACTATAATAACAGTATTCAGAGATTCTGGAGATAGTGGTACTTGTGTGTTTAATTGGAATAAAGATTTCTTAATAAACGATATAGATAAAGTTGGGGACGTTTTATACTGGACTTCTAGAATGTATGGAGAGCCTTGTTCTATAAATGTTAGAAAATCAAAAAACAGTATACAGGCTATAGAAGTGTATAATGGTCCATATATCTTAGATGAGGAGGGTGGAACGAATGATATAAGTTTAAGAGACCACTACCCATATGACCTGTATAATCCAAACTACCCTTCAGAAGACAAAAGACAATACATAGAAGTTATTAAGAGGCCTCCTGAGTATGCCCCTACGTATGTGTACTCTAGTGACGCTGCAGTAGCTAAAAACCATCTTTTTGGGAATTTATTCCAATTTAGGTATAGATATATGTTCTACGACAATGAAGTAAGTGCATGGTCTCCTATTAGTGATATTGTACCGTCTTCATTTGATAAAGTCAATATATCACAAACCAACATAGCTCCTTTTGTTGATAATTTCTTAACAATATCTGTGAAAAATTCATCTGGTATAGTAAAGAAGATAGAGATAGCTGGTAGAAAATGTAAAGATTTAGGAGTTATAACTAGAGGTAATAGGGGTCCTTACTCCATTGTAGCGACAATAGATAATGATTTTAGTGCTTGGCAATTAAATTCCAATTCAGAACAACAAATAGCTTTTTATAATGATCAAGCATATCCGCCTGTTCAAGCAGGAGAAGGAGAGAGGTTATTTGATGCTGTACCTAGATCAGCACATACACAAACTATTTTAGGAAACAATAGATTAGCATACGGTAATTATACCGAAGGGTTTGATGTTCCAAAAGTTCAATTATCTGTTACTCCTCAATATGGGTTTACTCAATCAGATGCATCTCAACCATACGGTGGCCCTGAGTATGTGGATCCAGTAACTGTAGATTTAAATGGAGTTGCTCAACAGGGAGAGGCAGTGCCTTCTTTTAAAAGTGGAGCCTTTCATAGTTTTGGTATAGCTTATTATGATGAGAAAGGAAGGTGTTCTACGGTATTAACTGATGATACATCTAGATGTTATGTTAGATTTCCTACAGAAAGAACAAATGCAGATATACCAACTGGAGTTACTCAGTTTGATCTTAATGGAGCTGTAACAATGCAGTGGTCTATAAGCCATCGAGCTCCTACTTGGGCTAAATATTATAGATGGTTTTATTCAGGAAATAATACTGTAGATGAGTTTATTCAATTTAGAGTATTGCAAGCATTTAACAATCAGGATCCAGCATCTAATGATAACAGAATATTCTTAAACTTAAGAGGTTTAAAGGGGTCTGATGATTCATATATAACAAATGCTGAGTTAGATCCTAATGCAGTTCCCAACCCTGATATAAGTATATTAGATTATGAATTTACAAAAGGTGACAGGGTAAGGATTATAACTCAGGGGACTCAAGTTGGAGCAACTTTTCCTGGTAATGCAGTATTGACACCTCCAGCTGCTGGAACAGAACAGGCAAATATTTTAAACAATAATGGAACTGTTGCAAACTACATTGACGCTAAAGTTTCAGGTTTTGAATTTTATTCTCATAACAATCCTAATATACCTATACGAACTAACGCAACTCCCGCAACAAATGCTCTTAATGATGACGGGTCTGAGGATGGATGGTATTTAATCATTGATGAGTTAATAGATGCAACTGGAACCCCTATAGCTAACTACAGTGCAGCAAATGTTCAGGCAGGAACTGACTTTTTAGAGCAGGCTATAGTTGAGGTGTATAAGATAAAACCAGATGCAGAGCCAGGAGAATTATTATATTTTGAGTTTAGTGAACTATATGATGTTAATCAACCTAGTCGTACACACTCAGGTACTTTAGCTGACCAAGGAGGTGGTTTCACTTTTGATAGCAACGGAAATGCTACGTCTGCCACTCCAGCAACAGGAGAGTTTTTGTTTGGAGATGTATACTATAAAAGGAGAAACATGCAAATGTTTTCGTTAATTGGTGGTGTAGCCACAAGAGGTTTTCAAGAGTTTTATGTAGAAGATTATTTTTTAAATGACTTTACGGACAGTAATCATATTAGTGTAGGTAGAGCAAATATTTATTCAGCTTTCTACAAACAACAAAATAAAGAAGCTTCTGTAACTTACTCTGATGTTTACCAGCCAGCCACTAGCTTTAATGGTTTAAGCACATTTGATTACAATGTAGGAAATTGGGAAGACTATAGTAGAATATATGGAACTATACAAAAATTACATTATAGAGAAACGGATATAGTAATGATACAGGAGGACACTACCTATAAAATACCTATTCAAAGAGATATATTACTTAGTGCTGACGGTAAAGGTACGTTAAGTGCGTCAAATAAAGTATTAAACCCTGTGATTCCTTTTGCAGGTAATTATGGTATAAGTAGAAATCCTGAGTCATTTGTTGCTAATGGAAACGTGCTGTATTGGACTGATATAAGAAGAGGGGCTGTTTTAAGGTTATCTGGGGATGGCATAACTCCTATATCTGATGCTAAGATGCATGATTACTTTAGAGATAAGGAAGAAGAATATAGAGCTTATGATCCTCAATTTAGATGGGATGAGTATTATGGAGAAATAGTAGGACCAATTAAAGCTGGTTATCATAAGAAATTTAAAATAAAGGGAGGTTTTAACCCTAAACATGAAGAATATGTAGTTCAAATGGATCCTATACCTTTACCAGATTTACACTGGGGTGAGATTGGCACAACATATAATACTGCAGAAGAATGGAACTCAGCGGGGTGGTATGAGTATGAAATTTATGGACAGGATGGTTCTCCAAACAAAAATCTAATTGAAGGCTCTGTGGCTGCATGGAGAGATAAGCAAAAGAGGTGGACAAGTTTCTATTCTCATATTGCTGAGTATTACTGTAAAATAAACAGATTGTTTGTTTCTTGGGATGAAGGGTTTTTGTATTTACATGATGTAGATGATGAGAATTATAACACTTTTTATGGCACAACTTACAATACAGAGTTATCTTTCTCTATCAACGAAGGTCCATCTACAGTTAAAGGATTCAAAACTATTACTCTAGAAGCTAATCAGGCAGTTGAATTAGACTCAGAAGGAGTAGAAGAGGAAGAGGAAACGTCTTATGATATCAATCTAGTAACTGATATGACAGAAACCTTTATTGATAGACATAACTTTGATCAAAGAGAAAATAAACAGTATACACAAATACCTTTTGTGACTGGAAATAGTACAGGGTCAGAGATTATAGGTTTAGGTCTTGGAACTGGAATTAACAATGATGACTCTGGTCTTGGTGTGATAGCTGGATCTAGCACAAACTTTGGAGCTGCCAATATAATTTTGGGGACATCTACAGACGTAACCAATTCTGATTACGGAGATCAATTATATTATAATAACGGAACAGAAGATGTTTTAGTAGGTACTATATCTGAGATAAATAGTAATAATGTACTAACTCTTTCTTCTGCTGTAGAGACTTTTAATAATCAGTTTTTGTTTATAAAAAGAAATGGTTTTGCTGAAGGAGATAGAATGAAAGGTAGGTATATGGAAGTAAAACTAAGGAAAAGGTCTAAAAGATTATTGGAAATATTTAGTGGAAGTTCTACAATATTTAATAGTGAGTTAAGTGACGACTAACTTGTACAAGTGAAAAATAATAAATATATTTGTAAAAATGAATAAAAAATATACATATAAGCCTACATCTTCCGTAAAATACGGAAAAGGAGGGAAAAATAAGAAAAAATCTTACAGAGATAATTACAGTAAAAAAATAGACGGTAATCATTTTCAAGACTATGGCTTTCTATCTCCTCTTGTTTCTCCTATCGTTGAGCTATTTGGTATAAGTAGTATGAATGAGTTTTTGGGCTATGATGACTTAGTAAATGATCCTGATTTTGAAAGTATATATCAGATGGGTGTAGATCAACAAGCAGATGCTGCAGGTACAGGTACAGATATGGCAACTGGCATAGCAGCTGGCACATATGGTCTTGATGCAGAGGGTGAACTTGATTTACAATCTGTAGGCACACTTCAAGATCAAATTGATAATATAGGTATAGCTAGACCTAAGAAAACTTCTACTGAATTTACGGAAGGTATAAAAGATACTATAAGTCAACAGACAACAGGTGTTTTAGGTGAGATAGGAAAGACGGGTAAGATGACAGGAATACGAGATGTTATGCAATCTGCTGATCAAGCATTTATAGGAGCTCAAGAGAAAGCTGCTGGAATGGATGAGAGATACCAACAACAGCTAACAGACATAGAAAAATTTGAAACTGGTCAAGTATCTCAATTAGTTGGTCAACAGGCTCAACAGCAGTTTGGTGCAGAGTCATCATTATTTGATTTAGCTGGAGATTTAGCTGCTCAGTCAGCACAGGCAGGTGGTGATTTATCAGCGTCAGCATTAGCAGGTATAGTGGAGCTTCAAGGTCAAAACGTAGCTGCTTGGGGAGATCTTATTTCTGGAGGTTTGGAGGCTATTCTTGCTGCAATTAATCCATTTGATTTTGATAGTGATAAGAAATTAAAGAAGAATATTGAAAAGGTGGGAGAAACTGAATCAGGCGTTCCTGTTAGTGATTTTGAATACAAAAAAGATAAAGACGCTCCAGAGGGTCCTGGTAGATATAGAGGTGTTATAGCACAAGATCTTATGGGGACAGAGCATGAGGGGGCTGTATCGAAAAAAGATAAAGGAACTTTAAGTGTTGATTATGGTCAGTTAGATGTACAGCTTCAAAAAATAGAGGAAGAGGGTAAGAGAATGAAAGCTGAAAATGGAGCTAAAATGCAGGAGTATGAGGAAGGAGCAAAGCAAGATATGATGCCAGCGGAAGAGGCTGATGTAACTCCAGGAAAGTTTTCTCACAAAGAAAATCCTATTGATATAGTTCAAGATGGAGAAAAGATAGGAGAAATGACTGGTGGTGAGGCTATTATGCCTGTTAAAGACGTAAAAATATTTGAAGAATTATTAGCTGAAGGAGATAAAGATGGTGTGTTTGATAAGCTAGAACAATTATTTAATAAATGGGATCGTAAAGCTGAAATGCATAAAGAGAAGGATTTAGACCAAAGAGAGGCTATGGCTATGGGTGGAGCTAAAATGCGTTACCAACCTAAATCAACAATAAATTATAGATAATTATGGCTGGAGGATTTACTAGCGGTTTTGACCCTCAGATATTTGATTTTGCTGGTCACAGACTAAAAAAAGAAGAACTTAGACATAGAAAGAGACAGTCTGAAAAGAAGAAAGCTGAGGATAAGATGAAGCAGTCTGCTGTTAATCCGTCTAAGATAGATCCTAAGTTTCCTGAAAAATTCATGCCTGGTCAGGAAGAATTACTAAGACAATTAGATTCTTATGCCGCTCTACATGCTAATTCATTAAATCCAAAAAACACTGCTGACGATGATATAGAAGGACAATTTGATCCTAATATATATTCTATATACAGAAATATGGAGCGTCAAGTGATGTTATTTTCAGAGCATACCGCAGGGTATGTAACAGATTATAAAAATCATCATGATCAGGTGTATCAAGTAGATGAGTTTGGTAATAACACTTATAATCTAGATATGGTAGAACAGGAGCCTGTGCATTTAACCAAAGAAGATGTAGAAGGTAAAATGGGAAAAGGTGAGAGTATGGATGATTACAGCTGGATGTGGAACTCTGAAGGAACAGTTCATGATGATGGAGTAGGGCAACAAACAGCATTAAAAAATGAAAACGGAGAATATCAATATGAGGTAGGCCCTAATGGAGAGCAGTATTTATTAGGTCAGGATGGGAATAGGTTAACAGCTTACGAACTAGACGGAAATAATGAGGTGGTTCAATCAAAGTCTGGAATATACAAATTTGAGTCTATCTACAATCAAGAATATAATACTGACTTAATTAAGTTTAATGAAAAAGGAAATATAGTATATGGAGAAGAGGGTAGCGAAACTGCTTTCTATGATTATTGGAGCAGGGACTTTACTAAACTAGACAAAAAACAATATTCTACAAATGGATTATATGAAATATCTCAAGGATTAAAATTTGAAGGAGCGTACGATGAGGCTGTTGGAGGTACAAATTCTTATTTAACTCCTGAAGCTATGAATGGTTTATGGTTTCAAGCTACTCAGGCCTACCAATGGAATAGTGATTTAAATGAAGGTAAAGGTGATTGGTCAAATGATTACGGTACTATAGCTTCTATGCAGGTTGCAGATATGATACTAAAAGAACAAGGAAATAATCAACCTAGTGTAGGAGCTAAAAATGATATTGTTAGAAAAATTCAATTAGGAAATTCAAAAGGTAAAGAAGAAGAATTATTAGGAGAATTGCCAGAATCTTTAAAGGGTTCTAGTAAATACGCTCCAGGTAAAAAAATAGAGACTTATCAAGATTACATGACTGAGATGATTCTAGAACAGTGGAAAGCTAGACATACTAGCGTGAAGATTAATAATCCAACTGTTACAGGAGTAGAGAATAAAGATATTTTATTTGACTGGGATAACGCTGGTGTTCAACAAACTCAGATGTCAATCGGTCAAGAGGGTATGTCTGTTAATAATGATATGGGTTATGTTACTCAATTAGATAAAGATGTTAATCTTGATAGACCTTGGAGACCTACTGATATAAGTGATATAACTGATCATAATGATGTTGGATTCCAGGCTTTTGATCCTTCTTTAACTAAAATATTACAAAAAGGTGGAGCTCAGGGTGATGTTATAACAGGAACAACAGGATTTAGGGCGATAGATAAAAGAACGGGACAGTTAATGCATAACGCAACTTTTGATAAATCTAGCGGGTCATACGTATTTACAGATGCTGAAGCAGCAGAAAATGCTATAATAGTATTTGGTTTTGATGGATACTGGAAAGCTAAAGACCCTGACGATATTAGAAAGTTATATACTGGAGATAATGAAGGCATAATAGAAGGTTGGGAAAGTATAACTATAGATGAAATATTGTCTAATGATAAAGGTATACCAGGATTCTTCCCTATAAATAGTTCAACTTTAAGTGTTAGAGAATTAAAAGCTTATCAAAAAGGTATTGATAAAATGAAAGATATTAAGAAAGTTATAATAAAGGATGGTAAGAAAGAGGAGATAGCTATGAATGGTGAAGTAATAGGTGATGAATGGGGATTTCCTGGAGCTAATACAATGACAGCATAAAATTAAAATTAATTAAATATGGCAGTAGTATATCAAAAAGATAAAAACGCTATTAGATTCGTTGCAGATTTCTACAAGAAGTTTAAGCCTAATCATAAGCTTACTCAGGTTGAGATTGACTCGATCTTTGCCCAGTACGATGGTGATTATGAAACCATGGTTAAAGACATTTACGGTGCACTAACAGAATACACACCTAGTGATAGTGACATAACAAGTGTAATTAACCGTTACGCTTTAAAAAAAAAAGATTCGGCAAATGGTTTATTAGAATCGGCAACTGGAGAATCGGAGCAATTAGAAATAGACGAAAATAAAGAGGGTTTTACAGCTGAAGATGGAGCCTTTGTAACTGATCTTAATTTAAGTACAGACGAAGAAATACATAAAGGTTTAGAGGGTGCGAAAGCAGGCACTTCAGCAACTCTCAATTATAAAACTAAAGAGCCTAGAGTTTTAGAGGGTAGACAAGATTATCCTATACATGTTTATGCAGATGGCGGTTATCAGGGTGTATTGAAGCCTGGGGGTAAAATGAAAACCTCTCCAGCATCTAAAATAGTAGAAATTCCAACTGACAAATACTTTAAAGCACAAGATGGAGCCATAGTTCCTAATGAAGAAAATAATCAAGATGTGAGCATCGAGAATGAAGAAGATGTTTGGAATTATGATTATATACTAAAAACTTTCACTAAAAACGGATCTCCTGTAGATGCCTCACAAGTTCCTATTAATATTATGGGGGATCTAAAGATAGATATACAAAATCAACATGATCTTCAAAAAAGAGAAAAATCAAGAAATGATGCTGAGATTCAAGCAGGGTTAAAAAATGTAGAGTTTAACCAAAACTTTGAACAATTCTACGGACAAGAAGGTGACTTAAATTTCTACAAGGCAGCACAGCTATACGCTGAAAACCCTGAAAATTTTAATCTCCTATTAGAGAGTACAGAGGAGGGTCAATTTGTAGATTATGAGGGTATGCAAATACCTTTAACAACATCTATATCTGAAAGTGGGAAAGATTTAATATCCGCTGCTAATCCTGACACCAATACATTTTTCCATGAAGTGCCCGTAGGTGGAGGTTCTAATGAAGAAATTTTATCAGAATACGGAATAGAGTCAGGTCTTGTTACGGGGGATGAAAATCAATCATTTCAATCTGTAGATGATGACGGTTTAACTCAGTATGAGACTATTTTAAACATGGATAATCATATGGCTAGCTTATTAAATCAAAGGAGCGAACTTGTTGGTGGTAAACATGTATATAAAGAGGATAAGAAATCAAAGTTTTTAAGGCCAAAAGCTCTGTATGAAGAGGGTGTAGACCAAACAACGACACTTGGAAATATAAATTACAACACGCTTAGTGAGGATCAGAGATTTCAATATGAAAAATTAACAGAACAGATAAATAATGTTAAAGGAGCTAAAGCTAAATTAAATGTACAATTATTAACATCTTCCAATAAACACGGTGTAAATGACGTAAAAACAGCTTATGGTGGATTAAAGACTCATGAGGATAGAGTATCTTTTTTTAATAGTAGTAGTGATCAAATAAACGATAAGGTAGATAGGTCTGAAAGTTATCAAATGAACTTAGTTGTAAGTGAGTTAAAAAATGAAATACAACAAGATTTAAGTGATGAATTTTCTGTTGACACAGAAGCTAAAGATCTTTTACAAAAATATCAAACCAATAAAGGGATAAAATTCAAAGGCCCTGAAGAAATGCTTGGAGATAAGGTTTTTATGAATCTTTATAGTGACTTTCAGAAGAGTAGACTTAACAAGATTAATATGACTATTGCTGATATAGATTGGCAAAATGAAGAAACTTTTAAAACTCAAGTTAAGCTAAACGCTTCCTTAAAAAATATAAACAAACAACTTGAAAGGTTAGAGTTACAAAAGGAGAATGAGAAAATAGATGAGGATGAATATATTGAACAATCAACTAAATTAAATCAGCAAATATCTATTCTTAGAGAAAAAATGGAGGAGAATAGGGGAAAAAGAGGTTACGAGAGAGGTACGGAAATGTTTACAGAAACGGGAGAGAGGATAGAAGGACCTGTAGCTACAGAAGAAGATAAAATTATTCAACAGCAAATAACAAATAAAGAGGCAGAATTTATGCAAGCTTTAAGTCAGGCTGAGGATTATGGTGCGTTTGTTGATAAATTAATGAGAGCTCAAGATGGTTTATACTCTACTGAGTTAATGAATCAGGATATATGGAAGAATGAAAAAATGACTCTTCCTAGTGGTAAAGAGATGACTCTAGAGGAGATGTATAGTTTTATACAGGCTCAATCTGGTGATACAGGTGCTCTTTGGAGTCTAGGTATTGGTGGTGGAGCAAAGGAGTTGAGAGAGCAATTTGACAGCGAAGCTGAAAGAAATACTGGTGTTATTGGTTTAAGGCAACAGCTAAGAACTATAGATAAGTCAATCCCTATGATGATAGCTAAAAACTTTGGAGAGGGATCTAAGGAAGATGCTGTATTTATGATTGAGATGTTGAAAAATTTTAAAGGTAGGTATTATGAGAATCAAACTCAGTTAGTAGCTATGTCTAATGTATTAACATTCAATGTTGATCCAGGAAAAGAATGGGGGGAGAAAACTGGAGCAGGATTATTTTTAAGACAAATGTCAGAGAGTTTTGGTCACGCTGTACATAAAAGGCATGTTCATAGCGAGGATGATATGATTAATTACTATGATGATATAGCTAATGCCTACGGAATAGAGTTAACAGACCAACAAAAGGTAGCTGGAGAAATAAGTTTAAATGACATGGTGGCTCAAGGTGTGGGTACTACAGTTCCTATTATGATTGAAATGATTGCTACTATGCCTTTAGCTGGTGCTGGGTTAAAAACTCTTACCAAAGTGCCTTTGATTAAGAATGCTATGGTTGCTGCTAAAACTACAGATGTAGGTAAATTTTGGTGGAATTTTAGTGAGAATGTAGTTAGAGGTGCTGTAGCTTTTGAGATGACATCAGGTGATCAGGCTACATGGAGAATGGGTGCTGCTGAGGGAGCTACAGAGCAAGTGATGAACTCTTTATTTAAAAGAACTCCTGTAACTAGATCTCTATTAACATTATATAGAAGTTTTGGAAAACCAGGTGTTAAAGTTGCTACCCTGCCTCCAAGAATCCTTGCGGGTGGTGGTGCTGAGCTTTTAGCGGAGTATTCAGGTGAGTTTGTTGAGAACTTAACTAATATGGGTTTTAACTGGGAAGAAGCTTTAATGGCTACTGTTGGTCAATCAAGAGACGAAAGGATAAATAAGTTAATGACTACAGCTATTATTTGTGTAGGTTTATCTACAGCTTTTACAACTTTAACAGCTAATAGCATAGAACAGAATTTTCAAGACATGCTAGATGGTGGTCAGTTAGGTCCTGAAGACACTAAATTAGTTCAAGACTTCTTAGGTGTTATGGATGAATATAAAAAATCACCACAAGGAGAACAATTAACATTATGGGGAGATGATGATTTTGACACTATGGTTGGAGAGACTCCAGATCACTTAAGTGGAGTAAATGGAGATGACGAAGGAGATACTCCTGGAGGTCCTACTATTCCTTTAGGGGAAGGTCCAGGTGGTTTACCTACTATTAAAGATGAGCGTGATGAAGATATTGGTATGCCAGCTTCTGGCGGTAGACAATTAACTCTTTTTGAAGACGAGTCAGTAAGGAGTTCTGCAGGAAATACAAGTTCGGTTAATCCTGGAAATAGATTATTTAATGACCCAAACCCAGAAACTTCACAAATAGCAAAAAATTATATAAATACTAATTCTCCTCAGATTGGAGTTCAACATTCAGATGCTACTCCAGTAACTGATATTAACGAAGAAAACTCTAAAAATATAGCTGATGCATATGAGGCTATGGAAAATAACCCTAACGATCCTAAAGTTCAGAAAGCTTACACAGCTCTAGCTAATGAAACACAAATGCAATATCAAGAATTAATAAATGCTGGCTATACCATTGAAGTTTACAACGGTAAAGGAGAGCCTTATGCTAATAGTGACGAAATGATAAAAGATGTTAGGGATAATAAGCATTTGTATATATTTGGAACAGAAACTGGTTTTGGTCAAGGTCAGATTACAGATCAAATGAGAGCAGAAAACCCCTTGCTTCAACCTACAGAATTTCAAGATGTTAACGGTAATCCATTACTTGTTAATGATTTATTTAGAGCTGTTCATGATTTTTTTGGTCATACAGAGCTAGGTAATGGGTTTGGAATCAAAGGGGAGGAAAATGCTTGGCTTAATCACTCTAGAATGTTTAGTCATGACGCTAGAAGAGCTATGACAACAGAGACTAGAGGTCAAAACTCATGGGTTAATTTTAATCAAAAGTTAAGAAGAGAAGATGGGAGTATGCCTAAGAAGGGAGATCCTGATTATGTAAGACCTCAAGATAGACCTTTTGCAGACCAGAAAATAGGATTACTTCCTGATGAGTTTGTATTCCAACAACCATCAACGCCAAGTGTTACAGCTGACCCAGCGGTAGAAGTTACTCAAGATACTCCATTTAAGTATAATAGATCTAAAAAGGTATACGAGGGAACTGTTAATAACAAACCATTTGTAATAGCTAAAAGATATGGTAAACAAGAATGGATAGAAGCTTTGTCTGGAGAAGTGTTAGGAAGAACTAAAAAAGAAGCTATAAAAACTTTAAAGTTAGCTATGGAAGGTCCTGTGGCTATGGATCTAATGGAGTCTACTGATCAAATAACAGAAGAGTTAGCTGGCATAATAGATTTAATAAATGCTTCTACAAATGCTCATGATTCTGATGTTGATCCGAATACAAAATCTCCAGAAAATATAGAAAGTCTTGTAGATAGAACAATTAGAGGTATTGACTCAGAATTAGATAGAATAAATCGAAATAGAGGTAAGAACCTGTATATGGACGTAACTATGGGGTTAGGACCAGTGGCGTGGGAAGCCTTCTTAAAAGCTTTAAAAACAGGCTTAAAAGCGGGACAGAGTGTTTCCGTTGCTTTCAATAAAGCTGTAGAGTCTATAAAAGGATTAGATGAATTTAAGGAAGAAAGTATAGAATCTCTTAAGAAAAGGTTCTTATTTAATAATGATGGTGTTGTTAAGTTTGCTGAGGAAGCTATAATTAATAAAGTTACTGCACCTAAATTTCTTGAGGCTTTACAAGAGAAATATCCAGATCAGTATAACGAGATAGAAGCTAAAGAGATATATAAAATAGCTAAGTTAAGAGTTAATCCTAAAGTTGTTAGAAGTAATTATACTAGAAGTGAACTTAAACAAATAGATAACTTACAAAACAAAATAGATCAGCATAATAATGTTGACATGAAAAATGATCGTAGCTTATCAGATCCTATGCAAATATTATTTGACGGAGGATTTGTAGTATTAAAGAATGGTAAACCTGTAATAAAAACTCTTCCTTTTAATTTTAATGGAGCTCCTATATTCCAAGGATTAAATGAGCAACAAAAAATAGAATTAGCTTCAGATTTACTTATACAGGATTTTAATACAAACAGCTCTAAAATAGATTTAGAAAGAGCTACAGGTTGGTATAGTAAAACAAAAAACTTAATACAACAGAAGTTTGGTGGAAATGCACCAATATTCTTCGAGCTACTAGGCGTTACATCTCCACAAGCACCACCTCAAGTTAACTTTAGAAAATCTACTGAAGTTTTAAGATCTTATTCAGAGGGTAAGTTTGATGAATCTTTAGAGATATACGATAATAAAGTTAAAGCTATAATGGCTCAATATGATCAAGGTGTTTTTGGTGTGGGTAAAAAGGCTGTAATAAAAGCTAAAGAACTTATAAAGCAAGCCTCTTCTGATCAAGATGTTGTGGCCGCTATAAAAAAGAAAAACGGAAAGTCATTCGGTCTTCCAGTAGTTACCTCAGGTATTGTTAGAGTTTTATATGGTAATTGGCTATCTAATAATCCAGCTAATAAAACAGGACAGTTTTACAATAACTTGTCTTTAAGAGATAGAAGTGCTACTATTGATGTTTGGGCTGCTAGGAATATGAGAAGAATAGTATATTCTCAAGGAGGTTTTGTACCATTTAGAAGAAGACAATCTCAAGAAACAACAGTAGGTAATAAAGATTTTTCTTTTGCACAAAGTGTATATGCTGTAGCTGCTAAGAAGCTAAACTTAAACCCTGACGACCTACAAGCTGCTATGTGGTTTATAGAAAAACAAATATATGACGAATCTGGATTTAGTGGAACTGATAGAACTGGAGCAGCTAAAGATCAAGCAACCATGGAAAACGCTGTAAATTCTGCTAAGATAACAGATAGAGTTATGGTGGGTGCTAGCACCTTTATAGGTAATACAAGTCCAGAACAGAAAAACAGAATATATAGTGCTACAGCTAGAGCTATACAAAAAGCTTTAGAAAGAAATGCTACTGACGAAGAGATTGCCGCTGTGATAGCAGAGACTATGCAGGGTTCTGTAAGAATGGATCAAGCACTTCAAAACTTAGACGCTGTAGTTTCTTTATTAGGTGCTATGGGTAGACCATATCAGTCGGAAGGTATATATATGAATCAAACAGAAGATACTATAAATTTAGAAATGTTAGTTGATGCTGGAACAGATTTATCTCCTTTATTTGATGAGCTATTAAATACAGCTATTAACAATGAGCAAGAGTCTGTGTTTGCATCTAAAGTGACAACAAAACAAGATCCTAACGCTAGACCTTTTAGGAGAATAGAGTTTGACTCTCCCATGACACTTACTGATGCTAGAATGTTTGCTAATGAGCATTTTGGGCCTAATGGTGTAGAGGGATTAACTCTTAATTACAATCAAGAAGGTGAGGTTACGGGTATGTCAATGCAATTTGTTCCTGAATATTTAATGGAACCTATGGGTGAGGGTTTAACGATGGAAAATATAAAAGAATATGAGTCAAGATGGGAGGATGGTGCAAATAAAGCTATAAGAGAAATACAAGAAAAATACGGTGAAGATATTTTTAATACCGTAGAAAATGGATATATTAACACAAAAGTTTTTACAAATGGGGAATACGAAACAACTACAAGACAAGAAAAGTCGTTTGAAACAGACATCAATAGAGAGCTTGCCAGAAGGCAAAGAGCTATTAATAGCGGGGACAACGCCCAGGACATCTCTGATCTCAGAACAGGAGATGAATATTCTAGCGGAAGCGTTCAGCGTTTTCAAATCTTAACAGATTTTGCAGACAAATTAGATCAGATATATAAAGATTTAGGTGGTAATGCTTATGCAGATCCATTTATGTCAATTCCTATTATTAGAGCCGCCCTCAAAACAGCTTCTATTACCCTTAGAGCCACTTCTAGTGTAGCTAAAGCTGTAGATGCAGCTATAGATTACTTAAATAGAGCTCAAGCTGATGGGGATAAATTTATTCCTAATCAAGAAGCTGAGATAAGAGAATTATTCAAAAATTTCCTATCAACACAAGAAGGGTTGTTTAACCCTAAAGATCCTGGAATGTCTGGAGAAACTGAACTGACAGAAGAAGAAGCATCTCAACTTGAAGAGCAAGAGGCTCGTTTACAGGAAATGAGAGAAAGACGAGTTCTTGAGATGATTGACGCTTTAAATTCTGATATAGACCTTAAAGATTGGACGGATGCAGACTACTCAGAAACTTTAGAAGAGTTACAGAAAGATCAAGATGCAGCATTCTCTAGGGGTAAAGATAATTTCTTTGGAAGGTTAGCGGATTTTAGAAGGTCTTTAGACAATATGTTTGTTAAATTAAAAGAGCAAACAGTAGATACTAAATTTAGAATAAAAAGATCTATTAGAAATATAGGTAAAGATTTAAATCTTAGTGAGACAGCTTCTAATGCACTCGCATCTATAACTCTATGGTTAACGGTTCCAGGTACAGCTAAAGAACTTATAGATCAAGCTAATAAAAAAATATGGGGAGCTTTATCTTCTGCTCAAATAAAACTGGTAGGTCAACTATCTACACTTGAAAGAATAATAGAGCTTGATAATTTATCTGACGCTCAAAAATCAGCAGCTGATGCTATTGTTAAGAACTTAAATATTTTATCTAAAAAACTTGGTAAAGCTAAAACAAAAGAGGAAAAAGCCGCTATAAAAGAACAAATAAAACAATCTGAAGCTCAAATAGATAACATATATAAAGATAACTCCAGTGTTAGTGTCAAGAAAAACGAGGATGGCTCAGGTTATTATTTAGAATATGTAACGAAAGATAAGAGTGGAAAAGATCTTTTTATTAAAATGAAACCTGGTATAGCCTCAATAACTAATCCAACTACTAAGAGTAAGGTTTGGCCTTGGAGGATGAAGCATCCAGAGGTTAAAAATCCTAAAGGAGAAGGTTATGTCATGATGAATAAAGAGATTGCTGAAGGTATGATTAACAGCATGAAGTTGAAGGAAGGTGATGGGTTTAAAGTTATTAGAGAGACTACAGATAAATTATTTGAAGAATATCGTAATGAGTTAAAAAGAAATTTTGAAGCGGGGTTAATAGATGAGGCAACTTATAATGAACTTAAAGATCTTAAATATAACCCTAGAAAGTTTGTTGATCACGTAATATTTACGGAGAGAAACTTGAATGAACAGAGGAAATCAGGTCGTGCTAATAAGGGTGATCATTTAGAGTCTCCTTTACAAATGTTAAAACAGGGTAGTGATCAGGTTCTTTTTATGGATCCAGTTAAGTTATTACAAAACACATTAGCTATCGGAGCTAAATTAAGAGCTGAGAATGAGGTTAGAAGAGGTATATATGATATAATATCTCAAGCTACAAAGAAGGGGTTTGAGTACGTTAATGGAACAAATATGGCTGTAGAGGAAATAGGATATATACTAAAAGACGGAGAACAGGTGAGACCTGGATATGTGGAAATGAGCTATAATGAAGGTGGTAAAAAGATTAGGTTTGCCATGAAAAATGCTTCTTATGAAAGTTTATTTGCTCATCCTAGAGAAATGGTTCCTGCTGGGGATCAACTTAACATGATAACTGGACCCTTAAAATGGGGTGGTAGTATGCTTAAAACATTTGCTACTGGTGTTGGTGCACCATTTTTCTTTATTGCTAACGTGTTTTATGATTTTGCTCAGCAAGTTATGTTTACAGACACCTATAACGGTAATTGGTACGGATCAACTCTAGCAACAAAATTCGGAATAGCAGCTTCAGATTGGTTATCTGTAATGAAGGATGCAGCAACAAATGGACCACTTAGCCAGGAATATAAGATGCTTGGAGGTTCTTTAGAATTTATGACTAGATACGGATTAATGGATTACTCAACAGATTTATTGGTAAATGAAAAGGAGTTGTCAGAAAGAGTTAAAGAGATAATGTCTAATCCTGAAAACAAACTCAATGAAGATCAGGCTAGAGATCAAGCTATTCGAGAACAAGTGAGTAGAATGTATGGTGATAACGCTCCTTACACAAACCCTAATACAAAAAGTGGATGGGAGATAATTAAAAGAGTTGTGTCATCTATGAACTCAACATCTGAAATGACGGGTAGATTAGCTAATACTCGTAGATGGACTAAAAAATATATACAAGAGTATAAAGATAAAAACGATGGTCAAGAACCTACGGGTGAGGATCTTATACAAATCAAGAAAAGAGCTGTGGCTAATGCGGTTGATTACGCTAACTTTAATAATGGGGGGAAATCTATTAAGTTTTTTGATTCTTTAGGGTTTGCTTACCTTAATGCTGCATCACAAGTTCTTGATAAGAGTGTTAGGTATGTTAGTGAAAATCCAGCTCAATTCGCTTGGGATGCGGCACAATGGGCTGTAACATTTGGAGCTGGTATAATGGCTTACAACTTGCAGTATTTTGATATCTTAGATGAGGACGAAGAAGAAAGATTACAGAATAATTTAAATGATGCGATAGAGAGTGGGGATAATAAATTAGAGAAAAGGATAAGAGAAAAGCTGTACAAAAACAGAAGATACTTTATAAATCATATTAGCGATTATGATATGGAGAATTATCACTGTATAATATTACCTGGTAAAGTTACAGATATAGTGAGTCAAGAGAAAGAAATAGCTTTACAAGATCAATTAAAGATTGCTGAAAGCATGCCTATAGGGGAGGATAGAGATAAAAGAATAGCTGAAATTAAAGAGCAGTTATCTGATAATAGAGTTGTAACTCCTAGATATTTAAAGATACCTAGCGATGCTAGAATAAATGCTTTTAGAGTTGGTGTTGAAGATCTTACGTTTAAGCATATTACTGGATCTAACTACAGGGTTCAATCTGAAGACGCTTTATCATTTACTCCGTGGGGTAGAGGTGATGAGAAAAATTCTTACGGTAGAATATTACAGAAAGCTATACCAGCTGGTGGTGGTAATCCTAGGGATTTAGTAGCTTCAAATCCTCTCCTTAATGTAATATTAAAAACAACTCAAAATTATGACGCTTTTTACAATAGACCTATATGGAAAGATTATAATGAAGGTGCTAATGGGTATACTCAGTATGAAGGTTCTTTTGATAAATATGAAGACAAGTGGCTAAGAGATTTATCTAAGAGACTTGATACAATGGGGTTGTGGGAAGGAGGTTTTCCTATTACAACTACAAAATCAGTTTTAAGTTCTTTATTTACCAATATGGATAGAAACCCAGTTAACGCTATAGTTAACCATAGTTATGTAGCTGCTACTGGAGGTCTTAATGAGTATGAGAAAGAACAATATGGAAATCAAATGAATATGTTTTTAAATGATGTTTTAGGCCCAGTAACAAAAAGGTATGTTGGAGATATTGATCTTCTTAGAAATCAAAAATCTAAATTACAAGCTGAAGCTGATCATATGAGAGAGACAGAAGATAGATTCCAAGCTAACTTAAGGCTTTCTTATCAAGCTGTTATAAACAAGAATGGAATAAGAAAAGATCCTGACACAGGAAATTGGATAGATGCTGACGGTAAGGTTATGAGACTTGAGGATTCAGATGGAGATGGATTATATGATGCTAAAGACTTTTTCTTATCTGAATCAGACAGAGTAATAAATCAAGTGGAGGATGAGCTTAGAGGTAGATTGGGTGAAGATGAGATTATAGATCAAAACTTATGGAACGTGGAAGAACAGAAAAAGCGAATACATAGAATGGTTGTTATGGATTGGAAGTATGGTGAAAACAGTTCTGATATTCAAAGGGCTATTATAGATTTTAAACAAGGTAATAAAATGACAGCAGCCTTTATGATATATCAAATAAGAAAAGAGTCAATGGGTGACTCGCAACAATATAGCTCTTTAATGAAGACTATTAGAGAAGAAAATATAATTTCAGATCCTCAAGTTATGTATATGATGAAACAATTTGCAATAGCTGATGCTGAAAAAATTACAGAGTAATAGATATAATGATTAAAAAATAACTATATTTACAAGATGAAAAAGGACATAAGTAAAATACTTTATATAATAATGATGATAGTGGTATTTGGTATATCCACTGCTTTTAGTCAAGGAGACTTTTTTAAGTATTCCACTTTCTACACTTCAATGACTATGAACACTCCTTTTGTTGAGAGGGGTGACTATGTAGCTGCAGATAAAGGCTATGAGGATGTAACTCAAGTCCATCCATACGATTATAATTTAACTCTCGGCTTGAGAAAAATAGCACGATTTGATTATGAATACAAAGTTAAAACATGGTATTATGGAACTGAAAAAGCTGTTGCAGATAATGTTACTATTGGTAATAGCGTTGGTTGGGAGTATCTACTTAATTATTCATTTATACGTAATCGTGGTGATAAATATACTGAGCAAAATTTCTGGCTTAGATACCTTGGAGATAAATGTGTAACAAAAGTTCAGTATAAGGATAATCAGAGAGTTAATTTAAGATATAACTCATTCGATACAAGATTTAGGATTAATAAGGGAAATTGGGATTTTACTATTGGTGGAGTATTTCGTATGCACCCAGTATATGGTGTCACTCCAATAGAAGATTTCTGGATTCCTGGAGAGTCTACTTTTCAACAGTTAGCAGAGGATTTTGGATATGCTCCAGAACAATGGGTTCAGGGGTTTTATGTTAATCAAAACTGGTACGATGTTAGTGGTGGAGACTCCGTTTTGGTCGCTACCTCGAATGATGAGTTCTTCAACCACTACTTCGGTGATGCAGTGGAAACATATAATGAGAGAGAGTTAGAAAAACTTGGAATGCAGAAAGAATTAAGTGCTGTTATAGGAATAGCATACTATAAATATACCCCTAAAATGTGGATGCACGCTTGGGTTAATTGCATGCCTGTTCACTACGGAATGGATGAGTATTCATTTGAATATGGTAAAGAAGATTGGGATAATATGGAGTGGGATGCTGGTATGGTATTTGGATCTAGAATAACCAAGAACTTGGGAATGTTTGTGGAGGGAACTCATATGCGTTATTGGATGAAACCTGTATATGAAGTAAAGTTTGGTTTTAACTATTTAATATTTTAATTATGAAAAAACTATTATTCTTATTGGTACTATGTTCAGGGTGCTCAATGTTATTTAATCCTGATAATTACAATCCAAACCCCACCCCAAAACCTATCGTTGAGGAGCCAAAAGATTCAATTAGGGTTGATACTATAAGATTAACAAACGGTATTGATCATATTATTATGTTAGATACAGTAAAAATAAAATAGATATGAAAAAACTATTAATAATATTATTTGCTTTCATTAGCTCTTTAACTTACTCTCAGCAATATGATTTTGAAGCTATATGTTTAGCTTGTGCTGAAGCAGAAGGTTTTTATTGTGGTGATGATCCCACAAACTGGACTCAATATTCTCCTAATGGTTGTGTTCAAAACTCTTGGATAAACGATGGATGGGTGGACTGTGTTGATGCTACTGATGAAGGAGAAGATGTTGTTCCAACATCCCCTGATGAATGTGCTCCTCCCCCACCACAATGTGACACTATTTATGTGGATGTTCCAGTAATAGAATATGTATATGAAACTGACACAGTTGAAGTTGAGGTTCCTTTTTACATTTATGAAACAATCATACAGCTAGATACAATAGTCGAGACGGAATATATAACTCAGATTGTTATAGATACTATTATTGAAACACAGCTAGACACAATTTACAACACAGAATATATAACTCAAATAGTAATTGACACTGTGATTCAGGAGGTTGAGGTTTTTGTTCCTGAGTATATATATGTTACAGACACTGTATATGCGGAGGTGCTAGATACTATGTTTATAGATGTCATACAAGAAGTGGAGGTTGTTGTATATGATACTATAGTTGAAACAGAAATTGAATATGTGGAGTTTTTTGTTACAGATACTATTGTTCAGTATGATACTATAGTAAACACAGAATACGTTGAAATATTTGTTATTGATACTGTAGTAGAATATATTGAGGTTGTAGAAATTGAATATATAGACTGTGACACTGGTTTACCTTGCGGATCTGGAATGGAAGAAATATTAGATAAATCTATTAATACTGGATTGTTATACGATCTAAACGGGAAAGCTATAAGAAAAACAGAAGGAATATATATAAAAAATGGTAAAATTAAATATTTAATAAGATGAAAATAAAAAAAGAATACATGGGCGGAGGAGTCAATAGAATGAATAAAAATATGTACGAAAAGGGAGGGTTATCTGAAGCTCAAAAGAAAATGGACAAAAATAATAATAATGAAATAGACTCTGAAGATCTAGCTATGCTTAGAAACGCTGAAGAGGGAATGAAGATGAAGTACGCTTATGGAGGTAAAAATAAAATGATGTATCAAGATGGGGGAATGAATAATATAAGCTCTATGTCATTGGAAGAGCTGCAAAAACTACTACAATCTCTTGAGCAACAACAACAATCTAGTGAAATGAAGGGTCGTATGCCATCACAAAGAGATATAGAAATGAGGGCTAGGAGTGAGGGTCGTATACCTCAAGGAACTCCAATGGAGGTTAGTGGTCAGGTTATGGATACTCCAATAGGTCCAATGCATCATGGACCAACAAGTAGTGAGCTTCATCAACAAGCTGAGCAAGATGCGTCAGATAGAGAACTGCAGGTGCGGATTCATGATATTCGAAAAGCTATAAAAAACTACGAACCAAATAAGGGAACGGGTGGAAATTACCAGAAAGGAGGAAGATTACCTAGATTTATGTAAATGAATATATTTAAAGACGATAATAATTGGAATGAAAAGGCTATAATTGGTTTTGTAGCTTTTATAATAATGTGTATAATAATGATCGCTGACCTAGCAACTGGATGGTATGGTTATGACCTAGTTATAAATGAGTTTGTATATGATTCGTTTGTTTGGGTTGTCCTTGGTTGTTTTGGTATCAGTGGCGTAGAAAAATTTGCTAAGAAATGAGTTTGTATGCTAACATAAATAAGAGAAAAAAAGCTGGAACCAGTAGGTCTAAAAAAGACTCTACTATAAGTGATAAGGCTTATTCTGATATGAAAAAGGGTTTTCCTAAAGGGAGAATGGGAATGAAGATTAATAAGTATAATAAAGGTGGTAAGATGGAGGGGTTGACAGATCGTCAAATGGAAACATTGGAAAAACATAAGGAACATCATACCAAAAAACATATGGATTTAATGATAAAACTTATGAAAGAAGGTAAAACATTTACTGAGGCTCATAAAGTAGCTATGGATAAGGTGGGAAAATAATATGGCCAAGTTAAATAAAAGAAAGAAGACAGCAGCTTGGACCAGAAAAGAAGGGAAAAATCCTAGTGGAGGATTAAATAAAAAGGGTAGAGACTCTTATAAAAGAGAAAACCCTGGCAGTAAATTAAAAGCTCCTGTTACAGGGAAGGTTAAAAAGGGTAGTAAAGCTGCCAAGAGACGTAAGTCTTTTTGTGCTAGAATGGGTGGAATGAAGGGGCCTATGAAAGACAGTAAAGGTAGACCAACAAGGAAAGCTTTAGCACTTAGAAAATGGAAATGTAGAGTTAATAAAAAAAAGAAATAATCATGAAAGAAATATCAGAAGATTCAAAATTTCAAGTAAGCCTAAAAACATTAGGTGGAATATCTATGTTAATAGCTACATTAGTTGGTATGTGGTTTACGCTACAAGCTGATATAGATGAAGCCAAATTACTTCCTGAGCCTCCTAAACCAGAGGTTACTCAAATGGAGTTCAAAATGAAAGATGAATATATAAGAGCTTCAATTCTAAAAACAGAAGAGGATGTTAAGGAAATAAAAGATGACATTAAATATCTTAGAGATAAGATGGATAACATGAAGTAATATGAAATATTTAGACTTAAAATTATTAGTAGTATTTATATTAATCCTTATCATAGGATCTAAAGCTACGGGACAAGAGTTTATTAATCAAGATAATTTTAACCAGAAAATAGCTAAAGATATAGTGGCTGTAGAATTTTGGGTTGAATGGAACTCTTCTAATGAATTTGTTGATCTTTCAAATTTAAATGACTGCTCAAAGTATAGGATTGACATAGCTGAATATCCTGATCTTCAAGCTAAATACGAAGTAACTTGTATACCTACTGTTATTATATTTGAGAGTGGAGAGGAGAAAGAAAGATTTAAAGCTAATATAATGTTTGAACTTGAAGCTGATAAAAAAGAAGTGCAAAAAAGCATTGATCAAATCATGATCGCAAAATTCAATTAATATGTATACTTATAAAGCAAAATTAGACAGAGTAGTCGATGGAGACACTATAGATGTTAATATAGATCTAGGATTTGATATTAGCGTTCATAAAAGAGTTAGGTTAGCAGATATAGATACTCCAGAATCTAGGACTAGAGATTTAGAAGAAAAGAAAAGAGGGTTAGCCGCTAAATACAGGTTGACTGAAATTCTTGATAAAGGAAGCTTGGTTGTAGAAAGTAAAGAGGTTGGAAAATATGGTAGGGTTTTAGGTGTTTTAACTGTTTACCCTGACAATATGGATTTACCAATTAATGTTAATGAAACATTAGTTAGTGAAGGACATGCAGTTGAATACAACGGTGGAAAGAGAAATAAAAAAAAGGTGGAAGAAGACTCATCTGATTTAAATGAGGACGTTCCCTTTGGAGATTAATAATAATTAAAAACAAAAAATATATGATTAATTGGATTAATTCCTGGACATCAGGAAATAAAAAAGATAGGTATGAATTAACATTCAGAATAAGTACACTTACTATTTTTGAATTAATGTTTTGCCCTTGCTTGGTTTGTGAAAACAAAAAGGGAAGTTGTAAAAGATTTAGATTTATGATTTTTAATTTTGGGTTTGAGCTTTGATATCACAAGTAAATAAAAATAAAACACAAAAAGGAACTGAACTAAAGAAGGTTCCATCAATAAAAAGATCTAAGGGTCTTCAAGGTGCTATAGATTGGGTGGTTGAAAATGATGCTACGGAAGAAAAGGATAAATTAAGACACTTAATGGAGGCTACAGCCTTCTTAGAAAATTCTTTTGGTGCAAATGAAAAAGCTTACAATAGAGACTACACTAACTCGCACTGGTCTATAGATGATGGTTTTTTAAACGATCTTGTAACTAAGAAAGATAGTAAGTATGATAAAGTTTACAATGATTATTTTGCTAAGTATGATGCTATTGATGCAGATAGAGGTAATTTAAAAGATATGTTAAATGCTAATGATGAAATAGCCTCAGCGTTATCAGCTAGAATAAAGTATGCTATCTCACCAGATCCTCTTCCTGATACTGATGTTGACTCTGTTGTTGATTATTGGTATAAACATTATAATGCTAATAAGGATTTTACAAAGGATGATATTGATAGAAAGAAAGATGAATACAGAAAGTTTTTAGAATCTAAAAGCGAATCATCTACTGAAGAAGAACAAGAGTTTAGAGACACAAAGACAAAAGAAAATACTGGACATTATTATCCGATGGGATTTACGGGTGGTAAAAGTAACTCTGTAGAGGAATTATTTAATAATTAGATAATGTTTTTGTTTTACAGATAAAAAATGATTATATTTGATAAAAATTAGTTAACAATTTAAAATAAAAATAAATGGCAACAACAACTGCACAAATTACGTTATCTTCTAGTGATCTATTAACAGATTCTTTGAGTTTAACTACGACAGCTACTTTGTATGATGCTGGAACAACAACAGGTGTTACTCAGACTAGCGGTTTATCTAGAAAAACAACCACTGCTACAGATGTGGTAACTTTGTTTAATGCTGCTCCACACACTGAGTATGGTGCTAATGGAGCTCATAAAGTTTACGTCAAAAACTGTTCTTCAACTAGATCGGAGTTTATTACAGTTACTATTAATACTGAGGAAGTAGGTAGATTATATGCTGGAGACTGGATGTTTATGCCTTGGGGTGCTCATGATACAGATAATGATATCAAAGTTACACCAAGCGTAGCAACAAGTATGACTTTTGAGTACATGTTATTCATAGGGTAAATGGAACTTGAGGTAGTAAGGTTTTCTAGTGAGTCTGATTCTACGAATGGGATTCTATTTGACTCTAGCAATAAACTAGATGGTAGAAAATTCTTATGTTACACTCTAGAAGATGAACAGAGAGACAAGAAGGTTAAAGGGGAAACTCGTATACCAGCGGGATCTTATAAAATTAAGGTTCGGAAAGTTGGTGGATTCCATGCAAGATATTCTAAAAAGTTTGGTAAAATGCATCGTGGCATGCTTCATGTCACCAATGTTCCTGGTTTTGATTATATACTCATTCATTGTGGTAATACTGATGAGCACACGTCTGGGTGTCTACTTGTTGGGGACTCGCAGGAAAACAACCAAATCAAGAAGGACGGTTTTATAGGTAAATCTACTCAATCTTATAAGAGGGTATATGATTATATAATGAAGGCTATTGAGTGTGATGATAGTGTTACAATAACATATATAGATTTTGATTCACCATCCACACCTATTAGTTGTTAATAATTTTTTACAACAAACCTTTAAAAACCTAATAAATATTTGTATATTGGATTTATGTTAACATTCGTGTTTACATAGTTTTAGTTTTAAGTTTCGATAAGCCCATCTCCCAGATGGGTTTATTGTTTTATAACTTAAACTTTATCCTCTTCTTTAGGAGACGGAGTGAATACTCCCTCATCAATATTAATAGTTCCAGAACCATATTTTTTATTCATCTTATCCATCATCTTTTTCCCTTTTGTCTGATTGCCTTTAAATTTAGCTACCATATCCTCTTCCATTTTTTCAAGCTCTTTCATTTGAGCTCCCACTAAGATCATGTCCGTTTTAAGTTTACCAAAATCTACTGTTAGTTGATTTTTTTCACTAGCAATTTCTTTTATTTCATTGATTTCTTTTTCTTCTAAATTTTTTGTTTCCATTTTATTTACTTTTATTATTGTTTTTATTACTTTTTATTTTCTCGATTGATCTACCAGCGAAGTACGCTGAGTATACTACAAGTAGGAGCTGGGTGTAAATTGGACCGTACATTGGATTCATTTTAAACTCCCCTACATTACCGTCAAAGAATGACATAACTACCAGCATAATAGTTAAAAAAGCTAGAGTTAGAGGCCTAATATTAGCTGGTAACCATCCCGCTTTAGCGTCAGCCTCCCATCTTCTAGTAACTTGCTCTTGAGCGTTCATCTGAGACTTAGCTATAAGCTCTTTCATCCTCAATTTTAAGGACATCTTTTCCTCTTCTGTTGTTACACACTCATCTATTATAGTTGATGCGTTTCCTATTAAACTTTTAAATATGTCTCCTAGTATCATTACGCCTTTCTTTTCTTGTATATTTTTTTTTCAGTTTCTCTACAACTTCCATAATTTGTTTTTGAGTCCCTGGCATGTAAAGATCGTAACTTTTTTTCTGTTTTGCAAGCGTGTTCTTAAATAATTTCCACCTAAGATTGAACGCTTCTGTTCTAAGACCTTTACATTCTATGATCCATCCTTGCTCAAGATTAGTAAAGTCAGGAAGGTATGTAGCTTGTGATATATTTTCAGAAGATTTTAAAAATACATTCTTCCCCTTCCTCTTCTTCTTCTCAATACATTCACCCTTATATATAAACTTATCTATAAGAACAAATCTATCTTCTTCATATTTAAAAGGTATGCCCGCCACCTTAAGGCATTGATATGTAAACTTCTCTAGCTTAGATTTAAATTTAACACCATTAAATGTGGTGGCTGTGGCATTCCTTACTTTTTTATTGTATTTCCTTTTTCTTTTCATTATTCCTCCATTATATAATTGCCGTCTTTTGATGACTCAGCGTTATCATTATCTATAGGTATCTTAATCATATTCCTAAACTCTATTAATTTCTTATATTCAAATGCGTTATATTTGTCTTCATAAAAATAATATATACCATTTATTTCTGGCCCAACACACACCTTAGTTCCGTTTGTTAAAATATATGTGTAGTGGGTGTCAAAAAAATCTATACTTTTCCAAGCGTGATAAAACCCTAAACCACCTGGGGGATATATCCTTATACCGTCACTTGTTATGTCTAGATATTGAGATGTTTCCATTTTGGTAGTATTATATGCTGTATAATTATCTACATCAGATCTGTAAACATCTTCAGAGTAATATAACCCACTCTCAATTTGTGCGAATACCTGACCCGTCAGCATAAACGCAATAAAAATCATTTTCTTCATAATTAATAATTTTAGTTAATATATATCGTTACTTAAACCCAACTCTAGAGATTCTAATATTTCCTCTAAAGTTATTTCAACTTCTTTTTTAGTTTTTTTACCTATGTCAAACATTATTTTATCCATAGATCTTTCGCAATTCATTAGGTCTTTTATATTGTTCTCGGTAAAGCACCTATCTATTATAATTTCATTTTTATTTTTACTAACCAATCTTCTTCCAATTTTATTATAGTTAACATTCTGATAATAACATTTTAGTTTAAGTGAATATATTATTTTCCTCATTTTACTCAAAATCCTTTCTATCTACCCACTCCTGCTCTGGTGAATATGTAGTTTTTTCCCTCCATAAACTGTGTGTTTGGCTAACACCATCTAAAGGACAGCTCATTTGGTGATCCAAATATCTACCAGATCTTCTATCATACTTAAGAGACTCTTCTCCTGGAACCCCTACAAGCTTTTGAAACTTAACCTTTTGAACACTAAAAGCAACAGATGTGTTGTTAATATCCATTGAGTTGTCTCTATGTATACATATAACATTATCAGCTTTATTAAACCAGTTTTGACTACCACTTATATCATATGCTGTAGGTTTTTTATATCCACCATTGTCATCTCTGTCCATTTTTCTAGGGTGTGCTATAATAATAAACTTAAGATCATTAACCTGTTCAAATCTTCGTATATGAGTCAAGCATTCTCCTATGTATGTTGTTTCATCTTTACCTTGAAACTTATGATCTAATTGATTAAATGGATCTAACAGACAACCTTTTATACCGTGTCTCAATACTAAATGTTTAAACTTGGATAGTATATTATCGAGACTAAAATCATCTTCAGGATATATAGCGTAGAAATGATTATGTAAAAAGTCTATGGCTTTCTCATACTCATATATTGTCATTCTATCATTAACATCTACATCTGATGTGTTACCTATATACATTTCAGCTAGAGTGTCGAACAGGTCTCCCACAGGGTAGTTTTCTGGGGAAAATATTCCCCACTTCCACCCGTATAAAACAGAGGCGTTTAACATTATCTGTAAAGCCATCATAGTTTTACCTGAGCCTGGAATACCTGTCCACACATCTAGTTCTGAAGTTCTGAGGGTATAGTGATTGTCTAATACTTGATATCCTGTAGTTAATCCTTTCTTTTTACCATTATTAAAAACATCTATCATGTAATCTTGCTCAGATTTAACAGTAAAAATACCGTCCACAGGATATGGTTCAGCGTCTTTTATTATTTTTTCTAATGCTAACACACCCTCATCAACCAGCATTTGATTAGCGTCTTTTATTTCTTCTGGAAACTTAACTATATAACATCTCTCTCTACCTATTCTTCTACTAAGTTCCTCTAATAAAACCCTACCATTAGTGTCATTATCTGAACATATATATATCTTTTCCATTTCTTCAAAATATTCCCAGCAGTTGTCTAGATATGAGAATTTATTGTCATAGTTTTTAGTCCCAGGATTAGGTGCTCCATCAGGAACTGACACACAATTATCTATACCTATTTCATTTAGAGATAGCTTATCCATTTCTCCCTCTACTATATATACTTCTTTATGATCCTTTATATCGTCAAGTCCATAGAATATTTTTTCAGCATCTTTAAATTGTTTAAAGTTTTTCTCCCCATCTCTATACTTAATATTGATCAACTCCCCATCTCTGAAGTAGTTAAAGCAAATAGTATTTCTATTTTCAGATACTTGAGGCATATATTCTTTTGTTTGACTGATTTTATTTTTTATTAAAACTCTCTGAGATATCCCTCTAGACTTGAACCAGTCCACCATTTCATCTGACAGATCAGTTGAGTTACTCATTTCGGGTCTAGAATATTCTATATTCTTTTCCTTTTTATAAGTTTTATATTGATTAATAATACCACTATCTGAGCAGTGGTGACACATATATGCTCCAGTCTCTCCATTTATAGCTAGACATTTTTCTTTAGATTTTTTACGATCTGTTGAACAATTATAACATATGTGTCTTACCTCGCTTGATGTATCATTAATTCGTATTCTATCATTATTTAGGCTCATTTAAATAAATCGTTTACATTAAATTCTTGTTTCTTTTTCTCTTCTTCTTTCACTTTCTCATCCTTCCAATACTCTCCATTCAACCAAGTGAGTGGGTGTTTTCTAAACTTTGGATCAGGAGTCTCTTTTATATAGGGTGGTACAGCATCTATAATTATTTGCATTGTCTTAATATTATATTTAATAAACTTATCTTGACACTTATGCATACCAGTCTTTTTATTGTAAAGAGTCCAAAATACTTTAAACATAGCTAGTTTTATTTCTTTATCCTCGTTTGTCTCTTTAGGAGATGATAGTGGTATCACTAAATCCTTAGACTTAAAATGTTTATTTAGGTTGTGAAATATTTGGCTACATTCCCCTTCTGTATCATATATAATATCTAAAGGTTTGTCATTGTTTTTTCTTATTATATAAAGTATCCTTCCTTCGCAAGAAAAACCTGCTATAGAATTGCTATCAATAGACGTGTGTTCAGATATTTTTAAATACATAGTTTAGTTTTTTTATATAGAGGGGATGCACCCCCGTACTCCCCCTCCATAAGTGTTAATTTAAAACGGTAAAGCTTCCTCTTTCTTATCTTTCGATTGAGTCTGAGGTTCAGGTTTAAACGTATTTATCTTAACATAATGTGTTTTACCATACTCATTAGCACCCTCTCTGTTGGCACCCATAGTAAGGTTAACGTATTTTTTCCCGTTATACTCATACACATGATCCTTTAATTTAGCAAGGTCAATAGTAAAGTTAACAAGCGACCTTCCTTCATCGAAGACCTTCTCTGTACCGCTCCCGCAGTAAATGTTTTCGGATTTCTCCATAATAAAATAATTTTAGTTAATTAATTAATAAACTTCTCTAAAGCTTCCATTCTACTTTCCATAGTTAGAATCTTGTAATGAAAAGACTTTAAAGTTCCTTCGGTATTTCCGAAGTCGATACCAGTATCGTGAGGATCATCTAACACTAGACCATCTTCAACGATTTGGTATTTTTCTGCGTAACCTGAATCAAACTTAGAGTCTACTCCATGCATATTTAATGCGTGCATAACAGAGGTATGGTTACTATACCCTATTCTTTCTGCTATTTCCTCTAATCTGTAATCTAATTTAAGATACATCAAGTGACATAGTACATTTCTAGCCTGTACAAATTTTCTTTTTCTACCACCAGAAGCCATGATTTGATTAGGTTTAACCTTAAAGGTGTCACTAATAAGAAATAATGCATTACTAAATGATTTATCCCTAAAGCTATTCTTCAACGTTAAATAGTTCTCCAAAAGTGTACTCATAATTTTTTGATTTTAAGTGTTTTATAATATTTTTTCCGTCTCCAACAGAGAATAGGTCAGGGTTTTTCAGGTATTTTCTGACGGTAGGTATAGACAGCCCTGTTATATCCCCAACCTTATTCTTTGTCACTTTACTTTGTTTTAATGTTTTAAATAATTTACTCATAATTTTAATTTTTATAATGTTCCTGTATATACATGATCGTATGGATCAAAAAGTTTTTCAATAAAGAATAGATTATACATATCTAGTAATTTTCTATATTTCATTCTTCCTTCGTCTATAAACTCCTCACTACAATTATATATAGCCATATTATAAGGTGCGGACTTCTCTATGACAATAAACCAAAACTGATCTACACCAAATCCATCCAGATAAAAAGCCGCTTGCCTATCATAACCATATTTGTAAGCTGACTTTCTAAAACCTTCGGGGCTAGAGTCTTGAGTTGTTTTTATATCCACAAGAATATTCCTTTTCTTATTCCAGTAATCAGCTTTACCTTTGCAAGCCACGTTACTCTCTTTATTATTCCAAACATTGACTTGTTCAGCTACACCACCAGACAATAATTCCATAGCTTCAACAGAAGAGTTTAGCTTTTTTCTCATACCCACCAAAGATTGATCCTCATCATGAGATAGTATTGTCATGCCCTCATGTAGGGTTAAAAACTTTTGATATTCTTCCTTCCCCGCTTTAGTTCTTTTATTCACATCAGGTTCAACCACAACTTCCTTTTTGTACTTATCATGCTCAAGCATACACATGTGAAATGCTTTACCAAAATTAAGTGCTTTAGTTATAGGTCTATCACTGGGGTTTTCTCTGTAATGCTGATAAGTGGCTGGACTTCTTTTAATTAATCCTAATTGTGAGTTAGTTACAAAAGAATAGTCGTTGTAGTAAACCTCGTCAGAGGCAAACTTTTTTATTATTTCATCCATAAGTTTTAAGCTGTTTCGTTAATAGATTTATTAATTGCATCTTTCTGAGCCTTAGTCATGTCATATTTATTCATATGCTCAGTAACAAGATCTTTATTACCATCTTTGATAGACTTCATCATAGCTTGATAGATTTCTATAGTCATCTTCTTTTTAACAACTCCATTATTAGATGGTTTACTATCTTTAGATATAGCCATTTGTAACTCTTGTGCTGAAGCTACAGACTCATCAATACCTATACCAAAATTAGCTAATGCTCTACCCCATGATGATGTTTCACAATTTTCCACATAGCTAGTCTTATTAATATAGTTAGCACCTTTCTCTTCGTGTGCGTGTCCAGATGCTAACACCATGCCTTCAGGATTTAATATGTCTGATTTTACAACTACCATTTCTGAATCTATGTGTGTGATAGTGCTAACTAATGAATAGTTAGGGTAGTTTGATCTAAAGTATTTAAGTCTTTCGTTAACTTCTACATACTTCTTTCCTTTGATGTTTATTGTTTTAAGTTTCGTCATTTTAATTTAATTTAAGTTAATTTTAATTGCAATATAGTAAATAATTTTCATTAATCCTACTATTTCTGAAAGTTTTTTTCAAATCAGTTCGCAGAGCCGATTGTCTATTCAATACTCCACTGATCCATAAGACTATATATCTTATGACATTTCTCAAACTCTTGATCTTGTTCGTAGTATTCCAACAAATGATCTAACACTTCCATGAACTCTTTAGTGCAACTCTTAGGAACTACTTTTCTTATATCTACACAATCATCAAATATGTACTGAAAAAGATCATCTTCTTCTGTGTAATTTACTAATAAATCTAAGTTATGAGTATTTTTTTCTAATTTGCTTAATACAAGTCGAAATAGGAACTTTCTGTAATTTTTTAATATAGTGTCTAATTTCTTCGCCATTTAATGATGTTATTTTATCTTGAATAATCATTTTGATATTGTCAATAACAGATTCTTCTGTTTGTCCAAACCCCTCTTTACCTATCAGATCTTTTATTGTTTGGTTATCATTTAAACTATCTTTAATTAATCTCTGTAGTTTTTTTTCAATCACATAATCTTGACATGAGTTTGATTTTTTACCCGTCCTCTCCACTGAGAATTTGAGATCGTGTATTCTTCTGAAAGCTATACTATCCATATTATATTCTTTTAATTAATTTTATTATAGGTAGTATTAATTCTGTATATAATGCTAATATAAACACATAACTAAATATAGTTATAAATAAACAGATATACAATACCACTATAAACATTGTTGTTTTTATAAATATATCCATGATCTTACCTCTCTAATGTTTCTACCAACCTGTCAAATTCTTCCCTCATTGATTCTGTATCATATACTTTTTCATGCTTATCATTATATATATAATAAACACCTACTTCTAACTTTTCTCTGTAAAGATTTCTTTTACTTTTATCCATAATTTTATTTATTTAATTTTAATTCTCTATAACTCTTTGCAATATCCTCTAAATTATCTAATTCAGTATTGCTATATACACCTAACATATTATTAGTTAGTGTTTCATACTCATCATACACATCATTATAAAAATCTTGTGCCTCATCTGTAAACTTTATAACTTCTTCTTCTCCATGTTTAATGCTTTTGTATTCTTTATATGTGTTTTCTTTAAATTCTAATTCAGTCATTCTTGTTGCTATCTCATCTACATATTCCATGAATGTTGAATTTTCTATATATATCTTACTCATAATTTTAGTTTTTATCGTTAATAATTTCCACCTCGTCTCCCTCGTAATCAAATACATCATAAGGGTTTTTGTGTGGGTTGTTTATATAGTAGTGAATCTTGTCCACTATATCTTGATAGGCAGTTTTTTTCTTGTCCATAATTTTAGTTCTTTAATTCTGTTTCTAATTTATTTAGTAGTTCGCTAACTCTTTCTCCTAATTCTGTATCATATTCCATATCCTCTATTGTATATAATATCTCGAATAATTCTTGTCTTGTTGTTTCTTTAATTTCCATAATTTTAGTTTTAAGTTATTAATCTTCTTTTTCCTTGAGTCCTATATCTTCTGCAAAGTATCTTATACTTTCCCATACTTGATTTGCAGTTCCATCATTATCTAATGCTTGATCTAATATGTCCATAGCTTCTGCATCAGTACATTCATAATAAGATTGTACATCTTCAATATGGTACATAGAGTATATGTAATATCCATTTTCTCTCAATAGTTCTTTTGCATCTGCGATTTTATCGTTATTCGCTATAATATCTTCTGGTAATTGTTTCATAATTTTAAGTTTTAATTAGTTTTAGTTAATGCAATATAGTAAATTTTTTTCACTTATGCAAGTTAATCGTTGAAGAATGCTCTACTACAAGAGGTAGAACAAAAGTCATAGTTAGTATCTTCTCCACAGAATTTACATTGTGTTTGATCTACTTGATCTTGGTATGGTTCTCTATCGTAATCGTTCATAATTAATTATTATAAGGTTCTCCATTAACATCTAATTGAGTTATATTACTCATAAATAGAGTAATACTTTCATCTCCATCATCCCATACCTCTATGTTGTTAAATATCATATCAAAATCTTCATCTTCCCCATTTGTTGAGTTTCCTAATAAGTGAATATACTTATCTTGATTTTCAACTTGTTTTAATTGTTCTATAAGTTTTTTTATTGTCATAATTTTATTTTTTTTCAATTAATTCTATTGCTTTATCTATACATTTAAATAATTCCTTATAGTACAAAGATGTTTCTGTTTCTCCATTATACTCTAATAATTGTTTTATTGCATATTTAGTTTCTTCTAATCCTTGAGGTATATTATCCCCTGCATAGTAGTCCATAATATCTTTTGACTTTTCCATAATTTTATTTTTTTTTGTTAATACTTGACATTGTCATTTTTTTCTTGTACCTTCCGACCATTATTAGTAGATAATTATGTTAGTTATATAATTTTTATATAAAAATATATATATCTCTTGTCTTCTACTTCTCCTACTTCCTTAATGTTAGTAGCTATTTGTATCAAAGGATACCTA
>Ga0208666_1000020_pt1 | contig 59236 bp, 44 predicted proteins | sample 5B_taG_FD_184078 | JGI IMG/M metagenome (GOLD analysis project Ga0208666, IMG submission 184078) | Marine viral communities from the Subarctic Pacific Ocean - 5B_ETSP_OMZ_AT15132_CsCl metaG (SPAdes) (version 2) | ecosystem: Environmental > Aquatic > Marine > Oceanic | place: Pacific Ocean...
TTTTTGGATGCATCTTCATCCAAAGCCAGATACACAGAGCAGCCGCTTTTAATAATGGTTTGAAAAAGAGCAGAAGATTCACGAAGTGTTGATCCAAGAAGAGGAATTGCATTACCGGCCTTTATAGCGTCAAAGACGCCCTCTACTATAACTATGTCTTCGTCCCAGTTTACATACAGTTCGTTGAAAATAATGTCACGGGAGGCAGGTGGGTTCTTGTATCTTGGCCAAGCATCACCGTATGAGCGTGCAATGAAATAGTTTGCATAGCCATTCTCGTTGAATGATGGGATCACCACACGACCAGCATACTCTCCGTCAGGACAATAACCGATCTTCCACTTGAGAATGTCGTCTCTTGTGATCCCGCGCTTTGATAAGTATCGTAAAGCAATCTGTGAGGCCACAGAAGGCGTCTTACCTGTTAAGGTGACTAACTGCTCGGGTAAATCGACGCGTTGCTCAGAAGGGGCTTCAGGCTCCGCAAATAAGAAGTCAAAATCTGTGATCTCAACGCGGTCATCATATTTAGACCACTCATCACGATCTTCTCTGGTTCCAAACTTGCGGACAATGTAGCCTAAATCACGGCCTGACTTGTCACAAATCCAACATTTAAATACAGATTTGTCCACATTGACAGACATCTTCTTCTTGTGATGACCGCAAAATGGACAACTGAATAGATGCTCTTCGCCAGACTGATAGCCTCGTCCGAGAACATTCTTTATTATTTTGAGTTTTTCTGCTCGCATATGGCCCCCGCCCTTGCAATCACTATCGAGTCAGCTTTGTCATAGGACTCGGGTTTAGGATTACCGTTACGAGTATATTCTATCACGAAACTAGGCTCGTTGTCAAGTAAAAAATTTAAAACAACTTGTTTTGCCTTTTGTCCTCTGGGAACTTTGATGCCACAAAGTTTTCTGGCAGACGTAGCCGCGAGGTATTCTGGCTTAATTTTGTATTGATCAAAAACAAGCCAAGACACGATACCGTTAAAACGAGACAAAGTTGAAAGAGTCTTCGCAGATGAAAAACCTGAACGGAACGATTGTAGCGACTGTTCAATATAAACTGCTGTAATTTGTTTGCCGTGTTCATTTTGGATTTGTTCCAAGCCTTTCTTAACATGTATCACCTTTTCAAAAAAGTCTTTGTATTTTCTTGTGTCCCAAGCACCATTGAGAATTATCTTACCGTTATCTACAATTGTGTATCCGGTGATGCTTGTGGAAATGTCTAAACCAAGTATCATACTATATTATAACACGATCAAACTAGATGTCAAGCTTTAGTTTAAAAGTTAAGTCTCTTTCTTCAGTTTTCTTAACTGGCTTAGACACAGTAGCAATGCCTATTAACTTTTTCTTATCGTCATAAATACCAACTTTTGTGATGTAAGTTGTTCTAACAAGACTGCCAGAAGGATTATTATAAGAAGCTGAGTGGACATTTGCGATTGCCAACTCTTGCTCTCTGTAAAGATACGAAGAAGTTACTGGATTAAAAGCAGTTGTGCCGAATACAACACTGGTCGGATTGTTGGTATAATTTAGTTGGCCTTTGTTGGCATGTGCCATCATGGTAATGGTTGGAATTCTATGTGTCCCCTGAAAGTTTAACAGATAGGAGCCGGTATTATTATAAGGAGTTGCTGCTGGTCGCAGCGGAACTGTGCCGTCGTTTTGTCGAACGCCTTGGCCCCAGTTATACCATTTAATGTTTGCTTCTTCCGTTGAGGTTCCGGACTTTGATGTCTCTTGAAACCTATCGACTAATGCAATGTCCCAAGAACCGGTTAGAATTATGAACCCTTCTTTGTACAACACCACTCCTGCAACGGATCCATCATTAGATGCATTGATTGTACCAGAGTGCTGGATAAGTGCTCCGTCGCGACGGCTATCTCTAAGTTCTGCTGCAAGGCTAGCGGATGCATACAGCTTTAAACTAACTGTGCCTTTTCTAATTTCAGATCCGTAAAATACTGATGGAATACCTATAACTGTCATTGTCTTATCAGTATCAAAATTATAATGCGAGCCAAGGCGCTTTGCGAAATCAAGGCTATTTTTTAGTGCGCTGCCAGTGTGATTAGTGGTGGTAAAATTATCTGCTGCTATGTAATGTTCGCGCGAGATACTAGCAGAGATTTTGTAGCTACCACTAACAACATCGCCATCTTGATACTTGTGTGTGTAATCCGTATAAGAAATATTCTTGAAAGAGTCTTTATTACGACCCTTATAAACAAACGGATAGATAACTCCGGTATCCTTTACACCGGGGCCATCTATTTGTGTTTTACCTATGTATCGACCAGTAGAGGTTTCAGGCCTATCTGTGTTCAACTCATAGAGGTTTATAAATCCTCTAGGTGTGTCAATCGCAATACTCGTTGCTCTTCTGGCCGGGTCTTCGTAACTATCTCGATAAAAGATGTGCCCGTTATACATAAAAAACGAGGAACTAGGATGAGTTTCTATTCGGTTGTGAAAAACATCGCCAGCCCCAAACTTGTAAAGAGGCATCCTAGCACCTCCTAGTAGTCAAGTCTTACGCGAAGGGTAACCTCATTAGTTGGGTCTTTGCGGAGGGGTTCTGAAAGTTTTGCAACTGCAAGGAGTTCGTTATCTGCGGAATAGAGGCCAACAGTTGTGAAATAAGAGACTGGTGTATCTGATGCTCTGGTCTTGACTCGAATCTCACTGCCAGTCAAATACGTTGGGTTAGAACTATAATTGAAATCACTATGATTGGCGCGGCAGAAATAAATTGTTGAATTAAGTTCGGTTGTGTTATTGAACGAAACATTAAAGATTCTGTTTCTCAAGCCATCTGCGAGGTTACCAATTGTAGAGCCCGAGTTAGCTGCTTCAAAACCAACGGTAGAAGTATCCCCAGCTTTTGTTACTCTAGGTTGTGATGCATTGCCAGCTGTTGCAGAATACACGGGGAAAGTTGAATTATTAAGCACACCGCCGAAGTGATCATTTGCACGTTGGAAAATGGACGCACTAAGCACCATAATGCCAGCTTGATAAAAAAGAAGGCCAACAGGCACTGGGTTGGTTCGTTGCATAAGGGGTCTTATTTTACCCACATTGTTGGTGCTGGGCACACTTTGTGTTGCGTATAACACACCATATTCCCCAGCAGGAGAATCAACATGAAATCCGTTAGATCCACTAGAATCTGTGATCTTCAGCCTGTCTACAAAATACTGCCCATCAGCAGTCTCATCGAATGCATTTGCTGTCTCAGACCCAGATACGGAAACTTCAAATGTAAAAGATCCTTTTTTAATTTCGTCCTTGACAAGCAGCCGGCTGAACGGTATAAAATACGCTTCACGAATTTCGTTACCAGTGTCAGGAATTTTAAACTTCTTAATGCTACCAGTATGGTCGTAGCCCGCAAGGGTCTGTGCCATTTGATTGTAGATGTTAATCTTCTTGGCATTTTGAGTTGTTGCAGAAGACGATAAGCCGGAAGTATTTGCATATCCAACTGTCATGTCAAAAATTTGATTTGCAGAAGAACTCAAGAAAGGATAATCAAATACACTCTTGAACATTCCGTGACCGTAGCTTTTTACGTTTCTATCTGATGAAAAGTCTGTGGTAGCATAACCATACGTTCCTGAGAGGATAGATCCTGTGATAGGAATGGCCTCGTGAAGAAGGGTTCTAGTTGTAGCTACATCATTGCTTATTAAATTCTTAAAAGTTGTCGCCATTGTGTTATCCTATCCTTTAGACTTTCTTGACAAATTTGACTGGGATGTCGATGCGATATCCTGTGTTAACCCCGGTAACCCGAATGTTAGATGAAATAGTTCTATGCGACGTGGCGCCGCTCTTACCTGTAATATTCTCAGTAGTACCGATGGTGTCGAACAAGTAGTTACTTGTGTTCAACTCCAATGAAGACTGCACCTTAAACTCCAAAATGGTGCCTCGCGGACCTCCAATAGTTTGTTGAGCTGAGTTGCTTGAGTCACTATTATCTCTAACGAACTCCCCATTGCTACGACGGATCAAATTATAGGTTGCAATTGAGTCATCATCAATGTAAGAAATCGAGGCTCGAATTGCATCATTTGATGAAACAATGTGCCCAAGACGATTATCAATCTCCACCATGTATTGTGTTTCAACTAGCAAAGGATCTAAAGTTCTTCCGGGCGAAATGGCTGTTGTGTCCAAACCTTGATCTAAGCGGATTCTGTTTGCTCCGCGACCGGGAGTTTCACCCATCAAGACACCATTAATAGATACACCAGACGAATTAACTTCCAATTCATCTTCCGTTGTTGTGTTGACAGCAATAAGAAAATTACCCGACGTATGTCTCTTGGTAGAAACATCAAAGATCTCATTCAGTTTTAACATGGGCAAATAAAGTAAATTATTTCGTGGTATAGAAATCAATTTTGATTTCATAGACGCTGCATTATCTGTAAACGCCTCGAAAACAGGTGTCTGTAAAACTTCAAGATCAAAATAAGCAGAACCACTTGGGTGGTTCTTATTATAGTTTGAGTAATTAATTTCATCATCACCAAGCGCAAACTTAACAATTTTAAAACTACCATCACCCTTAGCCAATCTCATGCGGCCAGTGTCGGTCAAAACGGCATCGAGTATAATGTCGCCTGAGTTATCTAGAAATCCCATTCTGCTTTCTCTCCTAAGCTGTATAATAAATAGTATGCGAAAAAAGTTTTGGCTTTATTCTATGATCGTGCGTCCCTGATCGGTCTTAAAATCAATGTTTATGTCTAGCTTTTTGCCTGTTTTTTTAGAAGTTAGCCTAACTTTAAATCGTTTTCCAAACAATGACTCGTCCTCTACGCCTAATACTAAATCTTTTCCAAAACCAGATTGAATGTCGCCATTTGAATCAATTAAGCCAGATGCCTGCTCATTCAAAAATGCTTGGGTTATCCTTGGCACAATTTGAATGATTTTCTTAGCAGATTTGACCGGGGTTTTAGGATCAGGTTCAGTAAACTCGTACTGTCTAATGATAGGGTAGCCAACACCCTTATCACTATATAGTTCTATTTCGTAGACAGGACTAGGATTTGATAAACTACCGTGACGATCAACTGTTCGGAACATGTAGTAAAACTTACGATTTGGTCTTTGTTTTACTATGGCGTTTGCTGAGGAGGCTTCCATACGTTGATTAATACTGGATCCCGGTATCGTGTTCACGCGGCGGAGTCTTTGACCTGCAAAGTCTTCGTAACTCATTGGAGGCGCAGAAGTTCTATAAATAATAAATGCTCTAGCATTATCGTCTGTGGTATATTCAAGCAAACCATCAGTTGATGACTGATTGAGTAACAATTGGGCGTTGATTCGTTCCTCTCTATCGTTGAGAGCAAATGGTATGGCTCTTGTAGCGCCAGACTTTGTAGTAAAACTCATCAGTAACTGATTTGTAATTCCAAAATAAGGATTGAATGCTACCTCTGGCTCAAGTGGTGGCTTGTCAAGGATCTGTCCAGACGAGATAAATAAAGGTATCTCTATTAACTTGATAAGAGGAGTAGCATCAAAAAAGATCTTTGCAACATTAAATGTTTGTATACTAGGTGGTCCGGACGATGCGATACCAACTTGTCGCTCCTCTTGTTCTGCAATACCAAACTCATATTCATACTTCATTCCCAAAGTGACCTGATAGGCAACTACTATGTATGTGTACTCTTGTCCGTACTTAACTTGTGTATCGGTAAACTTAATTTTTGGGTTTGCAGAAGTTGTGTAGGTGGTATCATCACTTAAGAAATCTCTAACCTCTGTAATGTTCATAAAATGGAATGTTTGTATCGGACTATTGCCAGAGGTTGGGGGTCCAAGATACTTTTCAATTTTGTACATTAGGATTTCAGAGTATGCTTCTTTGCCGTCCATTAAGTCTTGGAAGCTTCTTCTATAATCTGGTTGTTTGGTTAATTCGTAGAATCTATCAAAGAATTCGTTTTGGCCAAGTGCTAAGTGAAATGCGGCAGGATCGGTTCCGGTCGTCATCGATCCTCCAGCTGGAAAATCTCCTCGTCCGATTTCACCTGAATAACCCTCGCCTAAAACTGTGAAATTATCTGGTACTGGATCCATGCCCGAGGCCCACTTGCCTGAATCAAAATCTAGCCAGTCCATCAGGTTAACTGTTGTTGTATCCGCAATGTCGCTAACGTCTTCGACTAAATCTCCGTTAGAATCTATCAAAGAATTAGAAATTATCATTCTCTCGGATCCAACAGTAACCCCTCTTTGTACAGTAACACCCTCAACATCTCTAGTCAAAATTACACCGAGTCCAGAGTCCTCTACAATGTTTGCAATCTCATTGTTATCATCAAGCCTAATGTTAATGTCGTTATACATTGGAAAAAGAAATTTGTTTTTTGAAAACTCATCCAACAGACCCGTGCTTTCTATAGGAGTAATTTGATTTAGAAGCATTTCAGATGGTGTGTTAATACTATCTGTTAGCATCTCCACAGGAGTTTTCTTAAGAATAACTTCTCCAAGCTCTGGCTCTAGATAGACTTTATTAGTTTCAGCATAAATGCTTGGTATGTCTTCGTGCCTCACAACAGATTCTAAAAGGTCTTCGTACTTTCTATCATAAAAATTATAAATGTAGTCTACACCATTATTTGCAGTGGTCTCTGCGCTGGAGACTAATGCTTCCTCGTTTGTGTATTCTGTTGTTACTGTTGATACTAAATCAGTAAACTCTACGCCAAAAGTAGCTATTTCGAACTTTACTTTGTCACTCCACTGGTCAAGATCTGAAATACCTGTGCCTCTTGGGCCTGTTCCAGAGGCTTTTTCAGAAATTGTTATCTGCTGTCTATAAGTTTGTAATTGATTACTTGGTGTTGGGAGTTCTATAATTTCGCTAATTTCTTCTATTACAAAGTCTTCTCCTAAATCTGGATCTTTGATGTAGTGTATTCCGGTACCGCCGGGTCCACCCGAGGCCCAGTAGCCAAGTGTTGATCTAAACTTGTCGGCGCGTACACCGGGAGTAACTGGGTCAGTTAGCTCCGGGTTTGCCACTGTTATCTTTTTAACACCCATTAGTAACCTCCTCCACCACTACCGCCAGAACTGCCACCAGAACTGCCTCCACTGGACCCACCCGTGCTGCTGCCATAAGAGGTGCCTGTGGTTGATGGAGTGCTAGTTGTGGATGATCTCATAGGCCTTGTTGCTGGGCGACTACTGGACCTTGATGGTACACCTGCGCTTGTGCTGCCGCGTAGAGCTTCACGGGCTCCGCTGCGAGTGGGAGGTCTACGGTCTGGGGTTGCCGTACCGAAGCGCGTACCAACCCTAGTAACGGTCTTGGGCTGTTGCACAACTGCCGTTGTCATAAATTCAACAGGCATCTTGTCCTTTTCTCTATGAAATTTAATCAATCGTTTTAAAATTATCGTGCCGGTCTCATTCAGGTCAGCGTATTCTACTAGTCTATCTGTAAAGACCGCCTCTCTTAACTCAGTGGTTTCAACAGGCTCTGATGTAACAGTAGTCTCTGGCGTGTCTGCTATGGTAGCTTCTTCTGTTAACTCGTCTTTAACCACCATCTGGGGTCCAATAAAGAACACATTATCGAATTCTGGTAATTCTAGTTTTGGATTTCTGTCAAACTTTAACCGTGAATTAGAATAGGGTACTAAACGAGCTAAGACAATTAAATTATTAGTTGAGATTTTTTGAAAAATTTCTTTATTCATTCTTCTAAACTTCGGCCTCGATACCATGGCCTCTCCATCTTGTGAAGTCTCAAACCCAACGAGTACTTCGATCTGGTTTACATGTTTGTAATTATAATATGCGTATGATGTAAATTTATTGGATGTTAACAAATCTTGACCTGTGTTTCTTTTGATTTGAAACCAGTTATTTGATGTCTCAATTTGATTAGATAACATAATTGATTTTATTTGATTTGGCAAATTTCTAATGAAGTTTTCTTTTATGGCAGTGCCATTTTTTTTCTTGTCGCCTATTTTATCAATTATGTTTTCTGAGTTTTTGGGATTAAATTTACTCACAGATATTGTTTTTGAATTTTCAAAAACATTAGTGCTAGACCTAATGATTGAGGACCCAAGACCTGTAAGAATCTCAGTATTATCTATTTCCACTATAGTTCCGTCCTCATTTAAAACTTCCTCTTCAATGTCAAACGGATCAGTTGCAAATTTTGTATTTTCGCCCATAAGCTCTTCAGGTATTATAAGATCCGCTACAGAAGTAATCTGTGTATCAGAGGTTTCATCAACTGTCTGTTCTCTCATGTACTGGGAAGGCGTAAGTAATGTAATTCCAAGTGATGCGGCTAATTCGGTTGAGGCTCGTTCGACATGCACGGTTTCCGAGTCTTTAACTTCTAGAAGATCTTCATCCACATTTGAAGAAAAATCAATCGGGTCCTTAAAATCAAATTTTGGTATCTGTGGTGTTTCTTTTTTGGCTCTGTAAGCTCGCAGTGGCAACTCGGAGTCCGATTGTATAGCTAAAGTAGAATAGGCGATGTTATCAAATTTCTTTGTATTTAAATCAGCCAGTCCACCATCATTGAATCTAAAATCATTATTTTTACCCAAAGAGACCCTGTGAGGAGTTAGATAAGAATAATATGTATCGCTTAGGTCAATAAATTTTATGTATTCATCAGAACCCTGTGTTTCTGTATCTGTTGTCAGAACATCCTCCGGAGTGGTTCTTCCGAAATACTTTCTGTATTCTATTCTAAATCGATCGGCTAAACTATCGATGGTTATAAACCTTGGGCCAATTTGTCTGCCGGTGAATGGAATAAACTGAAATCCAATGAAATTTAATGTGCCACTGTCATAAATGTTTTTTTCAAAATCTTTTTTAAATTGTATTAAATTGTTTGTTGCTTTTGAATTAAACGCCTTAGTTTTTCTTGTATAATCTACTTCTTCTATGTTAAATCTCTTTTTATCAAGATTGTTTTTAACTCTGTTTTCAAGCCTTGAAATTAGATTCACAACAATCCTCATAGTATCGGGAGTTGCAGTTGCGGGGTCAACCAAATTGTATAATAAATTTGTTGATGAGTTAATTGTGTCAAATTTGACATCTGTCAAGTTTCTTAAAACATCCAAATAAGTTGCAATCGCATTAAGCCATGGAGCTTTTGCAATACTATCTCTAATGGCGTTGGCTCTAGCTCGCTTATTAGAGGCCACTACATCACTTAATTTTGGTGTTAAATATTGTAACCGCACAGACTTTTGATAGTTTTCTGTAAACTGGCCGGTTTTTAGATTAATGTTTTCTAATCGATCTGACTCGGCTAGGAAACTTTCTAATCTAACTCTCACATTAGTTAAATTGTTCAACTGCTGTTGGGCGAACTCTATTGTGCCATCTTCTAGTTCCATCTCAATACTATACATGTAGAAACCTGCGTCTTTTGCACTAATTTCATAGTCAGAGACACTAAATGTGCGGATGCCCTGTCTAGTAAGACCAGCTAACTGCACTTCTTTAATAGCACCAATAATTACCGTTTCCGATTCTATGTCGCTAGGATTTTTGCTGCGTCTAAGTATTCTTTTTCGAAACTCACCTTTTGCGCGGGAGGTGCCAATTACCTGATCACCACCTTCGGCTATTATTTCAGTCCTATCCTCAAATTCATCAGATAAAATTATTTCCTCTCTCGTAAGCCCATTTCTAACTCTTTTTCGAAATACTTTCAAACTAACAATTGGGCTGGTATCAAAAATCTTAGCCTGCGCTCTTTTATCCGCACTTTCAACCAATGCACCATAATTCGAGAAATCTTTAATCAGCCTTTCATAATTCACATGAAAAACAATTCTAGTATCCCCTGTTGCCGTTGCCGCGATGTTTAATGGGGATACATAGGATTGTCTTGTTGAAACATTCAATCTGTGGGCACTTCTATTTTGCTTGGCGCGTGATCTTCGAGCATTCTTTCTAGATGTTTGCAATAGAAGGTCTGCTCTCTCCAATTTATCAATGTGCCGATAATCCTCAATTAAAAAGTTTGGTACTTTCTTTCTATTTAAGGTTGAGTGTGCCTCACTACGATGGAAGGCTCCTGCCATGAATCCAGTTCCACGATGAAAATGGACAGGCCCAGCCCAAACTTTCCCATCCGGTTGAACAAAAACATGCCCTTCTTTTCTTGTGGCGCCGCGATCAATTATTGTTTCTGAGACGGAATAACCCTGAAGGAACCCTCTCCTAGACGTGGCTCGGTTCACAGGTAATCTTTTCTTTGCCTCTTCTAAATCAACAAAGGTGTGAGCAAATAATGATAGATGTCTTGGATTTAACTTGTCAATAGAAAATGTTGCATCATAGCTAACAGAGTAAATTGTGCTTCCATCAACTGTTTCTCTCCGCTGCATAATAATAGAGTCTGATAGCCCTTTCTTCAGATCTATGACCTGTTGCACAACTTTTCCAGTTTGCAGGGCTAATTTAATATTTCTTGGTGAGAAGCCACCTTCTCTAAAATCTTGTGTTAAATTTTTGCTTTTACATAAAATTAGTCTTGCTTTTAATAAATTTAAAATTGAAGCATCATCGAACCAAGATGACTTGCCATTCTCCTTAAGGATGTCCTTTATTACAAACTCTACATTTATTTTCAAACCAGTCTTGCCGTATGTAGCACTTTCAAATGATTTGCGGTCTATCCCAATGGTAGAACCAAATTCATTCTTTGTTGTTTCTTCTAACTGATTTAACTCGTAGCTAATTCCACCCCTACGACCAGAGTCGGTAGTTGGAAATAAGGAGATCTTTCTTATGTATACGTTTGGTAAAACAGTATCAAACACACTTGAGTAATCTATCTCAGCCATAATAAAACACCTTTACATTAAGTAGTGCCAACATTATAAATCCGGACAATCATCAGCTAAGGCGTCAGATCCATAAAGGTTTCTGGATGTGGGTGACTCAAGGTCAGGACAAACTATCTCTATATCTGTGAACACATTCTTAGCTTCCAGTTCGGAGATTGCGCTACAAATAAGGTTTTCGTCTATTTCACTATCGACATTAATGTCAAAATAATATTCAACAAAGGTTGGATCAAGTGCTGGTATGTTTCCGTTTGGTTGTCCTGCTAGTATTTCAGCTTCGTCGCGATCAAGAAGAAGGTTATCTCTAACCAGCTCTACTGGTTTAATAAAAGATAATTGTTCAAGAACAGGTTCGCCAAAAGATCCAGTTTGCTCAGTTATTTCAAATACCTCTATGTCAAAATTTTCAAAATCAAAGTCGGTGTTTTCCTCATCCACAACTATAAGAATCTGTTCTGGGCCGATGGCTGCAAACGTATTATCCGTATACGTTCTACCGGGCACAAGGGCAGGGTCTGGTTCAAACTTTGGCTGTGGACCAGTAACGTCAGCAATTAAAGTTTTAAAAATTATGTCAGATTCAATCTGTGGGACTTTTAGTAATTGCTGTGTACTTGTGTTGCCCCTTGAGCTTCCTGTTGTGAAAAATTCTACTTTGTCTATTTCGCCTTGCAAAAACTGTACTCGAAATGCAGGAGCTTTTTCTGCACCGACTGTTGAAGTTCCCATTGGTGTTTGTAAAACAGTGGTCTTTTCATACATGGCAAGCTTGACTCTATCTAAGTCATCTTCCTCATTATCAAAAAAATGTTCTTCTCTACCAGTAAAAGAATGCTGAGTGTGGAGGTATGGAGTTTCTTCTTGTATTCTAGATTCGATAAGATTTCTTGATTGGGCCGGAAGACTTTTGCCGTTATAAGTGCTGGCGTTGGTGCCAGTTTTTGAATCGTCAACAGAAATAACAGATGTATCAATATGTATTGCACCATAACGAGAATCATAAGTAACATTATCATCAAAAAAAGCATAGAAGGTTGGGCGCATCATGCCTTTAGAAAGCATTTGACGGCCATATCTTGTAAGTTGTACATCTAATACTTCTTCTTTTGAATCAAAAAATGTCATACTTTAATTACCCTCATTGTTTATGGTGTCTCAGCGCCTGTTGTAAGGGCGCCTCGTCCGGTTCCGGCGGGGGTGGTTGTGTCTTGATCGCTAACAGTGGTGCCCCCTTGAAGCATACCAGTGTTACCACTTCCCCCAATTCTTCCACCTGTTAACAGATTAGAAGTAATCATGTCAGACGATGTGTTTACACCCTGTTGTGCTGACAAGCCGCCAGCTCCTGCGCCAAGATTAAGTGTAGTATCTTGAATGCCTGCCGTGTTTGTTTCACCTTGCGGGCCAGTTGATGGCTCGCCAAGGAACGGCGGTCGTTCATGAACTGGAGGGTCAACATTAGGCGGCTCTTGGCCCGGTGCGGCAGGTGGTGGTAAATCAAACGACCGGTCTTTGCCTGATGATCTGAATTCGACCTCGGCGCCGATCTTTGCGAGTTCTATCATAGAACAGAAGTCGTATGGCCAGTTACTGGTGTACTTTGGCATCGTTCTTTCTCTGTTGTCTGTGAACTGGAGATAATCACTGAACGCCCTTTGCTTGACTTTGAACACCATCCACTGAAGTTTTTCTGGCATGACAGTTCTCTTAACAATAACATTATTAGGTGTCTTTGTCGCTGCATCTGTTAATCTAGTTAGCGATCCAAGAAGTTCATTGTCATAAAGCCTGTGAGTAACCGATTCTTGGGCACGGTCAAATTTAACTGTTAATTCTGGGGCAAGGTTTTGCCACATGTGCTGTAGATCGTTTTTAGTAAACGTGTGAGTAAAATCAAAGATGTACATTGCGACCGGTGCGACTTGCCCCGGATTATTCAAAAAGTCAAAGAATGGAGGCATAACATATTTTGACATAAGATCGACTTGGCGTTTAACACTGGCGCCGGCAAGAGTTTCATAGTTCGGGTTGGTTGGGCCCATAATTCTAAAGAATTTTCTTTCGCCCTGATCCTCGATAAACGGTACCGCTACAATGCCTTCGCTCATTTGTTTTGTATCTCTTAGTTCACCCACTCTTTGTGGCTCTGTAGAGAATCCACAGACATCAATTAACGACTGAATTTTTGGAATTCTAACAGAATCATCCCCGTCCACATTTGAATAATTTCTGCCGGCGTCAGCTACACCAATGGCAGATGTGTCGTTATTTGATTTAACCGGAACTGAATATCCATTGTAATACTTCTGCATCGCCGCGATGCGGCCTTGGCGATTGCCAGAAATGTATGGCGACCTGCTCACCAACCCAGTATTATTAATACCGGGCAAGTCATCAATAAGCGATGCACTTGGGTGATTAGCTAGCCACATTTCTGGAATATCTGTTACTTGCAGATAAACACCTTCGTCGCCTTGTGGCAATCTTCCAAACTGATGCCACATCCCAAGAGGTATAGTTGCGTTTGCTGGACCACTGTCAGTGGTTGTTGGGAAAGCGGAAAGGTTATTAATGTAACCAAAATCTAGAATAGGGCATTCAAATTTGGTTTGAATTTCCCAAGCTCGATCTTGATCAAGACCAGTGTTGCCCTCTGATTCTGATGATTTTCTAAAAATGTTAACTGATGCATCTAGTTGCATGCTCCACTTGTTAACATATTTACCTACTGCTGGTCCGATCACCACATCGCCAGATGTGCCATCGCCACTCATAGCTTCGATTCTTGTCCAGTGAGAACCCTTTGGATGACGAAGCAACTCCTCCTGATCAAATCTCCACTTACGTCTAAAGGACCCTGCTAATGGTGTGCCATTTTTAAGACTCGCGGCAGAACCACCAACAGTAGAAGCTGAGATGTCAAAAAAGAGGCCCGGTGAAGGTTCTGAAAACATTTCGTCCAGAGTTGGTTGAAATGGAGTATTGGGTGCTTCGGGGTCTTGACCAAAAGTCACCATAAACGTGTTTAGGCCATTGACCGCAGCGGCATTGATCGCTGTAGTTTTAAGTCCTCTTGGCCAGAAAATAATGTCATACCAACACTCGCCATCGTAATAGGGTGGCGTATGAGTTGAAAAGACACCATTTTGCGGTGCAAATTCATGATTTTCTGCAAAGGTAGAAGCGGCGGCTGTACCACCAAATAAGTTATCAGCTACGCCACTAACGCCTGCGGCGCCGACCAGTCCGATTGGAGGACCAAAAGCAGATGGCCGGCTATACATTGTAAGTGTTTCGCGTGCAGATACATCAACTGGATAACTTGCATACGATGCCGTGGCCCCATTGTATGGGTTTATGTCACCATCTTTGTGTAAGATTTCTCTTGTGTTTTGCGGGAGAGGGAAAGCTCCCCAAGACCCAGATGGAATTTTTGATTTGTCCATACTGCGCCACATCTTAACCCTCATACCATAAGGTTGTCCGGGCGTAACTGCTTTAAAATCTTTTTGCGTTTTGGATCTAATTTTCGTGAGGCCACCGTCGCTCATGAAAAAATTAACCGTTTCAGATAAAAAGTTGTTCATCATTTGTTTATAAACATCTGTATTTTGTCCAGACCAGTTAATCATGCTATCTACCATAGCTAAGGGATTTGGTTCCTCATCTTGAATGTTTAAGTTAGCTAAATAATTTTCTGGTTCAATAAGAGATTCAAACGGGACTCTGAAATCCCAACCCAGTTCGTGGTCTGACCTAAATGATCCACCTCCCTGAATTGTCTCGGCTGCGGTAAACTGGGAGTTTGAAAAAATACCATAGGATCCAGCATTTACCACTGTTTCTTCTGCAACATAAAATTGTTTGTAGAAAGCTGGATTTGGACCGCTTCCGGATAGAGAACCAGTTAGAATTGGGTAATCAACAGCAAGGCCACTTTTAATTGTATTGTATAAGACACCGGGTGCGAACACAGGCTGAACAAGCGGTCTTAGGCCAGCTGGAGTATTCATGTTCGCGCCGGTTACATGTGTAATAGTGCCAGACAAAGAAGTTATAAATTCCTCAGAAATTTGTACGGTGCGTTCAGCCGGATAAAACCCATCGTATGGTATAAATTTCTTAACAGCACTGCATTTAAGGGTTAAGGAATCTGGCTCTGCCATGTTTTCATGGTCTGAACGCACCACCTCGAAATATTTCATAAAATCTGAATTGGTGAACGTGGTAAAGAAATTATTTTCGTCGCTGTTTTGGGGAACATTAGAGCCAGAATCAACACCAACTATCTGCAAGAATCTTGGATTTTCTGCTAGAAAATCACCTTTGTTTCTATAAAACTTTAAGAAATCAGTGATTCTAAATTCTGGTATAATACTGTGATCTTTATATTTTACCCTTATGTCATCGGAAAATTCGTCGTATGTGTCATAAAACGGTTGGCGTTCTATAAACTTAAACTCTGGTGTTGCGGCACTACCTGTGAATTTTCCTGCCATGCGGTTCGCATCAAATGCAGCTTCACCTGTAAAGAAACCATCGACAGAGAACGCCTGATCACTAGATCCATCTGTAACTCCAGCGGCTTTGGCGAGGCCGATGTGACTGAAGCTGTTAACGTCTGCTGTAACATCAAGACCCCATGGGGCAATAACCGAGGCTGTTGCTGCAAAACTTTGTTTTCTAGCATAAAGTGGACCTAGACCCGCAACTGTTACAGAATTTGCAGACGAGGCATCCCCATCTGACTGGCGATGAAAGTGAACATAGTCGTTTTGAAGCACGCCGGCTCGGCGCTCAGGATCATTATGGGATCCGGTTTGCTCGACCGGTGGTAGATTATTATCGCCTCTGGTTTCAAATTTTACTAGAGGATCAAGTGCCCAGCTACTTTGGTTTACAGAAACGCCGGCTGGGTTTCTTGGTTTCTTAGCTATACCCTTCAAAGTTCTGTCGGCGCGGGAATCTCTCCAGAAATCATTTTCAAAGTTATTTCTCTTTCTGACCTCAGAAGTATACATGTTCTTTGAAGATGGGAAGATTATTTCTTTATAGGTTAGGCTATTAACTTTCTGGATTGGGCTGGATGGATCTTGAGTACCACCGTCTCTGTACATCTTTAAGATCTGCTTATAAGATAGGTCACCGGGCTCGTATTTTAAATTAAGAGCGTTTAATAAAGTCTCATCCTCAATAGTTACAATCTGGTTGCCGAAGGATGTTTTAATGATGCCATCTCTTATAACCACAGTGCCGTCTTTTCTTCTACCTGCTTTGTATTTAACATCGTAGATCAGGGGCATAAACTTGCTTGTTACAGCCGATTGGCTGACCAAAAGCGTTGTTCCAAACTTGCCTCGGACTTGTTGTGTTCCGCCGTTGACTTTAACAGTTATCTCAGGTGGGTTTGTGAGGGTGTGAGTGTAAAGGTTGTTTTTTCTATAGTATCGTGCTAATTGACCTTGGCCAACTCTGATTTGCTTCCAAGTTGGGTATCCGTATGGGCCTTGGCGATGTTGAATGAGGTTTGGAAGAATATCTGGTTGTTTGTCGGAGGGGGGCGCTCCAATCCTTTGTATGAATGAACCCATATTCACTGTGTTCAGGGCAAAGCTGCCAATATCTCCATAATTATAATAGTTATATACATCTGCTGTAAGGGGGTACCCTATTGTAAAATTCGAAGCGGAAATTGGCTCTATGATTGTTGTATTGAGGCCGGCGAAATCCGTTCTTACAAGAGAGCCGGCATCGTAAGTGTCATTCTCATGATCGGAGCGACGTGACCCATCAGTGAGTCCGGCTCCGAAATCGCTCGCGGTGACGAAGTTTATTGCGCTAATCAATCCGGTTCCTGTTGAAACAAGACCATCCTGTGGGAAATAACCAAGAACAGGCTGCACTGTTGTTTGGAGAGAGCCGGTAATCCAAGCATATTGAAAGTCAGATCTAGGAATCGGGTGTTGTACAAAGAAGTTGTCAAATGTAGAAGCCGTCAGAGCCGGGTTTGCATTTGTTAAAGTACTCTGTAATTCGATTCTTCTAAGCCTGTTTCTGTTTATCTTGTGGAAACTGGCTGTAACATTTAATTCGTAATCTGATGTAACGTCCACATCACTGTCAGATGAGCCTGATTTTAATCCGAAACGCTCGCTCTTTTCTGTTAACAGGCTTCTAAGTGGATCTCGAACAGTTGTATTACGATAATTCAAGTTGTTATAAGGACTAACCTCAGCGGCTTCAAAGTCCAAGCCGGGACCACCTCTGTTGTCACCTGCTGTTTCGGGGCTACCGGGTGCAGAGAAGCGGCTAACGATAACGTGTTCTGTTCGGCGCCGTTCAGGTTTGGCGTAGTCTGTAACGTGGTCAATGTAGCCAACCTCATCTGCGCCTGCAACAGAGATAGTAAAGTTGTTTCTTTCACCCTCAGCCTTGGTAAAGGCTGCGTTGTTTACTGTGCGGCTTGTAGTTTGAACAAACTCGTATCGTTTATCAAAGTTTCCAGCAGCAATTGTGTTTTGCTTTGCAGAGCTAGTTCTGTGCTGAATGTTCTTGATGTTAACAGGGCGCTTGGCTGTTTCGTCTCTGCGATAGTTAGGTCGGGTCGATCGGTTGGAGAAAGGTATAAAACCAAATTCATCCATGTCGCCGGGGCCGAAGGTGGTTCGGGCATTGTTTCTGTTGAATCGAAAAGCTTCAGCCCTGCCGGATGGGCCTCCTGCATCAGACCCTTCATTTAAGTCAGTATGTCTGTGCCTGTTGCCTCCAACATGTTGATTTGTAAATGGCCCCTGCATCGGGACTTCGTAATCTGGCCCATAAGAATCATTGTGAAACCCAGCAATTTCTTGATTATCTGGGATAACATCGTTGTTGGTTAAATATGCATTTGCTTCTGGGTGGACATTTTCATCTTTGACGAAGACGTGTGTACCAAATCCAGCAGATGGGCTGGCTGAAGAGCTAAAGAAAGTGACAGGGGATAGATTTTTTGCTCCTCGAATCGCCGGTGGAAGATCTGTGAGCGTATCATAAATTGCTGGTATGGCTCTCTTGGTTTGTTTTATAACCGGACGTATTTCTTCTTCCCGTATGTCGGCAACAGGTGACGGCTTTAACCTAAATGCGGCGCCGTTCGCAGGATTTAGTAGTGGGAAAACAGCATCCGGCTTCTGGTTTCTTGGGTAGTTGTATCCACCGCCGATGTCAGAAGAGATGTCTGCTGTTAGTTTGGTGGTTCTAGCAAACTTACGGAGGGCGTATGTAGATCCATCGTAGATACCAGTTGCGGTGCCGTTTGAATTAAGTTCATCAGCACTGGCAGAGTTAAAGCTTAAAACAATGTCATTGATTTTTTGTCTGATTACATCAACCGAGTGATGAGTTCCCAATATAGTTTCAGATCTTAGTGCTCGTTCACGCCAGTACAAATCATGAGATTCATTTTTTCCGATCGGGTGATGACCATAACGCCAATTATAGTTTAATTCTTCAACGCCCTTCATACTTGATTTAAGATAGGTGCCGCCAAACTTATTACCTGCCTTAACAGTTCCAACGGGCAATCCATCAAACGTCTTGGTGTCAAGCATTGGCATTTTGTGCCTGTATTTTGATCTGGTTAAGATGTGGTCTTCGATAACATTTCTAATTTCATCGGTAACGTCTGCGGACGCAGGGACAAGTTGCTGTAAAAAGATAGATAACGAAGAGTCAATCCACTTATAGTAATCAATAAACTTGTCTAGATCTGGATCATTTTGAATTTTATCAAAGAAAAGCTCGCGAGCGAATCTCATGCTCTTGTTGTTAGTACGATATTTATGTACAACATCACCTATTAAATCGTTAAAATCAACGATTGTTGCAAAGAACTTAAGAATCTCTTGTGATACAATCCCGTAGACACTTTTTTCAAATGCAAAATAAGTTTGGGAGATAGCTGCGTCTCTGGGGTAAAGATCATCATCGCGGGATAAAACGTTTACGGCATCAGCAGTGTTGACTGCTTCTGGAAGATTTTGTTTAAATGCTTGAACATACTCTTTACTAATAACGTCGTTTGAATTGCGAGCGTTGGGGAAGAAGCCTCTGCCACAGTACTGCATTTTGGTGCCGATGGCTCGGCCGTTGCCGTTATAATAAACCTTAAATACGTCACGCTGCATGCGACGGTTAGCGGTCTGAAAGCCATCATGGAAGGAACCCGAAGTTGCATCAAGCACAACAAATTCACCAGATGCATTGGAGCCAGTAACTTGTGAATAATCCCAATGAAAAAACAAAGTATCTAAACTTGGTAATCTAACAAAACTGGGGACTGGAGTAGGATCAAATGGAATATGAGTTTGATCCTCGCTGAAGATGACCTCCGTACCGTATGGCGGAATTGCTTGCTTCAGTGGATGTAGTGTTCCAACATTTTCTGGATCAAGGGCGTGGGCCAGAATAGCAGAGTCTGATACGTCGGTACTGTAATACTTTAGAGAAGAAATTTTTGTGTCTGCAAAATGACGAACTGAGCCTGTTAGGTCGGTTCTGTCTGCGCCGATAAAAAATCTTTTACTGCCGAAGTGGAAGTTGCTTTGGATGTTGTGGCCCACAGTTGTTTCAAAAAATTTATTTTTTAGTACGCCGGCTTCAACATTAAAACCTACAAATTCTACCTTATTGCCAGTACCACTGGTGCCGGCGCCTGCGGAGCCTGACACGTCTACAAACTCTTGTCCACCTCCACCGCCGGCGCTGTACGCGAGACCTTCATCGAAACCAGTTTTGATGTTTCTTATCGCAAAATTCCATTTTTGGTTATCGTATACATTACTATAAGTCTTAGTCTCTAATATAAAAAACCCAGCGTCGGGCGTTGAGCTGGTGCCCCCTATAACAACAAACTTAGCATCCTTTGAATCAACTGAGGGCCGTACAGCGAAGACCCGCATACCGAGCCCTTTCCCTAGCCGCGTATCGTATTCATCCGTCCTAGTGGTTACGTTTGCTTGATATCCAAACAGCGAGGAGCTTAAAAACGGAGTATCAAAATATTCTGGGTTCGAGAATTCTACTTTTTTAGGAAAAATAACTTCGGCTTCAAATGTATAAGCGGGCACACCCGTTGAGCCGGTAACACGATTTAGAAAGTTTGAGGGATCGTCGTCGCTGTTTGATGCAGACTGCATGTAAACTGTGCCGTCAAAGCGCGTGGGGTGGTTAAAGTCCACATAATTTTTTCTTACAACGGTTTGTCTATGAGTATCTTCAAGCTTAAACGTTGTGTTATTGCTGTAAGCGTTAAACCTAACAATGTCATCACCAATACCATAACAGTGCATCAAATTTCTAAAAGATTTTTCAGTGCCCTTAGACTTGTAAATGTGAGACAAGTTATTGTAAATGTTTTTGTAAATTAAGTTTTTAACTTCGTTTATGTCTAATTTATAGTTTTCTGTTTCGCTTCTGTTGGCAAACAACTCCAGAAGTGTTGCATCAACAAAGATTTCTGGGACCATCAAGCCTCTGGAGCTTAACAAGTTTCTCATGAAAGGCGTTGGTTTGCTGCTAGAACTGATGTATGTATTGTCTTTTAGATCTGGTAAGGCTTTGATCTGTGCGTTCAGAGTATCGAAATAAGAGCCAATGATCTGTGTTAGCTTCTTGATTTGCTGCGTGCCTTGAAGTTCGTCTTCTTCGACCATCCAAGCAGGAATCAAGTCTACAATTGATGAATTATTTTCATTATCGTAAATACTACCCGACAAGGACAATTCATCAAACAGAGTCTTTACGTCCGGGTGTGATCCATAGATAATTGGATCTTCTTTCTCAAAAGTAGCAGCCGACGAGGATACAATGGCAGAGCCTGTGTTTCTGGTTGTAGATCCTTGATAGTTGTTCCAAACACCATTTGAAATGCGACCGGAATAATCCAAAACAATCCGGTCTGTCGCGGTATCGCCAGTGATTCCCTCGTTAAATTTATAATAAACACCTAGTTCTGCGTTTGCTATGTTTGTGTTAGTGCCGCCGTTGACTGTGGTGAAATAATTCTGTTGGATTTCTTTTTCTGTTCTCTCGCACTTCCAGTAGCGGAACTCATCCAAAGAAGCAGATAATGCAGCTTGGCCACGGAGATTAGTGGTGATTTCGTCGATCGCAAGAGCGTATGCATTACCAGACGGCGCTGTTATCAGGGCTCCAATGTGGGCTTTAAGTGATCCAGTAACAGAAGCGATCGTGGCCTGATTAAAGGTCTGTTCTCTCAGTTTAATACCGTCCATGTAAGAAATAACATGCAAGTTAGGTTGTAAAGCACCGACGGGGTTCGATATCTGCTTCGTCCTGAAAGAGAAGGCATAGTGGTGCCAATTTCCATCTGCCACAGAAGAGGTTGTAACCGTTGATACCCCTTCAAAAAGATCAATGTCCGCTACTTTCGTACCCGCAACGACTCCCGTTGCGTCGATAGGAGGACCAGCGACATGAGCGCGTAGTGGGCCTGCTCCAAGGTCTGAGATTGTTGACCCCGAGAAAAAGATAAGCAACCGACCATAGTCGGGGTTGGGCTGATAAGCGCCATTAGTCTCAGCGTTAAGGCTCGATGTTGCATGGCTGTTCCACAGGTCAAAAATAACCTCTTTGCCGCTATTAGCTAATGTCTCACCAGTGCCGCCTGCAAAGGAGGGAAACCCTGCCAAAGAGTCGGCATTCTTTTTCATCCAGAACTCTACCGTAACACCCTTACTCTCCAAGTCACACTGTAGATTGGATTCTCTAGAGCCGACCCTACCAAAGTCTAGTGTCCCGGCAGTGCCATAAATGTCTGTATCATAATAATTAGAACTAGTAAAGGTGGTATGTATCTCGCCAGTCGGCATACCAGAGGAAGCTGTATTGGGGCCTCCCGTAATTCTAATGAAATCGGCGTTGGTGACTTTAGCCCAGCTCGAATCCTGTACTCCCCATGAGCCGGCGGAACGATTGAGGCTAGATCCAAGCTCAATGTATCCTGTGGTTTTTGGATACAAATTGTCATAGATGTAAAGGTCTAAAAAGTTTGATTCATTTAAGAAGCGAGTCTTCTCTTCATCAGAGCCATCATAAGGATATTCACCCGTGATCCTTGAAACAGAATCTTCATAATAAGATTTAGCAGATCCGTAAGTAACAAAGTTTTTTGGCTTACTAAAATCAAACTGTGGAACAAACCGATTTACTCTTTTGATTTGCTCTCTAACATTGGCTGCGGACTCTAGTTCTGGTGAGTTCTCGACAACCTCTTGCTCTAGGCTGGTTTTTTGAAGAACAACATTTTGCTTATTAGAATCAAATAGCTTTTTAATACTCATACTAAACTCTGTCCTAATTAATCAACTTTGAATTTGAAAGTTTCTGTCTGTTCAACATAATCTCCAATATCTTCGTTGTAGAACGCTAAATTTATTCCGTATCTGTATCCGGGCTCAAGCATTGCCATGTCTAAATCAAAATAAGAACCTGATTGGTCGTAGGACAAGAATGTATGCTTATTACTGCCGGTGCCGTATGGAATAACTTTTAACTCATCTATCACTCTAAAGATCTGGAACGAGCCGCTTTCTACCAGATTTAACTCTGGTTCCGCAACGGCCTTAGTATAAATAGTTGGTGACCAATCTTTTTTGCGAGTGTAAATTCTGAATCTGGCAGTTTCACTTTTACCGTATGTATTTCTGAGATTAGTCACATTTACATGAAAATCGTTTGATGGCGCAATTGTAGAAACATTTATAGTTTTTGGATTAATTGAACCTGTAACGAATTGAGTTGCTGTGTCGGATGCTTGTGTTACATTGCTAGCTAATTGGAACCATACATCATGTATTCTTGTTAAAGGTGTGGCTGCTGCTGTAAGTGCAAAAGAAGCCTTATAAATGCCAGTTGAAACATGTGAGCCTGTTATAACTTTGGGAGTAGCAGCCAAAACATGTGTGCCATCAACCACCAAATCTATAGAGTCAGTTGTTGGGCCACCGACACCATGTTCGTATAAACTAACCCCAATGTTTCCGGTTCCAATTGCTGGTATGTTCCTGAGCCGGCCTCGGAAATAATTGTATAAGAAAATAGTATTTAGGTTTTCTTCGCCTGTGGCCAACGAGCTACTGTAGAATGTATTGCCTCGATCGTCTTCGATCGACGAGTTCCAGCGTGCTTCGATGTGTGGTCTCTTAAAGAAAAACTCTGTTCCGCGAGCAAAAAACTTCTTTGTATAATAAGATCTTTCTGCTGTTTCAAAAGCGTTAGATATAAAAACTCCCACTCCGTTATCTTCTTTGTGTCCTAACACATTACCATCACTGTTAACAAATTGCTCAACAAGGGTTGTTATGTCCAGATCAATGTCTTCAGTGCCGCTTTCAAAAGATGCTGTGAATGATGAAGATAAGTCAGTATAATAATCACCGCCTGCTGTGGACCAAAGTACATTTGTTTGTCTTTCAAAGAAATTTGACCGACCTATGTCCCTGTATTCCTCCATGTCAAGTCCAGTACCTTCATTCCAAGAACCTGAAATTGCCGAGACATCCATCGTAAAAGATGTTGGTAAAGTCTGTCCATGAGGGGCATTAAACATTCTTAAGAAAAAACTAACACTACCGCTCGCTGGAATGATACCTGCATCACGATCGGCTTTAATTGAGTTCGTAGAAGCCGAGGTTTCAAATTCAATCAAAACCCTAGAAACCTCCGAGGTCAGGCCTGAACTACTTGAGTTCTGTCCGTAGATTGAAAATACCTCTAAAATGTCAGAGGCGCCCATGTTAGATCCAGAACCTCTAGTGCTCAGATTTTCCCTGAAGGCGTTCGTTATAGTATTGTCTGCTTTTGCAAAGTATCTTTTAATAGCCATTATTTTACGGAGCCTTTAATGTCAGCATTTGGAAATTTAATTTCTAAAATAACATTGTCGGGGACCGACAGGTATCTCCCGTCAAGAGACATAAACTTTTCAATGTTTAGGGATGAATTGGAATAGTTACCTGAGCTTTTATTAACTAGTTTGACATGAACTGTATCAACAACTCCTCGAACCTTGTTAAGTTCGGTATAAATGTCTGTTAGGTAGAATCTCTCGCCAATAAACATTGTTGTGTCTTGGTATTTATTTCTTAGAGCGGTGATAGCGTTGTCTAATACCTCGAACCTATTAACATCATCATTTGCCACAATGTCAAATTCTATGCCAACATTAACTATCTTGGCATCAAGAATATCAACAGTGTCATTAATCATACGGTATCTGTTAAGATGTATTTTTAAATTATCTTTTAAAGCCGAGTTGCTTCTTATTAGTTGCCCTCTTGAGTTTTCAGAAATAATAAACATGTTTAAGTTTCTTTTTAATGAGTCTTTATCTCTAATCACTCTACACCGTTTAATTGCTCCAAGATGAGATGGCATTGCATAAGCAATGGCCTCATAGTCTGTTGCAGTAACTGCTCTATTCTGGGTGGGAAAGACATTCATGGCTTGCATACGAATTTCTTCTATTGAAGGATCTCTAACTGCACCTACTATTGGTTGTTCATTTGAACACTCAAGAGTTGCTATTGTATCTCTAGCTGTCGCAGTGAAAGTTACTTCTGGGTCATTGAATTCAAATAATGGCCGGACGATACTTGTTACCGAGTTGACAGCAGCGTTTGCATTGGAGGTATTATTCTTGCGATAAGTAATTGTCAAGGTTGTGTTAGCAGGTCCTATACCTAATTTGTCAGTTCCTAAAATGTCAGTTGGATCAAAGGATGTATCGGTAACATAATCTTTTGCGTGCCTCTGTAGTACAACCGAGGAAGGATCTGCAAGTCCGGGTTTACTAATTTCGTTCTCGGATCCGAAACCAAACTGCAAGGCCATTCCAGAAAAATCTTTTCTGGTGGTAAATCGTCGAGCCGCAACAAACGGTCTAAGCAAGGAAGGCGCATTATCTCTAGTGTTGCTATCTGTGTTTGGTATTGATTTATAAACAACATCCTGTGTTAAAAATTCTACTTCAAAGTATTCTCTACCATTCGAATCAAAAACACTGATGATTTCTACAACATTGGGATCTGCAATCCTGACCTCTTTAAATTTTTGGAACTTTCCTATGGTTACTTCTTCGACGCCATATTGTCCTGACACCACCTGTCCTTGCGCTTTAATAGCATAACTAGATGGGTTACCAGTAGTTTCATTAATCCTGCCAGCAACAACGTGATTGTTGGGATCATCAAAGCGAACATCCTCAGTTAAGATGTAACTATTATCTCCACCAGAAACAATAGTCCCTCGCTTGATAATTGGCATGTACGCTGGGTCAGGACCAAGTGCTGTTGTGTTAGTTGGGACAAGAGCATAAAATGATACAATTCCAGTTGTAGATGCAGGCCCTTGGTATTTGTAGCCCATAGTTTCGGCCATTCTTAGAATGTTTTCGTACTCAGCGGCTGAATCAATGAATGATTCGTTTACCTGATAATCTAAGTAAAATGACATGATGTCGCCAACGTAAGCAACAGTGTCCAACATCAAAGCTCCAAAAGAAGCTTCACTAAAATCTTTGAATGTATTAGGATAGTACCGGCGAGCGTAGTTAACCAAGTCATCCCTAATTGACTCAAAGTCTCTACTCGTATAATCTATTGGTACATTTCTTTTGGCCATTCTAAATTGTCTCCACTTATAAATAGTGTTTCACATTATTTAAATGCTTACGGGTATTGTTAAAAACAGATCAGTCTGACTAATCGCTGGTATGTTGTACCTAATCTCCAAAACTAGCGCACTCATATCTATGTCGCCATTTCCGTAAGTAGGGGATCTTACAGATACATTTTTTAAATCAACAAATGGAACATAACGGCGCACTTGACTACGAACTCTACCTTCAAGGACACCAATAAGATCAGATGTATTTTGTTCAAATAGTAGCCGACGAATACCTACACCAAATTCTGGCTCCATGATTCGCTCGCCCGGACTAGTCAAAACAACAGTTTTAATGTTTTGTTGTGCAAATGATTCGATCTCCCTATTAAGACCATAAGCCCCATCAATCGGGTCTATCCGTAATGGTAATGCTACTGAAATTCCTTGTGCCATGAATTACCTCCTAATCGTCACACTCGTCGCCTAAGCTATCAAACGGCCTGTTAAAGATTCTTCTACCTCTCTGCCACCAACGTAACCCATCTTCGAAGTTGACACGGGGACGGATGGCATCTCTAATAGATGTCGGACGGTCTGGGTACCCGTATTTATTTTCGTGTGTAAAGTCGATTGCCTGTGATGCTTCATAAATGACTGTAAAGACATCTCTCGCTGCTTGTTTTGATTTTTTGAATGCATTTGGTCCTCGTACCCATTTTCTAAATTTCTTACCATGATTTCCACCCGGCATCTCCCAAAGGTCACCGCCCTTACTTGGGAACCCACTATTGCCTATTGAAGCAAAAAAGCCCATAGTACTATAAATAGCCATCAAAGAGTTAAATGTGGAGAGTGGGAAAAGGTATTCAAAGAAAAACTTATACTCTTGCTTTTCAATCAATTCTTCTATCAAACAATAAACATCATAAGAGTCAGGATCAAAAAGATCGTATTCTTGGTCGGGTATGTCTAGTTCGGCGCTTGCAATTGGAATAACAAATCTGTCTCCATTTGGAGACTTCACCTTGAATGCTTTCTCATTCATAACAGACTCTTTAGATACTTCTGCTAGCGAACCTACAAAAGCATCAATGTTTGGATCGTCTGGATGTGGTATGTAATTAATTCTTAGCCCAAACTTCCAACCAATAATTGGTATGTTATGTCTGTGGGTTTCTTCATCTCCAAGCAGTGATTCTTTCTGTAAGACTCCATCAATAATCTCATGATAATGAACGTGGCCATTTGCACTAACATGTTCTGACGTTCTGCCGTTACCATTTTCATCTATTTCATATTCATGAGTATGATCTTCGATTTTTTCAGTTTCACCAGACAAAGCTGGATTACCCCATAAATCTGAGATCATACCTTTCAGTCCTTCAGATTTTTTCTGTTTTACATAACTATCCCAATCTGAAATGTTTACTACATTATAAAGGTTCTCTGGACGGTCGCGTACTTCTGTAGGTGGACTATCTTTTTCTATTATCTTAATGTATTTTTCTAATACAAAAGGCCAAGCTTGAAGCCTGTCTTCAAAAGCGTTAGATAAAACATCTCCAAATTGAGAGCCTGCTTTTTTAAAAACTTCTTTCATTTTGTTGATGGCAGGCGTGGTGACTATGTTTTCAGATACAAAAGTATCTGGATCTGTCGGATCCGACATAACGTCTAGAGGTCCTTCGCCAAATACTCCTCCGCGTATCCAATTTTCGTTTAACAGAAACAGATGATTAATATTGTCGATTGATGGCGGAATTCTTTGATTAAAGTCATTTTTTATAACTTCAAATTCCTCTCTAATAAATCTTTTAAGAATAATCAGCGCATCTTCTTCATTTTGTCTAATCATTTTTTCAAAAGCCGCTTTTTTAGCAATTTTAGCTGCTGTCTTGCTAAATTTGGCGCTACCAGAACCAATGTTTACAGTTCTTGAACTAGCCTTTGGTGAAATAGCTCGTTGTATAATACTTTGACCAGAGATCGCCGCATTAGACAGCGCCGCCAGTTTACCATCATTTCTTGTATAAAATCTATCCACTGATTGTATGATATTATTTAAGGCTACAAACTCTTCTTGTGACCAATCATCACTAACTTCATCTACTTTAATCAAACCAGCATCGGCCTTTCTGACTATGGTATTTACACACTGCTCTAAGAATCTGTGATAGAACTCCTCGTCTTGAGTCCCGGTAGCAGGTGTTCCGTCTGTTAGTAAGCCTTGTCGCATTCTTTCAGCTACGAATGTTTGTAACAGCCCATCATAATTTGCATCTGATAAACCAAACTGTGTAAACACTGGTACTGCTCTCAAAAATACATCCAAGACATAAATTCTGATAATTGCTCTAATTGCTCCATCAATCTTACCAGCGTCAGATGCAGACATTATTCTGTCAAAAGGTGATTCTTGAGCACATAAGGGATCAAACTCAAGACGATAGTCTTCTAGCAATTCTGTGCCTAGTTGTGCTGATTGCTGGGCTAGCGGTTTTAAGTCCAGCAGGTGTCTTCTAGCTGGCTCACAACCATCTACCTCTGGGACTAAAGCCTGTGCGATGTCCATCCACCCGGCGTATCTTTGTTCTTGCACATAGAAGGGTGGTGGAACTTTATCAGGAAAAAGTTTTCCAAGTACACCACCATAGGTTTCATTGTCTAAATAAATTATGTCAGGCTCTTTGAACGGATCGTACCCAAAAAGAAATCCGGGGGCGATGTATTCTAACCCTATCTGTTCATGATTTTTTTGTTCTCTTTTGTTCTGTCCCTCCAGAACATCAGGTTGCAAGAAACTATCAGATGGCTCATCCTCAGAATCTGTTTCAGGGGATAAATCTACCCGGCCCGTAGAGATGATGTTGGCAATTCTTTTTAAGAAAGAACCACTTATCACATCGAAATTAGAATCGGAAAAGTATCTTCTAAGACGATTTTTGTCGCCTTCAGTTAAGTTTTTATCGGTTGCATCTGTTATAATTCTTTCAAAATATCTAAAAATGTGTTCTATCTGGTACGAGTCTTTGATCTCGTCGGAAACTTCCAAAGTATCAATAAATTGTTGTAGTTCTATGGTCCGACTGCTAGGCAACTCCAAATCATAACTTGTAAAACTATAATCTCCCTCGTCTAAAAGAGATTTCGGCGGAACATCAGATCCCTGTTTTTTGAGTTGTCTTCGCAATTGGGCGCCGCCGCCACTTGGAGATCTATGTGTTTCTACCACTTTTACTCGATAATTGTTATCAGGTAGTAAGTTACCATCGTCATCAAAAAGGTTATAATCATACTGAAGACTAAACTCAAAATTTGGTGTCGCATCTTCGGCTTCGTCTTTGTATGTTTTAAAATCAAGTTGTATGTCAGCAGATGATGTGTCAGGTAGATCTAACAATCGTGCTTTTTCGCCATAAAATTCTACAAAGGTTTCACCACTCGTTCCAGCGGCTCTTTTATTCTTACTACTCCATTTCTTAGGCTTTTTACCAATTGATTGGCCTGCGATAGAAATGTCTTTACCTTGTAAAACTCTTAGGGCTCTATCTTCCGGGGTGTAGTTTTTGAACTTTAGATCATTTTTATCAAGATCATCACCAAATAATTTAAAGTCAACACCTCTTCGGAGATCACTAGCAGCCTGTGCAAACTTAGCAGCCCATGTTGTTTTGTTCTCTAAATCAAACTCATCAATAAACGCCTCAACATATTTTTTTCGTCTTCTAATCCTTCTGTTGTTGGTATTAAATGTTTGTTCAAAATCATCGATTGCGTCGGAAACATTTGCATAACCTTCTGGGGTTATCTTTGTTTTAAATTCTGGCTCTAGCTTTAGTAGTTCATGTGCCATGTGGGCTCCGACAGTTGGCGGGAAGCCACCGGTCGATCGACCAAAGAAAGAATTACCCTTACCTTCTCTGCCACTTAACTTAGTTCCATAAATATCCATTGGGGCTGGTTCAAAAAACCCTCCGTCTGGATCTTTGATTGCATTATCAGACGCAAATTCAAAAAATCCTAAGTCAGCAGAGTTTGGCGACCCAAAATGTCTAACCATCCAGTTATGTTTTTTCCATGGCCGGCCTTTTGTGTCTGCCAAGATAGCGTTTAATACGCCGCCATGGCCAGTGAAGAAGTTGATTGGACTCATCAAATCTCTGATGTGCCCTTCTTCAATCGGAATAAACAATAGTGATGCAACCTGTCCAGCAACGTCAGAAAGCACAGGATCGTTTGTATTATAAATACCATCAGCCGGGCATGTCTGGTCACCAATAATAGGTGGTACATCAGCAAGAGGCCCATTGTTAATAATATTTGCGATGTCAGCTAGGTCTTGAACAGCTTTATCTTTAATGTCATCCAACTGTTCCCTGCACTCTTCGGGAGTTAAGCCCTTAAAACCAAGAAGATCGCATCTTATGTCATTAATCTGATTTGCAGTTTCATCAGAACATGGGAAGACTGGGCGGTCGAGGTCTCCATTTAACACATCATCATAATCATCTGGTAAGAAGATTTCGAGACCGGGGAAGAAAGTCGTGAAAGCGTCTGGGTCAGAGAAAATGTCTTTAATACACTCTGAGCCAGAAACTTTGGCCACTTCCACAGCTAAAGTTAATGTTTCTGCTGTAGCTGTTCCGCTGATTAACTGAACAATCTGCGCTTGGGTCAACATCACAGACAGGTCATCAATAAAATCTCCCATCTCAGAGTTTGTTAAAGTTTCCAAACAGGATCTTTCATCATCTGCAAATACAGAAAAAATGTCCTTAAGGGCGGAATGCAGTGCATCATCCGATGCATCAGGGCACATGTTTTGTTTTAGCAGATCTCTAAAGTGATCATTTCCATCGTATAAATCTAATAAACTTGCACCTAATGTTGCAATTGCATCGCATGCTATTTGACCTATTTTTGATAGTATCAATTTAGCAGCCGCCATCATTGCTGCGATAATCGCCTCTTTAAGAGCTTCTTTAGCTGCTTCATAAATCATAGTGAAGATGTTAAATTCTGCCTCATTTGGCAGAACGCCTTGAGGTGTCGTTAAATCAAAATCCCACTTACAAGTTTCAGTTTCAAAGCCCACTACTAGTGTGCTCATAAAGTTGTCAATTCTTGGATTCATAGCCCATGGGGGATTTGGTTTACAAGGTATGTTCTTAATAAATGATGCAATAATAGGGGCGCCCGGTAATTTATTAAGCTCATTTAATAAAACATCAGCACCAACAGATTTAAGTATAGCATTCCTATAAGCGTCAACGAGTACCTTGTTAAAACCAGCAAGTGCTTGACCATAAGTGCCACCTGAACCGGGGTTATCACTACCAACACCACCAAAAGAGAAATTGCCCTCTGAATATCCAATTCCAAAAATACCGGGATCGTTCGCCGTTCTAGAACGCACGGGTGGGTCGTCAGCAGTTGGTTGGGCGTCTCTTATGTCTTGTACTCTCCTATCAACAGCAAGCCTAATACGTTGTAAAGTGTTAGTATCGATACTATCAGTCTCGGGTAAATCATTGTCTCTCTGGAATTGATTTAACACCTCAACTGATGCGGGGGTAAATTCTCGATCAACATTAATGTCATAACCAAGAAATAAAAGTGACTCCTCAACTACCTGAACGTCATCCCCAGTGGTTCCCAACTCTACATTAAATACGTCATCAGTATTAACCCATGGTTCATAGTCGGCCGCTGGGTTCTCCGTGTCGTCGGTTGGTAGCTGTGTTTCGAAGCGACCCAGCACCTCATCAAGCGCCTCAGTAGACTCTTTGCCGATCTCTTCATAAATTTCATCTAAGCTAGCATCCGGGTTTGGTTCGACCCCGAGACTTTCTAAAATCTCGTTGGCTTCTCTCTTTTTTAGTTCTTCCTCTCTATTTTTTAGAGATGTAGGATTTGTGGCAGGTGGCCCACCTGCTAAGGAAAATCCGGGTCCTGAATAACTCCCTCCAATGTAGTTTGTGTCCCATGGTGCAGGCAGTCCTTTAACGTCCTCTTCCAAAGTATCAAAAACTTTTTGTTGCTCCTCTGGGGGTAGGCCAGCGAAGACGCGCTCTAAGTGAGCATCGCTCATTGATTTAAAAGCTGCCTCTGTTAGTAGACCAATAGCAGTTTGTTCACCAATTCCTTGAGCAACACAATCTGCCGCTCTCAGAGATAAGGCTAGCCATCCACACCACTTTAATCGATCGTTGAGTCGTTGGAAAAATAATTCTTTTAAATCACGGTCTGCTTTTCTTAGGTTTCTTTTATATTGTCTTCGTTTAAGATTTTTGTTGTCCTTTTTATTTTGTAAAAAGTTTGAGTTTGTAAGCTTTCGTTTTGCAATTTCAGCTTCTATTTCCTCAATCACTATAAACAAATATGGATCTTCTTTTTCTAAGCGTAATCGACGTTCGGCTTTTTCTCTCTCTCTTTCTTTCTTACGCTTTGCTTTGCGAGCTTCTTTTGCATCGCTTCTTATCTCTTTTCTTTTTTCTCGGGCTTCAGGGGTTCTTCTTTCTGCTCGGGCTTCTTTGCGAGCGGTGCGAGCGTCGATGCGGGCTTGGCGCTTCTGTTCTTTAGAAAGTCCGTTAGATTCATCATCTTCTTCTTGGACTTCTTCACGAGTCTTACATGTACCTTCTTTTATTTTGGCTAAGACTGCATCAGGAAAAGATAGACCTATACCTTCTAACTGGTCTAGAAGTTGACCTACATTGTCTTCTCCTAATTTATCGCCGAGACACTCTAAAGAAGACGGATCATTTAAAACATTATTACTATTTGCGCCCAGCAAGACTTCAACGCTAGGAAAAGTAAACGTTGTTACAAATTCAAGCCAAGGCGTTGGGGACCGAGCCTGCAAAACAAGATCCATCTCTGGCAGAGCGCCGACATAATACAGAGTTGTTGATCTCTGCATTGGAGAATACGCTGTTAAGTCTTGGAATAACTTGCTGTATTTACCGCCCTTGCCAACTCTAATGTTTTCACAACCGGGTTTATTAAATTCTATCTGTCGCAAAGCTATTGAATCAGTTCCAGTTTCTTCAAATTTAAATGTTATTTTTTCTATCTGGTTGAAGCCTTTAAATGATAACCCTTGATCTTTTATAAATGCATTTATCTGATCTCTAAAATCTTCAAGATAATCTGCCTCATCTCTTAAATTTAAGCGAGATGAAGTGCGTTCTCTTACCTTAACCAGCTGGCCACCTTCATTAGTATACCAATTGTCAAGTTGATTTTGGTAGACCCTCATTGCTCTAACACTTCTGCGGAACATAGGGAAAAAATCTTTGCCAAGTATAGTTGCCTCTAAATCAGATTCAAATTTGGTATCTGGTTCGGCGATGGCCCTTGTGGGAACTCTTTCTAGATATTCTACTGGGACCGAGACTAGAATTCTCGTTCTGGCTGTTTTCTGGATAGGTATTGAGTACTCGAATTTAGCATAGGGAAGAAGTTCGCTTACAACGTCTCGCTCTTCTGTAACAAGATCATAACCACGAATCGGATCAGGGATAACAACACCACCAAGCACCCCAACACCAGTCGCAGCCAATGTACCTATTCCTGCGCCGAGAGTAGCAGCTAAAATCGTGCCTGCTGGGGTCTTGCCTAGTAGCGCGGCTGTTGATGCACCAATTGCTCCCCCGGCCGCTGCGGCGCCGAGGGTCAAGGTAGCTGATAGTCCTGTTTTTAAATCATCTTTACTCGGGGGTTGTTTAACATAATAATAAACGGTTGCCACTTCAGATTTGTTAAAGTATTGAAGCATTAATTTTATAGCTTCTTGTTTTTTTGTCTTCCGATAATTCTCATTTTTCAAATCTGTTACTGTTGGTCCGTCAAACACTGGAGATTTTTCGGTCAGAACAAGACTTTGATAACACCTTTTGCCGTCAAAGAAAATGTCTCCATCTTCCATTAGCCTATAATCAGGAACATAAGCGTACTCGTTTTCTCTACAAAGCGGACATTCTACTACACCACTAAAATCTATAGGATCACATTCCAAGAATTTGAAATCTGGGATTGAAGTTTTTTCTCGAAGAGCATTTTCCGGAATGCCTGACGTGGGGGGTAGATTATAATCACCGGGGGTAGCTGCTCTATCGGATAGACCAACGTCTTGTTTCTCATCGTCCGTAGGATAGTTGTTAGACGCGGCTGTAAGCGCAGCCTCATCACTGCCGGGGGCAGGGGTGCCGGTGGCGGCGCCAGTGCCGGAGCGCGTGAAATAGGTATCGTCTGCGAACTCTTCTAAAGACTCTCTGCCTTTTCCGTCCTTAATTTTTCCCATTAGTTTGTCCTATTGTGCCTACTGTTAATATACTTGGCACCTGTTATCTCTAAATAGTCTCTTTCTAATTCTGCTAACTTTAGGCCTTGCCACCGTAAATCGGCCATGGCCTTCTCGATGTAAATTGTAAATGATAAAACATCAATAATGTCATCAATGTTAGGAAACGCGGTTCCGGGTGAAATAGCTGTTTGAACTGGCCTAACAGAAACTTGAGGCGCACACAGATAAAGCATGCCCTTGCAAATTCCTTGTACAACTGAATTTAGTCTTTGAATTCTTGTGTGCATGCTTTTCAGTGCTTCTTCTAGGTTGTAACCTTTAGGTATGGGCTGCAAATATTGAATCTGTTGTGGTTCCCCATAAATGTCTGGGACCAAGCCCGTCACCAAATCTCTGTTACCGGCAATAAGATCAATACCCCAAGTAACATTCAGTTTTCCATTTAATGAATTTCTACCCGGTGGACCTTTACCTGTAACAAGTTTTATGCCTTTTCTTGACATAATTCTTACAGAGTCTGCTTTTATTCCAATAGCCGAGTCTGCGACAGAATAACCTACACCGCCTTCGCAAATGTCAAAATAATCATCGATGTCTGCGCGTTGTGAAATGTAGATTCTAGCAGCGTCTCCGGGCTTATCATTGTTCATGCTACCAAAACTTTTATCAGCTAAACCAGCTATGTACCTACCATTCTGATCGAAAGCGCCCTTTTCGGATGGGTTCCAACCTTGAAGCCCAACCACTAGGTCTATTGCACCTGATCGTGTGTTACCTCTGCCACCATAACCGGATGATGTATAACTTGTGCGATCGCGTCCAAGAATAATCCTAGCGTTATTTTCACCTTCAATAACTTTTTCTGATTCTGCTTTATTGTATTTAGGTTGCTTTTCTAAGAGGGTAGAATTATCAAAACCCTTAATCGAGTCTGAATTTAATTTGCCATCCATAGGGCTAAGGTATTTTGCCTTGCCGGTGTCGTCGTCAAACGGCCCCTCGATACCTACATCCACTTGTGGTGGGTCAGTGGGTGCTATTTTTGTTGGATCAAAATTGTCTTCTTGTTCTGCCATTTTTCTACTTTTAAATTAGTTTATGCGTATGAAACTGGTGCGTAAGAATCTTCGCGTCTTGCACCTAGTTTAACGATTGATTGATATGAACCTATACTAGAGTAATAACCTTCTTCGTCTAGTGTAACAGTTATATTTGTTTTTACTGAGTCCCCTAGATTGCCGCCGGCTAAATAAGCAATTCCATTCTCTATCTTCCAAACAACGTCACCATGAGTTTCATAACCTGTAGTTCCGCTTCGGGGCTTAACCAGAATGTCGCCTAAATTTGGTAAAATTTGATCAGTTGAGCCTATCATATCTGTTTTGAGTAAACCATAGCCTCCCTCTCCTCTACCAGCAGCCTCAACATATTTCCAATGGGCTCCAGAGCCGGGGAGACTTCCACCAGATTTCTGAATAATGTAAGAAACAAAAGCAGCAGACCAAGGTACATTACTAGGCTGTGAATCTAAATCTGTTGCGCCCCAATACAAAGATAATCTACTTAAAGCTTCTGGGGATCTCTCATTTTTACCTTTCCAAAATTGAGCTTCTGCATTAACAGCAGAGGCCACGGGCAGGTCATCTCCAACAAAAATACCAGATTCGGTAGCGTTTATTGAGGCCTCGCCCACAATGTCCAAAACACTTTGGCCCTCTGGTAATAATCTTCTGGGCGTTGATGGATTATCTCTTAAAGCGTCGGCGGCTGCAACATCCTCTGCTGATCTTTCATCGCCATTAATTCTGAGAATCTTAGTTACTTTACCCAGAGTTAATCTTTGAGCATCAAAAAATTCTACCTCCACCAAAGAACCTTGAGTTACACCTAAGAAGCTGTTAACTGATTCTGGTGAGTTATCGGCTAACTCATAAATTGGGAACCTTAGTGCAGCTTCTACCTTATCCTCAACATCAATAAAATCATACGGACTTGGAAGATGGGCATGCAGATCAGGGATCATACACAAGAATGTTGGCACAACTGGCTCGTCGAATCTTGTTTTAAACATGCTAAAGAAATTACTTTTTTCTCCGTCCAGTCTGCCAACTGCTAAAACAACTGCGATAAATTTTCTTTGCCCATTATACAATCTAGTTGTCATCAGCGTCTTCATCTGCTGACGGTATACACTAAGTGGATCGTCTATAATTGTTTCTGGGGTGGCTATAGGGTCGGTGCTTCTAACTCCACCCGGATTAATACTGTATGGGGGCGGCTCAAAAAAACCAACCCCACCGGTACCTGTCCCTAGATCAAAAGGAAACTTAAACATTTATTAAGCCTCCTCCTGTTGCAGCATATCAAAAATGTCCGCTCGGTCCGTATCAGATAAGCCAGTGTCACCAGTTTGTTGTTTATGAATAAGGCCTGAGATCTTCACCAGCTGCTCGTTAGAGCGTTGCAGGGTCTCCACATACTTAGCCGCCACGGAGCCCACCTGCGTGTGTCTCTCCTCGTCTTTGGAAAGGTATCGCATCACATCGTCTAAGAGTTCTTTGGTGACCTCGCGGTCGTCTTGTATGTTTTTGATCGCTGTCTCAAGATAGTGATCTAAATCTTTCATAACTCGCCCTTATTCCATTTTTTGCGGAAGACCGCGTATTTAACACGCATTTTATTGAGGTTGTTAACAACTTGTTTGGTATTTAAACCAGTTATCTCTCTCATGTATAAATAAATAGCTTTCTTATTAAAAATTTCTATGTCTTCAGCACTATCAAATAGAATACGGACGGCATTTAACACCTTTTCTTCGTTTTCCTTCATTTTTTCGTGTTCCCAAGTATCAATCTCATTCTTTAAAAAATTGAAGAATTCTTCGTGTTCACGACGGTTGGGATAAGGGTTAGCAGTAGAAAGGTACTTCATTTCCATTTCTTTAGGCAACTGCTCAACAATCTCAAGTTCTGTTCTACGCTTTTTGTTTTGTTTCTTGACTTTATGAATAAACCAATTTTTGGTGATCACTGAGAAGTAAGAAAATGCTTTTGCTTTCTCTGGATTGTACTTGGGTAGGATTGTGACGAGCCACACCTTACACTCATTTTGTAGATCGGCAATGTTTGGCAGAGTGGTAAACTTATAAGTATAAACTATCTTGTCCACCATCTCGCTAAATACAGGGCCGATAAACTCGTTATACAGATAGGATCTCTCCCTGATGTCTGTCGATGCCACATATTTGATTATAGCGTTTTCGTGCTCTTTGGTAAAATACTGTTTACCTTTAGCTCTTCTCTTTCTTGGTTTAGGCATCGGCATCATCAGGCACCTCCTCGGTTAACTGTTCTTCTGCCTCTTGGTCGAACAGGGTGTAGATTTCTGCGAAGTCTTCTAAGGTTTCTATTAAACCACCAGAATGTTTGATCAACCTTCCAAGTGTTTCATCGCCGTAAAAGACCTCTAACTCATGCACGCTTTGCAGGTGCTTATCAAAAAGTAAGACTTCTCCTACCAATGTCTGCATGTTTTCGGATGTATCATAGAGACTAATCATTAGGTTACGACAATACCAAATAAAAAACAAATTCAATAATATTGATGCGATAAACAAGACCACAAATAATAAATCAAACATCTTCTATCCCCTCTGACATCTTTTGTTTTTCTTGTCTTACTTCTTCCCTAGCATCTTCAATAAATTCTTTGACTATTTGACCAGCTTTTTGCTTGTTTTCTATAGTAGAAACACGAAAAGGCAAAGAGGGAATCCTTTTTAAAGAATCCTCTTCACCACATTCACAATCGGTTAACTTTTCAGAAATTGAGTGAGATACTTCGAAAGAATTGCCACAGACATCGCATCTATAAGTATAACGCGGCAACTCAATCCTCCTCAGAATCCTCAAAATCTTCTTCTAATTTAACCAACGGAGGATTAATAACCACCAATCCAGTTTCAGAAAGACGAAATTTAAAACCTTTTAAAACTGGAACAATGTCGGATTGCTCTAGTAAAGATTTTTGTAGGGCCATCATTAAGGCTCCCATTGCTTGATCCGATAAAAGCATTTCTTGATTACTCATTTTTTTCTCCTTTTGTAACAGCTCCATCAATGTTGAGCCAATCATGTTCTTTACGAACTTCCATGTTTTTTTTCCATGATGCTTTTAACATAACAGGTTCTACGCCGTTTGTCAATGAATAAAATGTTAAAGCATTCAAATCTTTTGGAAAACATTTTCCTCCAAAACCATTATGACCATCTGGGCCGGGAACTTGAAGGTGGCTTTTACCTATTCTTTCATCATAGAGCGCCAACTTAACTACGTCGTTATAATCGGCTCCAGAAACATCACAAATTTGTCTCATCTCATTTGCAAAAGATACTTTTGTAGCCAAGAAAGTATTGATAAAGTATTTTACGGTTTCAGCAGTTTTCCAATCAGTCGTAAAATAGTATTTATCTTCAAATACCGATTGAAGTAACCTAACACATTCCGCTGTGTCTTCTTTGTGGCCACCAAAAATCATACGATTACAGTTTCGAAAATCTTCAATGTGATTTGCTTCTGTAAGAAACTCCGGGCTAAAAACAATTCTTATGTTGGGGAACCTGTCTTTTATTTCTTCGCATGTGCCCGGAACCACTGTGGATTTTAAAATAATAATGTTGTCTTGATAGTTTTGATAAATTTGCCCCATTGCGTCAAAAATTATAGACAGATCACACTCACCATTATCATACATTGGGGTTGGCAACGCTACAAAAATTATCTCTGCCTCACCAACAACTTCTTTAATGCTATCCCTGTTTGAAAGGGCAGGTTTTCTGTCATAGATGACAAACTCATAATCATTTTTTAAATTTTCATAAATTGCGGAGCCTACAAAACCATTTCCAATAAGACCTATCTTCATGATAACTCCTCCTTAAGAAGCTTAAAGCAATCTCTAATACCTTGTTCAGCTTCGTGTTTTGGATTCCAGCCTAATAACTTGAGCGGTTCTATAAATGCCTTTGTTTCAAAAACATCGTTTTGTCGTGGGTCAACATAATCAAACACAACCTCTGGAAAGAACTCAAGTGCAATATCTTTAATTGCGTTCAAGGAAATGTTATCGCCAGTCCCAATGTCAAACCACTCTCCATTAAATTTACCTTCATAATTCATGCAAAAAATGTTAGCCGACACAACGTCTAGTTTATGCGCCATGTCTCTTAGTTGTCCTCCGTCGCCCGTAATAAAAGGGTTCTTGTTGTCACGGATGTATTGCATCCAATTAGCCACTGCTGTGGCGTATGGGCCATCTGCCTTTTGGTCCGGGGAGTACACATTAAAATAACGCAGACACACAGTGTCCAGCCCATAGAGCCTTGACCAGACTCCACACATGCTTTCAGGCATCAATTTAGATGCCCCATAGGGATTCTCTGGTCCTTCTCCGTTTCCTGTAACCGAAGAAGAGCTTGAATAAATAACTCGTTTAGCACCGACTGCTCTTGCAAATTCCAACACATATAGCGAACTTAATACATTGTTCTCCAAAACATGAACTGGTTGTTCTATGCTATACACAACCCTTGGTATGGCCGCTAAATGAAAAATGTATTCGGGCTTAAAATTAAACCAATGTGGGTGAAATTTTCCGTCACTATCTGGCTTTAAACACTCTAAGATGTCATGTCCGTCAACTAAATCAATGCCCAGAACATCATGACCAGCCTGCTTTAATTGCTTATAAACTTCAGACCCTATGTACCCCTTGTGGCCCGTGACTAAACATCTAGACATCTACTCCTCCAAATTGTGGTGGCTTGTCCCAAAAAAGCTTTGCTTTTTCGTAATCATCATCCCTAAGTGTAATCTTGTCATTCAAAACATAATCTTCAAAATCTATGATTGGATACACATCAAGAACAGTTTTTTTACTAGCATTCCAAAACTTAACTGTGTCATCTTTTGCGAAAAAGTTTTTATGTGCTAAAGAATGTACGTTACGCATTTGGTTGTTGATTTTATACACCTTTTCGGGTGGGATGTCTGCTTGGTAAGAACTGTCAAAGTGGTTTGGATCATTCTTGGTGCCGCGATCACCAGTCCAGCCAAGGTCCGCGCCAACAATTATAATCTCGCTAAAACCCATGTAGTAAGCTAACTGAAGTGCTAAATTCATAGTGGTGCCTGACTTGTCAATCCTTTCAGATACATCAGTAGAAAATGAATATTCTAAAATGTCACCGTTGGTGGCAGGTTTATTCTCAGACATTGAATTAAACCACTTAATTCTGGGGAAACCGAAACTAGGATCTATCTGTGGTCGGAACATTTCGGCTATAAAAGATGTCGTTTCACGATGAGATACGGCCTCTCTTACAGATCTAGTCCAATCGGCACCCCATACAGGATGTCGAACATTAGTAGAGGAAAACAAATAGTAAGTTGGCTTCCAATCCGGGTTCTCTGGGTAGATGAGCGAAATACGATTCATAGCGATAGTATATTCATCTGCCAGTAAATCTAAATTTGTCTCTTTCAAGCTGGGGCCATTAGCCACCAAGAATACTCTTTCGCCTTTGTGTAAGTTTTTAAACTCTTTAAACACTTGGTTCATCATAACTCCTTTTTTGAAAAAACCATTATGGTTCTTTTATAGTTTAGGTTGCTCATCTCATCATCAAAAATTTTGTGATTTGTAAAACCTCGGTCTGACATGTTTCTGATCATAAAATTTTGAGTTGGTGTGTAATGCAAAGCGTTATAAACATTAGATTTAGTTTTTCCGCCATGATAAACTACATCCTCCTCCTCACTATTAAGTGTTTTGAATTCTAATACTAACGTGTCCCCAATCTGTGCTAATTTATCTAGGCAAGCGGTTAAGTCTGGGACCCTATGTATGAGTCCCAATCCCAATACAATGTCATAATTCTCGTCCTCTGGACTATCGTACAAGTCTTGTACTCTAAACTCGACGTTATCCAGTCCGTATGCTTTTTTAGCCAAGTTTGATCGATCGATTCTTAAAGGATCTATGTCTGTTCCCAGAACATAATGCATGCCCAAATTAGCACTTTGAATTGCAAAAAAGCCGTCACTACAGCCTATGTCCACCATGGTTTTCCCAATAGGCTGTAGCATTTCAATAATTGGTTTTAATCTTTTCCATTTATTTATGTTGTAGCCCGGACTACTAATGTGGCTTTCTCTTGTCTTTACATCACCGGGAAAAATGTAAAAATGATTCCACTCCTCCTTGAGTGACAGCTCTTGAACCTTTTCTTTAATCTCTTGCGGTGTCATTATGTCTCCAAATATTTGTTCATTATTTGCCTTGCCTCATCTTCGGTAAGAAAAGCACTCCTCACTGATGGCCATGATTTTGCATCTTCTATCTTATAAAGAGTTCTAAAATCGCCCCTGTTTCGTTTGTCTCTTTCCTTCATAAAACTTTCTTTTTCTAAAATTACTGGTAATTTTCTGTCTGGATGCATAGCAGATAGGATTGCTGCTCTGTGATTCCCGCTCACAACATAAAATTTTCTATGGCTAGCGTCTTCAATAAAATAGCCCGTTATGTGACCCTCTTTACGATCTATAAATTTTTCTGGCCGATATCCGTATGCATCTATAGATTTTATAAGTTTTTGCATCTTGTGTACCTGATTTTTTATGAATTTTTCATCTCTATTAATAAACGCATGGTCTAAGAGGCTATCCACTGGTTTGTAGTGAATCCAAGGCAGAAATGCGTGGTAACACTCATAATTTTTTAATTTTTCCACTACACCGTACATGTGATAAAGAGTTTTAGGGTTGTAGTTTTTATAATGCATCATTAAGGGCGTTGATTTGTGATTAAATCTTTCTTCAGAATGCATTATTTCAACTGCGGTCTTATAACAAGGGTTATCATAGATTGCAGTTGGTATACGGCTTAAATTGCAAATTAATTCTTTATCAATCTCTATTACTTTTGTTTTTTTCAAAAACCTTTCCCTTTTAAGTAAATAAGTTTTTTAAATTACCATTTCTTTCTATTGAGATGCTGGAGCAGGATGGGTATGGGTTTGTGCTGGCAAAATCATTAACAATTATTCTTTTTCCATGATTGCAGCCAGATATTATGGTTTTGTATCGTATCTCATTCTCTTTCAGAAATGTCTTAAAGAATTCTAGATACTCATCTGTTCTACTTGTCATAAAAATTATTTCGCTACCTTGGTCCGATAATTTTTTTACCAAATCAAAGTTTTCCTTGATCGGCTCAAATGTATTTGACCAATTTTTAGATCCATATTTACCATAATTGATAAGCATAACCCCATCGATGTCAAAAATGTAAGTATTAAACCTGTCTCTTTCCTCTTGCCACTCTTTCAAGGTTCCCCAATCAACATAGTTTTTTGCATCCACAAATTGAAATGCTACTTTCCTGTTTATAAGCAAGTGTGAAATGATGTGACTAACATACAATTCTTTGTTATCAAGCAACACACCAGAATCCACAATCTCGTTATAGGATTCAATAAACTGTTCAACCGTGAGGCAGTATACACCCAAACAGATGTTATCGGAAACAATGCTCTTTTCAACAATGTCTTGAATTAGGTTATCATCATTTTTTACAATAAAGCTTTTATTCTGTATCTTTTTAACTGTTGATCGTTCGTCAATCCTCATTCCAACAACAAAGTTCTTATCAATGATCGATTCTGTGGCCACTAAGCAATCAGTGTCTTTGATTATTATCCGACCTTTAAGGTTTGCAGCTTCTATTGCTCTTAGCACAGTCTCTGGACAAGAACTAGTTTCCTGCTCCAAAATGATTACACTCACACTATTTCCAAACGCTTGCTCCAAAACCAAATCAGCTTCAAATTTGTCACAATGCTCTCTAAGAGTCACAACATAAGTGTTTTTGTATTTATCATACTCAAATTCTTTCAGCACCTTTTCAATCATCATGTTGCCATCTGGATGTGTGAGCATCCATTTTGGTCGCATACCGGGGAACCTAGAAGACTTACCAGCAGCGGGGACGATCAGTGTTATGTCTTTCCTGTTATCGAATGGCATGTTCTAGACTCCCTTCTAGGTGTGCTAAGGTGCGTTTATCTTTACAGTATGGGATTACTCTAAGGATGTTTAAAACAATTAAGCAGTCAATTGATTTTTTGTTGTCTTTATAGATTTGTGTATTTTTAAGGATTTCATCAACATAAATGCTTTTAACAATTGGTTTTTGTTTTATAAACCTGCTTGACCAAAAGTATCTTACGTCAAACAGCAGTTTTGCTACGTCAATCAATTTTGTATCAATAAAAGAATCTAAAAAATCTATAAAATGCAGCTTTCCATTTGAAACAATTAAATTCTCAAATGTTAAATCACCGTGACACTCGCTTGTTGGTATGTGCTGCCAGTTATTTTGCAACACATGTTCATAAAACTTTTCATATCCAGTTGTCTTTGTTCTAATGTTTTTAATTTTTTCCTGTATAAATTTCGATAAATCCTGTGTTTGTTGTATTTTATCACAGGACAAGTAGTCTTGCAGAGCTTTAATAAATGGTGCCACTGTGCTAATGTCGGAGCTTCTGATGTGGTCACTTAGTGATTTACCATTGATGTAGTTCATGTCAAAATAAAATAAATCGTTAACATGACCTCTTCTTAGAATTTTTGGACTTTCTATAATTGATAATTTGCTGGTAAATTTTTCTTGTTTTTGTGATTGGTTTAACAATCTTTCATTATAAGAAACATCTGGAGAAATCTTCCTGACGTATTTTTCTTGTGAGTTACTGTCGTTCGCACACAGCAGAATTTTGCACCCAGAATGACCAGACAGTTTTTTAATTATCATTTCCCGACTGGTCGATTGTATGACATATAGTTTAAAGCGTTCAGGTCTAAATCCTTTTCAAAATAAATGTATTTTATAGCATTTTTAATTTTTGATTTTTTCAAGTCAGGTGGATTATCAACAATTTCTTTTGTCCAATTTTTGATCCAACCCATTTTTTCTCTGGTGTGTGTCGGATTTGAATGTGGCCAAGTTCCTTCCCACTTGTTATAAAAATAATTCCAAGCTGAGAGTTTGTAAATACCCCCTCTGCTATTATTCCAGATTTGTTGCTGCTCAGAATCGTCTGGCTTTCTTTTTATAATTTCTTTACCTGCATCATTAACCGTAACAAAGTTTCTATCATCGAATGATTCTATAGGGTAATCAGGCTCGTGATTCAAAAGTATTCCATGAACAATGTCATTAATTGATGTCTTGTCTTTGTTGTAGATTAGTGCTCTTAAAAAATAATCTGTCTCTTTGTATTGAGCAGGCAAGTTTTCGTCCCACATTCCAATTTTTCTAATTGATTCGGGTTTATAGGCTGTTATTGTATCTCCGCAGAGGCCTGTCACAAAGGTATAGCCCTTTTGATTGAACAATACATCCAAATGTTCACACCACTTCGGATGAACAACGGCGTCGTTCTGTAGTGTAACAAGTATCTCAGTATCTGGTTTTTGTAGATTTACTACGCCATTAATGAATGCTTGATTATAATTTTCTGATACATTTCCATTTGACCAATCGGGTCTTAGTACATTATGTAACACATTCACTTTATTTTTAAATTCGTCTCGCAGATAAAATTCGGAGTGATTGTTAATTACGTTAACCTCTGTATTTTTCAACTCTGAGAAGTCTGATTTAAACAGTTTATCAAGCGTATCATTGAGCACATCACATCTTTTATATGTAACAATGTAAACCTTCATTTTTTTCATAACAGATCTACCCGTTCTAGACAGTCTGTCCAACTGTTAAACTTGATAGATTTATCATCAATGTAAGCAACTGCGCGTGGTTTTTCAGCCGTTACTTTACTAATAAACTGAGATAAGTTGTTACTCTCAAGCCATTCCCAAACAAGTTGAGTACCAGTCTTTCCGTTAACTAGCCCTCTATCTGCTCTAGCCTTGCATGTGTAAACTATAACTGTATACTTCTCTGACAGAGATTGTAAAGCTTCGTATGAACCTTCAACTGGCTCGTCGTAGATCGTGCCATCGTAATATCCCTTGGAACACCTGTGTATTACTCCATCAAAATCAACTCCAATGTTAATTTGCTCATCTGGGTAGCTATGTTTTCTTACCTTGCCACCTTTCCAGTTTAGTTTTTCGAGTTCCTCTGGCGAGTTTTTCCCGATAGGAGGGCACACGTTCCCAGATGCATGAGTCAGTTGATACGTTAATAAAAGAGTGAGTACTTCAGACGTATGATAATAATCTGCCCCTAAGACAACTTGAGTAAGATTGTTAACACTTTCTGTGATGGGCACTGAGGTTATCATAGCCACCTCCATGCCATGATCAGTGCCCCATTGTAAGGCCTTAATTATGTCGCGCGACTTACCAGAAGAGGAGATGCCAAGCACGAGTGACTTCTTCATTTGTGTTTTGGTTCTAGCAGATGTACGGCTAGAGAGCCAGCTAACCATCCATTGATCGAAGCCGACATCATTAATCAGAGAAGTTGCTACAACGCCGCTACCGGGACACATTGCGTTCTTATTACCATTTGATAACCTAGTGATGTCTACTGCTGCATGGTCTGCAACCGCAAGGTTACCACCGTGTCCAAGCACATAAATTTCATTACATCGGTTAAATTTCTCTTGAAGTTCTTTCCAAGAACTTGAATTTACTGTCTTTACAAACTTTTCGTCTAAATTTTCAAAATTAAGCATTTTTCATTACCCCCTCATAATATTCTAATAAAGCTATCGTATCCATACCTAAACATTTTAGTCCATAGTCCTGATAATTAGCAATTTGTTGATCTACATTGTTTGGAATGTGTACGGCCAATTTATTAGTCGGTATTTTATCTTTTACTTTATTAATGTAACCCATAAACACAGGGTTGTCAAATTTTCCGGGCAAATTTAAACTTAAAGATAAGTCATAAGGTCCTATTAAATAATAATCAAAATTATAACCAACTATCTTGTCGAGGTTGTCAACTCCGGTCTTCGTTTCAATTTGTGGTATTAAAATTGGATCCTCTGTCAGTAGGCCGTCTCGGCCCCAAGAATTACCCCTGACAAGACCAAGGCCCCTGTTACCCCTTGGTGTGTAACAGGAATACTCAATAATTTTCTCGGCCTGCGAAGCACTCTCTATGGTGGAAAAAATAAGACCAGTGGCGCCAGAATCTAAACAATGCCGTATCAAAGTGTTTGAAATTTCTGTCAGTCTAACAAAGCACTGCTTTCCGCACAGTCTTGCCACTTGAATACATGAAGATAATGTCTCGCGACTATAACACCCATGTTCTGTATCTAATACAACACCATTACCATTTTTACAAAGTATCTCAGTGATTACAGGGGATGCAATTTGTTGCCATGATAAAATCATTTATAATATACCTCCTCCAAAGCTTTAACTAATTCCCAATCAGATTCCGTGTCAATGTCAAGATTTTCTGGGTGTTTAACCGCATAAAAGAATGGTTTAACTCCTATTCTGTTGTGAGATTTTATGAAATCTATGGATTTAAAAATGTAAAACGCCGAATTTTCCTCGTATAGAGTTGGCAAATCTTGTGTTTGTTCCAGCTTCATTGGATTGTGATTAACGGGACAAGACCCATACGATTCATTCCTCCAGAACCTAGAATTGTGTTTCGTGCAAGAAACAACCGAATCATATTTAGGGCCGATTTGTGATGCGGCCATAAAAACAGTCGAGTGATTCAGAAAAGGACTGGTGACATGTATTTGTGCTACAACATCACCAATGTCATGTCTCACAATAAAATCTTTGATTAAGTTACAAACTGAAACTTTGTCGCCTCGCAAATCTGGGTGTCTCATGTACGGCACCACATTTTTTAGACGGTTATCTTTGCTAATCTCTTTGATTATTTCTTCGCTATCAGTGTCAACAAAAACATCACAATTGGTATATTTAAGCAAAGTATGCTTATACAAAGGCTCGCCATTGAAGATTCTATAATTTTTCTTTGGAACTCTTTGGGAATTGTGTTTAATCGGTATGAAAATTTTCATTACTAACTCTTTTAAAGTCCTCTTTACTGAACTTTTGCATTTCAAGTATCATTTTTAAAGTCTTGTCTAAATTAACTGCCTCGTTATCCAGCAAGGTTTCCTTAGCATATTCCCACATGTTCTTTTGTATGTGTCTTTTTGAGGCAAATGCCATGTCTGCAAACTCTTGTTCGGAACAGTTCTTTTCGTTCTCTACCCCTGACTTTTGTCCCGGTATAAACCCATCCAAGTAAAAACTGAACCCATAAATTGATAACTTACTTGGATTCATTTCTAGTAAATCATAGATAGATAAAAACCCTGTATTAGGTTTACATTTGACTGCATCTGAAATTTTGTTATTAAAATTGTGATCTATAATTCGTATTGGTATTAGCTCAGAAATAAATTCTGCTTTTTTTACATCTATCAAACCGTGAAAATGAGTTCCCTTAGAGTGCCCTGCATAGTCTGAAACAGGAGGGGCTACAATGATTTGGATTTTATGTTTTTCTTTTAGTTCTGTTCGGTCTAATTTGCCAGCTTGTTGTGCCCTTTCTATTAGACATGAGTAGAGAACATCTGTCCTACTACCAACATCATTCTTATAAACCAAAGCGGTCTCGATTCCCCTATTAATCCTGACAACTATGTCATGTGATTCTATCTCAGGACCGTAACCCGAGCCGTGCATGTATTTTGCTGGTCCTACAAGGGCTACAGATGATCCGCTAATGAAGTCTTTAAAACCTGTCTCATGTGTGTTTGTAATTTGTATCATTTAGTTTCAGCTTTTTTGACAATTGCAATTTTGTTTTCTACAACTTTAATCAATCCTTCTTCACCAAAGAAATGTTTGGTATAAGTATTTTCCACAAATCTGCCCATGTCATCCACAATACAAATACCATTGTCCTTTAGCAGCCTGTGGGCGTTATAAATGCTTTGCATTCTGCCCGGACCCTTGTACGGACGCGGAGGTTGGTGTCCAAGTGGAGCATCCACTAGAATTAAATCCCAATTTTCCCCTTCGATGTTGTTGGGCATTTCTAAAAACAGTTTATCAGTATCGGAAAAATTAATCTTTTCATGATCTTCAACTTTTGTGGTATATTTAATCGGATAAATCTCAAGCTCTGTTTCACTAAATTTATCAATCCACTCAATGTCATCCTCCAAGAAAACAGTTCTCCCACCCTTATTAAGTTCAGCCCATGCATGGGCATCCTGACCTAAACCAAAAACTAAAAAATTGCACGGAGCTAATAGTTCCAGAGCGTAACCTATTTCATAATATTGCGGGCTTGACATCAGACCTTTTGAAAAATTGTGTGCATTTTTCTGCATGATTTTTCGAAAATTCATTTAATACTCCATGAAGTTTTGCTTGCAAATTTTTAAAGCTTCGTCTAAGCTTTCTATCTCATAAGTTCCCTGATTGATTCTAGTGTCTGCGTGCATGTGATAAATTCTAGGCGCTAAATGTTCTTCGCCGAATTCATGATGAAACTTTCTCTGTTTTTCCCTGTTAGCTTTGCTACGAATGTTGTATTCAACAGGAAAAACATAAAATTTCAAGCCACCCTGAATAGCTTGCCAGAGGGAGAATCTAAATGAGGCTTGATCCCAAGGGCAGTAATTGTAATACCGATAAAAGTTTTTTCTCCACTCTTTCCAAAGATTCATAACCTTTTCGCCACTGTTGAATACTAAAACACCAGTGTTAATCTCAGAAAAAGCATACGGTATGTCTCTATACTCGGGCATAACATTTGAGTACTTAATTCTTTTTCTGGCTAGATCGTGTGTGCCAGCAAGATCAAAATTATCTAATAAGTCATACATGTCTTCTATGTTTCTGTCGATTATTGTGTCTGTATCTAGAAACAAAGTCTGTTCGTATGGTGTTTGATCAATGTAATCAATCTTTGGTCTTAAATGCTTGGCATTAATAATTTTAACCTCGTCAACAAATGGGGAGTCCACTTCCTGATCAATAAACGCTGTTATGTGTAGATTTGGATTGTGTTTTTTGACTGATTCAGCTGAGATCAGCATCTCCTTGACGAAGTTTTCTCCAAAAGCTATGTAAATGACACCCCTATTCATGTTAAATCTCCTCTATTCTATCGTATAAATGTTTGGCCCAGTTAAGTGGATTATATAATCTATCAAATTCTTTCTTGGCGTTGTCAGCAGTTTGCTGCCTTTTTTCTGCGTCTCTTAAACAACTTAACGCTTTATACCAGCTGTTAGTATTTTGTGCTACAAACCCACATTCGGGCGATCCAAGGATGTGTAAATTGCTTGGCGTTAAGTCTCCAACCACTGGTATACCGAGTTGGTGAAACACAAAGTTTCTTCCCGCATTTGACTTATTCTTAAAGCGAGTTACATAATCAGTATTATACCTACCCAGATCAACAGATGTTCCCTGCTTATCATCGCAAGGATCAATGTTGGTTACATTTGGCACTACCCCTATGTCACAACTAAGCAAATCGTCTCTAACCGTATTAAAGTTCCACTGTTTTATTATTATGTTTTTGATTTTAGGCTTACCAGTTTTCCATTTAAAATGTTGATTAGAAGTTATAACAAAGAGTTCTAAATCAATCTCTTTGTCGAGCGTCTCTAAAGATTGTTTCAAACCGTAATCAAATTTGCCCAAGTGAGTGTGACTACCGTGAAACCCTATTCTTAACACATCTTTGTCTTTGTGTTTCTTATAGTGATCACATGACTGATACATGTTTTCTATAAGCGGAAACAAAAATACATTCTTGTGGTGTGATAAGCTTATCTGCTCCTCTATAGATCCTACGATTACAAAATCAGGCCTTACTTTTGAGTCTGCTGACAGGTTAATGACTCCGACTTTTCGATTCTCGTTCATAATTGCTTCGGCTATAGACGCGTCTGCTTTTGAACAGATTATTATTTCAGAGCCACTACCATAAGCCACTGTAGGAGAATTTGTTATTTTACAAGAAACCCCACATGATTTTAAATATTGGCTAAGATCATTAACCCAAATCCTATACGATCCGACATTTATAGATCTGTCAGTTGCTAAAAAAGTAATTGTTTTCACTAAATCTTGCCAAACACTACAACTTGATGGTTTGGGTTTCCGCTTGCTGCGTCCCCAACACGGTAGACCATAAAATTACCAACAGACTTACAAACCTCTTTTATGTCCTCATAACAGCCAAATCTAACATCGAAATCATCAAAGATCCAAATTGGATTTTCAGATTGTAGGTGCTTAACATTGGCAATGTCTCGTAAAACTGCTCCTCTTTGGTGAGATGCATCAATGTAAAAGAGATCGATCTTTTCTTTTATCTGTTGCCCTAATTCTTTGCTTGTACCTAAGCAAAACGTAGTGTTCTGGGCGTATGTGTCAGCATACTTCTTGTTTCTCTTGTCTAGAATGTCACAACTCCAGACATGTCCCTCGGGACCAATCTGTTCAGCAAAAGAGTAAAACTGTAATCCCTCTGCTGTACCAACCTCTAAGATGTTTTTGACACCAAAGTTTTTAGCAATTTGAGATAGGTAGTAAGGCCTTTTAATCAGTTGAGACAAACATCTTTTGGTTTCCTGATCAGATAAACCATGAGTGTTCGCTTTATTAAGTTGCACCAAAAAGCTTATGTCCTTCCAAATTTTCTTGTATTTATCAGGAACTAAAATGTCTTCAAACCGACCACATTTCTCTATGAGCCTTTGGTTAGCATCTGAATTTTTTATGTATTCTTTGTATTCTGGCCAAATCATTTTAAATCTATTAACTCTTTTATCTTTTGTAGCATGTCTACGTTTTTTTCTGGCTTATGTTCGCTGAACCGGTGTAGCACTATGTTATTAGACTCTAGGAGATCATAATATTCTTGGACTCTGGTATTAAGCTCTGCCACCTTTTCTACATCGTGGCCTTGTCCGCAAAACAGGTCAATCTTGTTGTGTATGTTATTATCCACTATGTCCTGAAAAAATGGCAGTTCTGCGCCTTCAATGTTTATCTTTAGTATGTTAATGTCTTCTTCGGAGTAATCAACACTTTCATTAAACCAATCAGAAAATTTTATACCTTCAACCTCTTCGTAATCTTTCCCAACATTATTCTTAGTGGAGTAGATTGAGTGCCCAACACCATTTTTTGAATAATAAAGCTTAATACTTTTATTATCATCAGAAATAGCTTTGTTAATTATCGAAACCTTAGAATTAAAATTGTAAGTTTCCGACAACCATTTTGAGTACTGTTGACAAGCCTCAAATCCGTATACTTTATAATCTTCAATTCCAAGTTGTGGCATAATGTGGTTTACAACCCAGTGTATTTCTATACCCCTACAGGCACCGAGATCAAAATAATTAATTCTCATTTGATTGTCTCATAAAATCAATGTACTTGTTGGCAACTACTTTCATATTATAATCGGTGCTTATGTTGTTGTCAACTACTTTATCAAAGTTTATTTGAGGAGGATTGTACAAATCAACCGGAGACATGTCCCAATTGTCCTCTTCAATAATCAACGCGTTAGTGCCAGCGATCTCTCTAGTGCCACCAGCGGTGGAGCACACGATCTTGCACCCAGAGGCTCTAGCATCCACCACAACGTTAGGGCAGTGATCAAGCCATGCAAGATGCAGAAAATACTTTGAACGCTTGTACAGAGCTATCAGAGCCTCATGTGGCAAATCTCCAACAAAGAAAATTCTATCATGAGCTTTTGGATAATCGGTTTTGCCGGCAACTACCAGACACTCTCTATTACTTGAATGTTCTAGGAAGTACCTAATGTTATCTTTTAATCTTTTGTGGGGTCTCCAATTAGATGCACAAGACCACACTGATTCATAGCCATCAAGAACAGAGTTATTAAGCACTTTGGTACTGTTTATCTTCTCCAGATCTGCACCATTGTGAATAACAATTGAATTTGGATGGGATCCAAAGTATTTTGTGGTTAACTTTTTGTTGAACTCTGATTGAAATATGACGCCGTTGGAAATTTCATAGGTTCTTTTGATGTTCCTATTTTGAAGATTATAATCAAATTTTGTATTAAAATAGATACCATCTAGTCTCTGGAACATTGGGCAATCGAAATTTTCTCTGCTTGATTCTATAAAACACAAATGTGCGTTCGGTGCTTGTTTTAAATCAAAAGAGCAGCCGGCTTTGCTAGCATACTTTGTCAACTTTTTTGCAAATGAGTTTGGGCCTGTACTGCTATTTAGATTTACATTTTCTAGATGAATGTTCAAGACAGTCTCTCGTAAGATTTCTGTTGTCTAATTTTATTTGCTGTCTCAACTTGTTGTTTGGTATAAACTTTGTCAACGTTTAAGGGATTAACCTTATTATAAACGTGCAGAATTTCTGGAACATAGTGACACTTTGGTCCCGACATTTCCAGCAACGGTAACATAATTGCCTGATCATAAGCGACTTTATAATAATCACCGTCTGTGTCTTTCAGGTCATCGTGTTCTATTTTATCCCAAACCTTTTTCCTAAATGTTCGAAGGTGTGAAGCTCGCCACACATCTTTACGATATGCATTATTATCAACAACCGCTTCAGGGTACTCAGATGGCTCTGGACCTCGGACTCCGTAGGGGTATAGAACATAGCTGCCGTATGTCATCCAACAATCTTTTTCATTATAAAATTTATTGAGATGTGATAGTACAAGATTACTTGAGAACCAATCATCTCCATCCAAGAGAATAACAACATCTTCAGGGTCACAATTTAATGATTCTACTGTCGATGCAATGTTTCCCAAGGCAAATCTTTTTTGATCATTTTTTATAACTTTAAATCTAGGATCATCTATTGTTAATTCTTTTGCAACTCTAAACGAATCGTCGTTGGACATGTCATCTATTAGAACACACTCAAAATTAGTATAGCTTTGATCTTTTATTGAACTTATGCATTTTGGCAAAAAACTTTCTGCATTATAGAAAGGTGTCACAATAAAATACTTTGGACCCACTAAACTACCTTCTTTTGGCATAAAATCCAAATGCTTATTTATTTCATCCCAGAAAACTTTAGTTCTTGTTTTAAGATATTGTAAACAGGACTCTTTAGTCTGGAACCACTTTTCATCTTTGTGTTGAACATTATCATTTAATTTAAGATCGCAGTCCAGTAGTTTTGCCTCTATTACCATTCTTGGACATGTATCGCCTGCTTTGGGGAAAAAAATCAACCCTTTCGATGAAGCAAGCTTCTTCAATAATTCTTTGTGCTCTAGGCCCCATACTAATTCATAATCAAGATTATTTTGTTTTGCGTACTCAACAGCCTCTTTAACACCTTTAATCCAAGATTGAGAATTTAGAATTATCCACTTATCATTCTTCTGGGTTGTATCCAATGATTCCAGATAGTCCAAAGTTTCACCTGAAAACACAGAACTAAGCACCTGTCCCTGTAAGAAAGCAAAAGCAGAAATCTGCTTTTGTTTTTGTTGCTCAGACATCCACCAGTTTATTTTAGACTTTGCCAAAAACAAAGCGACTACCTTTCCACCCTTGCTTGTGTGACAATCACACTCTCCCTCAGAGACTATGTGTTTGCCGGGTGAGCGGTACTTACAAAATTTGTAATCATACTCAAGAACTGAGTAATTTAAATTCTTGGCCGCGTACATCATACACTCTTCGGAAAGATTAGCAAAATTGCCAAAAATCCAAAAAGAGTGTTTAAATTTTTCCATAATTTGCGGATTTAATTGACTTGTTATAGCTTTCCCAGTGGGCATTAATGTAGATCTTATTAATGCCTCTGTCGTGAGTTCGGCCCCGCCAACATAATGTTCAACAAATGCATCCGCAGCAAATAGAATCATTATGTTCCTGCCAACAACTCATCAAACAAGGAGTCAACTTCCTCTTCAGTAATCTCTTTTGGAAGTATTGAATCACATAAACTGCTGTAAATTTTATCCTTATTAAATTCTTTTCTAACCCAAGACTTCAAATAACTTGCTCTTTCAAGCCATTTGTCATATTCTTTTCTTACTTGTCGAAGTCTTAACTTGTAAGACCCTTCTGATGGATAGCACCACATAGTGTCTTTTTCAATAACACCCGGCCAAACTGAGCCTTCAGAAACAGGGCCCAAGGTAAAGTCTACTTTAGCAAAAAATGGCTTTAGAACATTTTTCTTTTTCTTGTTTTTTGTTCGAGAAGGGGCAAACAAAAAATCACATTGCCCAGACCATCCGGGTGCAATGATTGGAAGTCCACTATAAGCTGCCTCAAATAGCGGTAAACCGAAGCCTTCTCCATGAGTCAAAGAAACTAAGCATTTTATCTTATCATGATTGTATACAGCGTGCATTTCTTGTTCTGTTAGATCACCGTGTAAGAGATAAATTTTGCATTTTCTATCTTTAGGGGAATCAGATAAAACGTCATGAATTAACTGGGCAGCATAACTTCTGTCAACAATTGAATTATTTTTAATACTGGTTTTAACTACTAACCCAACTTCTTGATCATAGTTTTCTTCAACAAACCACTTTATAATTTTTGATAAGTTCTTTCTTGGACCCCACTGAGCGACGGCCAAATAATTAAAATCGTGTTCTAATTCCAATTCGATCTGACTTTCCTCATAGTCTTTTACAGGATATCCAACGACATCCACCTCAGTTTGCATTTTTAAACTCATGGGCTGTCCGGTTTCTTTATTGTGACCTTGAAAAACAGCGTTCATAAATCCATCTTTAGAATGCTTTGAAATAGTTATTACCTTATTCATGTAATTAGATTTTTCTACCCAGACCGGGGATACTCTATTAGACTCGATCCCTGCTGTAACACCAATGTTAATTGGTGCCATTCTATCCCATTCATTTGGTATTGTAACTTGAACTGAAATGTCGAACTGTCTTTTTGCTTCTAAGAACTCATTAGTTGCAATAACTCGCTTATCAATCCATTTTCTTTCCTCATTCATTTCGCAAAGCCAGCCGGTTTCACCCCAGCCGGTTGGAATAATAAAAATGTCTACGTCTGATTCGCGAGTCCTAAGTGCTCTCAGCACCAAGCGAGCGTGTTCACCATAACCAGATTGTGATAATACAGGCCCTCGAACTACAACTGATTTTTTCATGTTATACTCTCCATAGACCACGCCTTGTAGCCAGTTCTATTTTCCCAACATCCAAATTTTTCACAAGTTTGATCGATTATCTCAATCCATCTATTTTTTAACTCTTCAAAATTGTAATTATCTTCAACGTGTTTCATACCCATTTTACCAAGCTCGGTGCGCTCCTCTTGAGACATGCCATAAATCTTGTGCAGGGCCGAATTAAAATCTTTTTCGGAAATCCTATCTTCATGAATATATGGTACATTTTGTGATCCGATAAGTACTTTTGAAGCGGGTTCAATACCAACACCAAACCAGTTTTTACCGTCTGTAACCTGCTCTTGTAAACCACCAGTCATAGTAACAATAATAGGCGTGCCACAAGATAATGATTCCAAGGTAGCCAAACCAAAGCCTTCCGCATCTGAGATGTTAATGGTGCAATCGGCCATGTTATACATCAGTGATAAACCCTCGGGTGGCATTTTTTGACTAGAAAACATAACGCGGCCATCTGTAATTTGTTTATCTATTAAAATTGCATTTAGGTCTTGCCCTTGAGGATCTTTTGGATCTGTATGCATAATCAAGCAAACATTTTCTGGGCCTACTTCTTCTGCAAAATTGTTGAACCACTCAATTAATGTTCCGCTCTGTTTTCTTCTAGCATTTCTATTATTCCAGAAAAATACAAATCGATCATCATGATTAGGAAATTGATTGTCCTTAAATTCTTCTACATGTTCGTCAGATAATCTTTTGAACACATTTGGGTCTACCGCATGAGGCAGGTAATGATTCTCCACATCTGGCGATACATTATTAACAATGTCATGTGTTACCTTAGAGATTGATGCAATAACATCGTTTGAATCGTACCACTTTTTATTAAATAATGGGAATGGGTAATTGTCCCATACATGGTAATATACCATTGGTACAACAGATCGCACTTCATTTTCAATTTGCCAAAGCCATTCAAAATACCTTGGATCAGTCATAAACCAAACCAAGCTTGGCTTTTGAGTCCAAATAATTGACCTGATCGTTTCTTGGTTGCCGTAACCATCCACTGGGTATACCATCCAATCGCCGTCGTCCCAACGTTCGTCCGTGATAGTTTGTGGGTCATAATTAGGGTGTTTCATAGCTCCCCCAAGACAAATAAATTTATATCTACCTGTCATGATCATGGTTTCAATAAAAACTCTGGTTTGGTGTGCCACGCCAGAGGGTGCCATAGGGTGATCCGATAAAACAAGGATCGTCTTTTTTTCGCTCATTTAAACCTCATCTGCAATGTTCTGTTTTATAAAAATCACAGTATTTACAAGATAATCTATTCTTAATAGAAATCTTTCTCTTTATATTAATAACCGCTTTTTCGAGGAATGTCAAGGCATTTTTTACTTTTATTTTGCCGCTTGTAACTCGAAAAATCTCTACATTGTTCTTCTTGGCGGTTCTCTTAAGAAGACCAAAGTGTGTTTCGATCTTGTCAATCGGGATGTTGTGTTTCTTACCCCAGAAGACTTTGTATAGGGTCAACTGATAGTTGATGATCTTATCCGCTTTCTTTCTGGCGTCCCAGCCCCATCCACAAGTCTTCCAGTCAAGGATGTGATACTTACCATCCTTAGTCTTGACAACGAGGTCTATGAAGCCTTTAAACTTCAAATCGTGGCCCTCGATGTCCTCGTAAAGCATTTCTTCTGTGGAGATAACCTCACAGTCCTCGAAGTAGTTGTCAAGCTCTTCACGAAACGACGAAACGATGGGCACATACTGGCCCATCATTTGCTCTCGTAGGGTCTTGTCGATCTCTACTTCTTTCTTTTCTAATGAAACGATTTCTTTTTCGAACTCTTCCAGAAAGTGTTTCTCTCTATTCAAATTCTCATTTAGTAGCCCATGTTCACAAACACTATGAATCGCAGTTCCAAAAGCAGTGTGTAGATTGCCTTTGAAGCCTGCGATCTTTTCGACGTATTGCAGTCGGTGTTTGTGTGGGCACTCGTTCCAAGTTTTTATCTCTGAATAAGAGACATGTGCCATTTATTCCTCAGTTGGAGTTGGAGCCGGTGTGGTTATTTTTCGGCTTCTGCGGCGCCGTGTAGTTTTGGGCTTTGCAGTCTCTTTCTTTAATGTAACCTTTTTTGCAGGCTTGTCAACAGGAATTTTAAAAATCCATTCATTTTCTCTGGTCACATGGCGCCAATTATAAATTCTATTATTAGGCGTAAAACATTTACCATGCTTTATCTTTTTTTCTTTCAGCATTTTCGAAATGTCTTCAGTTGTCAGAGTAACTCTGGGTTTGCCATCGACATTAATGCCTTTATAAGCTTCAATTTTTACTTTTACAAACAATTTATTGTCTTTTTCAAATGTTTCAAATAATTCAATCTTCATGGAAAATAACTCCCTCAATTTTACTAAATAGTATCGGACTTATCTTTTTGATTAGATCACTGTTGCCTAAAAAGTAATCTTCAACACCTGAAGCCCAATACTCCCTAAGACTAGTTATAGCATACGGTGTATGAAATAACCCATTCGACAAAGATCTAAGATTTGGATATCCAACACTTTTATACAAAAATAAATCAAATTCTGTGTTATATTCAGTATTCAAAAAATCATGTTCTGTGTCAAAACCCTCTGCATCTAGGATTGATTTGAGCCTTAGTCTTTTTCCTAAAAATTCAGAGTGTAGCCTATTGTCACCATAGATAAAATAGCCCATAGAATTTTCTAGCGAGTGTGCTGTTTCATGCAGTATGTTTTCCAATAGGTCTCTATCACTAATTATTTTGTTGCTAACATAAATGGCACCGTCTTGATATGCAGCTTCAAGATCTCGATCATCTAAAAAATCAAATGTACCAACAATTACTGTATCTATCTCCTCAAATAAGTGAGGAGGCATGGTTTCTTCTATTTTGTCAATTACATTTTGTACATTTACATCGCCAATAAAAGAATCCTGAACATACACCAATTTTCCAAATAATTTAAATTCTTTTCGAAACACTTTCTCCTTTGAAAAAGAATTTTTTATTATTTCTTCTATACTAGCTCTGTATTTATCCATCTATTGATTGGTTTCAGATGCAGCCATTTCTTTACCAGATTCTATGTCGGCAAATGCTTGTCGATAACCTCTAATAAAATTTTCTTCTGCAACAGCTAATAGAAACTCAGGAAAGTCGCGGGCCATACAGTCTACTATCATCTCAACTGTAACATCTCCGTCCCAACCAATCTTTTTATTAAGATCAGTCTCTGCTTTTGTTAGTTCAGCTTCAAATTCATTACCAACATAATCAACTAACCACTCTTTAAGAACGTTAGATTTTTCAACTTTACTCATAAGCTCAGGGTTCATTTCCCTGTCAGATTCTGCAATAAGCATTAATTTGCTCCTTTGTTACTTTATTATAACCACATTTATGTTCTATGTCAAGAAAAAATTTATAAAACCTTTGCTGCCAACGTTGCAACCTTAGATCTTTCACCCTTTCTTAATGTAATGTGGCCGGTGATTTCATGCTCTTTCATTTTCTCAACGGCGTGAGTTAATCCAGAAGACATCTCATTGATGTAGATGTTATCTATCTGTTCTACATCGCCCGTGAGGACAATCTTAGTCCCTTCCCCTACTCGGGTTAGGATAGTCTTGATCTCGTGCGCTGTGAGGTTCTGAGCCTCATCAATGACGATGAATGCGTTGGCGATAGAGCGACCACGAATGTATGTAAGTGCTTCAATCTCAATCAGGCCTCGTTGCATATAATCTTCAAGTGTCGTTTGATCATCACCTGTCAAGAACTTCAAATTATCCTGAACTGGTGCGAGCCAAGGAGCCATCTTTTCTTCTAATGAACCCGGTAAAAAACCTATATCCTTGCCCATAGGCATAACTGGGCGGGACACAACCAGTTTTTTGTACGGAGTGCGACAGTATGAATCGTCTTTTAACTTATCTTTGATGTTAAGGTTCGAAACGACCTGCTCCAACCCAGCGGCGATCGCCATTAGGGTTTTACCTGAACCAGCTTTACCTACAAGTGATACTACCTCTATACTTGGATCCATTAACAGGTCTAACGCAAAGGTTTGCTCTTTATTTCGGGCTTTTACAC
>Ga0208666_1000021_pt1 | contig 58225 bp, 77 predicted proteins | sample 5B_taG_FD_184078 | JGI IMG/M metagenome (GOLD analysis project Ga0208666, IMG submission 184078) | Marine viral communities from the Subarctic Pacific Ocean - 5B_ETSP_OMZ_AT15132_CsCl metaG (SPAdes) (version 2) | ecosystem: Environmental > Aquatic > Marine > Oceanic | place: Pacific Ocean...
AAGATATTTAAGATACAAGAGAAAATATAATGTACGAATATAAATGCACAATAGATAGAGTAGTAGATGGAGATACTGTAGACGCTACTCTTGATTTAGGATTTTCTGTTTTATACAAAAGTAGAGTAAGGCTTTTTGGTATAGATACTCCTGAGTCTAGAACAAGAAATAAAGATGAAAAAGCTAGAGGTAAACTAGCTGCTAAATTTTTAAGTGATGCTATAGATAAAGCAGATACTGTAGTTATACGTACAGAACTAAGAGACTCTAGAGGAAAGTTTGGCAGAGTTTTAGGCACAATTGTTTGTGATGGTATAGATATAAATAATTCTATGATAGAAAATTTTATGGCAGCAAAATATTTTGGACAAAACAAAACTGCAATAGAAGCTGTACATCAATCTAATAGAACTAAACTTATTGAGTTAGGTTTGTTTGAGCCTGTTGAATAATGGACGATATTGTAAAGTTAATAACTGAGTTAGGATTTCCTGTTGCTGCAGCATTAGGACTAGGTGTATTTGTTTGGAAACTAATTAATAGAATTATAGATGGCATGGAATCTAAGATTGATGTTGTTGATGATAAAGTAAATGAACAATTAAAAGCTATGGAAGGTAGGCTAGATGCTAAATTAGAAGCACAACATGGAATATTGATTGCTTTGATAGACAGAGTTAGAAGTGTAGATAATGAAATTATTAGACAAGATACTTTACTTAAGACTATGTTAGGTGTACCTAATCTAGTACAGAACGATAAAATAGCAAAGGCAGATAGAGATGACCAAAGAAAAGATTAAAAGAAAAAGAGGCAGACCTTCTAATGCAGAACTAGCTGCTAGAAAGAAAGCAAGAGATAAAGACGTAGCTTTAATTATTTGTATGTATGTAGGTTTATTTATGGTTATAGCTTTATGTGTAAATTTAGCATTAGCAGATGAAATGAATTTTAAATTTAAGTCGCCAAGTTTTTCAGGTATAAATACATCTCAACATTATTTGACAATAGAAAATCAAGAACATACTAGATATAAAACATTGCAAGAAGAAATAGAGGCTTTAATAGAACAAGCAGAAAGAGATGAACAGAATACTACAACTGCAAGATTTATAAGAAACTTTGAAACAAGAGTTTATGCAAAACTATCTCAACAATTAGTTGATAAGTTGTTTGGAGAAACTGCACAAGATAACGGGACAATAGAACTTGAGGGGAATACTATTGACTATAAGGTTGATGAAACCAATATAATTTTGACAGTTACTAATGAAGCTAACAAACAAACAGTTATTACTTTTCCTCTTAATAGTTTTACTTTCTAGCTGTACTGTCTTTTATGATGATGCTTTACAAAATCAAAAGATTTCAAAGTATGCTGAAAGAGTTGGAGTTATTAATAAAGAAATAGAGACTATTTTACCGGCAGATAAAAAACCTATAGTAGCTATATACCCAACTTCTTTTACAGACCAAACAGGACAAAGAAGAAGTAATAGTAATTTTGCAACGTTTAGCACAGCAGTCACACAAGCACCATATGTGCTTTTGATAAAGACTTTAAAAGCTGTATCTAACGGAGAGTTTTTTGAAGTTGTAGAAAGAATAGGTTTAGATAATCTAACCAAAGAAAGACAACTAATAAGAAGTACCAGAGAAACATTTGATGACCCACAAAAATTAAAACCATTAGTTTTTGCAGGTCTTATAATGGAAGGAGCTATAGTCGGCTATGAAACCAATACAAGAAGTGGAGGTCGTGGAGCTAGACTTTTAGGCATAGGGTTATCAAAACAATATAGACAAGATACTGTCACGCTGTCTTTAAGAACTGTATCTGTTTTGACCGGTAGAGTTCTTATAGAAGTCACAGTATCTAAAACGATATTAAGTGTTGGTACTAATCAAGACGCTTTTAGATTTATAGAAAATAAAACCGAATTGATTGAAATAGAAAATGGTGATGTAGAAAATGAAAGCGTAACGATAGCTGTACAAGCAGCCATTGAAGAAGCTATTTTGTCTACAATCAAAAAAGGAATTGAAAAACAATATTGGAGCTATAAAGAATGAAAAAGTATTTACCAGTAATTATTTTTTTAAGTATAAATATTTTTGCTACAGACAATGAAATATCTATAGACCAAGCAGGAGCTACGGCAAATATAGATATTGAGCAGCTTGGGTCTGGAAACTTAATCGGTGGTGCTACTGCTGTATCAGGTACTATGACACCATTAGATTTAGATGGTGCAACAATGACACTTGATGTAAACCAACTAGGTAATTCAAATATATTTAAAGGCGATATATATGCTGATAGTTATACAGGCTTTTTTGAATTTACCGGAGACTCTAATACATTTGCCATACAGACAGACCCTAATAATACTTATGGTGCAGACAGTTCTAATATAAATGTACAAGTGTCTGGGTCATCAAATGCTTTTACTTTTAATCAAGCGACTAATGCACAAGCTTCTACATTAGATTTAGATTGGACAATAAATGGCTCTAACAATTCAATTACATCTGCAATTGACCAAGACTTAGCTACAAACTATATGAACATAGATGGGTCTGATAATACTGTGACATTTGATGGTGACGGGTATCAAGGAGCATATTTTCATTTGACTCATACAGGAGGGTCAAGAACAATAAATGTTACACAACAAAGCACACTTGATAATGATTGGCTTAAGATTACTTCTAATGGCTCTAATGGTACTTTTTGTGTCAATCAAAACGACCAAGGCACTAGCACAAGCTGTTGATATAGGAACTGTAGAACAAGTATCAGGATATGCCAGAATAGAACGTGACAAAGATTATGATGTAATTACAGACTTTGGCATACAGTCTTACGACAAAGCACAAACAGAAGCAGGTCGTATGGGTATTAGATTTATAGACGATACAAGTATTCGGATTACTGAACATTCAATGGTAGTCATAGATGAATTTGTATTTGATGCAAACCCAGATAATTCTAGATTAGCTTTAAATTTTGTAAAAGGTACAGCAAGATTTACTTCAAGTCTTACTAATAAAATATCTAAAAAAAATATAAAGCTTACAACAAATAGTGCAGTAGTAGGAATTAGAGGAACAGACTTTACAATAACAGTAGAGCCAGATACAGGAAAAAGTTTGTTTATATTATTACCTGACAAAGATGGCAACCCATCAGGTGAAATATCCGTGACAACAGCAATGGGTACAGTAATACTTAATAAACCTTATCAGGCTACAACTACTAGAGTTTATGAAGCTCCACCAAGTAATCCGGTTATTTTAGATTTGTCTTTGGATTTTATAAACAATATGTTATTGATTGCTCCACCCGAAGAAGATAAGGATATAGAAGAAAGTACTGAAAAAAAACAAGAGAATAATTTATTAGATTTTGATGAACTAGATGTAGATTATTTAGCTGATGACTCGCTAGATAAAGACGAACTAGAATTTACAGAATTAGACTATGATGCTTTGAATGTAAATTTTTTAGAAGATTTGTTAGATATAATTACTGAACTTGATGTTTTGGATAATGAGAAAGAATTAACTCAAACAATATCAGCAGTAAATATAGAAGGCACTACTATAGGGCAAGACCAAAAAACACAAATAACTACAATAGTTTCTGGACAAGAAGTAAAATTAACAAGGTCAGTCGCTTCATCTACATCAATACAAATAGATAGTGGAGAAAGCTACTTAGTAGTTTTAGAACAAGATGGTGTCACTAATCAAGTTAAAGTAAATGGTGGTGGCTCTTCTGTAATTGTAATAAGGCAAAGTCAATGAGTAAAATTTTATTAGGTGTAATAGCAGTTTTGATTTCTATATGTGGATTTTTGTATTGGCAAAATTCTTCTTTGCAATCTTTAAACAAAGCTTATGAGTTAAGAAATCAAGAACAAAAAGAAGCTATTGAAAGTATGCAACAAGATTTTGAAATGCAAACAAGGGGATTAGTAGAACTACAATCCAGAAATCAAGAGATTCAACAAGAAATGAATAGGTATCTTGATATTTTTAAACGACATAATCTTAGCAAGTTAGCAGCAGCTAAACCGGGGTTAATAGAAAAGAGGGTGAACAATGGAACTAAAGAAGTATTTAATGGTATTGAAGCAGATAGTCGTATCATCGATAGTCTTGATGACGGCTTACAGTTGCAGTCTAATCCCTAAACAAGTAGATATAATTAGTAAACCTTTAAAAAGAACAATAGCTCAACCGGTTATGCCGAGAGAGATAAATCTCAATGAGCCATATTGGTTTGTAGTTTCTGAACTTAATGTAGATGAATTTTTGGAAAGAGTTAAAAAAGAAGAAGGTCGAATAGTCTTTGTAGCTATGTCAATTCCTGACTATGAATTGATGTCTTACAATATGCAAGAACTAAAGAGGTATATAAATGAACTTAAAGAAGTGGTGGTCTACTATAGAAAAGTCACTACCTATGAGGAGTAAGAAAATGAAAATATCTAAAGAGGGTATTGCCCTTATAAAAAAGTTTGAAGGCTTAAAACTTACAGCATATCAAGATAGTGTTGGAGTTTGGACTATAGGTTGGGGTCATACTAAAGAAGTATTTGAAGGCATGGAAATATCTAAAGAAGAAGCAGAAGCATTTTTAGAAATAGAACTTGAAGAATTTGAAAGCTATGTAGAAGATTTAGTAGATGTAGAATTAGAACAATGTCAGTTTGATGCACTAGTATGTTGGACATATAACTTAGGACCAACAAATTTATCTAGTTCTACAATGCTTAAAGTTTTAAATAAAGGTATGTATGAAGAAGTTCCATATCAAATTAAAAGATGGAATAAAGCAGGAGGAGAAGTGCTTAACGGATTAGTAAGAAGGCGAGAAGCAGAAGCTCTTTTATTTCAAGGAGAGCAATGGCATGAGGTATAAATGGCATTAGTAAAGTTTCAATTTAAACCCGGAATAAATAAAGAGTCTACAGCCTATGCTGCAGAGGGTGGTTATGTTGACTCAGAAAAAATAAGATTTAGAAAAGGCGTTCCTGAAAAAATTAATGGCTGGACAAAAAACAGTACAAATACTTTCATTGGAACTTGCAGAAAAATACATAACTATAGTGATACGGGTTTAACAAACTATACAATTCTTGGAACACATCAAAAGCTTTATGTAAAAGAAGGTAATGCTTACAATGATATTACTCCTTTACGTCAAACAACTGCTGCAGGAGATGTCACATTTGCAGCAACAGAAAACTCAAGCACTCTTACTGTAACAGATGCAAACCATGGAGCTAATCCGGGAGACTTTGTTACCTTTAGTGGTGCACAAAGTTTAGGTGGAAACATAACAGCAGCAGTTTTAAATAAAGAATATCAAATTCAAACAACACCGACTGCAAATACATATACGATTACAGCTACAGTAACAGCTACTGCAAATGATGTAGGGCAGTCAGGTGGAAGTAATACTGTTGGTACATATCAAATAACCGGTGGTTTAGATACATTTGTTTCAGGCTCAGGTTGGGGGTCAGGTGCATGGGGTGCAGGTGGTTTTGGTAGTACAAATCCAATTGCATTAAACAGCCAATTAAGAATTTGGACAATAGATAATTTTGGAGAAGATACTTTAGCAGCACCTAGAGGTGGTCCACTTTATTTGTGGGACGAAAGCAATGGAACTACAACTCGTGCAGTTCTTGCTAGTTCTTTAGGGGGTGCTAGTGATATACCTACTGCAATACTACAAGTAATGATTTCTGATGTGGATAGGCATTGTGTTGCTTTTGGAGCTAACCCTATAGGCTCTGCTGTAGTAGACCCATTATTTGTTAGATGGTCAGACTCTGAGTCTTTTTTAGATTGGACACCTAAAGCAACTAATAGTGCCGGTGGAGTAAAACTTTCTTCAGGTAGTCAGATTATTGGAGCCATACCTACTAGACAAGAAACTTTAGTATTTACCGATACAAGTGTAGTTTCTATGAGATTTGTTGGCTCACCTTTTTATTTCTCTTTTAATGAAGTTGCTACAGGTTTAGGCATGATTGGACCTAATGCAGGTATAGCTATAGGAACTGCAGTATATTTTATGGACGATGGTGCTTTCTATAAAGCTGAAGGTAGTGTAGGAAAACTGCCATGTACAGTTTTAGATTATGTATTTAGTGACTTTAATCTGTCACAAAAATATAAAGTTTTTGCAGCGAACAATTCTGCTTACAATGAAATAATTTGGTTTTATCCTTCTTCAGGTAGCAACGAAATAGATAGATATGTTTCTTATAATTATTTAGAAAATGCTTGGGCAGTTGGTACAACGGCAGATGGTTATACGAGAACAGCTTGGTCACAAGCTCCTACATTAGATTTTCCTTTAGCTGCAGGTAAGTTAGACAACACAAATCTTAATTATTTATATAATCAAGAAGATGGCAATTTAGCTGATGGCTCTGGCTTTACATCATATGTAGAAACTGCAGATTTTGATTTAGACCCTGCCGGAGAACAGCTTATGTTTATTTCAAAAGTTATACCAGACTTAAAATTTTTAGAATCAAGCAGTACTAATGACACAGTAAGTTTTATTTTAAGAGGAAGAAAATATCCTTTAGAAGATTTAGCTACTCTTTCAACTTCTAACGTAACTCCATCTACTACTTTTGTAAGTACACGAGGAAGGTCAAGACAAACTGCACTTAAAATACAATCTACATCAGGAGACTTTGGTTGGCGACTTGGTGATTTAAGATTAGATATAAGAGCTGACGGAGAAAAATAATGGCTAATAAATCTTCCATACCTTTACCTATACCAACACCTGAATATGTAATGGATAATGAATTAATTACACGCAGAACTATTGAGCAAATAATTCAAGACATACATAGTGATATAGGTTTGATAGATGAATTGAAGTCAGCGATAGTTTCTAAGGCTATGCGAAGACATCAGTTTTTATTAATGGGGTCTAAAGGAAATGTCTGATAGTTTAAAAGTTCTAGGACAGTCAGCACCTAGTGCAACTACAGAAACAGATTTTTATACAGTACCTTCTCAAACACAAACAACTGTAAGTTCTATAGTAGTTTGTAATAGAGGTAGTACAGGAACTTATAGAATATCTGTGGCAGTAGCAGGAGCGACAACTGCTAATCCACAGTATTTATTTTATGACAAATCGGTGAACGCAAATACTTCCGATACTATTGTTATTGGCATAACTCTTAATGAGGCTGATAAAATAAGAGTATACGCAAGTACAGCAGACTTTAGCTTTAATGCGTTTGGTTGTGAAACAACAGAGGAAAGATAATGACTATACAAAATCAAGTAAAGAGCATAGCTCAACAAGGAAGATATGGAGACAGTACATTAGTACATATGGCTCCATCTGAAGTTGCAGGGTTAGCACAAATGGGTCAGATGACAATTAATCCACAAACAGGATTGCCTGAAGCATTTGGTTTAAGGGACGCAATACCTATTGCTGCAAGTATTGTAGGTGGTGTGTTTGGTGGACCTGTAGGTGCAGGTCTTGGCTCAGGTCTTGCAACCGGAATACTAGAAGGTGATTTGAAAAAAGGTTTGATGGCAGGTCTTACAAGTTATGGCTTGGGTGCAATATTCCAAGGAGCCGGTGCTGCAGCTAAAGGAGCTCAGGCTGCTACAGGAGCAGTCACAGATGCTGCCGGTGCAGCAGTTCAAGATACTGTTCTGAAACAAGGATTTGAAGAAGTAACAGGAGAAGCACTTAAAACAGCAGCTCAAGACGCAGCAGCAAAGGTAATTGAAACAGGTGGAGATGTAGCAGCAAAAACTTTAGCAGAAGAAACTTTCAAACAAGGAGCTGCTTCATTAACTAATCCTGCTGCAAACTTTGCAAGTGGAGCTAAAGATTTATTTGCTACTCCATTTGAAGGTGGAGCTAGAGCAGGATTTGATGCTATTGCAGCAGGAGCTTCCCAACCCGGAGCATACATTCCTCTTACTATTGGTGGTGGTGGATTAGCTATAACACAAGCACAAGAAGCTTTTGAAAGAGATGTTCTTGCTAGAGATATGGCAGCAGAAGAAGAAAGAAGAATGAACTATCTTAATAATCCTGAGCCAATTTTATACTCAGCTATTGGTGGACTTACAGGATATAACGAAGGTGGAGAAGTAGTAAGGACTGCACCACAAAGAAAAACTGTACCGGTAAATCCAGAGTTCATGCCGGGAATAAATCCTGAAGCTTTGTATTTTGACCCAAGCACTCTTAACGTTCCTATAACTGAACAGATTGCAACAAACTTTAATCCTAACGATATTATTGACCCATTCCAAAACCTAGGTGCTCCTACCGACTCTGCAATAAATCAAGGACCAGAAGTATCAAATAGAGAATTAGCTATGACACCTCAAACTTCTTTAGGTGGTTTTGGTGCTCCAATGAATACACCAATGCCGTCTCAGACTGTAGACCCATTTAAAGCATATACAGGTATTGCACCCCCTATGTTAGAACAAGTTGATACAGCAGAAGCTTCATATAATTTTACTCCTGACATAAGTTCATCAGTAGCAAGTTTTGCAAATATGCCTGTTCTTGGCTCAATGCAATTTAATGAAGGTGGGATTACTGACCTAGAGTTAATGAATAAAGTTAGAGATTACATTGAAGGTAGGTCAGAAGATGATAGCGTTGTAGCTGAGTTTATAGATAAATATGGAGCTGAAGCTTATAGTGCTTTTAGACAATCTGTACTTTTAGAAAACACACCTTCAGCAGAATTAGTAGAAGGTAAAATAGAAGGTAATAACTTAGGTGGTCAAGCTGATGATGTCATGGCTGATATGGGTGGTGAAACTGTAGCTGTATCACAAGGAGAATTTATTATACCTGCAGATGTAGTTTCTATTGCAGGTGGTGGAGATACTGACTCTGGTGCTGCTAAGTTTTATGACATGATGGACAAGATAAGACAAAAAGGAACAGGCACAACAAAACAAGTAAACCCAATAAACTTTAATGAGGTATTTCCTGTATGACAAACGTAGCACTAAATCAAGAGCCTTCGGGTGAATATGATTTTTCTATAGTAAACAATGACCAACTTATATTAATTTGGGAAGGAGCTAAAAAGTATTTAGAAAAATCTTGTAAGCGTTCTAATGGTCGCATTAGACCAGAAGATATTTTTTATGATTGTTTAAATGGCAGTCATAGACTTTGGATTGTCTATGATACAGGCTCATTTGATATACGTGGTATTGCAGTTACACAAAAAATAGTTTATCCAACAGGCAAGACTATGTTGAGCGTAGAGCATATAACAGGTAATAACATGGAAGGTTGGGCACCAACTGTTCTTGATGCCTTAGAAGAAGTTGGCAAAAAAGATGGTTGTGATGGCATTGAAGGTATAGGTCGTGCAGGTTTTTGGAATTGGGTTAAAGATAGAGATTGGTCTAAATTAGCAATTTTCATTGAATATAATTTTGAGGTAGAAGATGAGAAGATTTAAAGGTGGTGGTGGTACTCCTGCCAAACAAGAGATTGTACAAACTAAACTGCCCTCTTATGCAGAGCCTTATTTTACTAGGCTATTAGGTAGAGCTGAGGGAGAAAGTTTACAAGGATACACTCCTTATGGAGGACAACGTATTGCAGAGTTTAGTGGTGATGAAGGATTAGCACAAGCTATGACAAGAGGATTTGCTACACAAGGAACACCTGATTTATATAATCAAGCTGCAGAAAATTTATCTGCAATGGACCCAACTGCTTTTCAAAGAGGAGACTCTATGTATGACAGAAGGTTTTCTGTTGACCCATATCAAAGAGTATCTTTTGAAGAAGGTGTAAATAGATTTACTAATCCTTTTCAACAAGGTGTAACAGACATTGCTAAACGAGAGGCAAGAAGAGACTCAGAAATTTTAGCTAATCAAATAGAGTCTAAAGCTGCACAGTCTGGTGGATTAGGTGGATATCGAGAAGCAATTTTACAAGCTGAACGTGAGAGAGGACTAGGTCAAAGATTAGATGATATACAGCTTAAAGGTAGCAACTTAGCTTTCCAAAATGCCATGAAACAATTACAAGCAGAAAGGCAAACCGGTTTAGCAGAGCAACAACTGTTTGAACAGCTAGGTTTAAAACAAGAAGAACTTGCACAAAAAGCAGCACTAGTTGACCAAGGTGCAGGAAAACTTGGTTTGCAACAACAACAATTAATGACAGATGTTGGAAGCACAATACAAGATGACGCTCTAAGAAGAATAGCTGCTCTTGCACAAATAGGTGAACAAGAAAGAGCTATGCGACAAGCAGGTCTAGATATTGGCTATGATGATTTTACCCGTCAAAGAGATTACACTAGAGACCAACTTAATTATTTAAGTTCTATATTACAGGGTGTACCTATTAAACCTGACCAATCAGTTAGCACATATACACAACAACCCGGACTTTTCCAAACTGCACTTTCTGCAGGATTAGGTGGTCTTGGTTTGTATAGAGCTACACAAGGTGGAGGCAGAGCATAATGTCAAATTTAGTACAAGCAGCAGAAGAATTAGAGTACGTTCCTAAAGAAGAGTTAGTACGTATGATGGAACAAGGAGATATGAAATATCCTCCTTACTTAGTATTATCTGAAATACAAAGAAGAACACAACTAGAGAACATGGTCATGCAACCTAAACCTAATACTACTGTCGCTCAAGAAGTAGTATCAGAGTTTGCACAACCACAAGGCTTGGCAGGTATGCCTCAAGGAATGTCAACAGATATTCCTCTCCCCCCCTCCTCCCAAACTGTATATGAGGATAGAGGAATACCTGCCTCCGGTTTAGCTGCCGGTGGCTACTTACGTGGTGGTAAAATGGAATACACCGGACCAACAATTTTTGATGAAGAAGGCAATGAACTCGATGGTTTAGAAGCATTAAGGCAGTCTGGTGGATTGAACAAATTTATTAAAGTTATTGGTATGAAAGAAGGTGGTTTACTAGGCTTCAATACAGGTGCTGATACAACTTTTGCTTCTCAGTTTAGAAATGTTGTATCTCCGGTCACAGGATTTTTGAATTCAGAAGAAACAACACAGTTTGGAAGAATAATAAGTAATCCTGCTTTACGTCAAACATTCACTAATCTTTATAATATTGATTACTTAGGCAGACCCGGTGGATTGAATACAAGGGTATCACCAGAAAAACAAAGAAGAAGTTTTCTGAATACTCTTATATATAGTCCAGAGAACTTGAAAGGTAAAATTGAAGAGTACAACGAATTAAATAAAGATAAAAAAGATTTTACTCCTATAGATTTTGACGCACTAGGTATGCCTACTCCTCAAGCTCCTGTTAGTGGAGATGGAAGTGATAGTAGTATTTTTAAAGCTCCTCCTGTTAAAGAGGACCCTCCTAAAACAACAGAGGAAAAACAAAACATTACAGATATAGTTAAAGGTCAAATGGGTAAATTTGGTTTATCTTCTACTGCTTCGACTCCACCTTCTGAAGAACAAAGAAATAGAGAAAAACAAGCTTTAATTTTTTCTACACTAGCCAAGAATATTGGTAGTGCAACTAATCTATCAGGCATAGGTGAAGGATTTGCTGATGCAACAGCTTTAGCAATTGGTAAATCTGCTGCTGATAGAAAAGAAGATGCCGAATTCTTAAAATCTAAACGTGCAGATGTTGTAAGCGAAATACAAATCATTTCTAGTCTGCAAGATATAGGAGCTAGAATAAGAAGCAATGATATAAAAGAACGACAAATAGCACAGGAAAATGCAAAGTTGCTTCTTGAATTATTGCAAGACCCAACAATAAGTTTAGACCCAGAAAAAACTAAGCTATATTTAGGTCAATTAGAAAGTTATCTTTCATCAGGCAATGCAATGGCAAGTCCTAGTACCGGTATTGCAGGAGTAAACTTTACTAAATAATGCAAAGATTTAATTTACCAGATGGCAAATATATAGAGATAGAAGATAATCCTTCTAGAGAATATGTCATTGGTTTACAAAACTTTTTGTCAGAACAATATCCTGATTACTATACTCCATATAAAGAAGAGGTAGACCCTACTATTGGTGGTAGGGTTAGTGAGTTTAGTAAAGGAGTTGCTAAAGGATTAGCCGGAGGATTTCTTGGAGGTGCAGAAGGATTAGTAAACTTCTTTGATAGTGGTAATGATAGTGCTATTGGTGATGGACTTAGAGGTATGCAAAGATACCTTAATGAAACTCTTCTTCCCACAGAAGAAGGCTATGAAGATTTGTACACTACTAAACTAGGACAAGGTCTTGGTAGTTTTGCTTCTTTCTTTGTTCCGGGATTTGGTGCAGCTAAAGTATTAAATACTACAGAAAAACTAAGAAAGCTAGGCAATCTAAGAGCAAAAGCAACTGAGCTTTCTGAGATACAAAAAATTGATAAAATGATAAGAGCTGTCCAAAGAGGACCTACGATTGCTAGTGCCTCATTAGCTGTGCCTTTGGGTATATCAGAACAAGGAGACAGGATAGAACAAGCTAGACAGCTAGGAGAAGAGGTTAGTCCATTTCAAGAATTTGCTGCAGAAACTGCCGGTGGTGTTATAGGTCTTACAGAATTGTTTGCACCTGACCGACTTTTAAGAAAGATTACTAAAAGTGATGGCGAAGTTTTAGATGTAGCAGCACGTATTAGGTCAGCATTAGGCACAGGTACTGTAGAAGCTGTTCAAGAAACTATGGCAAGTATTGCACAAGATGCTGTAGCTCGTGGATTGTATAGTGACGAGATACCTATTGGGGACAGTATGTTTGATGACTTTACTGTAGGTGGTGGTACAGGAGCAATAGCTGACTTATTAGTTAGAGGTTTTACAGGTAGACGACCTGTCGCTAATAAATATACTCTTGACTTAGAGAAACAAGCTGTTGAAGAAAGTGGCGAAAAAGAAATTTTTGAAGAAAGAAAACAAGATGATGAAGAGCTACAGGCTACAGGTCCTGCAATAATTCGTGAAGAAGATTTAGCTGTAGAATATGAAGAAACTATAGAGCCAGAAGAAAAAAAAGAATTACAAGTTATTGAGCAATTAAAACTTGAAGAGCAAACTGATGGAAGTGTATTAGTTATAGGTGAAGATACAGGAAAGATATATAGTACACACAAAGTTGAAGTTGCTGCCGGATTTGAAATAGATGCTCAGGGCAATCCACTTTTAGATGAAGAGGGACAGCGTGTTCAAAAATTTGACTTTGACCCTATAGCTACAATAAATGAAGCTGCACAATCTGCTGTAGAACAAGAAAAGAAAAATAGAACAAAATTTGTAAATGATGCAATTGATAATGTATTAGATATTGCAGGTCTAAAAGAAAGTGGCTCTATAAAAAGTTTAGGCAAAAGAGTTTTATCGCCTTTGTTTAATGTAATAGATGTTAGAACGCTGTCTGTAATGGACTCAAGGATAAGTGAGGCTAGACAAAAACAAGCTGCAAAATTAGAAAAATTAAATAAACAAGCTGAAAGACTAAAAGCTAAAAGATTAAAAGATAGAAGAGAAGGTAAAACAAGACTTACTAAAAGTGGTCAGCCAGACCAAAGATTTAAACAGCTAGATAGACCGGGTGAATTAGACAGTACGGAAGGAGCTTTAGATATATCTCCTTTGAAACAAATTACTGTTGACAAGCAAACAGACGAACAAAAAAGTTTGGTACAACTTTTGCAAGACAGAGCTGAACAAGTTGGATTGCCTCGTAAGAATTTTTACACTTATCAAGAAGCTAAAAAAATTCTAAAGCCTGATGACTTCAATCAATTGATGATGGAAAAAGCGAACATCATCTTTAAGTATTCTGAAAAAGAAGGAGCATATTTACCAACCGGCAGAAGAAATGAAAGGAAAGGAGATAGGGTAGCGTCCGGATTAAATCCAAGAGGAGCCAGTATACAAAGATATAATTTTTCTCCTAATAGATTTGAAGATACAAGTAGACAAGCAATATATGAAGCATTAGAAAGTAGAAACCTTGAAGCAAAAATAAACAGCAAAGAGTTTCAATATTTTGCAGAACAACTTACAGGCGAAAAAAACTATAACAAGATGAACAAAGGACAGAAGATGGTCTTGTTAAGTCGTATATATAGTATGCCTAGGCTAGATGTAAAAACTAAATTACCTTTACTTACTCCTAGAACTTATACAGCACAACAAATGAATTCTTTTTACGAGCTGTTTGGTTTAGCTAGAGGTCAAGCTATAACTGAAAATGATATAAAAACATTTTTTGATAATCAAAATATTAAAAAGAGTCAACAAAATATAAGACAGTTTAAAGAAGATTTAATAAATAGTGGCAGACTAAAAAAAGTAAAAGGCAAAACATTAGGCAACAGTCAATTTAAAACAGATGAAATGTCTAAGGCTTCTAGGAAAGAAGGAGAAACTGTAGAAGATTACAAAGCTAGAATATCTACTGTTTTAACTGCTGAACAAATAGCTAACCTTGGTATGACTGAAGAGCAATTCAATATACCTGCATTGCCTCCACCTATTACAAATGAGTCTATGCCTAATCTTGCAAAAGAATTGCAAGGTAGATTAAATAAATTAGGTCTTAAAGACGTAGCAATTAGAATTACAAACTTTCTAGCTAGTTCACAAAATATAAAACGTGATGGCAATGGCAAACTTATCTATATTGCTGACCCAAATCGTACTGAGAATATGAGCTTGATTGATAAAGAAGCTGTTGGTCTATATGACAAAGCTTTGAATACTATTTTATTAAAGCTAGAAAGTATTGACCCTAATAATCAACTATCTGAAGCAGAGTTAATAGACGTTTTGAGTGGCAGAATAGACCACGAAGCTATACACGCTATGATGCAATTGGATTTAATAACTGAAGATGAATTTTTAAATCTTGTACGATACGCAAAAAAAGCTTTGTCTCAAGATATACAAAATGAAATGGCTAAATCATATGGACTAGGACAACCCGGTGGTATAACAGCTAGAGGTTTTGAGGAAGAACTTGTAGCAGAATTATTTCGATATTATAGAAATAACCCTAAAGGAGTTATTGGTAAACCAAGAAGTTTAATCCAAAGAATACTTAATTTTTTACAAGAGTTTTTATTTTCAATAAATGCTTCTGAGTTTGGCAGTCCTACAGTTTTATTAGAAAGGATTGCGTCAGGACAAATAGGCAGTAGAGAAAGAGGCGTGAAAAGAAACTTGCGAATGACAGCAAGTAATCAGTCTAGACTTTTACAACCTGCAGTTGAGTTAGAAGAACTTGAAGAAGGAGGGACTCAGGGTAGACCTACAGCACAAGATATTTTATCCGGACAAGATGTTGACCCACAAATGAGAGAGGTCTTGAGCGAAGATGAAATAAATCGTTCAGCTATATTTGAAGAGCTTGAGAATACTTTAGTTCAGAAAGGAGATATATCTTCTGCAGAAATGAGAGCGATATTTAAACAGTTTGCTCCACAGTCTAAAAAGTTTTTACCTATACCTTCATATAAAGAATTAAAGAAGAAGGTAGCTGAAGCTGCTCGTATGGGTTATGACCATTTATGGTATACAAGATGGGCACAGAAAGTTCCTTTGTTAATTGGTGACGCAAACATGACAGAGTTTAGTGCTGTCTTTGGGATAACATCTGCACAACAAACTCCTGAAAAAAATTATCAAGATACTTTAAATACAATGATAATTGCTAGGCAGATAGACCCTATTAAAAGTCCTAAAAGATTTATAAATGCTATAGCAAAAAAAAATGTTGGTATGAAAAATCCAACTCGACTAAAACAAATACAAGAGTTTTATAAGACAGGTTTATTTCAGAATAAAGATACAGGAGCTAAGACAGCTTTTTATGCTAATCAAATATTTGAAGCAAGTCAGGGTAGGTTTACTCCGTTTACAGTTAACGACATTCATATGAGAAGGCAGTTTGGAATGATAGACCCAAACAAACCAGAGAAAAATCAAGAGAGTCCTACTGCTATCGAGTATCAATTTCAAAATGATTTAATGAGGTTGTTAAGTACAGAAGTTTATAACGTCAATGGAGTACGTAAAAAATATCAAGAGCCATCAGAAATCCAAGCTATGTTGTGGGGATTACAAAGATATGAAGGAGGAACTAATCCTACTAACGAAGGTAGCTATGCCTCAGCAGAAGCAGCAGCACAAGAACAAATATCTGAAATACAAGAAATGCAAAGAGAAGGTAAGTTTGATACTGCTACTCCATTAACAGATAGAATGATTAACTCGCCACAAAACATTGCATATCAAAATGTTAAAGGCACATATGGAAGTGTGACACAAAGAAACTATCAAGAAGCTATCGCAGAAATGTCACCTGTAATTGAAGTAGGTATCATGCCCGGTACTGAGATACGTGGTGTTTGGTCTGAGTCTAAATCTATTCCTTATAGAAAAAAAATAGAATATTTCAATACTGTTTTTCGTTCAATAACAGAAGGCAATCAATTAAAGTTTCTTAAATTTTTAAAGATACCTCACTCAATAACTCTTAATGCAGGAACATACAATGGTGGATATTTGACTCCGGGATTTAATTTATCTATGCCTAATGCAAGTGACGCAACACTTAGAGGAGTTGCACAGTTTTTAACTGACGCTTTATATTTAGACTCTACTTTAATAACTACACCTACAGCACAAGGTGCTAAGAGACAAGCTGCTGTATTAACAAAGCCTAATAATGAAGGCTTTACTGTTGATGAAATAAAATCTATCCAAGAAAGAATACAAAGAAGCGACCCTAACGGAGATATAGGAGAGTTTGTCTTACAGTCATCAGGCAATGCTTTGACTTTCACAGACAAAAAACAATTCAATGGTGAGCCATATTCAAAAGAGATGTATCAAACATACATGACTTTCTTAAATGATTTGTTTGCTAATTCAGGATATAATATAAATACTTATGGACAAAAATCAGAACTCGTCAGCTACGGACCAACAAGAGATGACAGAACAGGAACAAGAGGAGGTATTGAAAACCTTAGGGATTACACCTCTACCTTCAACGCACCCGATATACGGAGAGCCCTCCTCAGTAATCTCTACCTCCCTGCCGTTAGAGCCTTCCAAGGTTTCCAAAAAGAACTAGGAGTTAGCGTTCCGACTCAAGGCAGAAGTAGAAATTTTGCCATGCCTTACTCGGCTTTTAATCCACAAACTACTACTAATAAACCTACCAAAGATGAACTTGCAGACGCAGAGGCTGTAGCTTTTGCAAAGGCAGAAGCAGAAAATTATACAGCCGGAGCCGTGCCTTTAATAAATCCTAATGCTAGTGGACTAGCTATACGTACTGCACTAGAAGTAAGGAATGGATTAAAGCCTGAGAATATATTACCTGAGGACCCATACATGAGAGGCACAGGTACTATACCTTCACAGTATAAAAATGTTGTAGACAAAACAGGAGGCAGAAGCAAACCTGCATTAGGAGGTGGTTTTTATGACGCATTAGATAGTGTCACAAATGCTGCAGAGTCTGTTCGTTCTTTTATAAATAGATTTAGACAAGAACTTATAGATAACAAACAAATGTTATTAACCGGTCAAAAGATTTTAGCCGGTGACTCTAGTCAAGTGCTTGAATTAGAAAGACGTGCTTCTACCGGAGCAATTCAAGCTTTAAGATTTATAGATAATGCTAGAGGTGTTTTATCTGCCATGATGAATCATGGACCTGTGACCTTAAAAGATGGTCTGACTTCCACACTTACAAACTCTGAATTAAATTTAATAAATATATTTGCTCCGATTTATCAAAACTCTGCAGAGTACGGCATAGACTTTGAGTCTTTAGCCAAAGCTTATTTTATAGCTAGAAGAGGTAGAAGATTAGTAAAAGATAAAATTAAAGTTCAGCAAAAGGACGGAACAATTACAGAGGAAAGACTTATAGAGATACCTTTGTCTGACCAAGAAATACAAGATGGATTGCAAATAGGTCAGGAGTATAAATGGATTGAAAAAGTATTTGACGACTATCAAAAGTTTAATGAGTACACAATAAACTATGGAGTAGATACCGGTATACTTCAGGAAGAAAGAAGTGACAATGAGTTTAGGGTTGCTCTGAATAAAGTTGGCTTTACTGATGTAGCTAAATCTGGAAACAGAGAGGCACTTCTTAAAGCAGTTGAAATATATAACTCACGTGCAAAAGAAGGAGAGCTTATAGAAACTAGAGGTACTGCACAAATCTGGAGAGAAAACGCAGACCACTTTCCTTTCTATAGAGAAATGGAAAATCAGAGTTTAGATATGGCTGCTCCACGTATAGGCTCTGGATTGCTTACAGGTAATCCATTGGGTATAGAACTTAAAGGTAGTAAGAAAGATATAGACATTCCTTTTTTAGATGCCATATTAAGAAATCAACTTGCAATTCTTACAGCCGGAATGAAGAACGATGGCTTATCTAAACTAGCTAGAAACTTTGTATTGAGTGGTAGAGGTAGATTTATTAGACCTGATGAAGTCAGAGGCAGAATAGGTAAAGAAGTTATACCTGTTCATGTAGAAGGGATAAGAAGATTTTTAGAAGTAGACGCAGAGCTTGGTCCATACCTTGAAGGTTTAAATAATTTAGGTGTGACTGATGATGGATTTTTATTAAAAGCTTTAGCAGTACCGGCTTCTATACTTCGTGAGACTGTCACAAGAGACCCCGGATTTATGATGGTCAATATGTTTAGAGATACGTTATCAGCATTTGTCACAAGTGGTGCAAACTTTATACCTGTGTTGGATACAGCCAAAGGTTTTGCTTCTGACATGACTGAGCTAGAAAGGTTTGGTGTGTTAGGTGGATATGATTATTCAAATGACGCAATGAGTATTTCATCTTTTTTAAAGAAACAATATAGACTGCAAGGCTTAGGTAAGAATGGGTCATATAATCCTGTTGACGCTACTGTAAAACTTTGGGATTGGTTAGGACAACAAACATATAAGTCAGACGGAGCAACAAGAAAAGCTGTATATCTAAAAGTCTTGCAAGAAACCGGAGATGTAGCAGAGGCAGCTTATCAAGCCAAAGAAATAATTAACTTCTCAAGAAGAGGAGCCAATCCTATATTTAGAATTGTGACGACTGCCATACCTTTTATGAACGCAAGGATACAAGGTCTTGATGTTCTTTATAGGTCTGCCACAGGTCAATACTCAGCAAAAGAATTTGACGCTAGTATTCGTCAGGACCCTGAATTACAAAGCAGAGTCATCAAAAGTTTTGTAGCAAATGGAGCGTTGCTTACTTTTGCTACGGCTTTGTATTACTTAATGGTTGGAGATACAGATGAATACAGAGCAAGACGAAGAGAAGAGAGAGATAACAATTGGTTGATTTTCACAGGTAAAGACCTTCCTCCTCTCAAGCTTCCTATTCCTTTTGAGATTGGTGTCATGTTTAAAGTAATACCTGAAAGGACTATGGACTTAGTATCCGGACAAGCAAGTGTCGGAGAAACGGGAGAGTCTTTGGGCAGAGCATTTCTAGATACTGCAAAGTTCAACCCTCTTGACTTCCAAGTATTGAAACCATTCATGGAAGCTTTTGTTTACAATCGTAGTAGCTTTACCGGAAGTCCTATTGTGCCTCCATACATGGAGCAATCTATTGAGGACGGAAAACAATATAGAGAGACGACTAATGAGTTAGCTAAGATTGTTGGAGAGGCGTTCAACATAAGTCCAATGAAAATAGAGTATACGTTGAATGGATATTTAGGTACCCTCGGTGGCTATGGTCTGAGCCTCGTAGACACAGTTCTAAAGGGTCTTACCGGTAGAGACTACATAAGACCTAGGGTAGACCAATTACCCCTCTTAAAACGTTTCTTTGGCAGTCCTTTGGGTGGTGGTTTGCAACAACAGTATTACGAAATGAGAGAAGAGAGCAACAAAGTGATAGCAACTATGAACAAGCTTGTCAAAGAAGGCAGAGTAGACGAGTATCAAGCTTACGCAAATAACAACCAAGGATACTTACAAACAAGGGAACAAGTATTAAGAATAGACAGAGGCTTGAAGAGAATAGCAGACCAAGTAAAAGGAGTTTATCGTAGCGAAACCCTAGACCCTGAACAAAAAAGAGTAGCACTTAGAAGTCTAGAGGAGAGACGTAATCAACTGTTGCAGTATATTCCTGATATGAGAAGGCAACAAGAAACATATTTAGGATTGCAATAGGTGATAGTCCGGGCTGTATCCATGATACAGACATAAAATATTTACCGGTAAATACTTTCTCTAGCTAGGGTCTGAAAGTTTTTTAGGACACAGCGTCCCACCTGCGAATCAAATTTTTTCAGGCTAGTATATTTCAGCAACAACTAATCTTTCGATTAGCTTTTCTTCTTTGAATGGTTTAGTTCTGAAGAAGCCTTCATACTGTGGATACCTAACATGAAAGAGTCTAGCGTAGAAAGATATGTAATCATTGCTTATCTTGAAGTCCCCACCTTTTGTTTCGACCTCAGCGTTCCACCTTATACGATTGATGATTGCCCATTGAGAATAGTTCTTTCTCCCTGAGGCTATCGCTTGTAAGGTGTACTCTTCAAACTTCTCCCATACCTGAGGGTTTTTCTTATGCCATTCCCACCAAGCCTTCTTCCGTTCTTTCAACTCTTCTTGTAATTGTTCTACCAACATAGACATTACTCTTCCTCCTCCTCAACTAATATACCTATAAATCTAATAAACTTTTCAGCGTCAATAACCAACAAAGGTTTAGTCTTGTTTCTTTTGATTACAACTATAGGCTCATAGCCTTTACAATTCTCCTCAGCTTGTTCGTAAGCTTTCCAAATGTTCAGAGCCTCTTGGTTTTTACACTCAATACTAAAGGGAAACTTCTCTCTTGATTGCTTACCCATTATCACATCTTCCCCTTGGCTTCCCATAGGTCTAGACTCTATATCCTCAGGGTCTAGTTTCAATATCTCTATCAACTTTTCTACAACCCACTTCTGTAGTTTCCTTCCTTTTGCTTTTGCAGATTGTGTTTTCATACCTTAAAACTTACCATCATTTTTTTCCATCTCGTTTCGCTGCGAGAAAATATTTACTAGTAAAACCTTTTCTCATGGTAGTTCTCTTGGCTCTTTAAGTAAATGCTCTACCTGTTCGAGTAGTTCTTCTTCCGTGCCATAAGCCTCTTCAAATCTTTTCTTGTTGGGGTGTCTGCTTATTGGTCTTTTGTGACTGCCGTTTCTATGATGAATGTCACAGAGAGGTAATACTCTCATGTGATTTCTTTTTTCTTTTCCTACAATGTGATGTATCTCTGCCGGAACATACGGATAACCATTGTTATAACAGACGATACACCCAATGCCACGGACTAAGTCCATGTGTTCTTGCTCTTCTTTTGTGGGGGGTTTGCCTTTCATTAGGAAGGACTAGGTATGAAGATAGCAAAGTACCAATTAAGTCTATGCTCCATACCTAGCTTGTTCTCTTCTCTGAGAGACTTCTCTTGTTCGCCAAACCTCGTAGCCTATCTCTAAGCTTTTGAGTTTAACTCGTATTGCCTCAAGAGTTCCTTTGGCAACTCCAACTTTCAGCCTAGCTTTGTGTAAATCTTCTGAAGCTTCAGCATGAGTTTCTTGCCCTGAGTTTGTTTTGATACCCATATCAATGGCTCTGAGTTTTAAGGTTGCTTGTAGTTTCTTAACATCAGCCTCCTTCTCATGTACCTGATACATAGCTTGTTCAATTAACGGAGCAAGTTTTCTAATCTCATGTTGCCAATTCTCAATTAGTTCTTCTGACATCAGCTATCTTCCTCCCTCTTATATGTATCAAAGACATTCAATACCTCTTTGGTTTTAGAAACTGAGAGTGCAGTTCTATCTCCGTAGAGTTCATCAAACTTTGCTTCAGCCAAAGGTCGAGGGTCTATATTATCTTTCCACATATAACGTTCTCTACTCTGCATACGATACCAACGTTCAAAGTTCTCTTCGTATGTTTCATCATTAGACCAAACAAATTCTTCCATATCTATTTCTCAGCCTCCTCCAACTCACGTAAGTCAAAGTTCCCATTGACTCTGCCCAAGCCTACGATACTGCCAAGATAGATAGACATAAGAACATCAGGGTCTAAAACTTCTACACCCTTAACATCTAATGTGCCTTCTTCTACTGCCTTGTTCATCAATTCAATAATCCTAGCAAACTCTCGGAGCAAAGCGTTTCTATGGTCTACCCAATTAACAAGGACATTGTTATCAATCTCCATATCCACAAAATTTACAATGTTATCCATTAGAAAGGTACCTCAATATCATCTTCTCCATAAGGGTCAAAGCTAGAGACAGCTTTCTTTTCCGGCTGTGGCTCAGGCTTTGTCTCAGGCTTTGGTTGTGCTACGTCAACTCTTGCATACATATAAGGGTTGTCATTCTTACTTACCCTATCCCATAAAGCCACCCTAAGGATAGGCTCTTTACCGGCTTTGATTTCTTCAACAAGTTCTTTCATCAAGTTCTTGTTGAGTTCTATCTTACCGGTATGGTCAGGTTGGTTTTGTGCTTTCTTAAAGCTGTTAGGATAGATTGCTCCGTCCGATTGTGGTTTATTTTCATTCGTCATTTTTACCTCGCTATATTAGAAATGAATTACAATGAGGACAAACGTTATGCTCGTCCGTTAGTTCCGTCCAATCTTTTCCTTCGTAAAAGAAAAGAATGTTGTCTTCAAGATATCCGTACCTTGAAGGATTAAGTTTTATCTCAGGGGATAGATTGTCATAGTATTGCCAACTGTCGTGTCCGTACTTGAGAATAGAGTAATTGCTTATGTGTTTCTTGAGAGTCAGCTTTTCTTGTATCTTGTCAAGCTCTTCTCTTTCGTTGTTAGTCAAAGTGTTCTTGTGATAGACAACTACCTTGACCATTTCCCACTTACAATCTGTATCGGTAGAGCCTACCGGTATGTCGACAATGCGACAAGCGATAGGCAAATCTTCCTTGATACAAGTCTGTATGTGGTTAGCCTCATGTTCATCAAGCATAGACCAAAGTATCCAATTGGTATGACCCTCGGTCTTCATAACATATCTATCTATAGTAGCTTTCTTGATGTCGTCAATCATTGAGCGTTCCTTTCAACAGAGTCAGCCGGTAGAGTTTCTGCGTACTTTACAAACCTTTGGTCAAGTTCAACTTTCATCTCCGGAAACTTCTCGCCTAAGATACCTATGTCTTTTGCATTAGCCTTGTAGTAGTTAGTCAACTGTTGCTTGGTTTGACATAGAGGGGAGTGCATAAACGTATCAACTCCTTCAAGAAAAACCTTCGCCCAATCTTCATCATACTCAACTTGATTTTCTGAGTCAGCAGAAGAAACTTCTTTACTAGGAATATTTTTCTCCTCATCACCACTAGCCTCAGTCTGCTCAGGCTCTTTTGCTTTAACGGGATTTTTCTTGCGTGTTTTTTCTGACACCTTATCTTTGTCCTCGTCAGGTAAGTCGTCACTTAATCCCATGTAAAGACCTATGCCTAATCCAAACATAGCCATGTTCTTAACAAGACATCTCATTCTGTTATCAGATACTTGCCTAGAGTCAGGTGTTATTATTGGTTGATTTTTATAGTCCATGATTGGTAATGACATCATGCGAACACATTCGCCAATCCTAATTGAAGTACAAACTTCCATGGTGTTATCGTCCATTTTAATTGACGGCATGAATTCATACTCAGCCTCAGGATACTTCTCGCAAAGCAGAAACCATGCTCTGCTCCAACTGAGATAATCCAACTTCATCTTAGTCTCTTTGAATTCAGACACATCTACTTTCGATAATGTGTTCCATATTTCACGAAACTTCTCTGCTTTTATTTCTAATAAATTATCCATATTTTTCTCCATTGATAATTAAATCCAACATTTATATCCACTACACTTATCAGCTTGTATGCCGTGTGTAATAGACAATTCTTTTATTTCTTGTTCGTCCACGTCAGGTAAGAAACCCCCACAGACATCACATAGTTTTTCCTCAGATACTTTCTCGTACTGAATATCAATCTTGTAATCTCTACTCATACTTAGATTTCTCCGTCAGCAAACTCAGGTCTAGCTTCAAAGTAAACTACAATTGCTTGACCTTTGTAATCTACTATATCTGCAACATCTTCTAGACCTACCTTCTCTTGGTCTGAATATGTATCCAAAAATGCCCAATCATTGTGTCCGAATTTTTCTACACACCACCTATCAATGTTTATAGTCACGTCTGAAGTATCATCAAGATACTCTATCTCGTCCCATACATCACTAACAGCGTTAGCAGTCTGTTGGTCGCAGTCTCCTATACATTCATCAAGTTTAGACATTGCTTTTTTTAAATCACGTACACCTAGTCTCAAGAATTCTATTTGGTTTTCTTTTGAATATACTTCCCTCATTGAATTACCCCCTTGGCGAACAAAGATTTACTTCCAAAGATTGCTCTTCTTGAATACACAACTTTGTGACCGGACTCCTCAAGTCTTGCAACTTCTTTATCCATGTCTCTATCAAATTGAATATCGCCTTCGACAATCTTCGACCATACAAATTGTTTAGAGCCGTCAGGCAATTCAATCTGTATCTTAAACATACTATAGTCTTTCATTGGCTACCTCCTTTTGGTACTGTTCGCAAAATTGTGCCACATCACAATAGTCTTTACACTTGATTGACTCTCCCTTTGCAAACTCTATAGTTAAGTTATTATCACTACTCTTAGCAATGTAATCATCAGCCTTTGACTGAGTATCCAAAACTCTAAGTGCAGTCTTTCTACCCTTCTTCATTACTCTGAAAGAGTCCGGTCTTTTCCAACGTTCCTCCTCTGAGCATAAAGGTAGTTCCCTATTTATTAGAAAGTCAGCCTCAGCTTCTTGATGTAGCTTGACTCTTTCTTCTATAAATTCTTTTTGTGTCTCGGTATCCCATACCGGTATATCTATAACTGAGATAGGCGAGTCCGGATAATCACTACCCATTCTCTTCTTCTGACTCTTATTCCAATCTCTGTTTACTGTAATAATCTGTAGCTTATCTATGGTCTTGCCTATGTTGTGTTGATACAGCCAAGCATAGCAGTTCAATTGTGCCTCCCACGAGTCGTCTCCTTCCTTCTGAGCCTTCATAACTTTGTAGACGGACGTGACCTTATAATCTTTTAAAGTGTTCTCCTCAAGGCTAATAGAGTCCGTCTGACCGGATATAGTCCACCCCAATACAGAGGCATACATTCTTTCCTCAATCATAGTATCTTCATAGCCTTCGTTTGCCCTCTCTAAGATAGAGTGTGTAGCCGTGCCTAATATCTTCCACACTTGGTCTACTGCGTCCACAACTATACTGTCTTGATATTCAACTCCAAGTATTCTTGGACGAGGAGCAGACAATAATCCTGACACAGAAATAGTAGACTCTCCCTTCGAGTAAGTATCATTACTTATGGCACGTATTATTTCTTTGGGTAGTTTGTTTTTGTTAGTAAGTTTCATCTTGTGTATGAAATGATAATGACAATAGCGACAATCAAAGTCGTTCCCACAACTGCGTAATAATAATCTAGAAATCCCAAAGCTTTCTTTCCTCCTCGTTGCCACAATGATATATGGCTCTACCAATTCTGCAAATCAATCCTTGAGCAGACAGAACAGTATGAGTATACATATTGTAAGACTCCTTCCTAAGTTCATAGACACTTATGTTGTTGTCCCTAAATCTATCAAGACATTGTTGAGCAACTAACTCAGCCTTTGCGTTCATAGGTCTTCTTGTAACTGTTGCTAAAAACCAATCAGCGTCTTTGTAGATAGAGGCAATGATGTCTAGTTCTGAGTACTTGCAATGACCAATCCTTTTTAAAATCTCTCTTGGGTTGTGAGGTATAACTACTACCTCTTCTTGTGGTTTTTCTTCTACAACAATCGGTTTAGTGTTTCCAACAACAGCTAATTTTTTTCGTGTTGTCTGTTGTACTTCTTTGACACTAACTACCTTTTCTTTCAACTGACTTTTCAAGTCGTCTATCTCTAGCTTGAGAGATACAACGTAGCTTTGTAGTGCCTCTATTAATATCTTGTCTTTCATTTAGTCCTCCATATTCCTACCCCTGAGTTATCTGAAAGTTTCATAACACTAAAATTAGTATCAAGTCTTTTAGCTTTGTATCTATCAACTGCGTTTCGCAAGATTTTTATTTCTACTGCTAGGTCTTTCTTTGATACCGGTATCTCAATGCTGTCTCCAACTTTCATATCTTCGAGAGGAAGGTTGTATTTAGAGGGTCTACCTTTGTTGCGTGGCAAGGGTATCCCCTTCTTGATTTCAAATTCCATATAATACCTCGTGGTTTACTGTATATGATGTAATTATGAGGGATAAAAAAAGTTTTTACAAGTGTAAATGAGGTATTGAATTGTGTTTTTTGTTCGGCTACAATCGAGCCATGGATTTTTCAAGGGCGTTAGATAAGAAAGTTTTACAACAAGCAGTCAGAGATATCGCAAGTAAAAATCCAAGAACATCTACCGAGGCAAAAGCCTACTTTCTTTCTCAGGATTTTGAGAAACTTTGCACAAGAAATTCTATAGACTCAGACACAGTTAAGTTAGCAGTCATTGAATTGAATGAGTACCCAATCGTTTCAAAGAAAAAGTTAGCTAATAAAATTAGTAAGCTTATTGAGGTAGAGAAGTAGATACTAGGTAGTATGTACTAAGTAATTTATTTAGGAAGTATATACATTAGTAAGTATATACTAAGTATATAGGAGGAAAAATGATTAGCCAAGAATTAAATGAAAAATTAGACCGGCATACGTCAGGTCTGAGTCACGGACAAAGAAAAATTTCATGTCCGAATTGCCAAGATAAGAGAACAAAAAACAAACATGACACACCATTGAGCGTAAAGATTGACGAATACAAAGTCGTTTACCATTGTCATCATTGCAACATCAAGGGAGTTATAAACAGATACCAAAGTGCTATCAAAAAGGGAGGAGTTATGAAAGTAGTTAAGGCAGAAAAGCCACAGAAGAAAATAGTTTTAGCAGATAAGCAAGAAGAGAAAGCAAACAAGTGGTTGCTTGATAGAAAGATTAGTTTAGAAACAGCAGATAAATTTCGTGTAGCACGGGAAAAGAGAAAATATTTACCGGTAATAGGTTTCTCTTTCTACAATCCTGACGGAGAAGTTGAAGCTGTGAAGTTCAGGAAAGCCAATGGCGACAAGGATTTTTGGTGGGAGAACAATGCAAAAAGGTTTTGGGGAGAGCATGAATTCGATAGCAACAAAGAAACTATAGAGGATACAGTTGTTATTACCGAAGGGGAAATGGACGTATTAGCTATAGCAGAAGCTTTCAAAGACTACAACATAGCTGTTTACTCTGTGCCAAATGGAAGTCCAAACAAGATTACTGAGGGCAAGGTTGACCCAAGCGAGGACGGAAGGTTTGCTTATGTGTGGGAAGATAGAGATAAGTTCCTTGATGTGAAGAAAGTTATCTTAGCTACTGACCAAGACTCAGCCGGAGATGTATTGACCCATGAGTTGAGCCGTAGGATAGGGAAAGCAAAGTGCTATCGCATGGATTACAAAGGATACAAGGACGCAAATGAATTGCTTATTGAGACAGACGAGGAGACAGTACGTAAGCAAGTGATTAATGCAGAGCCAATACCTTTGCATGGTCTAAACGATATAAGTTTTTACACAGATGAATTCCAAAGTTTGTATGATGAAGGCAAACCTCAGGGCATAAACACCGGATATGAGTCTGTTGATAAGGTATTTAATCTACAAACCGGATTGCTTTATGTAGTGACCGGCTATGCCGGAGAAGGTAAGAGTGCTTTCATAGACCAATTAGTAGTCAATGCCGGTAAGAATTACAATTGGAAAACTTGTTATGCTAGTTTCGAGAAAAACCCTAGCTATCATTCGGTACAGTTAGCACAAATAATAACCGGTAAACCTTTCTTTAAAACCAATGGGCATGAGCGTATGAGTCAAGAAGAGAAGGACGAAGCAGAGGCATGGATAGGAGAGCACGTACTGTTCCAAGACTATTTAGACGGAGGGTTGCCAACGATTGAGAACGTGCTTGAGAAGTTTCATCATTCAATAATGAGAAACTCAGTAAAGATTTGTGTGATTGACCCCTTTAATTTTATCCATACTGATAGGACTAATGGTCTAGAAACCCACATGATTTCAGATATGTTAAGCAAAGTGCAATTGTTTTGTAAGCAACATGACGTATTGTGTATCTTCATAGCACACCCACAGAAACCACAAGACAGAAGTAAAAAGAATGTCTGTAACCTCATGGATATATCAGGCAGTATCTCGTGGAGTACGAAGGCAGATGTAGGCTTGACAGTATACAGAGGGTCGGATAATGTAGAAGTCCATTGTACCAAAGCGAGGTGGAATTGGAACGCACAGTTAGGCAAGGCAGACTTATCATTCAATCCAACCAATGGAAGATACTCTGAAACTCAAGAAGAAACTGACGACTACGATTGGGATTTCTAAAGAGGAAGTCTACGTCAATGATGTAGGCAATCCTTACTTACACAAGAGACACAAAGTCCAAGTCCAAAAGATAGACAACTCTCGCATAGGTCAGGCGATTGTCTTTGACCAACACATGATAGACAAGCTTTATATCCAAGATTATCTGAACGAAAGACAACACATGGTGTGTGATAAATACCTTAATCTGTTGACCAAGTCAGGCTGTTTTGCGTCAGCTCCACCCTCCATGGAGAAAATATTTACTAGTAATTACTTTCTGCAAAGGGCAATGCCACGCTCTATTGTACTTTCTCCCCCTGTGAAACAACTTCAGGAGTTATGTGGAAATGAAAAAGAGAAAGCGTTCTATAAAATAATGACCGGTAATCCTAAAAGAATTACCGAGTCAGAATATAATGTGATTGTTGATTGTGCCGAAGCTTTACTTCAACTGTGGTATGTCAACGAGACTAGTCCGGTTTCGTTATTTCAGAGAGCCTTTCTAAAGGAGACTTCATAGAGTCAGTCATAGGTTGTGCAACTGTGTCAGGGTTGTACTCTTCTACTTCAAATTCTTCTTGTACTTCCTCAGGTTGATTGTCAGCCTCAGTCAATACAATGCCTCGCCTTTCTGCTTCTTGATGTATTAGATGAATGACTTGCTTGTTCAAAGAACGAGAGTCCTTCTCTGCTATTTTGTTAGCAAGTTTCCAAGTGTCCTCACTACATCTTATAAAAATACTATTAGCCATTAGGTATCCTCACTTGTAATTTTATCTTCTACTTCTGCTATCGCTATGCTTTCTTTACCCAAGGTATAGTATCCATTCTCGGCAAGAGAATTCATTGCGTTGTGATACGATTGCTCGTCATACCTAAGTAATGGCTCTACTAATAAAAGTTTAAATGCAAACTTACTAGCCTCCTCATAGGTATCAAACGTCCACACTTTATATTTCCAATCCCCAAAACTTTTCTGAGAAGACTTAACAAAAGGCTCAGGGATAGTTAACTCAAAGGTGTGTCTGACAACTGCATACATCAGATGATTATATCATATAGATAGCAAGGGACTAGCATAAAAAAAAGGAGACAGACTTAATAGATTACTTTGGAGAATTATCTATGGCTCAAGTCTGCCTCCAATCTTATTAAACTTCAAAGACTTTTAGCCTAAGCCTTTGATTTCTTAGGAGGTTGTTCACGCTATGAAAAAAAACACGAACAATTACATACATTATATAGCATAGTGATATGACATGACAAGCATACGTCAGCCACTTAATAATTATTCGGAATAATACAATTAGTTTTTATAGCGTAATAATAACTATCTGCTGTAGATTTTTTTCCCAAAGAATGTTGTATTAAAACTCCAGATTTCACGTAGCGTGAAAAAATATTTACTAGTAAATACTTTCTCATCAAGGGATTGTCATAAGAAAATGTCATCTCGCAGGATTTCAAACCTGAAAAATGTCATCATCTCTAGAAATTTTGAGCCAAAAAAAAACCGAGACTATGCAGTAAATTAATACCACATAGCCTCGGCTAATTTTAAGCAGACTGTTTTATATTTTTTAATCTATATCTAATACCTTTCTCAAACTGCTCAGTCGGAGAATACATATTGCTATGATGTAAAAAATTATCTAGAACTTTCAAATCTTCTTCCGTTCCAAACTTGTCAATCCACTTTAGAAACAACTCACAAATAGGAGAATGAGTTATTGTGAAGTGAGTATTGCTATAGCGAAACAACTCAATATCTTTTTTGTTCTTTTTATTATTCAAGAACTTGTGATACTTCTCGTCTATCTGTGCAATAGAAAGGTCAGGGTCATAACAACCGGCTTGTCTTAACATTGCGAAGTGACGAAAGACCATTCTGAAAGACATAGGTTTGTCGGAACGAGACGTGAACTTTGAAACCTCACTAGCGATTTCAAACTCTCCACTTCTGAAGTCGTCCTTGAACACAAAGTATTTTCCATAAGGCATTGACTCTGACCACATGACTTCACAAACCTGAGGAATTAACTCGGCAAAGCTTTCGCCATGGATAATACCGGCTCTGACATTCAACCCACTACGAGGGTAATACTTAAATCTAAGTAGTCTTTTCATGTTCCACCTCCTTTAATTTTTTTCTCCAAAGGTCGAACACATACCATGCCTCTTGCCTTGACAGTCCATAATCTTTCCTAAGAAAAGTAATACCATAAACCATATTCACAGTACCACTTTCTCTCAAGAGGTTTAACTCCTCAAACATCAAAGGCATATCGTCCTCTAAGTATCTACTCATGCTCCACCTCCGGACTTTCTGTTGTCTTTGATAGCAACAACCAAGTCTGATAAATGGTCGGCTCCTTGTTGAAAGTCGTCAACGCTTTCCACGGACAACCTAAGAATAGAGTCAAGATAATCTCGAATAGACTCAACCTCATCTAGACTTATAGCGTCTAGTCTTGTGACACTATCTACTCGAATAGACAATTGTCTGCTTGTCCTCTTAATCACATCAACTGCCAATAGCAAGTCGTTGACTATATCTTTCAGAACTATACGTTCATCTATATATAACATCTCTTCTTTAACTTCTGTCATGCTACACCTCCTTGCATTTCAAATTGTTTTTTAGTCGGATACGTTAACTGATACTTCTTAGCACAATGCTTTCCATATCCGTACGCTTTCGAGATATCGTCAGACAATCTCCTCTTGCAGAAAGAACATTGACCGGTCAACTGTCCGAACTCTCGGACAACTTTCTCAGGGTCAAGGGCAATTGCATTTAGAGTATTGACTGCTTCGTCTTTGATTGCTTGTTTCTCAAAGTCCAACTGAACATTAGAGTATCTAAAGTGAGGAAAGAACAATCCGTTCAAGTCCACTCTACCAAGATACTCTTTGCCATATTGAAAGTCAGGGTCACAACTGACGAGCAACTGCAACTGACCTTCAAACTTTGACTTGTCAGTAGCAATGTACATCTTCAGAAACCAATCAGCATTTCCGGAACTACCTCCGGCAATTGGAACTGACATAGCAACTCTGATAGATGAAAAGTTAGGAACTCTGTTTAGGAACTCCAACACTTTGCTTATCTCATTGACTTGAATAGTCTCTTTAGGTTTTGGAGGAGCAAGAACTTTGTCTCGTATCTTCGCAACCATAGTCCATTGTTTCTCGGACAAGTTACCCTTCATGTCTAATTGATGTCTGACACTTCTTAAAAAAGAAACGTCCCATTTTGTGTGGTCGTCATGCTTACAAACCTCTGTAAACATTCCTTCTTTGGCTAACCACAACTGTAGTTTTAAATCTTCCATAGTACCTCCTATAAAGATTAAGTTAATAAACTGATTTCATACTTTTGTAATCATTCAGACCAAGCACACACTTGATTATCAGTTTTTTTAGAGGTGAAAATTTGCGTCCCGTGACTAACATTAGAGAAAATATTTACTAGTAAATACTTTCTCTACAAGGGTCACGAAACACAAACTGTTACACATGGTGTAAAACTTTCGGGGAAAAGGTGTTCACTTAATGAACACCCTCTCGCCAAAAGGCATATCCTTTTTTGGATTAGAAAATCCATAGTAACCTTCAACAGTAAAGACATGAATAACCGGTAAGTTATCAGGCATTGGCTCGTCCAAGTCTTCCATTTCAAACTCGTCCTCTCCGTCCGAGAAGTGAATGAGCAAGTCGACCTCGTCTCTCTCTTCAAGCTTAGAAAGGAAAGCATTGAAACCGGCAACACCATAAGTACCACCGGAGCCATGACATGGGAACGTATCCTTGTCCGGCATACAGTCTCCTTGAGTCGTGTCGAACAAGTCGAAGTATTCTCCTTGCTCATTTCTAAAATGGTTAGAGGCATACCTTCCGACCCACAGTTTCTCAACTGCAAACTCCTCAAGCAACGTCATGGTTTCTGTAATGAATTCATCACGACACCATTCGGTACTGCCTGATACGTCATTGAGAATGACAACGTTTTTTATTTCGTTCTCACGTTTCTTTGACGGCAAGATTAGTCCGGAGTGTTGATACTTTTTATTGAGTCGAGCGTAAGACCTCTTGTTGGATTTACGAGAGGTTAGTATCTCTCTCAAGTAATCATTCCATGCAACCTGAGGTCTTTTGATTTCTCCGGCTCTGCCTCCAAGGTAGTCAACGTTGCCTGAGTCTCCTTTCATTCCTTCAAGTTTATCTGCCATGAGAACTTGTTGGTCAAGTCTCGTTTGCTCCTCTCGAATTTCTTGAGGAGTGAGGTCTTGTCCGTCTTCGTCCTTCAAGTCAATGACACCACCAACCGGCTGAGGCAAGTCGTCAAGATTGACTCCACCTTGTCCGGACATTTGTCCTTCGGCTTCGTCCTCGTCCTCGTCCTGACTTTCGCCCTGACCCTGACCCTGACCCTGACCTTCGCCCTCGCCTGACTCAGACTCGTCTTGCTCAGACTCGCCTTGCTCGTCTGACTCTTGACCTAGTCCTTTCTCAACCTGAGACTTTGCCTTCTCCAACTCCTCGTCATTCGCATACAAGAAGTCATAGATTGCATTAGCCGACCATGACTGATACTTCCTATCAAGTAGACCACCTTCCGGTAAATCTAAATTCAAGTCATACACAATGTATGAATTGATTGCATAGTCAGTAGCAATGTTCCAAAGCTTAGGGTGTCTTTCAAGACCACCTTCACACCTTCGAATATGATGTCCCCAAACAACGTGAAGTGACTCGTGAATAAGTACTCCTTTTATTTGCTCGAACTTCATAGACAAAGTGAAATCCGGAGAGTAAATAATACTCTTGCCGTCCGTAGCCATTGTCCCAATGGACTCGTCCTCTATGAGGTCAAGTCCTAAGAGAATAGAAGTCATGCCGGTAGCTGAGTCCATTAACTGTGACTTAGCTTTTGTTATGACTTGCTCTGCCGTTTGACCCATATACTCAGGTCGTCTTTGTGCAACGTTGTACTCACTCATTGTCGCCTCCCATTAGTCCACCGAAGATAGAGTCGTTGAGACTTTTCTTCGCTGTAGTTATTTCTTCTTTCATAGACTCTCGGTTTTCAACTGCAAGGTCGTCCTTGCCTTTGAGAGACTCTATGCCGTTTGATACTTTGGTTAAGGTCGCAGTCACTTGAGATATCACACCGGACAATTTCTTACTGTTAAGAAGCTTGTCGTTGATACTCTGAGCGTCCTCAACTTTAGCCTTGAGGTTATCAAAGACTGCACGTTTAAAGAACGACCCTTTGTTGCCTTCCTTTTCCATTGCAACTAAGACATTGTCTAGAGCCTCAGTCAGTCCGGCTATTTGCTCTTTGGCAATCATGTTGTGAGTATCTTTGAAATTACTCGCAACTTGACTCTCAATCATTGAACGTTGCTCGGCTGACAATTGAACTCTAGCGTCATTAGAAAATGACACAGACTCGAAGGCTCCAAACTGTATTTCAAATTTGCACTTCGCTCTGAAAGTTTCTACATCATCATAGTTATTGATGTCGAAAGCTTCGCCCAATTTCTTCTTGGCATTTTCAATATGCCAATCATAATTTGAACAAAACGAGTCAACTGCTTTTTCAAACATTGCCTTGTGTTGCTTGTAGAGTTTCTCTAACTGAGTCACTTTGTCGTTAGGAATAATTCTCCATTGTGAAGAGTTAGTATCTCCGTCCGACCAAGGATAAGACAACGGCTTAAACACAGTCGTCTCAAACGCTACAAAGTATTTCCTAAAATAGGAATTGATTTTCTCCGGAAACAAATAATCCGAAGCTGTGTGCATAGAAGGGTCAGAGTCAAACAACTTTGCTAACTCCTTCTTGCTCCTAGGATTGACCTTTTGGTCAGAGGGTAAACCTCTGCGAAAGACCACCTTAACAAACGAGTCTGAAAAGACAGACTCTAACGTTTTATTTTTATTCATATATACCTCCATGAAATAAAAAATTTAATAAACTGATTTCGTACTCTTGTACTCATCAGACCGAGTCACACTCGGTTATCAGTTTATGGGAGCGAGAGAAAATACTTTACTAGTAAAATATTTCTCTCACTACCAAACAAATCAAGACCTACAGAATTAGGTTTTGATTATCCACACGGAATTGACCGAACGCCTTGCTCTTCTCCAACTCCGGTCTTGCTCCAACACAAGAGCGAACGAAGTAGATACCGAACTCAGCCGTTGGGAATTTCTCAACATACTTGAGAGCATTTTCCCAATAGGAAACTAAGTCCTTGTCCTTGCACTCAGACAAGACCTTAACGAGTCCACAGCAAGTCGCATATTGAAGACCAACTCCTTCCGGAACTTCCACGTCCTCGCCACTCACAATGTCGTCAAGGGACGGGACATTTTGCATGAGGTTAACGAACGTTAAGAACTCAGACGTACTCTCTGAGCCGACACAACCACTCATTAACTTGCCGAAGATTATATTCGTTAAGTCATTCTCAAACTTACGAACTATCGGACTAGCCATTGCCCAAGTCCTTGAGGAACTCTGACTCTCTTTCAACTTAGGGTCAAAGTTATTTAAGAACTGAGGCTGGTAGTTTATGAACGAAGTCACGAGAGGGTGTACGTTATTCTTAGTCGCCCAAGCCAACCAAGAATTCGTGTCTCCTTCTACGTGCATTTCAATCACTCGGTCTAGCAAGTGAGAGAGAATAGAATTGGCTCCGGCTCTGTCCGTTTGCCTATTACCGGCTAAGACAATTTTGAAACCCTCGGCAATTTTAGTCTCGCCAATTATCCTCTCACGTACACCACGTCCGGCAATCTTTTGCATTTCCGGAGTAGCTTGTGCGAACTCGTCAAGGAACAGAACTCCATTACCTGATACCGGTAAGTTTTGTAACTGAGCAAGTTTTTGTACCGGCTCTCCTTCGACCATATCAACTATAGGAACACCTCGTGTGTCTTCCGGCTCCAAGTCTGCAATTCTCAAATCAATGAGAGAGAACTCGTCTTCACTCGGATTTATTTTTCCGTAGACAAGCTTTCTACCATTAGCGAGAGTCTTCGCATATTGTTCGACAAGTGATGACTTACCGATACCAACTCCTCCAAGTAAACAAGGAACTAATTCTGTTCCGTCTTCACTCTTCAAGTCTTTGATTTCCAACATAGTCTCAAGGACTTCTGAGGGAGTATATGTTTTATCTTTTGCACTCATTAGTACACCTCCTTTTTTGTAACAACTTCTGCTTCGAACTTGTTAAGTTTAAATTTCGCAATAGGTCTTTTTCTATTACGTCTGTTCAGTTTAGAGACATGAACGTCTGTCATTTGTATATTCATATTTCCTCCTAAGAAATATATTAAGTTAACTGTTTCTGCTTTCGCTTCATTCAGACTAGGCACACACCTAGTGACAGTTAGAAATTTGAAAGGGATAACAAAACGCTATCCCCTTCAAATAGTTTGGTTAGGAATTACTGTCGCAAAGAAAATTATTTAGGGTCTGTTTATTTAACATCAAGACTCGGTCTTGTTGGAGCAATTGCTGTCACTTTGCTTTCAAGACCTACCGGTTTCGTATCTGTTTCAATACTCCATATACCGGTTAGGTAAGGGTGTTTGAGGTACGGCTAAAATTGTTCCACCAATCTATCATCACGACCTGACCTAGTTTTTGGGTTATAAAGAATACTAGGACGACCTTCACGGAGTCTGTACAAATAGACTACCGATAAAAAATTAAAACTACTTCTGTGTGAACACCTCCTCGAAAATTATGACGAGTTTGAGCCTCAAGTCCTTGCTTGATTTTTGGGTACTGAAAAACGTCATTGCCATAAGTGGATTATAGCAAAACATACCCTTAAATGTACCTCTATTTAGCTATCAGTCTGTGGTCATTACGTGGGAAAAGGTTTACCGGTAAAATGTTTTGTATGAGTGATGAGAAAAAACCAGACCTAAAAATAGTCGGCACGAAACCGAAACCAGAAACAGACCTTACTCCTAAACAGAGAGCCTTCATTGAAGAGATAGTAAAAGGTAAAACAACTTACAAAGAAGCATACGCAAAAGTTTATGACGTGAAGTTAAACAAGAACGGCTCCATTCCTAAATGGGTAAATGTAGAAGCGAGTAAGATGTTAGCTAACCCTAAGATTTCCCTAAGCATACAACGTGCTATCAGTAAGCGAGAGGAGGGAGTAGTAGCTTCCTCTATCCGTACGAGGAGTTATGTTTTAGAAAGGCTCCATGCAGAGAGTAGAGGAGACAACGAGGACTCTACTCCGGCAAGTAGAGTTAGGTCTTTGGAACTACTAGGAAAAACTTCCGGTATGTTTACCGATACAGTCGAAGTAAAAGAACAGAGAGACTCCTCAACAATTGAGGCAGAGATACTCAGACTGTTAGAGAACGAAGTCGTAGACGACCACCACTAATAAGAGATTTCATTTCGCTATCATCATCTGAATTCCCAGATCATATTGAATTAACCTGTACCCAGTAATTGGGAAAGATAGGTACCACTTGAGCAAAATCAAAGTGAGAAATTTAGGCGACCCACACCCCCATTGAGTAATTGGCAACTTGCTTGTCACTCTATACATAGTGATTCACTCATTCGATACCCAACTTTGGTAGACCCCCCCCTATTATATAGCAAAGTGATAGCTTTTTTTGTTTGATATATATAATCGAATGTGGATTAAGGGTAGGAGTCCCATACCCCCCATATATATTTTTTTTTAATAAGTTATTGCGTTGAATGTGAAGAGGGTATATTATGTTAAAGTCTAGCAGTAGATATACCTCCTATATAGTATATACCAAGTGGTATATATACCCATTAAGTTTTTTTAATAAGTAGATACTTACCTAGTAGATACTATGGATTGTTTATGAATATATTAAATCAAGTGAAGAATTTAGACTCTGATAGTAAGTTAGAGCTTCTTGATTTGCTTGAGGAGTTAGAGTCTGCGAAGAAACGTGAGCTATCTCAAAACAATTTTATGAATTTTGTTGGAGAGATGTGGTCAGCGTTTATTCATGGTAAACATCACGAGATAATGGCTGAAGCGTTCGAGAAGGTCGCTAGAGGCGATTTAAAGCGTTTAATTGTTAATATGCCTCCTAGACATACCAAGAGTGAGTTCGCCTCTTATTTGCTTCCTGCGTGGTTTCTAGGGCAATACCCTGATAAGAAGATAATCCAGACTGCCCATACTGCAGAGTTAGCTGTCGGTTTTGGTAGGAAGGTAAGAAACTTAGTTAACAGTAAAGACTATAAAGCTATCTACCCTGATATCAGTTTGCAATCAGATAGTAAAGCTGCCGGACGTTGGAATACCAATAAGGGTGGCGAATACTTTGCGATAGGTGTTGGTGGTGCTGTAACCGGTAAAGGTGCTGACCTATTGATTATTGATGACCCACACTCTGAACAAGAAGGTGCGAGTGGCGATGTTAATGTTTTTAATCGTACCTATGAGTGGTATACCTCAGGACCAAGACAACGTTTGCAACCGAATGGCTCTATCATTATGGTAATGACAAGATGGCATCAAAGGGATTTAACCGGTCAAGTTGTTGACGCAAGTATTAAACGTGGTGGTGCAGACCAATGGGAAGTAATAGAACTCCCTGCTATCTTGCCTTCAGGTAATCCTTTATGGGAAGAGTTTTGGTCGCTTGATGAATTAACTGCTTTGAAAGCAGAGCTACCTAATAGCAAATGGCAATCACAATACCAACAAGACCCTACCTCCGAGGAAGGAGCTTTGATAAAAAGGGAATGGTGGAATGTGTGGGAAGGTAGAAACCCACCGGATTGCGAGTTTATTATTCAGTCTTGGGATACAGCTTTTATGAAAAATCAAAGAGCTGACTTCTCTGCCTGTACTACTTGGGGTGTTTTCTACAACGAAGATGATGAAGGTAAGTTTGTACCTAATCTTATTTTGTTAGACGCTTACCAAGAAAGACTAGAGTTTCCTGAGTTAAAACGAAAGGCTCAAGATAAATACAATGAATATAAACCTGATGCTTTTATAGTTGAGGCTAAGGCTGCAGGTATGCCTCTGATATTTGAGCTACGTGCCATAGGTATTCCGGTACAAGAATACACACCTAGCAGAGGTAACGATAAGATTTCAAGAGTAAATGCTGTTTCAGATTTATTCAGTTCTGGTGTAGTATGGTGTCCTGAAACAAGGTGGGGAGAAGAAGTGATAGAACAATTCGCAGGGTTTCCTAATATGGAACATGATGATTTAGTTGATAGCAGTACACAAGCATTACTAAGATTTAGACAAGGTGGGTTTATTCCTTTAGAGAGTGACGAGGAAGATGAGCCTTTAGAACATAATAAAGTCGCAGACTATTACTGAGGTACTAAGTGGCAATAGAAAGAAATACTCCGGCTACCCCTATCGAGGGTACGGACGAACTTCCAGAACAGGAAGAGTTATCAATCTCCATAGATAATCCTGACTCCGTGGCAATAGCTACGGAGGACGGAGGAATGATTATTGACTTTGACCCTGAGTCTGAAAATGTAATTCAATCTGGTTTTAATGCAAACCTCGCAGACTTGATGTCAGAAGATGACTTGAATGTCTTGGGTGGTGATTTGATTTCCCAATATCAAGCAGACAAAGACTCACGTTCTGATTGGGAAGAAACTTATGTAAAAGGTTTAGACCAATTAGGTTTGAAGATAGAGGAAAGAACTACACCATGGGCAGGAGCTTGTGGAGTATTTCACCCTATGCTAAGTGAAGCAGTAATAAGGTTTCAATCGCAATCTATTGCTGAGATGTTTCCGGCACAAGGACCTGTAAGAACAAAGATTGTTGGAAAGATAACAGAAGATAAAACCAAACAAGCAGGTCGAGTACAAGATTATCTGAACTTCTTGTTGACATATCAGATGTCAGAATACAGGACAGAAACAGAAAAGATGTTATTCTCTTTGCCACTTGCCGGCTCTGCTTTTAGAAAAGTTTATTATGACCCGAACTTAGAAAGACCTGCTTCTTTATTTGTTCCGGCTGAAGATGTAGTAGTTAATTATGGAGCAAGTGATTTAGAAACTTGTCAACGTGCAACTCATGTAATGCACAAGTCTACCAATGAAATTAGAAAGAGTCAGGTAGCAGGATTTTATCGTGACATAGATATACCTGAGCCGTCTGATAATCAATCTGATATACGCAAGAAGTATGACGAGATGACAGGCGAGAGCAATACTTACAACTTTGATGATAGGCATACTCTTTTAGAAATGCAGGTAGACCTTGATTTAGAAGGGTTTGAAGACATGGCTAATGGTGAAAAAACCGGAATAGCTTTACCTTATGTAGTCACAATAGATTTTCCAAGTGGAACAATACTTAGTATTAGAAGAAACTATTACGAGAATGACCCTAAAAAACTAAGACGTATGCACTTCGTACACTATCAATACTTGCCGGGTCTAGGATTTTATGGCTTTGGTTTAATACACATGGTAGGTGGTTTAGCTAAGTCAGCAACTTCAATACTAAGACAGTTGGTTGATGCCGGTACTTTATCTAACTTGCCGGGTGGTTTAAAAGCTAGAGGCTTAAGAGTTAAAGGAGATGATACTCCTATCATGCCCGGAGAGTTTAGAGATGTTGATGTCCCCGGTGGTGCAATTAGAGATAACATTACTTTCTTACCATACAAAGAGCCTTCTCAAACGCTGTATCAATTACTACAAAATATAGTTGAAGAAGGTAGAAGGTTTGCAAGTATGAATGATATGAAAGTATCTGACATGAATAATCAAGCTCCGGTTGGAACTACCTTAGCTTTGTTAGAAAGAAACATGAAAGTTATGTCAGCAGTACAAGCAAGACTTCATGCTTCTATGAGAAAAGAGTTTGAAATTTTAGTTGGCATTGTAAAAGACTTTACTGAGCCTTCTTACCCATATGAGATGGACGAAGAAGAGTTTATAAAGGTAGAGGACTTTGATGAAAGAGTAGATGTACTACCGGTCTCTGACCCTAATGCTTCAACCATGGCACAAAGAATTATGCAGTATCAAGCTGCAATGCAGTTAGCTACTACAGCTCCACAGATTTATAATATGCCTGAGCTACACAGACAAATGCTCGAAACACTTGGCATAAGAAACGTAGAAGATATCATACCTGATACAGATGATATTAAACCTGTAGACCCTGTGACTGCAGTACAGAATTTAATTAATGGTCAACCGGTCAAAGCATTTCCGTTTCAAGACCATGACGCTCATATTGAAACTATTGTTGCAGCTCAACAAAATCCTGAGGTTGCTGCAAGTATTGAGCAAAGTCCTAATGCACAAAGCATTGTGGCTAATGCCTCAGCATATGTTAATCAGCATTTAACTATGAAGTTTAGAAAACAAGTAGAAAGAGAAATGGGTATTGAGCTACCACCAGAGGGTCAGCCTATTCCACCAGATGTTGAGAAGCGTATATCTGAGTTAGTAGCTGAAGCTGCACAAAGAGTTGCTATAACTTCACAAGCTAAAGAGCAACAAGAAAGAATTGCACAACAACAGCAAGACCCATTACTGCAAATGAAAGATAGAGAGATTGCAATTAAAGAAGCTGATATGCAAAGAAAGATTGCAGAGAGTTCTGCAAGGCTACAACTTGATGCAGAGAAAGCAATAAACAGAGATGAAATTGAAAGAGAAAGAATTCAATCTCAAGAACAAATAGCCGGAGCTAAAATAGGACAGCAAGTTGCTAGTGATTTGCTAGACGTTGAAGAAAGCAGAAAGTCTGAAGCAAGAGAGGATTTCCAAAAAGGTATTGACATAGCTAGACAAATAGTCGAAGATGTCAATAAGAATGAGTAATGATGTCAAAGAGCAATCACTTTCACAGTTTTTAAAGAGAAGGCTAAATGATATCGTTAGGGAGCATGAACAACATATAGCAACAGGCAATCTAAAAGATTACCCTGACTATAAAAGATTATGTGGAATTATCGAGGGGTTATCCCTCGCAGAGCGTGAGATGTCGGATTGGAAGAAAAGACATGAAGAACGTGAATAGGTACTCGACTCCTAAAGTCGTGCAAATATATGAGTGAAGTAAAACTAGAAAATATCCCAGACCCAGAGAGTGTAAAAGCTCCACCCGTAAATGAAGATGTTAAGACACAGCTACCTGACCCTAAGGGTTGGAAGATATTAGTAGCTATGCCACAAGCAGATGAAAAGACGGAAGGTGGTATTATCAAAGCCTCACAAACAATCAAAGACGAAGAAGTATCTAATATATGTGGATATGTCTTAAAGATTGGACCTGAAGCTTATAAAGATAAACAAAGATTTCCTTCAGGACCTTGGTGTCAAAAAGGAGATTGGGTAATCTTTAGAGCCTACTCAGGTACTCGTATGGTCATGTATGGACAAGAGTTTCGTTTAATTAATGACGATACTGTGGAAGCAGTCGTTGATGACCCAACAGGAGTAGTAAGAGCATGAGTAATACTGAAATCATAAATGAAGAGCCGATTATAGATAGTCAACCTACCACGTCTGAAGAAGAAAAATTCTTTGGCAAAACAATGGAAGTTGATAATACAGTTCCAGAAGATTTATCTGTTGAGATTATAGATGATGTTCCTGCAGAAGATAGACGACCTCCACGAGATGAAAGCGTTGCAGAAGTAGAAGTTGATGATGACACGCTAGATGCTGAGATAACCGATTACTCTAAGAGAGCCGGTGACAGAATTAATAAATTAAAATACGATTACCATGAGGAGCGTAGAGCTAAAGAACAAGCTACTAGAGAGTCTCAAGAAGCAATACAAAGACTGTCTTCTCTTATTGACGAGAATAAAAAGCTACAAGCTTTAGTAGACCAAGGTGGAGAAGTATTAAACAAACAAGCAGCTAACAATGCTTTGTGGGCAAAACAAAATGCACAAGCAATGTATAAGACAGCTTATGAAGCAGGTGATGCAGACAAAATGGCTGAAGCTCAAGAACAACTTTCTAAAGCAGTTCTTGCAGAGCAAACAGCTAACAATATGTCTCAGCAAGTACAAACACAAATACTTAATGACTTGCCGGTTGAGGAAACACCTGAACAACAACCTCAACAAATAGATGAAGATTTACAAAGGTGGGCAGCTAAAAACCCATGGTTTATGGGTACTGAGCCAATCCACAAAGAAATGTCATCATATGCTATGTATGTTGACAACGCATTAAGAACTAATGGCATAGACCCTGCTAAGGAAGCAGAGAAGTATTATGCAGAAGTAGATAAAGAAATGCGTAATAAGTTCCCGAATTTTTTTGGTATTCAACAAACAGCTTCGGAAGAAGTAGTTGAAACAAAAGATAAACAACCTCAAACAGTTGTTGCCGGTGCCACGAGGAACACCGGAAACTCTAAACCCTCGCAAGTACGTCTGACCCAGACTCAAGTTAAGATAGCTCGACAACTTGGTATAAGTCCGGAGCAGTATGCAAATCAATTATTAAAGGAGCAAGTATGACAGAGCAAGATAACACATCAAATGAAAATGAAGTGGAGGAAAGTTCTGTGAACTCCTCTGACCAAGAGCGTTCCCCTAGGGGATTAGATAGCCGAGAGGCTACCCAACGTTATCAGAATTGGGAAAACACAGCCAATCTACCTGACCCAGACCCACAAGAAGGGTGGGTTTTCAGATGGGTAAGAACTTCCTTAGTTGGAAATTCAGACAACCCTAATGTATCTAAAAGTTTTCGAGATGGTTGGTCACCTTGTCGTTTAGAAGACCACCCAGAACTACAGATACATATGCAAGACCATAATTCAGAATGGGCAGCAAAAGGTAATATAGAAGTTGGTGGATTGCTATTATGCAAAATGCCTGAAGAACGAGCAAAAGCACGTGAAAAGCATTTTTCAGATATGGCACAACAACAGGTTGAAACTGTTGATAACACTTACTTCAAAGACCAAGATAGTAGAATGGCAACTAAACAAGTTTACGAACGCAAATCAAAAACGACTTTTGGTAAAGACTCATAGAGTCTTTTAATTAATAATTTTTTTCTGCAACTATTTGCAGAGGAGTAAATAATTATGGCTTCAACAGCTTCACCTATGGGTGCAAGACCAATGGGGTCGTTAGTATCGTGTGCTTACAATGCAAAGATTACTCACTATAAAATTAACAATGGCTTTGCTACTGATATTTTTTATGGTGACTTTGTTAAGTGGGCAGACAACAACCCAAACACTACAATCCAAAAGGATACAGGAACTACTTCCTTGACTCCTATTGGTGTATTCTTAGGTTGTTCATATACTGACCCCTCAACCGGTCAAACTACTTTTAATCAATATTATCCTGCTAATACAGCAGCCGATGATATTATGGCATATGTTGCTTCTGACCCTTTTCTGATTATGCAAATGCAATCAGACGAGGCTTTAGACCAAGATGACTTAGGCAAGAACGTAGCAGTTATACAAACTGCAGGGTCTACTTCTATTGGCACAAGCAAAAATGCAGTAGACGGGAGTACAGCTAACACTACCAATACACTACCTTTGAAGATTATCGACTTTGTCGATGGTCCTGATAGTACAATTGGTGATGCAAAAACAGATGTACTTGTAATGTTTAACGTAGGACATCAGTTGCTTAATGCAACGGGTATCGGATAAGGAGAATAAATTATGGCTGCTATATCAAGAGCAAATGAGCTTAAACAGCTCCTACCGGGTCTTAACGCATTATTTGGCGAAGAGTACAACAACTACGAAAATGAGCACGAAGATATCTACGTGACTGAAAACTCTGAAAGAAGTTTCGAGGAAGAGTTAAAGTTATCAGGTTTCGGAGCTGCTCCTGTAAAAGATGAGGGTGCTGCTATCAGTTATGACACAGCTCAAGAATCTTTTGTAGCTCGTTACACTCACGAAACTATTGCAATGGGATATGCTATAACTGAAGAAGCAATGGAGGATAACCTCTATGTTTCGCTTTCAGCTAGATACACTAAAGCCTTAGCTAGAGCTATGGCTTACACCAAACAAGTAAAAAGTGTTGTTCCTTTGAACAATGGTTTCACTTCGTTTAATGGTGGTGATGGTGTAACTTTATTTAGTACAGCACACCCATTAGTTAATGGTGGTACAAATAGTAATAGACCTGCCACAGGTGCTGATTTGAACGAAGTATCTTTAGAAGATGCAATTATTCAAATCGGTGGATACACAGACGAAAGAGGTCTGAAAATCGCTGCCAGAGCAAGAAAGTTAATCATACCTTCTGCTCTTCAGTTTGTAGCAACTAGACTGCTACAAAGTGACTACCGAGTAGGAACAGCAGATAATGACATTAACGCTATTAAAACTAATGGCGTTATTCCAGAAGGTTTTTCAGTTAATCATTATTTAACTGACCCTAATGCCTTCTTCATTACTACTGACATTCCTGACGGAATGAAGCACTTTGTAAGAAGTCCAATGACTACAAGCATGGACGGGGATTTTGACACAGGAAACGTTAGATACAAGGCTAGAGAAAGATATTCCTTTGGAGTATCAGACCCTCTAGGTATCTTCGGCTCTCCGGGGTCAAGCTAAGAATTAAGGGAGGACTTCGGTCCTCCCTTTTTCTACATCTAGGATTAATTAACTTCTCTATCAACTGACCTAGCAGACAACCCAAGATGATAGAGTTTTTCCTTTAAGGAGGGAATAATGGGAACTACAACATTCTCAGGACCTGTTAAAGCAGGGACTATCAAAGACACAACCGGAACTACTGTAGGTACTGATGTCGCTAATACCGGCTCAGTTGTTATGGCACAATCTGCAGTTGTAGATATTATTGGTGCAAGTCACTTAAACCAAGTAATAGCTACTGTACCGGCTAATTCACAAATTATTGATGTCGTATTAAACGTTACTGTCGTTAATAACGATGGTGGTGCAGCTACTGTATCAGTTGGTACAGCAGCAGACGGAAATGCTTTTATTAATGCACAAAATGTAAAAGCACTTGCAACAACAAGAGGTACTTTAGATACTGAAGCTACTGATGTTGGAACATCTGACATTCAAGTTCTAGCCGACTTTACCGGAGCAAATGGTGATGCAACCACCGGAGCTGCTACGGCAACAGTCTTATATATCCAAAACAACAATTTAAGTTAAAGGTAAATTATGGCAGATGCAGTCACAAGCCAGACTATTATAGATGGCGACAGAAACTGTGTTATGAAATTTACCAATGTAAGTGATGGCACGGGCGAAAGTGCTGTAGCTAAAGTAGATGTTTCTGCTTTATCTGCTAACTCTGCAGGGACAGCTTGTTCCGGAGTTAGAATAGTACGAGTAAGCCATGCCATTGTTGGTATGTCTGTTCAATTATTTTTTAATGCTAACGCTAATGTTTTAATCATGGAGTTAGCTGAAAGTAGTAATGGACATATGGACTTTTCGGATTTTGGTGGTATTCCTAATAATGCAGGAACAGGAAAGAATGGTGACGTTCTTTTCACAACTAAGGGTGCTAGTAATGGGGATACCTATTCTGTTACTCTTGAAATGATAAAAACGTATTAAGGAGTTAATATGGCAAGTAAGAAAGCAATAATTTCTACAAGTGGTTTTCCCCCACAGTATTTTGTTTTACAAGCAAATGATGAAGGTATTTTTGAAGTTGTATTTGGACCTGACCCTGATTTAGTTGATGCTCAAAGAAAAGCAGATGAACTAAATGGTGTCAGAGCTAGAACAACAAAAGGTCACTATGTGGCTGATGACCCTTCAACACCTGATGTAAATGAAGCATATGTAGGTGGAAAAACACCAAAGAAAAAAACAACTAAGAAAAAACCCGTAGCTAAGAAAAAAGCTACTACAAAAAAGTGAGGTAATTATGCCCGGTGGAATGATGAAAAAGAAACAGCCACAAATGTATGGCGATGGTGGCAAGATGAAAAAACAAACTGCACAAACCTATATGGGTGGTGGAGTTATGAAAAAGAAAGCACCTATGTCTGCAATGTTCCGTGGTGGTAAAACAGGCAAATAATGTCAGGAGCTAAGAAGGACTCTCGTTTAAAAAGAGCAGGAGTATCAGGTTATAACAAACCAAAGCGTACTCCTAGCCACCCTAAGAAGTCTCATATTGTTGTTGCCAAAGAAGGTAGCAAAGTAAAAACCATTAGGTTTGGACAGAAAGGTGCTAAGACTGCAGGTAAACCTAAAGCAGGAGAGTCTGCAAGAATGAAAGCAAAACGAAAATCCTTCAAAGCTCGTCATGCAAAGAATATTAAAAAAGGTAAGATGTCAGCAGCTTATTGGGCAGATAAGGTGAAGTGGTGAGTAGAGCAAAAAAATCAAAATCAAAAGTCAATGAGGCAGGAAACTATACTAAACCTACTATGCGTAAAAATTTATTCAACAGAATTAAAGCAGGTGGTAAAGGTGGTAAGCCGGGTCAATGGTCTGCACGTAAAGCTCAGATGTTAGCTAAACAATATAAAGCAAAAGGTGGTGGATATAAATGAATAAGAAACTTAGAGAAGTACCTGATAGCAATTCAGGATTAAAAAAACTTCCTTCTGATGTAAGAAATAAAATGGGCTACATGAAAGATGGAGGTCCAACTAAAAAAGCATCTTCAAAAAAAGTCTTAATAAAAGGAGCTGATGTTTCTGCTTTAACAAAGAGACAACAAGATACAATGAAGAAACATTCTAAACATCATACTAGTAAACATATGAAGTCTATGACTTCTATGATGAAAAAAGGTAAGACTTTTTCTCAAGCACATAAAGAAGCACAAAAGAAAGTTGGGTCTTAATGCCTTTAAAAAAATCACAAAGGTCTTTAAAAAATTGGACTAAACAAAAATGGAGAACAAAGTCTGGAAAACCTTCAGGCAAAACAGGAGAGCGTTATCTTCCTGAAAAAGCAATTAAAGCTTTATCTTCTTCAGAGTATGCAGCTACAACGAAAGCTAAAAGAAAAGGAACTAAAAAAGGCAAACAGTTTGTTAAACAACCAAAGAACATTGCAAAAAAAACAGCGAGGTACAGATGACAATAGCTAGAACTAATATGCGTGAACAGATTGACAAGTCTGGTAAAAAAAAACAAAAAATAGTAACCCAAGAAAAACGAGGAGACATAACAGTTATAAGAGTTAGATATGGCGACTAGTGGAACTTACGGATTTAATTTAGACATTACAGAACTTATGGAAGAGGCATTTGACCTCTGTGGTTTATCTATAATGTCAGGTGGAGACTACAACACAGCAAAACGTGCATTGGATTTAATTTTTTTGGAATGGCAAAACAAAGGACTTAATCTTTGGAAAGTAGAACAAGGCAGTATAACTTTGACTGCAGGTACTAATATATATGATGCAGATAGTACAGCATTAGAAATAGTTGATGCTGTAGTAAGGACTGATGCAGGAGATGTATCAGAACAATTTGACCAACGACTTACAAGAATAAGTAGAACTGAATACAATCATCAAGCTAAAAAACTTTTACAATCTAAGCCAACACAATACTATGTTGATAAAGGATTAACATTAAAGATAGGGATTTGGGCAACACCTGACTCACAACAAACTTATACTTTAATATATGATTACATAAAAAGAATTGAAGATGCAGGAGTTAATGCAAGTATAAATCCAGATGTTCCTGCTAGATACTTACCATGTTTAACTTACGCTTTGGCATACAACATAGCTTGTAAGAATGACCAATCACAAAGTCGCATACCTATGATAAAGCAAAGGTATGATGAATTATGGAAAGAAGTATCAGAAGCAGATAGAGAAAGAGCTGCTATAAGATTTGTACCTAATACTAATAGTTATTAAACATGGCATATGCAGCAGGTAAAAAAGCAATTGGTATCTGTGACAGATGTGGTTTCACTTATAAATTAAGAGATTTAAAATACGAAGTACAAGACCAAAAAAAAACAGGTAGTAGAATATGTCCGTCTTGTATAGACCCAGACCAACCTCAGTATAGAGTAGGAGAGGTTGATACTTCAGATAATATAGGTTTGTTTAATCCTAGACCTGACTCAGGCGAAAAGACCTCAACAACTTATTTTGGATTTAATCCATTAAATAGCACGGGTATGGTAATAAGAGGAGGTATAGGCTTTAGTAGAATTACAACAACTAATGCACCTAGTCCTTCTCCTAGTCCTAGTCCTAGTCCTAGTCCTAGTCCTTCACCAAGTCCGGCTAATGTAGCAGTTCAATTAACACAAAATTTATTAACAACAAGCTTAAATGCTGTTAGTGCTTTAGCTGTAACAAACTATGTAGTTACAGTACAAGCTTATGGTGGAGGTAATCGTTATTATATTGACTCTGTAAGACAGCCTACATTAACTTTAGAAGAAGGTAAGACTTATAGATTTGACCAAGGTAATGCTAGTAATGGAACTCACCCATTAAGATTTTCTACAACTTCCGATGGAACTCATGGAGGAGGAAGTGAATATACAACAGGTGTGACAACAAATGGAACACCGGGTAATGCAGGAGCATATACTCAAATTACTGTAGCTGTTGGAGCACCTACTCTTTATTATTACTGTACCAATCATAGTGGTATGGGAGGACAAGCAAATACACCATGACATATAGTGAATTAAAATCTTTAATACAAAATTATTTAGAAAATAACGAAACTTCGTTTGTTTCTAATCTTCCTGATATTATCAAACAAGCTGAAGAAAGAATTGTTAAATCTGTAAAACTTCCAAACTTTAGAAAAAATGTTACAGGTCAATTAAGTGCAGGTAATGAATATTTATCAACACCTTCAGACTTTTTAGATAATTTTTCTTTAGCTGTTTTAGATGGGCAATCTCAAAACTTTTTATATTTTCGTGATGTTAATTACATAAGAGAAGCATATCCAGATAGAACAGTAGCAGGAGCACCACAACATTATGCTCTTTATGACAATGATAGTTTCATAGTTGCACCAACACCTAATTTAAATTTAACAGTTGAGTTACATTATTTTTATAAACCTGCTTCTATTACAGCAGGAGCAGAAGGTGGAACAACATGGCTATCAGAAAATGCAACTAATGCTTTGTTATATGGTTGTTTAATAGAAGGCTATGTTTATATGAAAGGAGCACAAGATATGTTAGCTGAGTATGAAAAAAGATATTTTCAAGCTATATCTAGATTAAAGAATTTAGGGGAAGCAGATAATACTATAGATACCTATGCCGAAGGTATGCTAAGACAGAAGAGGACATAATGTTTACAGTTGATATAGAAACAACTACAGGTACTGTTGGAGTACAGACAACAGAAAATAAAGGTTTAAGTCCTGAGTATTGGACAGATAGAATTGTTGAAAGGTTAGTTTCAATAAGTGATACAGCAGACCCTATGGTTAAGGCACAAGCTGAAGCATTTAAGGACTCTATACAACAACTTATCCTGCACTATCTAAAACAAGCAGTAGCTAGTGATAGAAGTACAGTCGCAGGTTTATTAGAAAAACAAGGTCATAAAGATATGGCTGAAATTATAAGGAGGCTGTAATGGCAATTTCTCAAGCAATGTGTACTTCGTTTAAAGTTGAACTTATGACAGGTACGCACAATTTTACAAACAGTAGTGGTAATGCTTTTAAGTTAGCTTTGTACACAAGCTCGGCTACACTAGGTGCAGCTACAACTGCTTTCTCAGCAACTAATGAAGTTTCTGGTACAGGTTATTCTTCTGGTGGAGGAGCATTAACAAATGTGACTCCAACTTCAAGTGGAACAACTGCATTTACTGACTTTGCTGATTTAACTTTTAGTAGTTCTACAATAACTGCTAATGGTGCTTTAATTTATAACAGCACTAATAGTAATAAAGCTGTATGTGTATTAGCTTTTGGTGGAGATAAAAGTTCTACCAATGGTGACTTTACAATACAATTTCCAACACCTGACGCTTCAAACGCAATTATTAGAATAGCTTAATGGCATTTGTTCTTAACGATAGAGTTAAAGAAACAACAACAACTGCAGGAACAGGCACAGTAAATCTAGCAGGTGCTGAAACAGGTTTCGAGTCATTTGTTGCAGGTATTGGTAATTCCAATACAACTTACTATGCTATCGTTCATCAAAGTCTAGACGAGTTTGAAGTTGGTTTAGGAACTATAACAGACGCAAGTCCAGACACTTTAGCGAGAACTACAGTCATTAGTAGTTCTAATTCTGACGCTGCAGTTAATTTTTCTGCAGGAACTAAAGATGTATTTTGTACATTACCTGCAAGTAAAGCTGTAGTAGAAGATGGCTCAGACAATATAGCATTAGGTGCTGCACCGACTGTTAGTAATGCTTCTGGAGATTTTACTTTTGACGTTGTAGGAAACTTAAACTTAGACGCAGATGGTGGCTCTATTACTTTTAAAGATGATGGATTGCTTACAGCTACTCTTGCAAGAAGCGTGGGAAATTTTGAAGTCACAGTAAATCAAAGTGATGGCGATTTTGTACTTAAAGGTAATGATGGTGGGTCAGCTTTAACTGCTATTACTGTAGATATGTCTAATGGAGGTGAGGCAATATTTTATGGAGGTATTGATATAGCTGCAGGAACTGATATTGAATTAAATGATGGAACTTGGACAGGAGAAAAAGATAGAAAAATACAAGCACATAGTGGTCATATCTATTATCAAAGTGCCTCTCATGTTTTTAGAAATGCAAGTGGCACTAATACAGCACAAGTTGATGGCTCTGGAAACTTTGTAGCTTTAGCAAATATTACAGCTTATGGCTCTCCTTCTGATATAAAACTTAAAGAAAATATAGAAGTTATAGATAATGCTTTAGATAAAGTAAAACAACTTAAAGGTATTACCTACACTTTAAAATCTGATGGCAACAGACTCACAGGACTAATAGCACAAGACTTAGAAAAAGTATTACCTGAAGCAGTTTATACTTCAGAAACAATACCTGATGAAATTAATGGCATAGAAGCAGAGGAACACTTAGCTATTCGTTATGGTAATACAGTAGGTTTGTTAGTAGAAGCTATCAAAGAACTAGAAGCAAGAATAAAAGAATTAGAGGATAAGTAATGGCATTTCCTTCTAGTTCAGTTTCAATGTCACAGATGAATACAGAAAGAGGATTGCCTTCAAGTACAAGCGTTTCTATAAATAATACTGAAGTTAAACAAATGGCTCATCAGTATACGCCCGGAACTACATCTGTAAATCTTGCACAATGGCGAAGTAAAAGTGGATTTAGTAATCAAGCAACTTTCACTATAGGATATGAACAGCAAACTACAGCATCAGGACCTGCTACACCTGCTAGTTCTAGTTATTATTGGGGATATGGATATGTAGGTATCGCACCATTTCCGAGCACAGGAAACGATGCAAGTGAATTCGCAATGGGACGTATGCCTCTAATGTATCCCGGAGGTTTTGCTACACAATTATATAATGTTGCAGGTGGCACAAGAACTTCTAACCCATTATTAAGTTTATATCAATTACGTTGTAATTCTTCATCAATACCCGGAAGTTCTGCAGGACCATGGGGTCCTTCTACTTTATTTATGGAGTTTAGACACCAAGGTATTAATGGTGGTGGTACATATCCTACAACTTTTACTAATGCAGGTTGGACATCTATAAACATAACTAATCCTGCATATAATGTGACTTATAATAGGGCATCAGCAACATTTGGTAGTTATATGGGTCCTTTTGTAATTAGTGGAACTCCTATTTCGGGAAGTGCTAGTTGTTCTTTTTCATGGACAGGTCAACCAGCATGGGCAAACAACGTAAATAATATGTATCCTTTTGGTCCAGTACCTAGTGGTACTTTTCCTTCAACAGGTAGTACAACAAACACTATCACAATAACTTAATGATATTGTTATAATAACAAAATGGTAGCAAGTGTAAGAAAAGATATAGATGAATTTGGAAAAGAATTTTATCGTCTAAGGTTTGAAAGCACATACAGTCATCAAGAAATAAATTATGTTATTGAATGGAGTAAACAGGACTCGGCTTTGCTTGTTGATGAATTTGGAAACTTTGATAAAGAAGGAGCAGAAACTTTAGAACGTTGGCATAAAGAAGCTGAAGCATATAGACACGCTATAGGAAGAAACGATTCTTTTTTATTCAGAACAGATATATATGATGAAGTATACGTCAATCAAAAACTTGTAAGAAAAGATTGGAATATTGCAACAGGAGATGGTCCGGCTCTTTTAGAAAAAGTAAAAGCTGCATTTCCTAAAGAAGAAGAAATATGGGAGTCTGGTGCTTTAAATGTTATAGGAACTTACTATGCTCCTGATGGTGCACCTTTAAGACCTCCATACAAGAATACTAATTCTATTAGTATGTACCATGTACAAAGAGAGCCTAGTCCTTATCTTTTACAAAGTTATGGTATAGACCCTAGCACTCATACATGGTGTCCTTGGTACGGATTAAAATACGATTTAGAAACTAAAGAGCGTATGTTAAAGATTGTTTATTATGGAATAAAACAAACTGAAAACATACCTAGACCTGAAGGTTTGCCTGAAGATATAAACCCTTATTGGTATTTTTTTGCTGATATTTACCATGAAGATGGCAGTAAGTCTCAAGAAAGAGATATATTTTTATTTGCAACTGAAGAAATATTTCGTCCTTGGTGTGAAAAATATGGACATACTTATCCCATACCTGATGAAAAACTAAAAGACGATATATGGTGTTATGGAATAGTTTATGACTTTGAAACACTAGAAGTAAAACAAGTTAAAGGTTATATAAGATATAGAATAGATGGAATATAATTTTTTAAAAGCAGTAGAAAAAGCTGATGATAAGTTTTTTGATACTATAGAAAAAGAAAAAATTAATTTTTTACAAAACAGATTTCAAGAGCAGGGATTTGTTTTAGTTAAAAACTTTTTATCTGAAGAAGTTGCAGACTTAGTTAACGAAAGCTTTGAAATACATTACGCTAAAGCAGAATATATAGAAAAATATTTTGAAAATACAATACCAATTAGTTTAACAAAACCCAATATAGCTTCTGCTCTTTATGGAAGGTTTGGAAAGATAGATAAAAAAATGGGATTTGCTAATAGAGATTTGCATAGTTATGCCTATAGTGTTGGAGAGGCTTTGCTAAAAAAGAAAAAAGATTTTATAGAAAACATTTCACAACAAAAATTAGATTATACAAATTCTTTTTGTAGAAAATATACTGAAGGAAGTAGTTTAGGAAAACATAAAGACAGACCTGCACTTCAAGTTTCTGCTACTATTTGTCTGGGTGGAGAAAAGTGGGAAATATTTATAAAAGATAAGTCAGATAATACACATAGCATAACTATGAGTGCAGGTGATGCAATAGTTTATTCAGGCACAGAGCTTGAACATTGGAGAGAAAAATTAGATAAAGGATATGTTAATATGTGCTTTATACATTATTGCAAAAAAGACTCAGAATATAAATTAGACGGAAGAGAATTTATAGGACAGCCAAGATAAACGGGGTTAAATATGTTTGGGAAAGTAGGAATGTTTCATGGAGAGCAAGGTTTGCCTCGTGATTTATGTGACGAATTGAATGAAGAAATAATGAATAAAGTTCCACCTACAGATGGAGAGATAGGAGCAGGAACAGATGGTATAAAAGAAACTAATACTAGAAATTCAATTTTACGTTGGGTCACACCAGAAACACCTCAACTCTGGGATAAAGCACTTAACTTAATAATGCCTTATGTTGTAGGCACAAATAGAACAAACTTTGGTGTTGATATTTCCGGTGGGTGTAATGAAATACAGCATACAGAATATCAAGAAGGACAGCATTATACTTGGCATATGGATTCAGATTTTGCACCTTTAGAAGTTGTAAAGAGTCGTTTAGCATATGATAGAAAGTTAAGTGTCACAATACAACTTACGCACGAAGACAATTATGATGGAGGAGATTTAGAAATTTTTGAAAGAGAATTAAATTTACCGAAACATTTAGTAAGACAACAAGGTACTGTAATTATATTTCCTTCTTTCATACAACATCGTGTGACACCTGTCACTTCGGGAATAAGACATTCATTGGTAACTTGGATAGAAGGTACGCCATGGAGATAATAAAATATGTTTGGAATAACAGCTTTTGCTCAATCGCCTTTTGCAGGTTTGGGCAGCATAACAGGAAACGCTTCTTTTGTACCGGTAGGCTTTGAACTAACCGGCTCTATCAATTCTGTCACACCTGTCATTACAGTAAATGTACCTGTAGTTAGTGGTTTTATTTTTGCAAATGTTGGTTTAGGAACAGTCACAATAAGTGGAGATGCCAACATTCACGAGTTTATTACAGGCGTACAAGGTGTTTCAGCTTTAGGAGTAATACAAAATACAGCAGGTGCAATTGTAAATGTAACAAACACTATTGATACTGATACTGTTACAGGAACAACAGCAGTAGGAAATGCAGTTGTATTTGGTGGCTCAGTTCAAGGAGTTTCAAGTTCAGGTAAAACTGCAGCTTTAGGAGATGAAATAATTATTGGTGACTGTAACATTACAGCAGCACAAGTTGGAGATGTGACAGCTACAACTGCGTTAAGTTCTATAAGTTTACAAACTTTTAATGTATTACCTATGACAGGCTTAAGCAGTTCTGCTTCTTTAGGCACAGTAATAGTAATTCCTGAATGTAAAGTTTCTGTAAGCTCAGTAAGTGCAAGTGGAAGCTTAGGAGTTTTAAATATTTGGAGTTTAGTTAATGATGAACAAACACCAAACTATACACCCGTTAATGATAATCAGTCTGCAGGATATTCTGAAGTTAATACAACTCAAAATCCTAATTGGACTGACGTAGCATAATTTTTTAAAAGAGGAACAATATGGCAAGTACATATGATAACGATTTGCGTTTAAATGAAATGGCAACCGGTGACCAAAGTGGTACATGGGGTGACACTACAAACTTAAATTTACGTTTGATAGCAGAAGCTTTTTCATATCAAACAGATGCAACATTTACAACAGATGCAAATAAACAAGTAACCATAGCAAATGGAGCTTCTGATAAATATAGAGGTATGTATATCAAAGTAACATCAACAGTAAATGGTGGTCTTACTGCTACAAAAGATTTAGAAATTTTACCTACAACTGTATCTAAAGTTTTGTTTGTAGAAAACTCAACAACAGGAGGACAATCTATTGTAGTCAAACAAGGCTCTGGAGCTTCTGTAACTATAGCTAACGGAACTTGTAAATTATTATTTTTAGATGGAGCAGGTGCAGGTGCTGCTGTTTATGATGGCTTAAATAATCTAGCTTTGAGTGGTGACCTAACTATAGAAGGTGACGATTTAAAAATGAGTACTAATACTAGTGGTCATATGTTAATTGCAGATGGCACTAACTTTAATCCTGTAGCTATGAGTGGAGACGCTACTATGGCAAGTAATGGTGCGTTAACTATAGCTAATGACGCAGTTGAACAAGCTATGATTGCAGACGATGCAGTAGGTGCAGACCAATTAGCTTCAGATGCAGTTGTCAATGCTAGTGTAGATGCTAATGCTGCTATTGCTTTTAGTAAGATGGCAAACTTAACTACATCAAGAGCTTTAGTTTCAGATGGTAATGGAGATGTGACACCGGCAACAACAACATCTACAGAGATAGGTTATGTGAATGGAGTCACGTCAGCAATACAAACACAATTAAATACAAAAATAAATAATACTTCTAACTCATGGATAAGCTCATCAGATGGAGTTAATAGACTTTATTTTGTTACTAATGATGCTACGATTTATAAAACAGCATCTAGCCATTTATTTAGAAATTCCTCAGATGTGTCAGTAGTTGAGTTTACTTCTACCGGAGCAGGAAATTTTAAAAATGATGTTATTGCTTTTCACTCATCAGATGAAAAGTTAAAAGAAAATATAAAAGATATACAAAGTCCACTTGAAAGATTAAGTCAAATTAGAGGTGTGACTTTTGATTGGAATGATAAACAAGATAATTACGAAGGGAGTGATATAGGAGTCATAGCACAAGAAGTAGCAAAAGAATTTCCTGAGCTCACAACTACTCGTTCTGATGGATATATGGCAGTAAAGTATGAAAAGCTTACTGCTGTATTGATAGCAGCAGTCAATGAGTTAGCTGATGAAGTTCGTGGCAATAGAGAATTGTTACGTGAAATGGAAAATATTTTAATTGCAAATAAAACACCTGAGCAAACTGACTAATGCCATTACCTAGTTCCGGACAAATAACTCTTAATCAAATGCACGTTGAGGCTAGTGGCACTTCTGGAACACAGTCGAATATAAACTCTGCACCAATAAGAGGTTTGATAAATAAACAAGCAAGTGTGCAAATGGCTTTTACTGAATGGTATGGAGCTTCTTCTGCACCTCCACCTGCAATACCTGCAACAGGAACAACTACACAAACACACACAATGGTTTATGTTCCTATGGGTAGTCCATTTTCCAATATAGATGGTTATGTAAATGGACCTGTTACTATCGGTCCTGCAGGTATACCTAATTGGTATAACTATCCTGCTTTAGTACCTCTTGGAAATTCTAGCTATGGCTCTTTATCTCCTGCTACATATACCGGTTGGTCAGGAGCTTATTTTTCTTCATCTATTTCATATCAAAGAGTACAAAATCTTTCTCCTCAAGCTCGTTTAGAAGTAACATTTAATCAAAGAAGAACTAATAGTAATTGGAATACTATGAGACACACTAAAACAACTCTTGGACAACTAACAATGCCAAGAGCAAGTTTATTTTATGCAACATATTGGGTGCCGGGTCAACCTTCTACAACAGGTCAAACAAAATATACGTATTATGCACCTCCTTCTGTCAATACAATTTATTTTAATAATAGTCAAACAAACTACGTACATTGGACATAGCATGAAAGATGAAGCTTTAAATAAAATACATTCACACGAAAGAGAATGTACTATTAGATATGAGAATTTAGAAAAAAGATTAGAGGAAGGCTCTAAAAGATTTGTACGTATTGAATTGCTTATATATGGTTTATATGCAGGTATGGCAGCAATAGAAATAACTTCGAGGTTAATATGAAATTATTTTTAACAGAATTTACACATGATAAAAAAAGATACTCAGGACCTACTATAGTTGCTGAGAGTCTACAAATGGCAGAAGACTCTGCTGCAGACCTAGGTGTAGAAGTAGTAGGGGAACTAGACAGTTTAGTTTCAGTAGTTTTAGAGTCACTATGGGAAGCTGACGAAGACAAAGTCTTGCATTGAATAGCGAGTTAGTTTTTGTAATAGCTTTAAATGTAATATTCTTAATAGGCTTATTAGGATTAAAATTTTATTTGAAAAGAAAAGCTGAAAGAAATATGAAAGCTTATCTAAGATATTTAAGACACAAGAGAAAATATAATGTACGAATATAAATGCACAATAGATAGAGTAGTAGATGGAGATACTGTAGACGCTACTCTTGATTTAGGATTTTCTGTTTTATACAAAAGTAGAGTAAGGCTTTTTGGT
>Ga0208666_1000022_pt1 | contig 58188 bp, 93 predicted proteins | sample 5B_taG_FD_184078 | JGI IMG/M metagenome (GOLD analysis project Ga0208666, IMG submission 184078) | Marine viral communities from the Subarctic Pacific Ocean - 5B_ETSP_OMZ_AT15132_CsCl metaG (SPAdes) (version 2) | ecosystem: Environmental > Aquatic > Marine > Oceanic | place: Pacific Ocean...
TAATAGATCTGCAGCTAATACTAATGCAGCTATTTGTGTTCTTGATTTCGGAAGTGTTAAAACATCAACAAACGGTACATTCACAATCGCATTCCCAACTAATGATGCTTCAAGTGCTATATTAAGACTATCTTAATTTAGAGGAGCATTACCATGGCAGATGCTTGGGGTGAAAATAATTGGGGCGAAGGCGCATGGGGCCAACAAAGCTCGATCACAGTATCTGTTACTGGGTTATCGACTACAACAGCTATAGGAACTGAGTCTGTTGTTGCAGACGCATTAGTAGCCATTTCAACTTTATCTATGACCAGTGCGTTAGGCACTGCAGTAGGTGAAGCTGAACACGTTGTTTCTGTAACACCTGTTACATTTGAAACACAACTTTCTGGAGCATTAGCAATTGAAGAAGGCGCAGGTGTCGTTCTTGGAAGTCTATCAACTTCTTTTGGAATTGGCACTGAAACGGCATCAGGTTCTGTTGATGCAGGTTGGGGAAGATCTACATGGGGATCTTTTGCATGGAATGAAAATATAGAAATTATTACCAACGTCAGTAGCGTTTCAATGTCTACTGCGTTAGGCACTCCTACAGTAGAAGTAGGATCAGGTGTTATAGTAAACGCAACACCTGTCACCATGACAGCTAGTGCTGGAACTCTCGTAGTTTCGGAGGCAACTGCTCTAGTAAATCCAACTGCATTAACAATAGGTGCAGCCTTATCAGGAGCTTCAGGTATTGTAGGAGAAGGAAACGTAGGAGTCATTGCTCCTTCTGATCAATTAGATTTTGCTATCGGAACTCCTGTAATTGATATCTTTACACAGGTAGATTCTCCTTCAGTAACCATGTCTTCAGCTTTAGGTTCTGTTGTTGCAGAGGCAGATGCTTTGGTGCAACCAACAGGACTTTCTTCAAGTTTCTCTGCAGGAACTGCTACAGCTACAGGTGGAACAGGTGTAATAGTAAGTGTTTCAACAGTGGCTTTAAGTTTTGCTGAGGGAACTGTGATACCTTTAGCAGGAGCAACTGTTAATGTGACAGGATTAGATTTATCCATAGTCACAGGTAATCCTTTTGCAACACCTTGGGCAAATGTAGTAACAGGTGCAAGTAATACTTGGACAGAGGTAGATGCAGCTTAAAAAAAGAGTTGCTAGGATAACAAAAAAAGATATATTTTAGAGAGGTAAAAACATGGCAAGCACATATACAAGTAGATTCAAATTAGAAAAGATGGAAACAGGGGCTAACGCCAATACCTGGGGTACTAGAACCAACAATAACTTAGACGTTCTAGACGCTTTCGGAGGAGGCTACTTAGCCAAATCTGTAGCAGGGTCTGCTAATATCACTCTTTCAACTGCTGATGCTGATGCGACTGCTGAGTCTTCCAATAAAGTAATTGAACTCACAGGAACTTTAACAGGAGACATTGTTGTATTTGTACCCGCTACCGAAAGCGAATATGTTTTCTTTAATAATACAGCAGGTTCTCAAACTTTAACAATAGCAGCAACCGGGCACACTGCTAATGGATTAGTCATCACACAAGGTGCATACTCACATGTTTATTGTGAGGGTACTGCAAATTTTAAAATTTATAATGCAGTTGACAAACTAGGAACAACAGATTTCAAAGGCGCTACAACTTTCAGTGCGGGCGCAACAGTGGCCTCTGGTCAAGATTTAGGTGCTGGTGGAGGCAACATCACACTTAGAAGTAATGGACAAGTTCAAGCTACTTTATTTACAGGTAGTGGTGCAGGTTTAACAGGAGTTGAACCATTTGGATCTGGAACAAAAATGGTTTTCTATCAAGCATCTGCTCCAACAGGTTGGACTCAAGATACAACAGCAGCATTAAGTGATGCCGCTTTTCGTGTAACCACAGGTTCAGGTGCAGGCACAGGTGGTTCTGATACTTTTCAAACAACTTTTGCAGCTTCTAGGGATACTGATATTTCATCTGCAACAGTTTCCGTATCAGGCAGTATAGGTGCTACAACTCTATCGACACCTCAAATACCTTCTCACAGTCACCCTGCGGCAAGTGTAAGTGGACAAGGTGCTCCTTTTAACTCAGGATCTCGTTTTGCTTCAAGTGGAAGCACAGGTGGTGCAGGTGGTGGTGGATCTCACACTCACCCATTTAGTGTGTCAAGTTCTTCTTTAGGTGGATCAATATCAATGCCTGCTATGAATATAAAATACGCAAACGTGATTATAGCCTCTAAAGACTAATAGTGCCAATATTCGATCCCGACGGTAAGTGTCCTCTTTTAAATAAAAAATGTATGAAACATCAATGTGTTTGGTACAATATGCTTCAAGGAAAAAACCCTCAAACAGGATTAGATGTTCAAGAGTGGGGATGTTCCATAGCTTGGCTTCCTTTACTTTTAGTTGAAAATTCTAAACACATGATGGGAACAACTGCTGCTACAGAGTCTTTTAGAAACGAAATGGTGCAATCAAACAACATAATGACTAAAGTTTTAGCTCAAAGTGGCGATGCACAAAAAGCTATGCAAACGGCCTCTTCTATCTTTGAATTAATAGGAAATCACCAAACAGCTATTCAAGAAAATAACGCTGATCTTGAAGACAAAACTATTAGACAATTAAGTAATAATAAGGTAAAAGTAAAGAAAGGTAAAAAAAATGGCAACAACAGTAAATAACACCACAATTAATACTAAACTAACTATTATTTTTGATGCGAATGTAAATACAGAATCCGCAAATGATGGCCCTGCTTCAGGTAGTGGCAATACAGAATCTGATGTTAATGTAGATAATAAATCTTATTTAAATATACGATCTCATACCGAGATTGATGCCACCGTGCATGCCCTACAATGGGACGCAACAACTAATACTGGCCACATTGAACTTACCAGTAATGCTGAGAATCAATCGATATCCTCTTTACCACAATGGGCAACTAATGTTGTAATTAGATGCGAGGCTCAAGATATTTGGCAAACAAATTATAATACAACATATAATGGTCATTCAGACGCTAATGCAGACGATGATTCTGCTGCTGTAACGGCTGCAACATCTGCTGCAGATACTGCAAGGAATAATTACCTCTCAGGGCATAGTATCACTTATTAGTTGTGAAAGAACATATCTTAGAAATTAAGAAACTAATACCTTCATCTATTTGTAAAAAAATAATTCAATATTATGATTACGGTTTTGAGGAAGCTGCTCTATCTTCAGATAAACCAGGTGGAGAGATTGTAAAAAATTTTAGAAATTGTTACACAAAAAGTATACAAACTTCAACTACGTTTGGAGAAGAAATAATGTTGAAGTATATTAAAAGTAGAATATTTCTAGTTCTTGAAAAGTATGGCAAAAAATTTCCTCACTTGTATATAGAGGGCATATCTCAATTAGATATGTTAAAATATGAAGCAAATAAATATGATGCGGGATATAAGTATCATATTGATTTCGGTCCAAAAAGTATGAATAGGCATTTGTCTTTATCAATTTGTCTAAATAATGATTTTAAAGGTGGAGAGTTTCAATTTGATTTACAGGACGGTCAAATGCAATATCCACAAAATGAAGGAGATTGTTTATGTTTTCCTTCAAATTTTATGTTTCCTCATCAAGTAAATAAAGTTATTAGTGGCACTCGATATGCCCTTATATGTTGGGCAGTATAGTGGAACCTATTTTTATAAAAGAATTTTTACCACAAAGTGTTTTAAGTGTGGCTTATCAATATACAATCGTAAAATATTCAAATCATGATTTTAATAATTTTGATACTCAAGCAAATTCAATGATAGCTGAATATGGTGATTATCTTATGGAAACCATACTTGATATAAGTACCTCTGTGGTTGAAAAAAATGTTGGTAAAACTTTATGGCCAACATATTCTTATTTAAGAATTTACGACAAAGGTTCTGATTTACCTATTCATAAAGATAGAGGATCTTGTGAGTATACTGTAGCTGTATGTTTAGGAGCACAACCTAATAATGAACCTTATGAAATTTTTATCGGTGAAGAAAATAATAAATCTGATTATAAGTATTTTGATGATAGTGGTAATTTTAATAGGTATGAAATTAAACATAAATTTCCAATGATTCCAAATAATGCCTTACTGTTTCAAGGTATGGATAAAATTCATTGGAGAGAAAAATGTAAGCATGATCACTTTGTGACTTTATTTCTTCACTACGTTGATCAAGAAGGTGATTACAAAGAGTGGAAGTTTGATAAAAGAAAACAAATAGGTTCTCCAAAGTAAGTTGTGATTAAAATTAATAATATGAAAGATTGGATTGTCGCTGACAGTATTGACATTTCAAATTACAAAGAACAAGTTGATTCACTTGTTTTGAACCTAAAACAAGTGAAAGAAAACAGTGGTTTAAGCACACATGGAGAAAATTCAAAACAATACTTTTTTGATAACTTTGATAACATTAATAATATTACTAAAAATGTTAAAGAATTAATCCAATCTCATTTTAAAAACTTTTCTCTTGAACTTTTATCAGCTTGGACTGTGTATGGTAAAAAATATGGTTACCATGAAATTCATCAGCATAACTCTGAAAATATAGATCATATATCTAGTGTAACATTTTTGGATATTCCAAATAATATTGATAGTGAGTTACCTGGAGATTTATTTTTTATTTTAAGAAATGAAAATAATGAACTTAAATATCTTAGATTTAAACCAAAAATAGGAGATATTTATTTTTTTCCTGCACATGTCTTTCACGGAACTTTTCCTCAGTCCGAGGGAAATAGACAAACAATTAATTTAGATTTTGATGTTAAAAACTTTATTGGAGGAACAAATGATTAAGCCAGAAGAAATAAAAGATAAGAATTTTAAAATATTTTTAGGTATGCCTATGTACGGTGGCATGCTTACTGAAAGCACTTTACATGGTTTGCTAGAGCTTCAATCTTGGACTGCAGCTAATAATGTTCAAATGAGAATTCAAACTATGGGTAATGAAAGTTTAATTACTAGAGCTAGAAATACCATTGTATCTATGATGTTAGATCAACAAGACTTCGTGGCAACACACCTTTTATTTATAGATGCTGACATAGGATTTAATTGGCAAAATATTGAAAGATTAATATGTGCAGACAAAGATGTTACATGTGGTATTTATCCTAGAAAACATTTACACCTTGAAAAACTTGCTAGCATATTTAAAGAAAATCCTGACGCACATCCTGATGAAATCGAAGCAAAAGCACTAGGATATAATGTAAACTTTGATGATCCTCTTAATTTAAAAGGGGAGCAAGGTTTTTTTCCTGTACAAGAAGCTGCTACAGGAATGATGCTTGTTAGAAGAGAGGTCTTTAGGACCATGATGAAAAAATTTCCTGAAAGAAAATATGAGTCAGATCAAATTGTAAATGGACAAAGTTACAAGTCAGACAATTGTTATGACTTGTTTGCGGTAGGCCCCTATGAAACAAAAACTAAAGAGGGTTATTCACAAATTAGATATCTTTCTGAGGATTATTACTTCTCGAGATTATGGCAAGAGTGTGGGGGAGAGATATGGGCTGATTTAGCAAGTCCTTTAACTCACTTTGGTAATCGAGCATTCAAAGGCCATGTTGGATCTTTAGTTGCGAAAAAAGACTAATTCTTATATATTGCATAAATGCCCCTAGTAAATTTTAGACCAGCACCAGGTATCAATAAAGAAGTCACTGACTATACAGGTCAAGGTAAGTGGACTGATGGTGATATGGTTCGTTTTTTTCAAGGATCTGCACAAAAAATCAAGGGATGGCAAAAGTTCATAGCTACCACACTTGTAGGAGTAGCAAGAGACATGCACGCTTGGGTAGCCTTAGATGGAACACGATATAATGCCATTGGCACAGATAGAAAATTATACGTACTAGAAGAGGGGCTAGCTTACGATATTACACCAATAAGAAAAACTTCAGCTTTGACTAATCCTTTTACTACAAATGCAACAACCTCTGTAGTTGTTACAGACGCAGGCCATGGTTGTGCAAAGGGAGATTTTGTTACATTTGATTCTTTCTCAGCTATTGATGGCTTAGATATGAATAAAGAATTTGAAATTACTAGTGTTCCTAACACTGCCGCTTATGTTGTTACGCACACATCAGCAGCTTCAGGTTCAACAGCTTCAGGTGGGGGCACAGGCAATGCAAAGTATCAAATATCGGTAGGTCCTGAATTATCAACATCAGCATTTGGTTGGGGCACTGATAGTTGGGGAAGTGGAACATGGGGCACTCCTTCTTCTACTTCAAACGTAACATTGGAAGCTAGACAATGGTCCTTGGACAATTTTGGAGAAGACTTAATAGCAACAGCATTAAATGGTGGAGCTTTTAAATGGGATACATCAGCAGGTGTTTCAACAAGAGCAGTAGCAATATCAGGAGCACCAACAGCTTCTAGATTAGGCTTAGTATCTACTCCCGATAGACATTTAGTTTTTATGGGAACAGAAAATACAATTGGAACAACTAGTTCTCAAGATGATTTATTGATTAGATTTTCTAGTCAAGAAGACATAACAACGTATCAACCTACAGCAGAAAATACTGCGGGCTCTTTAAGAATTGCCGACGGATCACGAATCGTGGCCGCTGAAAGATCAAGAGGTCAGATACTTGTTTGGACAGACACATCTCTTCATGGTTTACAATTTATTGGCCCACCATTTACATTTGGTTTAAGACAATTAGGTCAGAATTGTGGAGCCATTGGTAGTCATTCGGCTGTAGATATAAATGGTATAAGCTATTGGATGTCACAAGATTCTTTCTTCTTATTTGATGGTTCAGTAAAAAAATTACCATGCACTGTGGAACAATTTGTTTTTGATAACATAAATATTACAGGGTCTGAGAATTCTTTTGCAGGACATAATGGAGAGTTTAACGAAATAATGTGGTTTTATCCTAGAACAGGATCTGATCAAATAAATGCAATAGTAGCTTATAATTATTTGGAACAAACTTGGTGGACAGGAACTCTCGATAGAACTTCATGGATTGATAGAGAAGTTTTTGATAACCCTGTTGGTACAGAGTATTTAGCAACGACAACAGCAAACAATGAGGTAATCTTAGGTTTAACTGATGGCGCAACCCAAGCCTTCTTACATGAAACAGGAAATGATGCCGATGGAGAAGCAATCACTGCTTTTGTTAAATCAGGTGTGGTACAAATAGCTCAAGGAGACGAGTTTGCTTTTGTATCTAAAATTATTCCTGACGTTGAAAATCAAGTAGGTGTATTGAATGCGAAACTTGAATTTAAAAATTACCCAAACAACAGTACAAGCGTTACTAAAACTACAAGCTTCTCAGACACAACAGACTTTGTAAGTTTGAGAGGTAGAGGAAGAGAATTTACAGTTAACCTAGTTTCAAATACTACAGGCACAGCTTGGAGATTAGGAACACAACGTTTTGATATACAACCAGATGGAAGAAGATAATAATCATCTTAGTGTTGATTTAGATTGGATAAAAACTAAAGAACAAATTAGTTTTATTAATAACTTAATCTACAATTCTTTAAACATTAAAGAAATTAATTTTTCTTATCAACATCATGGACTTTACAATATATTTAAAACACAAAAAGATATTAATCTATATAATATAGATCATCATCACGATGTTCACTATGAAGATCCTAATGATGTTGTAAATGAGGGTAATTGGATTTATCATTTAATAGCAAAAAAATGTATAAAACAATATCATTGGATAAAAAACATAGATTCGCAAATACAATTTAATTTTCCACAAGAAATGATGACTACTGATTATGAGTATCATGTACACGATAATTACAATTTTTTAGAAAAAATTAATTTTCAATCAATAAGTATTGTTCTTTCTCCAGAATATACTTCTATGTATCTCCAACCTCTTTATGAGGCATACATTGATTATTTTAAATTTCATAAAAAAACTGTTAAAATTATTGAACTATCTAAAAATCATAAAGGGTCCTTGTTAAGACCTTAAATGTGCTATAAAATGTAAAAATGGCAAAATTAACATTAACAAGATTTCCAGATCCTAGACCTGAGTATGATGCTCAACAGTCAGCAGAACTCATAAGACAGCTTGAAGATTTAATTCAACAGCTTAATAGCTCTTATACTTTAGATACACAAGAAGAAGCAACAAGAAGAGCGTGGTTTTTGAATGGCTGATGTATTTAAAAGATTTATTACTAATGTAACTACGACAGATTTAACTACTGTATTTACAGTACCAACGGCCAACGTAGCTGCAACACCTCCAGTTCCCGTTTCTACTTTTATTGTAAAGACTATAAATACTCATAATTATGATGGTAGTGCCGCTGTTACAGTAAATATAGACCATAATAATGGCTCATCTGATCTTCAAATATTTCAAGTAGATGTATCTGCTTCTGACACTAATACAATAAGCACTAGTATGGTATATCAAGAAGGAGACTCTATGAAAGTTCAAGCAAACGCAGCTTCTAGGGCCATGATTGAAGTATCTGTATTAGAAATAAAACAACAACAATAACCTATTGATTTCCTAGTTTTTCAACTATAAAACTATAATATGGCAAAAATTATAGATGAGCCTAAGGTTTTGCGTTATGACGAAATCAATGGCGAAAAAGTTCCTGTTTATAGTGCAAAAGTAGAGACAACTGTTACTAACACTAAGACAGGTCAAGAATATACTTCACATGAGGAATGTCAGGCTGATATTGACAATCCTGAAACAGCAACAACAGAAGCAGATATAAGAAGAGATGTTCACGTGACAGCTCCAAATGTATTTGCAGGGGCACATACGTTGCCAGAGTAGAAAATATGCAAGAAAAGGAATACGCACAGGTTTATGAATTAGGTCTCGGATCGTTGGTCGGAGATTTCTTTCAAAATGTTAAAGACACTGTAACAGGTGTTGCTAAAGCTGTAGCTCCTATCGCTCCCTTTGTATTACCTTTTGTAGCTCCAGGAATTGGTAGCTTAGTGGGAGGTAGTGTTGGTAAATTTCTTACAAGTAAATTAGGTCAAGCAGCATTAGGTGCTGGTATTCAAGGATTAGCAGGAAAAAAACCTGCTGACATAGCAAAAAACTTAGCTCTTCAAGTTGCAACTTCAGGTATTCGAGGAGTTTTAAAAGAAGATCAGGGAACTATAGGTCAAAAATTCATGAAGGGTTCTTTCGGAAAAGAAATACCACAAGTAGAAATACCTCAAGGTGGTGGAGGTGGAGGTGAAGGTGTAGACAAAGTTACTTTCATGGACAGATTAAAAAAACAATTTGATCCTAGATTAAGAACCGAAAATCCTAAATTTAATCAATTGAAAGCATTAGATATTCCTGAAGAAAAAATAATTGCTTCTGGTGTATCAAAAGAAGCTCCGTTTACCTATCAATATGGGCCATCTTTATATGCAGGTTTATCTGCCTTACCTTTAGCTGAACAATACTTAGGTCCTCAAGAAGGGGAAGTAGAACCTGAAACATCTCAAAATCTATATGCGATGAATCCATCTCAATATCAAATTGGCTCTGTTACAGGGTATAATCCTCAAGGATATTTTATGGCAGCAGAGGGTGGAGAAGTAACAGGTTTTGCAGAAGGTAGTGGCCAACGAATCGAGCACCCTGATGGTAAAGTAAAAGATCATCCTAAACGTATTGGAGAGATCGTGGGTCGTGGAACAGGGACCTCTGATGATATACCTGCAATGTTAAGTGATGGTGAATTTGTAATGACTGCTCAAGCTGTTCGAAACGCTGGTGGTGGATCGAGAAAAGTGGGAGCAAAAAATATGTATAAAATGATGAAAAGTTTAGAAAATGGTGGTAGTTTATCACAACAAAGCATAGGAATGGCATAATGGCAATAACAGAACAAATAGTAAGAGAATCCCCTGAAGTAGAAGCTAGGAAACTAGGGCTATTAGATACTGCAAAAAATCTAGCTAGCACCCCTGTTGGTGGTTTTCGTTACGATGATTTAGGAAATCCTATTTTAGAGAATGTTATTGATCCTGTAACAGGTCTTCCCATACAAGATGAACAAGGAAATGTTATTCAACGTCCTGTTAGAGCAGGATTACCTCAACAACAAATAGCTGGACTTTCTCCTCAGCAACAAAGAGCGATTCAAGTAGGAGAATCAGGTGTAGGTTCTTTTGCTCCATTTTTATCTAGTGCTCTTCAATCACAGGCCGCTGGCCTCGGAACATTAGGTCAAGCAGCAAGTGCCTATACAGATATTGGAACTGCGCCAACTATGGAACAGCTTCAACCTTTTATGAATCCTTATCAACAGTCTATACAAGATGAAATTAATCGTGCTTATAATATTGCAGAACAAGGAGCGGCCGCTCAAGCTATTGGTTCAGGAGCATTTGGTGGTAGCAGAGAAGGTGTTCAAAGAGCAGAATTAGAACGTAATCGTGCTTCAGCTTTGGCTCAAGCACAAGCACAGGCTTTTTTAAATGCACAACAACAGTTTGGAGCAAGACAACAAAGCTCAGCAGCAGGATTAGGAGCGTTAGCTCCAGAATATGGAAGAATAGCAGGACAACAAGCAGGATTAGGTCAAATAGGTCAATCAGCAACAGGGCAAGATATTAATACATTATTAGGATTAGGTGGTTTAACACAACAATTTGGATCAACAGATCCTCTTGGAACATTTACTCCAGGTCAAGCTCAACTAGACGCTTTGAGATCCAATCAAGTACAAAATTTATATGAGCCTTATCAACGATTAGGCTTCTTATCTGATATTTATCAGGGAGCACCAACATCACAACAAACAATTCAAACATCAACTGCACCTAGTTCTGAAGGATCTCCTTTAGCGCAAATTGCAGGCTATGGTATTGCAGGCCTTGGAGCTTTAGGTCAATATAATGCTCTTAGTGGTATGGGAGGATTATTTTAATGATAAATCAAGTTATGAAACGACCTATGTTTACACAGCAAGGAAGCTCCATGGGTGGTGAACAAGCTTTTATGCAATATTTACAAACGACTTTGTCTCCTGAACAATTACAATCCTTAATGCAAGACCCTAATAGAGATCAGATTATAGGTCAGCTATATCAAAAATTTATATCTGAACAACAAGTTCAGTCTAGTCCTATAGCAATGAGACAAACAGGATCTCCTGAGATAGGTGAAAGAGTTTCTGATTTACAGTCTTTATTAGCTGATATTAGAGCCAATGAAGGAATGAGAGATGTTATTGGTAATGAAGAAGCTGATAACGTGAGCAGACAGCTTGGTAATTTAATGAGAGTTCCTTTTGAGGAATTTAGTGGTATGTATGTTACAAATCCACAATCAGGTGAAATTGAACCTATGAGTGGTCCTTTAAAAGGTTCTCCTTCCATTGAAGAAGTTATATCTGATAAACCAAGAGGTAATATGGGTCAGTTTAGAATAAATTCAACAGGAGAAACCGTTATATTAGAAATGACTCCTGAGCTTCAAGAAAGAGTCAGAAGTGGAGAGTTAGATTTTATCAAACAGCTTCCAACAAGAGCACCAATGGATGATCCTTCTACCTTAGATACTATTTTAAATTTAATAAATAGAGGAGGCAACGCAGTAATTGATAAATTTTCTGATGTACTTACCGAACCAAGACCCACTGGTAATCCAAGATTAAATCCAACAAGAGCAGAACCAAATGATCCTTCTACCTTAGACACTATTTTAAATTTAATAAATAGAGGAGGCCAATCATTAATTGATAAATTTTCTGATGTACTTACCGAACCAAGACCCACTGGTAATCCAAGATTTAGATATTATTTTGATAAAGATGGTAAGCCTCAAGTAGATATACGAGAACAAGCTGAAGGTGGTGAAATGAAGTCTGATGCTGTTGGCATTGCTGATGGATTAGATCAAGAAGAACAGATGTCCGTGGACCGTGATCCGTCAAACGAGGGTATCGCTAAAGTTTCTCCTGAACAATATGTTGAATTAATGAATGAGGTTCGTGGAGACGAAGTTCCTATGGAAGGAAGAGTTCAAGAACTAGCAAGCGTTGTTGGTGAAAAAGATGCTACTGACACACCTTTATCTGTTCTAGCTTTAGTGCAACCTATTTTTGAAATGAAAGAACAGCAAGGTATTGCTCAAACTCAGCAAGGACAACAAATGATGACTCAAGGACCTATTCCAATGGCTGCACAGGGTGGTATTGTACATTTGGCTAATGGACCTGGAGAAGACGGTGTTTATTCAGGAATGGTTGGTCCTCTTTCTTTAGATCAAATACAAAACTTTGGTTTATATACTAGACCTGAAATGTCTGATTTAGGGGTGGCTTCTTATACAGCAGGAGCAGGAGATGTCTTAGCGTCAGGTTCACCTGAAGCAATTCTTACTCAATTATCAGGAATGGCAACAGAACCTCAAACTTTTGCTGAAATATTAGCAGATAAAAAAGCATCAATAGGTAAGCTTGGATTGTATGACTCTCAAAAGGAGGCGCTTAAAATTCCTTTTCTTAGTGGAGTGACTAAGTTTGGTTTAGATGTTGCTAGAGGAGATAATGTTGTTGAATCAGCATTGGATAGATTTAATGAAGCTACAAGCACTGCTCTACCAATGGCTTTAAAAATAAAATCACAAGAAAAACAATTACCTTTACAGCTAGCTTTAAGTGAATATTCATCTCAAAAAGCTGATGCTAAAGAAATGAAAAAATTTGTTTTAGGTAAGTCTTTTGATTTAGCATTAGAAAATCAAAAAAATCAGGGTGTGGGAACCGTAGGAGTTGTAGGAACTAACAATGAAGTTATAGATAGTACTTTTGGTTCAGGTGTGTCTGAATCTCTTCCAGTCGGAACAATAGTTCAAAAAAATACTTCAGGAGTGATGTCCGTTATTAAGCCTGATAAGTTCAAAGCTGAAAATTTAATAACCGTAACAGGAACCTATGTAACCAATAAGTTAGATCAAGATGGTAGACCTATTGTAAAAGAAATAAACACTGTGATTGATCTAAGCACTGAAAGTGGAAAAGCTGAATTTGATACGTTAAAAGAGGCTTCTCAATTAAAAGCATCAAAACTTATTTTTAAAAGTTTTTTAGATACGCAAAGTACAAATATAATACAAATGCCTGATCCCATTTTAAATGAAGCACAAGGTGGTGAAATAGTAAAAAGAGACAAGGGAACTGAGGATAATCCCATAGGTGGTGAAGTAGCAACAAATGATGAACTTATTGATATAATGTCTGATGAAGCTTTTGCAGATTTAGAAATAGATCCTTTTGCTGCAGGACCTGGAAGAATAGATATAACTAAGTTGGATGGATCCAATAGAATATTAGGTCTTAGACACAATACAGGTTATGAAACACTTGCAGCAATAGAAGATTTAGTTTTAAGAAGCTACACACAACCTCAAACAATAGGGGCTTTAAGTTCAGTATTAAGAGGCTACGCTAATGTATCTAATACCGTAGATGAACTTTTAACTCAATTAATTGGAAAAGGGTTACCTGAATCGGTGGTCTACAACAATCCTGAACTTCAAAAATCTTTAGAAGACATGATGAAAATTCCTAAATTAATAGCTGAAGTGGAGGCAGGAGCTTCTAGATATAGAGCCACATCAAAAGACATAGATAAAATAGCTAAAGAAAGACTAGATTATGGACTGGCGAGCTCTTCTTCTAGTATTAGAAAAAGTTTAATGGCTGCTCATAAAACTATTTTTGATAAAATGAACACATACAGAGATAGTTTAGGTCAAGGAACGTTAAAGTATGAAACTCCTGAAATATTTAATGAAGAATATGGAGCTACTTTAGCGCCTAAAGACCCTATTAAGCTTCCTTCAAAAGAAGACTTTAGTGCAGAGAATTTACAAAGCACTTTATTGGATGCTCTTCCTAACATTGATTTAAAAAAATATCCTCAACTATTAACTGATCCTATTTTTACAGGAGCCATTTACTCTATTAGTCAAGGAGCCACTGTTGAAGATGTTACACCAAAATTTTTAGAATTATTTAACGAGAAATACGGGACAGGGGAATAGTCTCATGGTGGAAAATAATCCCTATGAAGAGTTTATCCCTAAAAAAACAGACGAAATAGGGGATTTAGGATTAGAAAACAATCCGTATGCAGAGTTTATTCCTGTTGATGAACCTGAGTTTCAAGGAACTAGACTAATCGAGGGATCAGTTCCAGCTTTAAATTTTCCTAGTTTTACTCAACCAGTTTATTTAGATATTACAGAAAAAGACGGTCAAAAAATAATTTATATGGGTGATTCTCCTTTTAAGGAAGATTATTCTCCAATTGAAAATGAAAATGAAAAATCTTTTTTTTTAGAAAGTTTTTTAGGATTTGATGTAAGACAACAAGTCTCTAGTGAGAAACAAGAAGAATATAATGCTTACATTCAAGGTTTAGTGGACGAAGTAGGATTAGAGGCATACTTACCAAAAGAGGTGTCAACCATTACAGGATCAATAGCAGGTCCTTTAATTTTAAATTATTTTGCAAAAAATCCTGACAAAATTCCAAAGGGAGGGTCAGGTCAAAAAGCTTTTAAAACTGTTTTTCAAAAATTATGGGATTTTCAAAAAGCAACCATTGATAAACTTCCTGTTACTAAGAAAATAAAAACAAAAATTAAACAAAGATTTATATTAGGTGCTATTGCATCAGCAAGTTTAGCAGGCAGTGCTGGTTTCGCTTACGATACTTACAGTAGTTATTTAGATGGAGACGAGGAAACAATAGACGAAATTGTAGCAAAGCTTCCTGAGAATTTAAAAACAGAAAGTATAAACGAAATAATTGGTCTTGGTATATTTAAGACACTTGGTATAGGTAAGAATAATATAATTTTAGCTAATGACGCTGTTAGAAAAAAATTAAAAGATTTTTATGACGTAGGAGTAAAACCAATTTTAGCAGATGTTGCACAAGAGTCAGGTACATTTGCATCAGCTTTTCTAAAATCTTTTGGTAGGCTACCTTTAGTTGCTGACAGAGCAGGAGCATTTATTAAAGAACAAGGACCTATTATTAAAGATAAGGTAGACAAGATGATTGCTGCTTTTGCACCTAGATCAGGTAAAGATGCTACAACTACTTTTTTAGAATCAATGCTTAAAGGTAGAGCAGAATGGAAAGCAGTAACAGGAGCTGCTTATGATAACTTTTACAGGCAAATAGATGAATTATTTGGTAAGGGGACATCTATTTTTCCTATGATAAAAACAAGATCCAATCTTGTTGCCTTTATAAAAAAGGCAGACAGTCAAGCTTCAGAAGTTTTAAAAGGTACTCCTTTTTATAAATTTGCTAAAAAATTTATAAAAGATTCTAAAGGAAGAAAACTTACCATAGATGATTATAAATTTTATAAAGATGAATTAAATGACATTTATAACTCACTTCCTTTTGAGGACAACACCACTAGAGCTTTAATAGATGCTCTTAAAACCGATTTTATAGAGGACCTAGGTTACGTAACAGCTACTGAAGGAGGAGCATTCACAGTAAATCAATTAGGTCAGGTTACTTCACAAATTTTACCAAGAATATTAGATCCAAGTAAAGTAGCCTTACTTAGAGAGGCTAAAAAGTTTGCAGATGATGTATTTAGATTTGGAGTAGAGAGAGATGGCGCTATGCCTATGGGAAAAGACTTTTTTGATAAAGGTGTTTTTGCAAAAATGACTCAACAATATAGACAAGGAACCGATACAAATGATTTTGCTAAATTAGTTGGATTTGGTGACGAAGGATACACCGTTAAAAAAGTCATAGATCTTCCTGGAGCACCTGGGACAAAAATAACTCAGACTTATAATGTTAATCAATTATATCAAACTCCTCTCTCAAAAGAAGGAACTCAATACTATGATCAAATTTTTAAACCTTTAATGCAAAAATTAAACTCTCCTCAAGCAGTAAAACAACTTTTTAAATTAACAGGTAGTGATCCTAATGTTTTCGGTAGTTTTGTATTTAAGCTTATGGACGATAGTATGAACGGAGCTATAAAAGCTTTAAAAGCTTCAGGTGAAAATACTTCTAGTTTTTCTGCTACTAAAAACTTTTTAAACTTTGATCCTATTAAATTCAGAAATGGTATTTTTGGAACAAATGATCAAATGAAAAAAGGAGTTATGACAGCCTTTGATCTTTTACACGCTAGGGCTCCAAAAGAATTTATATCAGGACAACAATTAGAAAAACTTTTAGATGTTTTAGTTGCAAGAGGAAATACATTTATTCCTAGTGCGGCAGGTCTTTTAAATAGAAAACTTTCTATTGGTGCAGTTAATTTAAGCACAGGGTTAATGGGTATTCTTTTTGGAGGGTTTGTAGGATTAAAATCAGGGGTAACTGCACCAGCTTTATTTTTAAGACTGAGAAGCATGGCTAATATTTTAGGAGATCCTAAAAAAGCTAGAGCTTTTTACAAAGCAATGGATAATGCCACTAACTATAAAACAAGATATTCTAATATGGTTCGTTTAATAAAGATGACTTTGGTTGATAAATTAAAAGAAGATTTTAAAGAGGGAACTGAAGCTTATGAACAACATAAAAGAGAGATAGAAGAACTGACTAAATTTGGTCAAATTGCTACAGAAACTTTAGATAATATGGCTGATGATTACGATGGAGATATATTTGAAGAACAAATGCTTAACGATATTGAAACTATTAACTCTACTCCTAAAGAAGAAATTCCTGTAAGTAGAGGACAAACTAATGTTCCTTTAATAGAGCCTATTAATATTCCTCAAGTTGATATAGCTTCTTTAGGAGGACAAGGTAGTGGAGCGACTAATACACAAACCATGGCTGGTTTAGAATCTGTTGGCCTACCTCTATTTAATGCAGCAGATGGAGGTATCGTGGACCTCTATGAGTCTAAAAAATTTAAAAGACCACAGGTGGTGGCGTAATGGCTAGAGGAAGACCAACAAACGTAGCAGGTTTAAAAAAATCTCAGCAAGCCGCAAAAGAGTCTCGTGCTAGAATAGTAGATAAGTTTAGAGAGGATACTCGTAATACACTTTTTGATGGTCGTCAGGATGTTTCTAATCAGCGTTTAGATAAAAGAAGACTACAACAAAAAGCTGAAGATAGATTTATAAGAACTAAAATGAAAGATGATGTAGAGGGTTTAGAAGGAGCTCTTCAATTAAACACACCAGGTGGTAAAACATTAGCTGAAAGAAGAATGGAATTAGCTAGACAGTATGGACCTACATTAAGTGAGATAGGATCCGATGTTAGATTTGGATTAACAAACTTAGCACAAGGTTTTAAAGAAAAAGGCGCTCCCATTATTCAATTATTAAGAGGTTTATACCAAAAAGGTAAAGATTTTTTTACTGTTCCTAGTGGTATAGAAACTGTTGTTCCACAGGCTAGAGGAGATCTTTTTGAAGGAATGCCAACTGATAGTTTTGTAGGTCCTACCTTTGATAGTCAACAAATAAATAATCAATCATTGGACGCACTACCGAGCACTCTTTCTAATGAAGAGTTTGATGAAATTTATGATTTTTTGCCAAAAAGAACAATGTTAGATAATCTTCCTTTTAAAGCAAAGCCCAATAACATAAATAATCAAACTAATTTTGAAAATTCCTTAGTTAATGCAAGAGCAGACAACGTAGGAATAAATTTATTAGGTGAATTACAAAATTTACAAAACTTAGCTCAACAATATAATTTAAATAAAATACAATTTGATCCGTTTAATCCAAATAGAATAGGGTACAAAGATCAATTTATGTTTAATAACACTCCTGTAAATTATAACGTAGGAATCGGTGATAAAGGAATAGAAGGTGGATTAAGTTTTGTATTTAAAAACGGTGGAAGTGTAGACAAATACAATGGTTTAGGGTATAAATTAAGATAAATGAAATTATTGAAATTTATTATAAACATTCTTAAAAGAAAGGAAGAAAAAGACCCACATGAAGAACATTGGGGTATAGGTTCAAAATGATAAAAATTACAGATGAATTAAAAGCTAGAGTCACTTCTGCGGAAGGAATAGTTGACCACGTATATTTAGATAGTTTAGGAAAAGCCACGATTGGCATAGGCCATCTTATTCAGCCTCACGAACGAGAAAGATTTCCTGAGGGAAAGAAAATTTCTAGAGAAGAAATAGATGAGCTATTTGATTTGGATTTAAATAGAGCAGCAGCAGGAGCTGACTTATTGATACAAGAATGTATTGGTCACGATTTGCCTACTCATATAGAACATGTAATCGTGGAAATGGTTTTTCAGCTAGGAACTCAAGGTGTTCGAAACTTCTCCAAAATGTGGAAAAACATGAGAGTTAAAAAGTGGAAAGAAGCGGCCGAAGAAATGAAAGACTCTAGGTGGCATAAACAAACCACAAATAGATGTGAACATTTAGCTGAAATAGTAGCTAATACTTAGTCATTTCTTCTTGTGGAAGGAGGCAAACAACCTTCTTCTAAAAACCAAACGTAAGCTGATTCCCAATCTTTTTTATATTCTGCTCTTAAAAATTCTTTGAGAGCTTTGTCTGAGTCATGTTCAAGTGTAATAAAGTTTGTTAGTTTTTTAAGTAATTCAACCATAATGTTCTCCTATTAGTTAGAGAACATACATTTATTTTTTACTTTTAGATTTGCTATTAACAGTTTTCTGATGTGACTCTAGTGCATCCCACACCTCAACTCTTGACCAATGAGCCAAGACACATTTAGATATGTCCTCATGTAAAACTTTCAACCAACTAATATCCATCGATATACTTCTGCCTTTGTTTTTATATATGTGCTCTGCCTCATCATGAGTCATAGACAAGTTTAATTCACCATTATTATAAGTTATTCTCATTTTCTTCTCCTTTGATTACTTTTAAATTTACCTTTTTTTCTTGAGGAAGATAAACTTCAACGTAGCTGTCACAATTGGGACAACTTAAATTTGTCACAATACAATATTCTTCATTATCTTCTTCGATATCATGATCACCACCCCAAATTAATTCGTAATTACAATGCCAACAATTCATTTTGCTTCCCCCCAATTATTTCCTGTTGCTACGTCTACTTTAGATGGAACACTCATTTCAATTGAATTTTCCATTACATTTACTATTTTTTCTTGCATTTCTTTATCTCCGTTAAAGCTTATGGCCAATTCATCATGAATCTGAATCATTGGTATTATGCCTTCTTTGTAAAGATTGACCATGGCTTTTTTTGTTTGATCTGCTGCTGATCCTTGTATCAATCTATTAAGAGCCTTATACGTCCCTGACCTTTTCAAAGGAGTATATTCTCCATATTCTTCCTTAGCTCTGTCTAAAGGATAAGCCCTATAAGAACCAAATGCCTTAGGCTCCCATAACTCAAAACGACATCTTCTACCTAAAAAAGTTTTAACTGCACCTTTTTTTTGAGCATGGTCAGAAACTGCATCAGCTAATTGTCTTACAAAAGGAACTCTTTCATTGTACTGTTTAATTAACGATTTACCCTCCTCAGGATCAATTCCTAATTGATCGGATAACTTACCCACACCCATGCCATAAAATAGTCCTAAATTTATCGTTTTAGCGCTTTTACGAGGTATATTTCCTATCTCAGCCATGATTGTATGAAAGTCTGTGGTTTTATCTTCATTATAAGCTTTAACGATTTTTTCAGCCCCCTCCAATTTAACTATATTAGCATAGTGACTAACGAGACGTGGCTCTTGTTGTGAATAGTCGAAAGAACCCCATTGCTCTCCTTCCTCAGGTAAAAATAAACCTCTGATTAAAGAACCTATTTTTATATCAGAATTAGCATCATCTTTAGCAGGAATTTGTTGAAGGTTGGGATTAGAATAACTAAATCTCCCTGTCAAAGTACCACCGTTCTCGGTTCGTAACTGATTGACGTTAGCATGTATTCTACCTTTATGTTGATATCTTTCTATCGTATGGAGGAACGTGGTCCGTGCTTTGTTAAAGTTTCTAGCTTGAACAATTGCTTTTGGAATAGGATGAGGATGAAACTCTAAAAAGTTTTTTGTAAAAGAAGGATTACCTTTATCTGTTTTAGGATAATCTATTTTACAATGATCAAAGACAGTAGCAATGGAACGAGCAGCCCATATATCACATTTTAAATTAGTCTCACTAAAAACGTATTTTAAAAGTTCATTTTCTTTTTTTATAAAAGACTTTTCTGCTTTCTTTAATTTTTCTAAATCTACTCTTACACCTTTTTTTCTCATCTTCATCAAGATAGGAATTAAATCAGTTTCTAAATTAAATACTGTTTCCAAATCTTGTTGTGATATTTCAGGTTTTAATCTGTTCCATAATTTTAGAGACAAAACAGCGTCTTGTTCTGCGTATTCTCCTACATACTGAGAAGGTATTTTAAACATTTCACTCTTAGGATTCACACCCCATTGTGCTGCAGTTTCGTTTAATAAAAACTCACTTTTACTTTCAGCTAAATATTCTTTAGAAACTGCGTTAAGAGAATAACTAAATTTATTCTCATTAATCAAAGGAGCAACGATCATTGTATCAATGATACGACCATTCCACTTAACTCCTTCAGCTTCTAACCAACCAAAGTCATAGGTGGCATTGTGAGCTATTTTCTCTCCCTCTCCTGAGAGCATTTCATTTAGCCAATCAAACACGACCCGTGAATCGTGATTAAATCCTGTCTCATGTCTAATAGGATAATATCCCTTCCAACCATCAACAGCTATGGCAACTCCAATTATTTCTCCATCATTGGTGGCCCAACCTGGGCCTTTCTCCATGATGTTAGGATCTTTAGTTTCTAAATCAATTGCAATTTTATCAGCGTCTTTAATGTTAGGGAAATCCATAGGTGGAACCCATTCAGATTTTGGTTTGAACATACCAATTTGTTTACTCATATTCTATAAGCCTCTCTTGATTGTGGTGTTATTATAAAAAGGTTTTCTTTAGCCCTTGAAAACGCCACATAGAAAAGTCTGTGCTCACTTATAGGATTGACCCTATATTCCTCATACGCCATTTTTCCTATGTCTAAAGACACGATAACATTATCAGCTTCTCCACCTTTTTGTTGGTGTATAGTCGATAAAGTTACTCGTGGCTCTAAAGCTAAATTTTCTCCTCTAGACTCTAAATTTTCTAAGTAAGCAACAGTTTCTGTATTAATTGTTGTCATTACTTCTGTCCAAGGAGTTCCGAACTCAGCTTGTAATCCAAAATCATCTCTGAGTTCTAAAAAAGATAATTTCTTATCAGGAAAAGCTTTTCTTTGTTCAGATATTTTTTTCTTATTACCTCTCAAAACAAATTCTTTTCCTAGACACTTGTATAAATTTTCTACTAATCTAATGGGAACCTCATTCTTCTCCTGTCTCATTAAGTCTTTCCAAGTTAGTATAGCATTTCTTTCTTGGGTTTTAACTGAATATCTGTATTTATTATCTTTTAATTTTACCCTAAAAAAAATATTTTTCTTTCTCATAACTTCTTCCATGTCATCACGAATAGTTCTTGTTCGTCCCATAATTAACCAAGAACCCTCATCCATATTTAAATGATAAATACCCCTTATAAATTCTACTGCACCGTCTCTATTTGCTGGAGACCATTTAATATCGTCATAACCAATGATTTGTTCTTCTACACGATTAACTACTTCCCAAACTTTTCTTGGCACTCTTTTTGATTGATCTAAAACAATTAATTCTTCAGCTTCTTCTTTTATTTGAATCGCTTTTCCCACATCAGCATCTGCCCAAGTATATATAGCTTGATTAGGGTCCATAGCTAAATAAGACTTATCAGAGTTCCTCCAAATCTTTTCTGCCATTTTCCATTGTATAGTAGACATGTCTTGAGACTCATCAAAGAAAACAACTTTAAAAGACTTATAGAAACTACCCTCAACATAGTTTTTTATAAGGTCTGTAAAATCTATTTTTGGCCCTTGATCTTTTACGAGATATCCATTTGTACCCCCTGTAAACTTCTTATATCCGAAATTTTTGTAGTCTTTTAGACCCTTATCTATGTATTCTAGTTTATGCCAAATTATGTCCTTGGCAAACATAGCCCAACACTCCCTTAACGAAATATCTCTTCTTTTTGACTTTTCTATAAGATCAACATATTTGTCGTCATAGTTGTTGAAAAATATGTCATCATCATTATTAACGTTAATATTAATCCTAAGTTCATTTGATATGTTCCTCCAATCATTGTTACTCATTATATGTTCTCGTGTTAGACCCATTTGCCTCAGAGCAAAAGAGTGCATTGTACTAAAATGTTCTAAATGACTCATGGGAACTTTAAACTTCTCTGAAGCTCTTTGTTTGGCCTCGTCTACTGCTTTATTTGAAAAAGAAAAGAAAGCTACCTCATCAATAGAAATTTCTTTCGATAAATATTCTTCAATTTTATTTAATATAAAAGTGGTTTTACCTGTGCCTGGTGGACCAATAACAACTGTGGGTATTTTCTTATCCAATAAATTCATGTGCGTAACAAACCCTTTCCTTATGTCTTTCTCTTAATTCTTGAGAATAACCACCAAAAGTTCTTATTTTTGTTTTACCTTCTTCTAATCTTTTTAATTCTTTTTCGTAATCATCTTTTCTATTTTGTTTGTTATGTGTTGTTGGTCTCCATTTTTCTGGATGTGCTTCTCTATATTCTCCAAAACGAGGATGTGCTGTTTTAGAAAAGAAACGATGACCGATCTTCGTGAATTGTTGTGCTACTGCTTCCGATAAACGAACTCCTAATCCCAATCCTTGAAAGTCAGGTAATATCACTGTCCTGTGTTCTCTCCATGCTTTTTCTTTGATTGTTCCTGAGGGGAAGAAAATGACTGAAGCAAATCCAACTGGAACTCCTTGCCATGTTCCAAGCCAACATCGTGATGCGTTACTGATGTGTCCTGTGAGATAGTGATGGTCAGCGAAGTATGGCCAAATTTTGGGTGAACAAGGAACGACTTCCAAAACGACCTTGGGTCGCCTAAGTAACCCCCTTGTCACAACTTTGCTTGAGTTCGTATCGAAAACCCAATCAGGTTGCAACCAATCAATGATGTCATAATGACAAGAAGCAAAGACAACATTTTTAATATTTTTATTTCTTATAAATTTTTGTAAAGCATTAGAACAAGACTTAGCTACATTACGATCTACCACACTTGTAAACTCATCAATGATTGCATTTTCTTTTATGCGTCTTGATAAGTCTGCCCTAAACTTTTCTCCTGTGCTTAAGACGTGATAAGGTTTCATCCAAGAGGGAATAGTATTGAAACCAACTGATGACAATCTTTCTTGAGCTTCTTCAGATGTTGTAAAGTGAGAACAAACTGCTTTGTTTTTATCCCAATTTATAATTTCTTCTTCTCCAAAATCTTTTAACAAGCTTGATTTACCTGTTCCTGATGCACCTACTATTAATCCTATATTAAAATCATTGTTTATATTTCTAAAATTAGGAAGCTCAAACTCAGTTTGACCATTAAATTTGTAATCGAACATTGTGCTGATCTCATCTGTGATTTGATCAGTTTGAACCTGTGAAGTTAGTTTTTTCAAAATGGTATGTCCTCCTCTATATCTTTCTGTTGTTTCATATTAGGAACCTCAAGACTAACTTCTTCTATTGTTAACTGTTTAATCTTCCATAGTCTAACCCTTGTATTTTTAACAGTTCTAATTAAATCTTCTGCATTATACTCCTCTTTTAATCTCATAGTCACCCAAGGTCTTGATTCCTTAAAATCATTTCTTTTCAAGTGGTCCATTAAATCTTTTAAAGCAAAGTAAGTAAACCCCTCCTCAGTATAAGATTTACCTAAAAATATATCAGCCATAGTTAAAGCTTCTCCTTGATGTAAACAAAACTCCTCTAACAGTTCCTTAAACTCACCTTTCTTTGTAACTTCTTCAGGAGGATGATCTATTGATATAGATTCAAATAAATCACTATATGTTTGATTCCATTCAGCAGAACTCATGTTCATAATTCCTGTATTTAATTGTTCCAAACAAGCTTGAATAATTTTTTTATGAGTCATCAAATCCTCAGTATTTGATATTTCAATTCTTCTGTCATCAACGTTGAGAAAGTATCTTGGAGGATCAGATTTATAAACTTTTAAATCAGAATAAACAGGATGGTCTCTGTCACCTTCGCTACCAATACCGAACTTTCTTTTCTTACAAAGTCTTTTATTACATAAAGACTCGATAGGAGGCTGAGAACAACGATACATATATTTAGGAGCACCATTGTTATCACTCTGACTGACTTGTTTTATAACTATTAATACTTCATCTGACTTTAAAGGTGGTGTTATATAGCTCCTATTATACTCTTCGATTAACTCTTTATAACTATCAGGGTCTGCTTTTCGATAGTAAACGCCTACATTGAACAGAGCGTTATTCCTGGAGCCATCGGAGACACCCTGTTCAGTAAGTATTTGTAGGCATGGAGGTCCGTCTTTAATAACCTCGTTCTTGAAATCGGTTTTAATCGACTTGAGAGCACCAACAACAAGGTTATCGTAGTAAGAAAGAAACTCTTCTAAACTTAAAGCACTACCAACACTGTCGAGGCCATAACGACTTCTTCCGTGATAAGGTAGATTAATCCAACTTCCTGTATCTCTTTTTTCTTCTCCCTCTCTTTGATAGAGTTCAATTTGTTTAGGAAATACTTCAGCTTTAGGAAAACCCATGGCGGTTGCCATTTCACTAAGTTTAGTTTGCATGTCTTTCGCTGAGACATAATCTTTTGTAAATAAATATAAATGTGCACCACCACTTTTTGATAGACACATAATTAAAGGAAACTTCTTTTGTTTTATTTTTTTTAATAATGATTTGTGATCTAAAGGATAGACATCAATATCTATTGCACCAAACTTACATTTATCATCATCGTTAATCGGAACGATACCCATTGCTGGATAGTCTCCTTTAAGATGTGATTCAAATTTTTCTAAGGACGGTGGCTCGTGGACCGTTTTCATATGAGCCTCAACCTTTACACCTTCTTGGGGTTCATTCTTTTTTTCGAATACACCATGAGCTCTCTCTAGCCCTGTAAATATATCCTTAAATTTTTGTACTAATTCTAGCTCCATAATTCCTCACAATAATAGCTTTGTGCTGAGGCACGACCCGAAAGGAGGCCGGAAAAAATCGCACCTCAGCTTTGAAGACGAAAAAATAAAGAAAACGTCTTCAATTTACGCGGCTATTAGAATGGTATATCACCACTCTGCGAGGACTCCCCTTGCGGGGAACTTGTTTCATCTGACTGAGGAGCAACTTTTAACTCCCCACTGTGAATACTTTTTTCGAATTGAGTTGCGTCAGCTAAAATGTCCTCAATTTTAACTAATCCTAATTCGTCAATCCATTTATTTTGATTGATAGCCCAACCATGCCAACTACCCTGATCATTTTTTTCAGGTTTACCTGACAGGTCATATGCCATTGCAAAATCCTTAGGCTGATAAATCTCATCACCGTCTACACGTCTTTGATTTGACATGATTGAATTCCACTGCCTTGACTTTTTAAGTTGTGAACCCTTCATTTTTATTAGGGCCTTATACCAACTCTGACCATCGATAACGATAACATAATGTTCAGCAGTGTTTTCGACATAAGTATCGCCTTTACCTACAAAGCGATCTTTCTTATCATCACCACGAACAATTTTACCTTGCTTTTGAAAAGTTTGAAACTCTTCAGGAGTGAATTCATTTACAGGGGACTTATTTTTAGTTCTGTCATTATACCACTCCACGTATCGTCTTCTATAATAAACAGGCAACACTGTTAATACATCACTACAAGCCTCTGTAACTGTATTAAATATTTGTCCCTTTTTAGCTTCTTTTATATATTTTTCATTCTCCTCATCTACTTGAGGAGAACCCTTACTTAACATATTTAAATAAGGTATTGAGTAATCCTCAGCATCTCTTTTTGAAAGTGGAGCTGATCTTAATATCGCACTTACTTGTGCAACTTCTTTTTTTTCGCTTTTCGCTACTTGCTTTTTTACTGTCTCTGTCATTTATTTACCTTTCTTGATATTGACTTTGTGTCCTACAAAAACTCCAAAAGTTTCCATAGGAAGTTCTTTTCCACTCTCAATAAGTTCACGAATGAAACCCCTTAGAGTAGAAGGTTCGACTTTGACATTTCTGTCAGTATCGAGCCCTTGGTTAGCTAAGTCTGAAAAAAGTTTTTTTGCTTTATCATCTTCAGCTCTACCAAACTTTACTATGACTTGGTTTTTAATCAAGTCCTCATATCCATTATCTCGAAGCCATGCAAAAGCTTCTACTTGTCTGTCTTTAGAAATTGTTCCTGTATAAAATGGTTTTATTTCTACATTAGAACCGTCTCTCATTTTTATGGAAGTCACTCCACGTTCTTCAAATAATTGAACTAGATTTTCATTTGCTCTACGTAAAGCTTCTTTTTTAACTTTAAGTAAAGCCTCTAAGTCCTCAACTTCTTTTTCAGCTTTCAAATAATCTTGAGAGCCTTTTGAAATAGGGTCTACTTCAGTTACTTGAAAATCTTTCTCATCTCGTCTTAAATTAATAGCCATATTTATTCTCCTTTTTTATTCTTAGTTATAAATGTCAACTCTGATAGGAAAGTAATCTTTTTCTATCCTATCGTATTTTAACATATTATATCTACCATTAGATATAGTACTAACAACTGAGCATGTCAACCCAATCAAGGCGGGATCTCCAACTAAAAGTAAATAATCGTTGTCTTTAAAGTCTTTTAGAAGAGATTTGAGTTTTCTAATTGTTGGTTGTGGAGACATTACAACTTGCTTGCTTCCGTCAAACAAAAATATAACTTCTCCAAATCTTTCTGCTTGACTGTAATCTAGTGATCTTAGTGTTCCGTCAGGATATTTTCTAAGTACGTTTTGAATAACATACACTTTACTTTTTTGTATCATTTATTATATTCTCTTTTATAGAATAAAATATTACATATGTTGGTAGATAAATACAAGTTTAAAACTAAGCCTATGGAACATCAATTGGTGGGCCTTGCTGGAATGATGAATTCATTTGATCAAGATAAACCTGAGTATGCTTTGTTTATGGAAATGGGTTGTGGAAAAACAAAAGTTTTAATAGACGGTGTGTCTATTTTATTTGATAACGGAAAAGTAAATAATCTTTTAGTTATTTGTCCAAATGGAATTAAATATAATTGGCAAGAAGAATTAGCAAAACATTTAGCAGAGCATATTGAATATGATGTTCATGTTTGGGAAGGAGCTAAAACAAAAAAAGAACAACAAGAAATTAGATTAAAATTATTTTCAACAGATAATAAATTAAAAGTTTTAGTTATGAACATTGATGCAATCATTACAAAAAATGGTAGCAACGTAGCAGAAAAATTTACATATACCGATAAAACTTTAATGTGTGTTGATGAGTCTACTATAATTAAAAATGGGTCAGCTAAAAGAACTAAGAGATGTGTTAAGATAGGCTCCTATGCTCGTTATAGAGTTATTTTAACAGGGTCTCCAATAACTAAATCTCCTGAAGACTTATATTCTCAATGTGCTTTTTTAAATGAGGACCTCTTAGGTTTTAGTTCTATTTATACTTTTAAAGCTAGATATTGTGATCAAGTAAAAATGAGTTTCGGTGGTAGAAGTTTTAACAAAGTAACAGGATACAAAAGATTAGATGAACTGACAGGGAAAATAAGAGACTTTTCTTATCGTGTAACAAAAGATGAAGCCTTAGATTTACCTGATAAAGTTTATTTAAAGAGACGTGTACCGATGACCGATAATCAATTGAAAGCATATGTTATGATGAAGAAATTAGCTTTAGCTGAGATAGATGGAGAACAACTCACTACTGCTACCTTAATTGCTCAGTTAAAAAGATTACATCAAATAGCTTGTGGATACATGACAACTGATGAGGGAAAGTTAATTGATTTTTCAGAGAATAGAGTCAAAGAATTAATTGATACAGTAGAAGAAGCTGACGGAAAGATAATTATATGGTGCTCTTATAGGCATAACATTAGAACAGTTATTGAAGCTTTAGATAAAAAATATGGACAAGGTTCAGCAGAGGGTTTTTATGGAGAAACTCCTTCAATTGAAAGACCGAAAATTTTAGAAAAATTTAAAGACCCTAGTCATCACATGAGATTTTTGGTCGGACACCCAAGAACAGGGGGCTATGGTCTTACTTTAAATATAGCCAATACTATGATATTTTATTCTAACGATTATGATCTTGAAATACGAGAACAAGCTGAAGCTAGAAATCATAGAATCGGAACAGAGAAGAAAGTGACTTATGTCGATCTTATCTGTGAGGGAACAGTAGATGAAAATATAATTAAAAGTTTACGTTCTAAAATTAATATCGCTACTGAAATAATGGGCGAAGAATTTAAGGAGTGGTTAATATGATCTTGAGTCCTAACAGAGAAAAGATAGACCATAGAAAGTTAAAAGAAGCATGCGAATGCTTTAACGAGTTAATTAAAATGCAAGAAAGTTTAGATAAATATGAAAAGTGGTCTATGGCTAATATAGTTCATGAAACTGCAATACAATTAGCTGAGTCAATAACGGAGAAATTAAAACAATGAAATATTATGACATACCTGGGTGGTTCAATGGTCATGAACAGTACGATAAAGCAGTGGATTTTTGTCCACAGAATGGAAAAATTTTAGAGATTGGGTGTTTTTATGGTAGGTCAACAACTTATATGTGCACCAATATTGTTAATACAAAAAGAACAGATATAAATGTTTGGGCATTGGATACTTTTAAAGGTTCTTCAGAGCATGCTACGTTAAAAGATTTTGTAGGCAAAGACGGAACATTTTATGAAAAAACATTAGAACATTTAAAATCTTTTATTGACCAAGGATTTTTACACTTAGTTAAAAGTAGGTCTGATGACCAAAAAACATTAGAGAGTTTTGATGATAAATTTTTTGATACTATAATCGTTGATGGAGCTCATGAATATGATCAAGTCTTAGATGATATAGAAAATTGGTGGCCAAAATTAAAAGATAACGGAGTCATGCTCTTTGATGATATGTACATGGAATCTGTCAATCAAGCGACTCACAAAGGATTAGCCAATAAAGTATCTGAATTTTCCATTGTTATGGGAAAAGAAGCCTACGGAATAGCCTGTAAAAGCAACGATAAATCACAAATGGATAAATTAGCAAAAATAACACCTGAGAATTATTTTAAATAATATAAAATTAAGGCGTGAAAAATGCTTTAGAAAACAAAGTTGAAATAGAATGGATTGATGCCTACGAATTGGGTAGTGGTTGGCATGAACTAGAAGATGCTTTAAAAATTACTCCACCAAAAATTTGGAGTCTAGGGTATGTAGTAAAAGAAACTAAAGAATACGTCATCATATCTGCTGACAAAGGTCGTAAAGGCGACTCCGATTGTGGTAGAGTCCAACTTATTCCGAAACCTTGGATTAAAAAAATAGATTTGATTTGAAGCAGTTCCTTAATAAAAAACATATATCAGGAACCGTTTCAGAATACTCAGCGATTAATAAACTTTTACAATTAGGATTTTTAGTTTTTAAAAATGTTGCTCAACACGGACTAATTGATTTGATAGCTATCTCTCCAAATAATGAAACATTTCGCATTGACGTAAAAACAATTTCTAAACGAACAAAGAAAACAAAATATAGAAACGAGGGGCAAATGATTTACAGAACTCCCTCTGATGATCAAAAAACTTATGATGTCGTGTTGATGATCGTGAACCGTGATGAGTTTAAAATATTACCTACAAGATCAAAACTATCGAAATGGCTAAAGACCTAGCATAAGGTCTTCAATTACGCTTGAACTAACACAATTTAACTGCATATTAACATCTTCAACCTTTGAGATTTCACTTAGTATAAGGCCATAGTGTTGTTGGCAACTCTCAAAAGTATCATGAATAACCTCTGATCCTACTCTAATACACTGTTCTTGGCCACTTGAACTAACACAAGCCCAACCAATTAAGAAAAATTTAAGCATGGAACGACTGTATCATAAAAGTCAAACCATTTATTTACCAAAATCAAAAATAAATGTGTGGCTTTTTATACCTCAGTTTTGATATACTGATCGTTCACGCTAAAAAAAGGAGATTTAAATGACAGAAGAACAAGAAAACAAGTTGATTATAGCTTATTTACAAGATGTAATAGCTCAACAGAGTGCTTACAAAGAGTATAAGGAAGACAGTCAAACAAAAAATTGGTGGGATAAAGTTCCACATGGTCCGAGTATGGGGGATTAATTCCTCCGTCTCTCCAATATTTCTTTTCCTTTTTCAGCTATTTGTTTCCAAACACTAAAATCATATAGTTTTTCTGAACCGTCTGTAAACTCTACCAATACTTTTTGAACAATATTTTCTTCTTCGTCGGGTACGTCAACATATTCGACTCTATATACAGTCTTCTCAAAGAAGTGTGGGTGATTTTTTAAAACCTCCAACATTTCACAAATTTATCATAAATTATGAATAATTTATACTAAACTTTTTGTAATTTATCGTAATATTCTTTAACAATCATGTGTAATTGAGTAGGTTTTGTTCTCATCGTGTCTTTACATATTCTTTCTAATAGAGTTTGAGTATCTCTAGACATTATCTGTGACACCCATTTTTGAGCGTCTTTTTTTATTGTTTTAGTCATTTCTAATTCCTTTCATGAAATAAGTTATTTATTTATATAATATATTAATTAATTTTAAAATAGATTAAATGGGGGACTTTTGCCCCCCATTAAAGAACTAAATTACATCTAATAATTTATTAATATTAGTTAGTTCCGTACGAAGTTTTGTGATCTCGTGATCAAACTTCTCGTTAAGTATATCAATTTTAGATACATTTCTCACTTTTATATATTTCTCCAAAAGAGAAATTATTTTAATTTTTCTTTTTCCGTGAAGATATCTCCATTGATTTTCTGCCTCACAGTTCATGGTTAATTTACCTCCTTACCAACAGGGGAATCGTCATTATGAAACCAAGTAATGTTTTTCTTAGCGTCATCAATAAGTTTATTCTCACGAGCTTTTTTTAACTCACGAGCACTACTGACATATTTGACATCTACCCTAGGTATCTTTGTTGAATACAAATAATGACCGTGGTCATAAACATTAACTTCTTCGTTATTAGTTTGAACAATATGAATGTCATAAGGTGCATCTATATAAGTTATGTTTATAGTCTTGTTAAAACCGTAATCATCTTCTGTTGCTTTTGTCATTTTTTCTCCGTTTCTAGTGCTAACTTTTGCACCTCTTCTAGTCTTCTTTCTTTTTCTTTTAAAGGTAAGCTATCCCAATCATTCGGAAAACTTATTCCTTTGACTGTCTCAAAAAATCTTTTTTGATATTTTACTTTACCCTCTTTGTCGTTTGCTGACATAATACCAAACAATGCTGATGCCATGCCAACCGTTTTTAATTGATCGTCCATTATTCTTTCTCCTTTTTTATTTCTGACTCTAAAAAGTTTTTTATCTCTAAAGTCCTGTTGTTTTGGTTAAAAATTCTTTGCATAAATCTTGGGTTTTTGTGCATAAAATTTTCAACTTGGTCTTTGCTCCAAACGAGGGGAGTCGATAAGTAATCGAAAAGTTTATTTTTATCTTTCTTATAAACGTTGCGATGTTCTCCTGTGTAAAGAGCAATAGCCTCGTAGCTTCTTTCTTTGTGTTTTACAAAGATCAGTTTGTCAGCTATTGGGAGACCTTGAGGGTCTCCTAAATAGCCACGGTGTATCGTCCAAGTCATTAAGTCCTCTCTCTCTAACCTTTGACCGTTAATCGTGAATTAGCTTTAAGTCTTCTTAAATAAAGCTTATTGTTGATGTTCCATTCTTTTTTCTCAAGAATAGTTTTAACTTCTTTCAAACTAATATTGTGATAGTCAATAACGTTTTCTATCCAACCATTTGAAAGTGCTTTCTTTTTTGCTTCCATTTTATTCTCTCCCTTCTTTTCTATCATCTAAATAATGACGATAAAATTTTTTATCAAGACCGTCTATTTTTACTTTAATAGTTGCCTTACCACTATACTTCGAGTGAGTAAAATCTAATAATAAATAACCATTAGTTTCTCTCATCACTTCAAGTGTTACCTGTGGATTATTAGTTCTGTAATTTATTTTTTTACCTTGAACTAATCTCCTCTTAGCTTGTACATCAGTTGCCATTCTCAGCCACCAATCTGTAATTATCGGAAAAGAGATCAACTAACTCTAAATTTTCTCTTATCGACTTTCCTCTTTTTTTGATAACTACTTTTGCATATTTAGTAGCACAACTTTTACCACAAAATGGAGCGTCATAATTATTATAACTTTCTCCGTCCCACAAAAGTAAAGTCTTACTCGATAAGTTTGATGTTTCTTTAACAACAATCATATTACCTTGATAAGTTTCGTCTAACTTTAAATAAGCAGTTGTTGTTTGTTTTGGAAATTTCTTGTGACAAACATAACAACGGTTTTTTTCTTTTTGTTCCTCATGAATTTGACGAACAGTTCTTTTAATTTTATTTTTTCTCATTTTTTCCTCTCTTTTTATTTTCTTTTCTGTCCCATGTGATCGGTAAAAATGTTAACCAACCGACCAACATCATTATAATTATATATATTATAATCTCAAACATTTTATTTTATATCTCCTTTTCTTCTAGTTTATTTTTAAAAACAAGTAATTGTTTTTTAAGTGTTGGTGTTATTTTGATACCGTCTACGTCATAAGTTTTGTTCTCAAAAATAATGTGATTAATTAAAAAAGAAATAAACTCGTCTCCGAATTCATATCTTTCTCTTTCATCATTCCAATACTCCCAAATTTCTTTGAAAGTATAGCCACACCAATTATCAAAAGATTTGAGTAAATACTCAATCTCATCGAATAGTTTGTCCTCATCGTATGCTTTCTTAAAAAGATAATCCCATACGAGTTCGTGTATGTCTTCTCTAGTCATTGTTTGCTCTCCTTTTATTTTAATGAAAAGTAGCCCCTAAGGGCTACCATGGGTCAAGTACTATAACTAACATTATAGAACCTCCTTTATTGAAACGAAGAAAGACCTATAAGCGCTTAGGGGATTTGAACTTGCTACCCCCAACTTTCGGTAGAACAGATAGTTTCTCATCTACTCGCACTTACCTCTTAGGCCCTCAGCCATTTGGCCATGCTTCCTAAGATCAATACCTTACGACTCTGTTTTAAAATCGTTATTCAGTCAGAGCGCTCACAAACAAATTGCAATTTGTTTGATTCTAGGTCTTTCTTTATTTCTTATACTTACTATATCGAGACATTGTAAAAAAATTCAAGTTTTTTTTATCTCTTACTGTATGTATGTGTGTTTTTATTTTTTTTTCAACCAACTATTGTATCGGTCCCATTGATTTTTTTTCAACGAATAGGCGATGAAGACACACTCAGTTTAAGCACAATAAAATGCTTACTTTTCTAGACTAAGTCTACCGTCTTCTAAAGGTATCGCCCTTACCTACAATTGGTCAGTGGGTTTGTGAAGATTGATAACAAAAGTTATGATGATGATACTTTGAGTTACTCATTTAACCCAACACCCTTAAAACTTAAGAAATCATTTTAGTTCACTTTAGACAACCCACGTGCCTACAATATGCAAAAAGCATCAATTACACATTGTCCAAGACCCCACATCGGAGTCTTAGAAAATGTATATTATTTTTCATAGTCTCTCTTAATGTCATAAAGAGCGTCATCTTTTGCTCTTTGTTTTTCTTGAGTGATTTGCTCAATTAAGTGAGGGAGCGCTTGTTCGTGCTCCACTGCTTCGTCCCAAAGATCACAAAAACGTTTAAGATAATCCTCTTGTTTTTTTGTTAAAGAGTTCGTAAAAAGATTATTATATAAAACGTCATCTGCTGACCCTTTTTCTACGTTTTTGTTTTCTTCTTTACTTAGCCAACGAGTGTAAACCTCGGTTAGCTTGGTTATATGATCTGCCATTATAGTTTCCTTTCTTCTTCGACAATGTGTTGTTTAAATGTTTGAAGATAGTCGTTTAAATTAGAATGACTGTAATCTTCTTTTTTAATATCGTAATACTGAATAAACCAATGCAGTTCGTCCTCTGCAGTTATCCTGTATCTTGTTGGAATAGAAGATGACTCATCGTCAAATAATTCTTTAACGTTGATGTCATACCCTATAAAGTTTGTGGTGTAGTTCATTGTTTGCTCTCCTTTGTATAGTTAAACAAATTAAAAATTAATGTAGGTTTACCATTTGACTTAGAGTAAAACTCATTAATTAACTTTGCTATTTTAACAAGTTCATTAAAAGTTAATCCTTCTAATTCTCTCTCAATGTCATGTTGTAGTAATTTTTGATTATTCATTTTGCTCTCCTTTGCTTTCTCTTAGGATAACCCTAAGCAATAGCCCTACTTAAAGAGCTATTGTTTAAAGTTAAGTTATTCTAGTTATAAGCCTCCTGTTGATATTAAGTAAACAATCCAAATTGCTTTGAACACAAGTAGACCGATAATAACTCGGTCTACTATAATTTCTGATTTCGGTTTTTTATAAAAATCCGAGTTCATTATAATGCTTTCTTGTTTCAGTTAAAAGTTTATCAAACTGATGATTTGGAATTCTTGATTTTTTATCTCCACCGTCAATTTGAGTTAAGTGTTTACCTGTGGTCCTAGACCAAACGTTTTCACTTACGTGAAGAATTCCGTTATGTGATTTAAAAGCCACAGGGGTCGCATAAGAATAATAGATGTCAATCATGCCATGTTCTACTCTTAGTGATTTAGTCGTGTTTAAATATGATGTAGTCATTTTTGTCTCCTTTTGTTTGTTGTTATAGTCCGTTTCTAGTTCCGTCTTTATATGAATACCCTATAATCTCGAAGAATGGGTCTTCAAAAGTTTCTTTTACTTCTTTATCAAATTTATCTTTTAAAGATTTTAATTTATTCTTTGATAAATTTTTATTTTTAACATCAAATAAATTAATATTGGAATTATGATAAATAGTAATTTGTTTGTCTTCTAAACGAAAGACAGGTTTTATAGTCAATTTATAACTATATTTTTTCATTTTGCTCTCCTTTTGTTATTGAATATCCGTAAATATTCATGATTACCCAATAGCGAGTAATCAAAAATATTTATTAATAATTGGGGTCAAGATAAGGGATATCTTCTTCAACACATTCAATAGCTTGTCTTAAGCTACATGCTTGTTCTTGCCATATCTCTTCTTTTGGCTCTCCTCTTACTTGGTCAAGTTTTCGTTCTAATACATCGTCTAAAACTTCAACTGCTTTCCAATATCTTCTTTGTTTAAATTTATAAGTTAGGTGTTGCCACTTCCACCATAACCATCTTTTTACTGTCATGTTATTTACCTCTTTCTGTATTTGAATATATAAATATTCATGATTACTCATATCGAGTAATCAAAAGTATTTATCTTTTTTGTGCTTCTTTAATTAAGACTCTTGGTCCCTCATTGAAGTATTTATAAGTAAAACCTTTTTCATGAGTTTTTAAATGGTCTTGATCAATCTCAAGTTCTTTTAAAACATCGTGCAAATTATAAGTATCTTTAAGATCAAAAAAATCATTGTTATTTATTTGATCGTTTAACCATTCGGTAAAACTACCGTCTTGGTGTAAGTCTTGACTCTTAAACAAATTAAAAACAGTTCTAAGAGTTATTTTAATATTTGGTAAGTTCATTGTTTGCTCCTTTTCTGAATATTTGTAAATATTCAAGATTACTCAAAACGAGTAATCTAAAATATTTATTAGGTTTCTTTTACAACCCACTCCCCTAGGACGTACTCTCTTTTGACCTCTAAATCTCTTTCATCTCTTACGTCTTGTTCTAGCGTGTTGATGATATCTTCTAATTTAATCTCCCACCTAAAGTTTCTTAACTCTGTGGGAAGTTTTCTATTGACCTCTAAATCTCTTGTCACTAGGTCAAGTAGATAGTTTGCGTGATTTTTAAGTAAGTTCATTTTTTTCTCTCTTTCTGTATTTGAATATATAAATATTCAAGATTACTCAAAACGAGTAATCTAAAATATTTATTAGAATGAGGGGTCCCAATACTCGGACCGTTGACCGAGGCCAACATGAGTTCCCTCTTTTCTAAAACGGTTAGTTTTAGGATTAAAGGACCTAGGCTCTAAGATAAAGCCTCGTTGACCGTCTTCGGTTTCGATATCGATAACCTCAGAAATGAATTTTCTACCCTTAAGATTGGGAGTAAATTCATAGGTTTGACTTTCTGAAAAGCCATTCCTATCGGTACGCTTTGCGTGGTCCTGTTGAACCACAACGTAGCGTTTTTTATTACGGTTGATGATTTCAACAACCGTGCAAGCGTGTCGGTCAGACCAAAAATAAGCAGTCGCACCGTTGCCAATGGCTAATTGATCGTAGCCATACCAAGTTTTGGAAGCAATCCAATTGTTAACGCTTCCGAACTGTGTGCCTATTTTATTTGGCAACAGTTTTTGGTTTTTATCGATTATTCTAATGTTTGTCATTTTTTGCTCTCTTTCTGTATTTGAATATTTACAAATATTCAAGATAACCCAAAACGAGTTATCTAAAATATTTATATTTTGTTTATTGTTTTTTCAATAAACTCGATTGTTGCAATTTCATATCCGTCTGCACAAACAGGCAAATTGAAGTACCATAATTTCTGAGTGCTCCAACCTGTTTTTAGATCGAAATCGTGGATCAAACCGTCTTGTTTGATCACTCCTTTTTTCTCAAGGGAGCCAAAGACACCCCTAAGAGATTTAACTGAAATATTGCAATATTTCGCAGTTTCTGTGGCAATACTCCAATTGATACAGTTAGAGCCATCTCTTTTGCCCCAACTGTCAATATGCGTTTGTAGAAAAAGTTTCTCTAGTTTAGTCAACTTGATCATAACGCCTCCTTTCTGAATATTTGTAAATATTCATGAATACTCATAATCGAGTATTCAAAAATATTTATTTGATTTGGTCTCTCAAAGATTTTAAATAAATTCTATGACGTTTTATGTCAAAAATTTTTGACAGTCTTTTATAATAACGCCATTTTTTTTTGAGTTCTTCACGTTCTGCACCGTTAGCTTTGATTTGTAAGTCAAAATATTCTGAACTCTTTTTAAAGAGTAAAGACTCTATATTTAATAGATCGATTTCCGTTAATTTAGTGCTTATAGTCATTGTTTTGCTCTCTTTCTGAATATTGATAAATATTCATGAATACTCATAATCGAGTATTCAAAAATATTTAGTCTGAAAACTTATCTAAAACCACTTGTTTACACTCTTTTAAAGTGTCTAGAGTAGTTATCCATTCGGTTGTCTCGAATGTTTCTGTATCACTTAATTCGACTCTATAACCTCGAGGATTATTAGCGTCTTCTATACGTACGAGAGATTTATTAATCTCTACTAAAGCTAAGGCCCACTCCCAACCGAATTGAGTCGGAATATTTGAACATTCAAACTTATGTCCGTTGTGATATATTTCATAAAAGCCTATTGCTATTTTTTTTACTTTCATCGTTTGCTCCTTTACTGAATAAATAAATATTCATGATTACTCAAATAGAGTAATCAAAAGTATTTATGCTGACTGTTCAGCTTGTTTTTTAGAAATAAGATAAAGTCTGTCGATAAGTCTATTCTTCCACTTACTGAGTAATTTACCTTCTAAGTTAGACGCCTCGATTTCCCAAGGTCGTTGTCTGTAAGGAATGCGTCTCTTTGGGCCTAGTTCTTTACCCTCCCAACGTGTGTGAAGTTCGCCATCAGATTTCCACCAACGTTGTTGATATTGCTTTGTTGCAATTTGTTTAACGTGAACTAATTCGTGAGCCAAAGTTTCAAAAATATCAGACTCACTATGAATAATAATTTTATGATCTTTATCTGGGTCAGAACCTTTTGCGTTGGCTAAGTGAACACCTTCACAATTTTGACCCCACTTCTTTTTGACTGTGGTCCTTCTTACGTGAATTTTGATCTTCAAAGTGTTTTGAAGTCTTTTAGATACTAACTCACTAAGAAACAAGTTTGTTGCTTCTGTGAGGTCGTCAACTAATTCTTGATTTCTCTCATTTCTTGGTAGAGATATTTCTAGTTTTTTCATCGTTTGCTCCTTTTCTGAATGCTTATGCATTCATGATAAGGCTAACTAAGTAGCCCTATCAAAAATACATAAAGATTTTCTGTTTGACTGTTTCCTTATCGGTGTCATCGATTGAACTCATTGTTCGTAGACTCCCTCTAAGCGTTTCAAGATAAGGTTTGGAAGCTTACCTCGATTGGTTCGAGTTATCTATGCACTAAGAGACGAGTATGTAGTGTCTAGCCTTAGCAACCCACAAGGACCTCAAGAGAGGCTACCCCCAAATTTAATTGGTTAAGTGTTTTAGCACCTTAGACCCAATGGCTAAAATATCGTCAGCATTCCCCAAAATGGTAACTGGCTTATTTTTTTCTAGCGTGGTTTCTAAAGTATGGTTTGTCATTGTTAAAATAATACTGATTTTTATCTAAAAGTAAAATAAATTATTATAAAAAAAGATAAATAATTAAAAAAAATGGTCATAAATTATTACAATCGAAAAGTTATCCACAGGCATTTTTTTGCGTTTTTAGAGCGTTTTAAAAAGGTCCGTGTATGATTTTATATGATAATTTATTATATGCTCTATGGCTCTTAAAATGGATTTAAAGGGTATTTTTTTTATGAGAAGTTGTTATATTTTATTGCAAATTGCGACAGGGACCGTTGACCGTGAACAAAGTACGAACAAAATTAATCTAGTTAAGCTAGTAAAAACTAAATCGGATTAATCAGATTAATAGACACACAATCACAGTACTTAGGTTTTTTTGAAAAAATAAAAATAAAAATAAAAAATATTTTAAAAGAAGTGTGATAGTGTCCGCTTAACGGTTTTAACTTTAATTAGGTGGGTTTTACCCATCACACTTCTCATTTTTAGTAGTGTGTATAGTGTGATAGGTGGTCATTGATTTTACTGACTTTTTTGACCCCCTAGGTAATTGAACCCTTTTTCCAAATTGATTATTTTAAAAGAAGTTATGGAAAATTCTCTAGTACCAAATTGATTAAATATCTGTAATATGTAACGGTCTAATTTTGAATGAGTGCTGAAAAGAATTTATATAAAATGGTAAAGGAAAAGCTTAGCGACTTTAATCCAATTCGTATTGAAACTACTACAATAAACGGTTTCCCTGATTTAATTTTGTTTAACAAATTTGGACGTAGTTTGTTCGTTGAATGTAAGGCTTGTGAGCGTTCTAGATTGTTACAAAGTTTAAGGCCACACCAAAAAGCATTTCATCACAAATACAAACATATTACGAACGGACTGTTTATCTTACAAAGGTCCCTCAAAGAGAGGGCCTTTTTTCTGTATAGATCGAAGGATATCGACTTTTTGTCAGAAAACGTTGAAAACGAACCACTTTGCACGGTCCACGTGGGCCAACCATGGTCCTCGATCAGCGAAATTTTGAACCATGACCACTAGATCTAGATCGTATAATAAAAAAAGTGCTAGAAGTGTTGAAAAATATAGCGTTTTGCGTTCCTATAATATAGATTATGCAACAATGGGCCTAGGTACTTAGAGCAAATGAAACTGACCATTAAATTAACGATCAGCGGACCCCCAAAATTTGTCCCCGCTATGCACAGCGGCGAACTAGGTCTAGCAGCATATACACACTATGGGAGTAAAAAATGCACATAGACTATTCAAAACTCGATTCTAATCAATTAAAGGCGATGGTATTGCTTAGAAAGAAGATCGAACAAGAGCATGCACGTGGTAATTTCATGCGATTTGTTAAATCTATGTGGCCTGAGTTTGTAGAAGGACCACATCACATTAAGATTGCAGAAAAATTTCAAAAGTTTTTGACAGGAAAGAATCAAAGGCTCATTGTGAACATGCCTCCACGTCACACAAAAAGTGAGTTCGCCTCATTTTTATTCCCGGCATGGATGATAGGGCAAAATCCCCGGCTAAAAATTATTCAAGCGACTCACACAGGTGAACTTGCTATTCGATTTGGTAGAAAAGTTAGAAACTTAATGAACACTAGAGAGTATCGAGGAGTATTTCCTGATGTAACGCTAAGAACTGATAACCAAGCAGCAGGAAGATGGGAGACTAACCTCGGAGGTGAGTATTTTGCGGCAGGTGTTGGTGGTGCAATCACAGGTCGTGGTGCTGATTTATTAATTATTGATGATCCACACTCAGAACAAGATGCTTTGTCTGAAACAGCCATGGATAATGCCTATGAATGGTACACATCAGGACCTAGACAGCGTATGCAACCTGGAGGAAGCATTGTAATTGTTATGACTCGTTGGTCTGACAAGGATCTAACAGGCCATTTGATAAAAAAAATGGGAGATATGAAAGCAGACAAATGGGACATCATAGAATTCCCGGCAATTTTAGACGATGATGACGAAAAGAAGAGAAAACCTATTTGGCCACAGTATTGGAAGCTAAATGAGCTCGATAAGGTTAAAGCTTCTCTTGTTCCCACCAAGTGGAGCGCACAATGGCAACAAAATCCTACTCATGACGGTACAAGTATCATTAAACGTGAATGGTGGAACATTTGGCAAAAGGAAGATCCACCTGAATGTGCCTATACCATACAAAGTTATGATACTGCGTTTTCAAAAAAGGAGTCTGCTGACTATTCAGCTATTACAACTTGGGGAGTATTCTATCCTAATGAAGGAAATGAGACTCATTTGATACTTTTGAACGCTAAAAAAGGTCGTTGGGATTTTCCTGAGCTAAAACAAGTAGCAAAGGAACAACTTCAGGTCTATAAGCCTGATAGTGTTATAATTGAAGCCAAAGCATCAGGGACACCCTTGATACAGGAGCTCAGGCGATTTGGAGTATACGCTCAAGCTTTCTCTCCTAACCGTGGTATGGATAAACATGTTAGATTAAATTCTGTGTCTCCTATTTTTGAAGCAGGTCATGTTTGGAGAACGGAGCACGATTGGGCTGAAGAAGTGCAAGAAGAGTTAGCATCTTTTCCTTATGGAGAGCACGATGATCTTGTTGACGCAACCACCTTAGCACTGTTAAGATACAGGCAGGGAAGCTTTATTTCTTTGCACGATGACGAAGATGACATGGAGCCAAGGGAAAAACGAACATATGAATACTACTAAAAAATTAATTAATCCTGATGACAGGAGACTAAAGCAAAAATTAACACCGAAGCAGATGATTTTTGTTTATGAGTACGTTCATAAAGTTCTTCTCGGAGAATGTTCCGCTGCCGAAGCAGCACGGAAAGCGGGCTATTCAATGAACCGTGCACGTCAGACTGCTACTGATCTAATGAACCCTCACTTAAATCCTTTCGTAGTGGAGGCTGTCAATGAGATGAAACAAGATCTGCATCAAATGTATGGAGTATCCACTGCTTCTCATTTGGCCTCCTTAAAACAAATCAGAGAGGAAGCAAGAGAACATAAACACTATTCGGCGGCCGTGGCTGCTGAAGTTAATAGAGGTAAGGTTGCTGGCTTTTACGATAACAAGGTTCAAAGCGACACTCCTCTAGAAAACATGAGTAAAGACGAATTAATAAAAGTTTTAGAGAACTACGATAAGCATGGCATCACCCATGATACAAAATTAATTATTGACGATGATAAAGATGTGATGACAGGTAATTGAGATGGTAAAAAAAATAATTCATATTAACCAACACAAGATTCGAGCAAATAAAAAACATGGATTAGAGGAACCTGTGATTACTTGCAAAACTTCTAAGTCAAACGATTACGCAAAGAATGTAGAAATTTTTGATAAGAATAATAATGTTGTTGCAAAAGTTATCTATAGTCCTACTAAACCTTTATCCTGTGGTGCACGAGTTTGGATTGAGACTAATGAGAAAATAGTTTTAGACAATGGATTGTGTTTGGATAAGTGATGACAGGTAACTAAGATGATTCAGTATATTACTAATCCCACGATCCTCGGTCCGTTGCTCGTGGCCGCTGTGGGAGCGCAACAAGCTAGTCAGATACAACGAAACTTGGCTCTCGGTGATATAACTTTAGATGATGTATACAATATCATCGAAAATTTTTCGGCGCGAAATGCAATCAACTTTTTAAAAGATTTAGATAAGTCTAATAACTTATCACCAAAAAAAGATGACGAAGATCCAAAGACACCTGACAATGATCCATTGGACTTGCTCAACCTTATAAATACTGATAGAAAGGTAGAAGATGAAAAAGAGCTTACTACAATTAGCAAAGGAGAAGAGACAAAAGAATCAGTCTCGTCCAATCTCGAATCGCAAACCACGGACCGTGGATCAGGCATACAGCAATCTAACCAAGGAAGAGAAACAACGGTTAGTGGCGAACTACCTCTAGTCAAAGCTTCTCAAGAACAAGGCGTTACTTTCTTTTCTGATATAATAGATGGAGAGTTTCAACTTCCCAAAAGTAAATATTCACAATTAGTAGATACCTCTGACGCTTTGGAAGCAACAGAGATCTTCGATGAAAAGAGAGTAGGTAATTTTGAAAATCATATCTACACTTCCATTCCTGTTTTTAAAGAAGCTCAGATTGCTACTGCAAACGCTATAGCCAAGACTCTTCCTAAAGGAGGAACTATTATTGATATTGGAGGAACTGAAGGTGGTTTTATTAATACAATAGCAGAGCTTAATCCTAATATAGAAGGTATCGTTTTAGATCCTAATCCTAGAGCTCAAGAATCTTTTTTAAATCAGAACCTTCCTAACACAGAATTTATTCGTGAAGCGTTTACAACTAATCCTGAAGAGTTTGGTAAATACGCCATGACAGAGAGAGGAGTAGATATCGACTACTTTGATCCTAATGAGATTCCTGATAATTCTGTTGATGCTTTTTCAGAGAAAATGGTATTTCAATTTATTGATAACGAGAGAGCTTCTAAAGTTAAATTAATTGCTGACAAACTAACAGATACTGGTTTTGCTGTCTTTGAAGAAAAATTTTTTACATCGAAACAAGATCCTGTGTGGAATGCCAATGAGGCAAAGAAGAATGAATTTAAATCTCAATACTATGATCCTGAACAAATGACTGAAAAAGAAGAAGTTGTTTTGACAGGTATGAATGAGAGACAGGTGACTTCTGAATCTTTTGAAAAAATACTCATGAATAACTTTAATAATGTAGTTCAGTATTGGGATTCAGGAAACTTTAAAGGATACGTTGTCTCTGACAGCGCAGATACAATTACAAAATTTTTAAATAATATGGTGGATCTTAACAGTGACTTTTCTAATGTGGAAACTCCTAGATATGTAACGCCTAAAATAGACAAAAAGAAAAGAGGAGGACCTATTTCTATTCCAAAAATAGACATGTTGTAAAAGGCTAATTAGGTGGTATAAATAAAAAATGGTAGATAATATTGATAAGGCTCTAGAATTAGGTGGTACGCCTGAACTTGAAATTTTAAAAAAAGAAACTGAAGTAGAAATTGACGGACAGCGAGTCCCTACTCCTGAAGGATTAGAAATTGAAATAGACGAAGAGGGTGGTGCAACTTTAGACTTTGATCCTATGAGCGATATGCCTCAAGAGATAGAATTCTATTCAAACTTATCTGAATCTATGGATGAACAGGAGTTAGATAGACTTAGTGATGAATTACTTTCTGAATTAGAAAATGATCGATCTTCTCGAAAAGATTGGGAAGAAAGTTATATCAAAGGATTAGATTTACTTGGACTAAAGTATGAGCAAAGAACTAGACCTTTCTCAGGTGCTAGTGGAGTAACTCATCCTTTGTTAGCTGAAAGTGCAACACAATTTCAAGCAACAGCGTTTAAAGAACTTTTACCCGCTAACGGTCCTGTTCGAACAGCAGTTATGGGTGAAGAGACTCCTGATAAGTATGCTCAGTCTCAACGTGTACAAGAATTTATGAACTATCAGTTGATGAATAAAATGGAAGACTACACTCCTGAGTTTGATCAAATGTTATTTTATTTACCACTAGCAGGCTCTACGTTTAAAAAAGTTTATTTTGATGAGTTAATGGATAGAGCTGTATCAAAGTTTATTCCAGCAGAAGATTTAGTAGTTAACTACATGGCAAGCGATTTAGATTCTTGTGAAAGAATAACTCAGATCATTAACATGAGCTACAATGATTTTAGAAAAAAACAAGTTTCAGGATTTTATAAAGACATAGAGATTATGCCTTCCGAAGTAGATCCTTCAGAAGTACAAAAAAAATATGATGAAATGGAAGGTATCAAACCTTCTTATATCGATAAATCAATTAGACTTTATGAGTTTCATGTTTCTTTAGATTTGGAAGGATTCGAAGACAAAGGCATGGATGGTGAGCCTACAGGAATTAAAATACCTTACATTGTTACCATAGAAGATGGTTCAGGAAAGATTGTAGGCATTAGAAGAAATTACGCAAAAGATGACGAGAAAAAGTTAAAGAAAAGATATTTTGTTCATTATAAGTTTTTACCAGGTATAGGTTTCTATGGCCTAGGTTTAATTCATTTGATTGGTTCTCTATCAAGAGCAGCAACACAAATGTTAAGACAATTAATAGACGCAGGTACATTAGCAAATTTACCAGCAGGATTTAAGTCAAGAGGACTTAAAATTAGAGACGATGCAGAACCAATACAACCAGGAGAATTTAGAGACATTGATGCACCTAATGGTGACTTAAGAAATGCTCTCTTACCACTACCTTACAAAGAACCCTCTCAAACTTTATTTAGTCTTCTAGGCTTTGTTGTACAATCAGGACAGCGATTTGCTGCTATTACTGACTTACAAGTTGGTGATGCAAATCAAAACGCTCCTGTAGGAACAACAATGGCATTATTAGAGAGGGGCTCAAAGGTTATGTCAGGCATTCATAAAAGATGTCACTATTCTCAAAAGAAAGAATTTAAATTACTTTTTGATGTGTTTTCTGAGTATTTACCTGAAACATATCCTTACTCTGTAGAAGGTGCAGATAGAACAGTTAAGGCTGAAGACTTTAGTGATCGTGTTGATGTTCTTCCTGTCTCTGACCCTAATATATTCTCTACAACTCAAAGAGTTACGTTGGCTCAAACTGAACTACAATTAGCTCAAAGTGCTCCTGATATTCACAATATCAAAGAGGCTTATCGAAGAATGTATGAAGCTTTGGGTGTTAAAGATATTGATCAAATTTTAAGAAAAGATACACCAATGGCTCCTAAAGATCCTGCCACGGAGCATGCTGATTTATTAGATGGAAACTTATTAAAGGTATATGAAGCTCAAGATCACGATGCACACATACAAAATCATTTAATATTTGGAACTAATCAGATGATTTTAGGTAATCCTCCTATGGCAATGAAACTTCAAAAACATGTTTTAGAACACGTATCCATGAAAGCAAAAGAACAAACGATGTTCTTAGTTCAACAAGGTCGAATACCTCAAGATCAAATGGACCAAACAATAGCTAAGTTAGAAGCTCAGTTTATGGCAGAGATAAAACAATTATCAGCACAACTTAGTGGTCAAGGTAAACCTGATCCTGTTATACAATTAAAGCAACAAGAGTTAGCTCAAGATGCTCAAAAAGATCAAGTTGATGCACAGGTAGATGCTGCTAGACTACAATTAGACGCTGAAAGATTAAAACAAAGAACAGCGATAGACCAAGCTAGAATACAAAAAGATTATGATATAGCTGATAAAAGAGCAGAAGTTCAGTATGACAAGATGACTACTCAAACTTTAAATCAAGAGAGAAGAGATGCCTCTAACAAAAAAGGGTAGCAAAATAAAAAAATCCATGGAGAAGACATATGGAAATAAAAAAGGTAAACAGGTTTTTTATGCTTCAGCTAACAAAGGAGTTATTAAAAATGTTGAAAAAAAATCTAGGAACACCAAGTAATAAGTATTATACTTTTAACATGGACAAAAAAACTGAAAAAAGAGTTCAAATTATAATCGATGAGACTAGAAAATTTGTTCAAGGTCAAGTTGATCAAGGCTCTAATTTAGTCGAAATTGCTCAAGTAATGTTGGCTATGAGTAGAGAAGCTATTGTTGATGCTTATGGAGAAGCCTTAGCAGATAGCTATATTTCTAATCAAATTTCTGAATTGCAAAAGAGTGAAAATAGTATAACTTTACATTAATGACCAAGCGATTAACTAAAACTATTCCTCCTAAAAAAGGACCTAAATCACAGGGTATGAATATTCCTTATGGTAAAATTGTACCTGTAGGACCTGTACCTGAGGATAAGAAGCGTAAACGTGGATATGGAATAGCATCAAAAGGACTCAAATTTGAAGGAGTATTCTAATGGATATAATCAAAAAACTTTGGAACGATCATCCCAAAAAAAAATGGCTAGTAGTTGGCGTAGTAGTTGGCTGGGTAGCTGCTCAATTTATCTAATAAATGTTATCTAAATTATTAGGCGGATCTCTTGTGGATACTGTTGGAAAAGTTATCGATAGCGTCCACACGAGTGAAGAAGAAAAATTAAACGCAAGAAATAAACTCAAAGAATTAGAAAACGAAATAAACTCTAAGCAAATGGATATTAACTTAGCTGATGCTAAGTCTACAGCCACAGGTATTGGTGGTATTATGCAACGGTCGTGGCGGCCCCTTATTGGGATGTCTTGCGCCCTAGCGATTTTGTGGGAGTTTGTATTAAAACAATTTATTATGTTTGGGTTAGCTGCATTTAGTATAGAACATGCACCTTTACCTCAGCTTGACATGTCGACTTTATTCCCACTTGTTACAGCGTTGCTCGGAATGGCGGGCCTCCGCAGTTTTGAAAAAAGTAAGAAAATTACACAGTAGTGGATCGTTTCGATTTTAAAGTAAAAAAACTTATTCAACAAAAAATAGAAGAACAAAAAGAAAACTTGTTGAGTAGATCTCTAAGTTCTTATGAACAATATCAATATGAACTTGGAAAATTACATGCTTTAGAGCATTTATTAATAGATTACCAAGAACTAAAAGAAAAGGTGATAGAAGAATGAGTAAACTAATAGTGCCTAGTTACTTAAAAGGTAATGTAAAAAAGGCAAAAGAAAAAAAGAAAGAAGAAGACAAAGGACCTGCTTTGGAAAGAGTTCCTCAAGCAATAGGTTGGAGAATGGTGGTTCTACCCTATAAAGGAGTAGAAAAAACAAAAGGTGGCTTGTTACTTACTGACAAAGCCATTGAGGAACAACAGCTCACTACTAATGTGGGTTTAATTTTAAGTATGGGATCTGACGCTTACGCAGATAAGAATAAATTTCCTAACGGACCTTGGTGTGAAAAAGGAGATTGGATAGTTTTTGCTAGATATGCTGGCTCTAGAGTCAGAATTGAAGGTGGAGAAGTTCGTATTCTTAATGACGATGAAGTGTTAGCTAAGTTGAAAGATCCAAAAGATGTATTAAATATCTATTAAGGAGATAAAAATGACTGAAGAAAAAATGGTAGACCTTGACACCACAGGAGAGGGTCAAGAGGTTGAACTTCAAGAAGAAGATAAATCTACCGAAGACAAAACTGTTTCTGATAAGGTAGAAACTAAAAAGGAAGAAACAGAAAAAGTAGAAGAGTCTTCAGAAGAAGAGTCTAAAGACGATGGATTAGACAAATACTCCAAAAACGTTCAAAGAAGAATTAAAAAACTTTTAGATAAAGTTGAAAAAGCAGAGCAAAGAGAAGCTGAGGCTTTAAAGTTTGCTGAAGTTGCTAAAAAGAAAGTAGATGAAGCTCAAACTAAAATGAACTCTTTGGACGAAAATTATATTTCAGAGTACGAAACAAGAGTTAAATCTCAAATTGAACAAGCTAAAAAGGCTTTGACTGATGCAAGGTTTAATAATGATGTAAATGCTGAAGTAGAGGCTCAAAGAGCTTTGACAAGACTTGCGATTGAAGAAGAAAGAGCGATTGTTTCTAAAGAACAAAGAGAAAAGTTATTAAAACAACAAGAAGGTTTAATGGCTGAAAAACAAACTCAAAATCAAAATCAAACTGCACAAGCTCCTAGACAACCTGATCCTAGAGCTGAAAAATGGGCAAAAGATAATGAGTGGTTTGGTCAAGATGAAGCAATGACCTTTACTGCCTTAGCGCATCATAAAAATCTTTTAAAAGAAGGATATGATCCTAAAAGTGACGAATACTATGAAGAAATAAACTCTTACATAAAGAATCAATTTCCTCATAAGTTTGAAGAAGTAGCAGAAGTTAAAGAAAAAGCTCCTCAAACAGTAGCAGGAGCGTCTAGAGCTTCTAGAACAAGTGGTTCCAAAAAAGTAAAGCTAACTCCTAGTCAAGTTGCTATAGCAAAAAAATTGGGCCTTACACTTGAACAATACGCAAAATATGTATAGATTGGAGACAATATGGTAAATAAAACGTCAAGATCTAATGAGACTAGGGAAAAGACAGCTCGTAAAACAGGTTGGACTAGACCTTCTTCATTAGACGCACCCCCAGCACCTGAGGGTTTTAAACACCGATGGATAAGGGAATCAGTCAGAGGATTTGATGACACTAAAAATGTTATGGGAAAATTACGAGAAGGATGGGAATTAGTCCGATCTGACGAGTATCCTGATTGGCAACTTCCTACCATTGAAGATGGAAAACACGCTGGTGTGATAGGGGTAGGTGGGTTACTGTTAGCTCGTATGCCAATAGAAACTGTTGAAGAGAGAAACTCTTATTACAAAAACTTAACCGAGAGCCAAAAAGAGGCTGTCGACAGTGATCTATTGAGAATTGAGGATCCTAGGATGCCGATCAGTAAGCCCCAAAGACAAACCAAAGTAACTTTTGGTTCAGGAAACAAGTCGTAATCGGCACGGTTTGTTAAACGACCAATACTAACAACGTATTACAAAGGAGTAATATTATGGCAAATCAACAAGGCAACTTTGGATTTCGTCCAGTGCTAATGATGGGTTCTGCATATCAGGGCCAAGGTCAACAACAGATGACTATCGCTAGTAACGAAACGAATTCCATTTTTATGGGAGATCCTGTCGTGCTAAACGCAAACGGATCAATCTCTCGTGGTTCCTCTGCTGGTGCTGAGCTTGTTGGTGTTTTCAATGGTTGTTTCTATACAGACCCAACTTCACAAAAACCAACTTTTTCAAACCACTATCCAGGGGCAATTGTAGCTGATGATATCGTTGCAAACGTAATCAGTGACCCAGATGTCATTTTTGAAGTCAAAGTAGACGACACAAATGGTGGACGAGCACAAGTCGGTTCAACTGCTAACATCGCAACTTACGCTGCAGGATCTACCAAATCAGGTATTTCAGGCGTAGCACTAGATGGTAGTACATTCGGAACTTCTAATGGCTCTAACTTCGCTGTTTATGATCTTTCAACAGATCCTGACAACAGTGACTATACTGCTGCTAACGCTAACATTCTTGTTAGAATTAACTTACATCAGTATAGAGATAGTACAGGAATCTAAACTATGGCTATTTCAAGAAGTCAACTCGTTAAAGAGTTAGAACCAGGTCTAAACGCACTGTTTGGCTTGGAGTATTCAAGATATGAAAACGAACACGCAGAAATCTTTGACAACGAATCTTCAGACAGAGCGTTTGAAGAGGAAGTAATGTTATCAGGTTTCGGTTCTGCACCATCAAAAGCTGAAGGTGCTGGCATATCTTATGACACAGCAGTTGAAGCATACACTTCACGCTACACACACGAAACAATTGCATTAGGTTTTGCAATAACAGAAGAAGCAATCGAAGATAATCTTTATGATCAGCTTTCTTCTCGTTACACAAAAGCTCTTGCAAGATCAATGGCAAACACAAAGCAAGTAAAAGCTGCTGATGTTTTAAACACAGCTTTTGCTGGTGCAGGTGCTGCAGGAACTAATCCTGGTGGTGACGGTGTATCACTTATCAATACACAACACCCATTAGCACAAGGTGGTCTTTTATCAAACAGATTAGCAACAGATGCTGATCTTAATGAAACATCACTTGAGCAAGCTTTAATTGACATTGCTGCATTCGTGGACGAGCGTGGTCTTAAAATTGCAACACAAGGTAGAAAACTGATTATTCCAAAAGAATTACAGTTTACTGCTGACAGATTAATGTCATCTGCATTAAGACCAGGTACTGCTGACAATGATGTCAATGCAATCAAAAATATGGGAATGATTCCTGAAGGTTATGTGGTAAACCACTTCTTAACCGACACTAACGCATTCTATATTAAAACTGATGCACCTAATGGTCTAAAGCATTTCACAAGAACTGCTCTTTCCACAAATATGGAAGGTGACTTTGACACAGGTAATGTGAGATACAAAGCTAGAGAGAGATACTCATTTGGTTTCTCAGATCCTAGAGGTATTTTCGGTACTTCAGGCGCATAATAAATAATTAATATCTAAAGGGGCGTATGTCTTTGACTGCGCCCTTTTTTTATGTCAAAATATAATTTCATTAACAACATGACCTCTTCGGAGGACTTACAAAGGAGTAAGACATGGCAAACAGAACAACATTCACTGGGATCGTAAGATCTAACGGTGGAGACAACAAAAGAGAAACTTACGCTGGTTCTATGGTGATGGCGGCTCAATTTTATTTTGATCCAACAGCAGCAGCAGGAACAGATGTTCAAGTTTCAGCAACAGACACAAGAAAAGTAGTTCTTCCAAAAAACTGTGTAATCACAGGCGTAGCATTTAACCCAGATGCAACAGGTGGAACAAACCCTAGTATTGATATCGGATTTACTGATTTCGATGGTGGTACAGACTTTGTAGACATTGATGGATTAATCAATGAGGGCGATGCAGATGCAGGAGGCGTTACAACCATTTGGGGTGGTGACTCAGGTTCTGGTGCAGTTCTCGGTGATTTAGCTACACCTTCAACTGAAAAAATTAAAATTGTTGGTGGTAAAGGTACATCTGCTGCAACAGGTGGTACTATTACAGGTATCCTTTATTATTTTGTAGTAGATCAAGGTCAACCAGGTGAAGGCTTACCTAAATTAAGTTAGGAGTAAGTTATGATTAACTATAGATCGGCTAAAGTAACCGCTACAGGAAACGTAGGAACAGGTCCCGCAAGACTGATAGCTATTCACGCTGTCTGTGGTGGAACTGCTGGTAGTATCGTTTTAAAAGACGGTAGTGGAGGAGCAACTAGACTTGATATAGATACTCCTGCATCAGCAACAGCAGTTATTGAAACTTACATCGGTGATACAGGTATGAGATTCCAAGACAGAATACATGCTACATTAACTAATGTGACTTCACTGACCTGTATATTTGCGTAATGGCAGACAAACAGCCACCAAAAACTAAAAAATATTTTCGCTCCACTAAAAGTGGAGCGGGAATGACTAAAGCTGGTGTTGCTAAATACAGACGTGACAACCCAGGTTCCAAACTAAAAACAGCAGTCACAGGTAAGGTAAAACCAGGTAGTAAATCTGCAAAACGTAGAAAATCTTTCTGTGCTAGAAGTGCAGGACAAATGAAAAAATTTCCAAAAGCAGCAAAAGATCCAAATTCAAGATTAAGACAAGCTAGAAGACGTTGGAGGTGCTAAATGCCAAGTCTTTCTGAAGCAACTGAAATAGGACTACCTTTAAAAAACTTAATAGGGTTAATAGGAGCTACTGCTGTAGCAGTTTATGGGTATTTTGGAGTTATCGAAAGATTAAATAATATAGAAACAAGACAAACTTTATTTGAAGAAGATTTGGTTAAGGGCGCAGATCAAACACCTATTGACCAAGAACAGTTCATGCTTTTAGAGTTTGTATCTGGGCAAGTTGAAGGTATGTCAGAAGATTTAGAAAATATGGCACATAACAAAGTTAATATACAAAGATTACAAACAGATATGGAAAAAGCATTAGAGGATATTGAAGAATTAAAAGATAAAATTAGAGCAACAAATGGTCACTAAAATTATTATAGCATTATTATTGTTTTCACAAGGCACTATGATTGAACATACTATTACTGATGGTGTTAAAGATTGTCTTGAAAAGAAAAGAATAATGCAAAGAAATATGTCTGATTCTGTGCAAATATCTTGTGTCAAAGTAGAAGCACAAATAGAAACTGTGCATGGTTCGGAATTTATTAGATCAATGAGTAAAGTGGATTAATGGGAAATTGGTTTCTTTATTTAATAACCTGTCTTTTACTGACTCTAATGATAGTTATTAGTGGCACAAAAAATTTTTATGCAGAAACAAATACCGTGTCGAGTACTGTAGTAAATAATACCCCTCCAACAGCAAATGCCCCCGTAATTCCAAACTCAAATTCAGATATATGTAAGGTTGGTGTTGGTGGAAGTGTACAAAATAATGTGTTAGGTTTAGCTACAGGCGTACTTATAGATGATGAGCTGTGTCAGCTTTTAAAATTATCTAAGACTCAATTCGCTTTCGGCATGAAAGTGTCGGCCGTATCTATCCTTTGTCAAGACCCACGAGTTTGGGACAGTATGACCGATGCTGGGACCCCATGCCCTGTACGAGGTTTCATTGGGGCCGAGGCAGCTCAATATTGGGCAGATAACCCTTCAGAGATTCCAAATGGCAGTAGATACAAAACTGAATATGTTGCACAAGTTAAAGTAGAAGAACAACCAAAAGGAGATATCAATGCTATTAAGAATTTTGGTCTTATTGCTCTCTCTATGCTACTCTTACTCTAAAGCTGATTGTGTACCTGATACAGTAGGACTTTGCACTCCTGGTGTTAATATCACAGAAGAGTCTGAAACTGTCATAACAGAAGAGGATTTAGGAACAGAGATTGTTACAACGACAACAACCACTGTCACAACTACAACTGAAACTATCACAAACCCAAACTCAGGAGATATCCTTGATGGTGATAATGATTACGTAACTTCAAAATATGAAGGCGACATGGATATTGATTGGGGTGGTCAAGGTTCTGCAAATATGCCTTCAGGAAATTCATGTTATGGTCTAGGTTCAGATAAGTGTGCACAGATTACAGGTAGTGGTAATTCAACATCAACAATGGGTGTTTCAGGTATGGGTACAACATTCATAAATACAGTTGACATATCTGATTTACAAATAGATAACGGTGGCCAAGTTAGGTACACAATCAAAGTAGATAAACAAGATGATCAAGATAGAATATACATGCACATTACAGGACTTAACGGAACTAGTCAGGTCTTTTCAGGCACTGACATCCTGTCTGAATCTGGAGTATCAACCGGCTATCAATCTTATAACGGGTCTTTCGATTTCAGTGGTGTATTAAATAAAATAGTTATTGAGGTAGGAGGTAGAGATATTAATCTTGCCATCGGTCCTTTATTTGATGATGTAACAGTTGATGTCTTTTACAATGTAATCAACACAATTATCACTGAACAGATAACTACAATCGAAGAAATCTATTACCTCAATCTTTTCGATACTGTTGAACTAGATTTTGTTGAAGAGGTATTTGAATACAATGATGTTAGTGTGGATGATGGAGAAATTTCTTTTGCTCCAATTGAACCTCAAGTAGAGGAAATTACTATTGCAAGTGTTGAGATAGAAATAGCTGAGATAGAGATTAATTTACCTGAACCTGAAGTTGAAATTGTAGAGGTAGAGGTAGAAGCAGAAGTTGAAATAGAGATTGAGATTGAAATGGAAGAAATTGTCGTTGTAGAGGCAGAACCTGAAGAAGAACCTATCGAAGAATCTCAAGAAGAACCACAGGAAGTAGAATCAGAAGAACCACAAACACCACAAAAAGAAGAAGATTCAGAAGAAAAGGTAGAAGAAGAGAAAGCATCGGAGCCTAAGGTATCAAAGAAAGAAAAAGCTGCTACTAAAATAGTGAAAAAAATTGATGATAAAGCAAGGTATGATGACGCTGCTCAAACAAAAACTTTGATTGTTATGCAGATATTAGGCAACACCAAAACATTTTTTGATAGTCAATCATATCTTCAAGACACAAACGTTACAGAGTATTTAAACAAGACAATAGATGATCAGTATGGTATTTTGTTTAACATGGCTCAAGATAATACAATTCAGGAGATGATAGATGCCCAGTATTGAATATAGCGGAATGAAGGTATCTGGGGGGAAAGCGTTTGCTATTCTTACTTTATTAGGTGCATTAGGTTCTGGTGCGTGGGCTGTTTTTGAATTTTGGAAAAATTATCAAGACCTTACCACTAAAGTTTTGGAGTATACCGCTCCCGATCTTTCTCATTATGATGAAGCACTCGCAGTTCAAAAATCAGAGATAGATATGATACTGCAGGAAATAACCATAATATCTGACGTAGCACGTGATATGCGTTCAGATATGAAAGCTGATTTACGTCAACAATCTGGAGATATCCGACACATAACTGAAATTGTAAATGACGTGGAAGATAGGCAAAAAGAAGATAATAGAGAGCTTCTTAATGAAATGAAATTACTAGAAGAAAGTCTTGACTTGAAGATAGATAAGGCTTTAAATAATCCTTTAAGTGGAATGTCCGCTAAATCAAAATGAGGAGTAAATAATGTGTAATTGTAAAACAGATGCGGATTGTATATGTCGTTTAAGATAGACATTAAATCAGTTCTGCCATATTTGGTGTTATTAACCACATTGGCTATGACATGGGGTATGTGGTCAGAACGTTTAAATGCAGTAGAAAAGAAAGCTGATAGTGTTGCAGAAATGCAACAGGATATTGCTGTAATTAAAACACAAATAGAATCTATGAATGATAAGATGTCATGGATGGAAGAGTTTTTAATTAAAAACTATAGCGAGTTTTAGTGGTCATAAGTAGGTCACAAATGAAAAAAGAAGTATCTACAGGAGGTACAAAAATGAAAAAGAAAAGACTAAAACCTGTCGATAAAAAGAAAAATCCAGGTTTATCAAAGCTACCAACTAAGGTAAGAAATAAAATGGGTTATATGAAAAAAGGTGGTAGAGTCAAATAATGTGCAAATGCAACGAAGACTATATTTGTGTATGTGGATTAGAGACTGAGGACGATAATGGGTAAATTATGTGCAAAAGGAAAAGCCGCAGCAAAGCGTAAATTTAAAGTCTACCCCAGCGCATATGCTAATATGTATGCAGGTGCAGTGTGTAGTGGAAAAGTAACCCCAGGGGGTAAAAAGAAACCAAAGAAAAAAGCTGATGGTGGTATGATTAATAAAGTTTCTCAAGAAAGAAAAATGGTATCTAGTTTTGGTCAAGGTGGCGTTGCAAAAGGATGTGGTGGCGTTATGAAAGATAGAAGAAAAGTTACCAAACGTATGTAATGGCAAAAAAAGGACTTAGATCTTGGGTAAAAGAAAATTGGGTAGATATAGCCAATAAAAAATCTGATGGTTCTTATCCTAAATGTGGTAGAAGTGGTGGAGAAAAAAGAAAAAACTATCCTAAGTGTGTCCCTGCAGCGAAAGCAAGAGCGATGAGTAAAGGTCAAAAAAGATCTGCTGTCAGTAGAAAACAAAAAGCTGGCAACCCAGGTGGAAAACCCACAATGGTAAAAACAATTGTCAAGAAAAAGAAAAGCTGAAGAAATAAAGCTTGATGTAATTAATTGGTCTAAGACTGTCTTGGAGCCAATGAACAAACATCTTGGATTTCCAGCCTGTCCATTTGCAGCTAAATGGAGAAGAGATAATAAGCTTAGAATTGAAGTTCGTATGGACAAATCTAAATACGAAAAGCAACTAACTACTGTTTTAAAATCTTGGAATAAAAAACAACATGATATTATTATTTATTGTGATCCTTTTTTTGAACAATATGGTCCTGAAAAATTTCAAGAAAAAATAGATTTTTACAATAAAACCTACAACAGAAAAGATGTATATTTTATGGGCTTTCATCCTGAAACTCCAGCAGATCCTAATGAACAAGAGTTTTTAGTAGATCCAACAGAGGAACCTGTAGAACATGGAAATATAGCTTATTCCATGATGCTAATACAAAAATTTAAACAGTTGTATGAAGCAAGTTGCAAACTACACAAGATAGGTTATTATAAGAAATGGCCTAAAGATTACTACGAAGAAGTAGTAGCTGAAAGGCAAAATACGTATGAAAAACTTTTTAAAAAAGGAGTAAAGTCATGATGACAAAAAAGAAACAAGTAATGAAAAAAGGTGGCATGGCCAAGAAAAAGCAAGTAGCTAAAAAACGTGGTGGTGGAACTGCTAAGAAAAAGCAAGTTGCCAAAAAACGTGGTGGCGGAATGATGAAGAAGTAAAATGACTACCTCTGGCACAACTACTTTTAATTTAGATATAGACGATGTTATAGAAGACGCATATGAAAGATGTGGTTTAGAAACTAGATCAGGATATGATTTAAAGTCAGCTAGACGTAGTTTAAATATACTATTTCAAGAGTGGATGAACAGAGGTGTTCATTTATGGAAAGTAGAAAATGAAACTGCTAATTTAACAGCAGGCACAACTACATATACTGCTCCAAGTGATGCAAGTGATGTTTTAGAAATGACTTTTAGACAAGTATCAAGTGGTACAACAACTGATACTACTATGACTAAGATATCACGATCAGAGTATCAGGCTTTACCTAATAAATTTTCTCAAGGACAGCCTACTCAATATTATGTGGATAGAAATCTTTCAAATGTTCAAATAAACTTATATCAAACTCCAAACACAACAGATACTCAAATAAACTATAATTACATAGGAAGAATACAAGATGCAGGAGCTTACACAAATACTCCTGATGCTCCTTTTAGATTTCTTCCTTGCATGGTATCAGGATTGGCTTTTTATTTGTCACAAAAGAAAAATCCTCAAATGACTCAATCTTTAAAACTTTATTATGAAGATGAATTACAAAGAGCTCTGACAGAAGACGGTCAAAGAGCTTCCGTTCACATTGTTCCTCAAAACTATTTTATAAACGGTTCATAACATGGCTACCTTTGCAACAGGTAAGTATGCCATAGCCCTTTGCGATAGATGTGGTCAACAATATAATTTTCATCAATTGAGACAAGAATGGAATGGTTTAAAAACTTGTCCTGAATGTTTTGAAATTAAACATCCACAATTAGATCCTTCTTATCATAGTGCTGATGCTCAGGCGTTGCCTTGGGCTAGACCAGCTAGACAAGAACCTGTTACTGTTTTTGTAGGAGGATCAGGAGACAGTTCATTTACTTCCAATGGAATGCAACCATCTAATGAAAGTAGGTCATTGATTATCGGTTCAAGTGTTGGTAAGGTAGCAGTGGTAATATCATGAATTATTCTGAACTTTTAGACAATGTAAGAAACTATACAGAGGTAACAAGTGATGTATTATCTAACTCTGTTGTTAATGTTTTTATAACAAACACAGAAAATAAAGTTGCTAGACAATTAGATAGTGACGATCAAAGAAGATATGCAACTACAACCTTTGAAGCAAACAACGCTTTTTTAGATGTTTCAGGACCTGAAGGTGGATTTAGATTTGCTAGAGGATTACAGTTGGTAGAAACTGACGGAACTAGAACTTGGCTTCAACAAAGAGATGCCACTTTTATGGATGAATATTCTCCTGAAAGATCTACAACAGATACGAATTTTACAGGAAAGCCAAAGTATTGGGGAAATTGGGACGCAACAACTTTGATTGTGGCCCCTACTCCAAACACAGCTTACACAGTGGAGATGTGGTACGATGAGACTCCACAAAGATTAGGCAATGGTTCGGGCACAACGACCACTACAACATTTTTATCTAATAACGCTCCTGAAGTTTTATTATTTGGAACTTTATCAGAAGCTTTTTCTTACTTGAAAAACCCACAG
>Ga0208666_1000026_pt1 | contig 55848 bp, 53 predicted proteins | sample 5B_taG_FD_184078 | JGI IMG/M metagenome (GOLD analysis project Ga0208666, IMG submission 184078) | Marine viral communities from the Subarctic Pacific Ocean - 5B_ETSP_OMZ_AT15132_CsCl metaG (SPAdes) (version 2) | ecosystem: Environmental > Aquatic > Marine > Oceanic | place: Pacific Ocean...
ACCCTGAAACCCCACCAGGATGCCCTATAATAACAAAGTAATCAAGGGAACCACCCATGACCACAACCACCTTTGCCGACTATGCTGCTGCTGCCGAGGCACGTAAGGATATTGCTGCCAAGGTTCTGGCACACTCCTTTGAGTTGTGTGAAGCACTGCGTCAGAATTACATCAATTATGCGATTCGCATGAGCAAAGTCTCTATGTCAATGGATAATGGTGTGGATAAAAAATACTATGAAGATCGCATTGCTAAACTTGAGAAGGGTATTTGTGATGTAGACTTCACCCTGGATACAGGTCGCAAGTATCACAAAATCTGGCACGTTGATAATGGTTCACGTTCCTGCCATGCTTTCATTGATAAGAAGACCGGTGAAGTCTACAAGCCAGCATCATACAAGGCACCTGCGAAAGGTGTGCGTTACAATCTGCTGATCATTAAAGAACGTGAGTGGGTTCTTAATCCTGCAAATTGTGATTGGGCAGGTGGTTATCTCTATCGCAACTCTACTTACTTCTGTTCATGACATCTAAAGAGAAACTTGTCTTTGTCGGATCATTTATTTGGTTAATGCACTGGGGAACATGTCTAACATCAATCATTGTGGATACGGTTATTCTAAAATCCTCTGTGAGGATATTACCTCTTGGTTTGTGAATAACTTCTTTCCACGTCATAAAATTAACGTCACAGTTTTACATCGTGGACTGAAACGTGAACATGCTCTGGGTTACTGTGATGTGATGACTGATGTGGAGGAGTATCCACACAGACCACGTAATTTCCTGATTGAACTTGACACCTACATGGATGAGGAAACTTATTCATTAACTCTTTTTCATGAACTGACCCACATGGCACAGTGGATACGTGGTTCCCTGCGGCACCGATATGGAAAATTGTGTTATTCACTCGAACCAGTGGAAAATTACGACTATTTTGATCAACCACACGAAATTGAGGCACGTAAGGAAGAGATAAGACTACATGAACGGTACTTAAATGAGAAACAAGTGGTGTCAGTTGAGGAACCGTCACAGGGATGGTGCAACCGCCTATGTGGTGGTGCTATAATTACAAAGTAATCAAGGGAGGGACATGCAGACCACCACTGCAACTTACAACATCCGGATCGAATATCGTGATGGAACCGTAGAAGACTTCAACCGAACGATGCCCACCAAACCCACAACACACAAAGGTATTGTGGCACAGAACGACAGATTGGTTAGGTGGGTTGATAAGTACGTCGGTCGCCGTGATTGCATCCGCCACACTGTAACTCCTCTTTTTTCCTGAATCATGCTCAAGCAACAAGTTCTCAAAGTTGTCGGTCAAACTGCAAATAGTATTGATTCTAAAATGACCCGTGCAGATAAGTTTGATGTTTTCTGTCGTGTCTGTGATAATCTACTGGAAGATGGTAGAATCAGCAGGATACAGCACGAACGATGGACCAACGTGTTCTAGTGTGACACCTGCCGAACTGACCACTAACCGACCACAGGGCACCATCACCCTGCTATAATTACAAAGTAATCAAGGGAACACACCCGATGCAAATCACTTCCAAGCGTCACTCCATGGTTGTTGAGTTCCGTCCCCACAACATCCTGACCGATAAGTTTGTTTACACTCTGAAGTTCAAGGATAGTGCAATGTCCATGCGACTGATGACCAAACGTGAGATGAACGAAACAATCAATTCACGTCTGGACATGGGTTATGAAGTCACCGACATTCTGACCGAACCCCAAGAATACTTTTTTGCTTCCTGCTGATGTTTACTAAAGAAGACCATGAGTTTATCGACTTTCTGTTCGGTAAACTCACTTCCCTGACTGACACTGACATGATCGATTTGCATGATGATGACACTGCCGGTATTGATGCCCTTGAATTTGAACAACTTATGATTGACATTTAATCACAACTGACCTAAAATAGTAAGACAAATTCAATTAATTCCATGGAAGAAAGACTTTACAAAATTCAGGAAATGACTACTACTGGATGGGAAGATATTGTTGAAGATGACAATTCTAATAGTAAATTGACCAAAGAACAATGTGATGCTAAACTGCAAACCTACCTTGGAATCGGAATTGCACCAAACAGACTTCGTGCAGTCATCGACAATTCATGAACTTCCTAGCGATTTCATCCATGAACCCCCGAAAGGTTTTTCCTATGAAGTTAAGTCTCACAAATCAAATGTTCTTGCTATTTGGTTACTTCATCACCGTAAGTATTGTTATAGCAGCGATCCAGTTAGGACAATCTGGGGATTCTACAACACAAAGAAGAGATGCTATTTCTCCCCTGTTAATGCCACCAAGCAAGGTAATCAGGTAGACATTTCTGATACTCGTCCCTATACTGCAATGCAACTCAAACTCACACCTCTTGAATATGCACTATACTCCACAAGTTGATGACTATGTAAGATGGAATCGTCCAGGAATCAGTGGGCACATTGATGAGGGGTGGGTCTATTTTAAGTGTGATGAAAGCATCAGCATTGAAGTTGGAGTCAAAGATAAACCTCATTGTCAATATACCAAAGAAGAAAAACATAAGAAGATTCATATTTTAGTATGTTGTCCTAATTTTTTGTGGCATCAGTTGGAGTATGTGAAGAACAGAAGAGATGATGTGGATGATTATAAATCACAAGAGCACAGACACATAGATCCGTGAATCCATATAAAAAAGTATTATTTCCAATACATATCTTTCAGTCTCACATCAAAGAGAATGAAAGAATCAAGGAAGAATTGTGTCATATAATTGAAAAGTTTCGTAATAGTGGAAATGCAAAAATACCTGATGGGTGGTTGACTGATAATCTTCTGACATCATATGAGGATGAAGACTTTAACTTTGATCTTTTTACTCAAAGTGAAATCACACAAAAATTGTATGAAAAATATATTTTAAGATTCTTTGATAGACCCACAAAGGTAAATGTATCAGATATGTGGTTCAACTATTATAGTAATGGTGAGTATCAGGAAGTGCATTCACATGTTCAACCGGATATGTTTGCACCACGCCCACATTTCTCATGTATTCATTATTTGAAGTTTGACCCGGAGGTGCATCAACCAGTTGTATTCAATGATCCGATTAGAGAATTGAGACAGACAAATTCAATCGAACTTGATTCGAATAACTATGAAGAGAAATATGAACCACAATTAAGAGAGGGTAGCATACTCATGTTCCCACCATATTTGGAGCACTATGTGCCAAAGTCGGAACCAACTCCTGACAATCCAAGAATCACAGTGGCATTTAATATCATCCTGACAGAATATGGAGAGGACAAATTGTATGGACCTTAATTATATTGACCAGTTCTTTTCTGCAGAGGAGCATCAGATTATTCATGATTATTGTAATGATGCAGAGTATTCATATGGTGAGAAGGATGATGTGAATTTACCTGTCACGGGTATGATTCATAATATACCGGAGACAGAGTTTGTTTATAAGTTAATTAAAAAGAGATTAAAAGACTCTGCCGAACAAGTGCAGAACAAAAAACTCTATCGAATGTATGTAAATTGTTTTGTGCCATGTGAACGTCCATACTTTCATACCGATGGTGATGAAGGAGTAACATTTTTGTATTATCCGAATATGAAATGGGACAAAGATGATGGTGGTGAGACACAATTTTTGATGAATGATGATCTGTATGGTGTATTACCAATACCGAATCGTATGGTCGTGTTTAGTGCCAATCTACTACATCGTGCCACCACATTTAGAAATGACCATCGATTCACCGTTGCAATTAAGTATATTTGAATAAATAAATATGGATAAAAACTGGTCATGTAATGGCAATCAATAACACACAAACTAAATTCTTTGAGTCCGGAGAGATTAAGTTTAGTGCGATTAGAAATACTTTTGGTGATTTACCGGGCACAGATGTAAAGGCATCGGATTATTTGAGAAATGCCGGTGATGATGTTGATTGGTCTGATGATTCTACCATCAGTCCCAGAGTGCCGAATGCAACAGAAAATGCAGATGTATCAACGTCAACTAATTGGCAAATGTCACATCTGAGAGATTCGATTGTAGAATATAATATCACACAAAGTGGAAATAATGAAGAATTAGAATTTGCGGATAGTAATACCGGAACCTGGAATAACAATCTATCGAAGAATGTTCCAAAGAGAATGAATGTGGGAGGAGTTGTTTATGCGAATGAGGTTAGTAAGTATGCACTCAAGTTTAGTGCAGGAGAATATAATAATCTAACAATTAATGTACCGGATGGTGGTGCAATCTATGGTGAGGGTGGTGCTGCCGGAGGAGGAAATGGTGGTGGTGCTCTGTATATTGAAAATACTGCCACATATGATAATGTATCAATCACATTAGGAAGTAATGGTCGAATCTGGGCAGGTGGTGGCGGAGGAGATAATGGAAACAGTGGAAATAGTGGTAGTAGTATATCATGTTTCACTAATTCAAATCATAATGCAGGTTATGGAGATGGTGGAAGAAATTATAATTCGGGTTCTGCACAAAATGCCTGTCAAAGTGCATCACCGAGTGGATCATATGATGTTCAGGTCGTAACTGCCACTCCGACAAGTGTAAGAAGTCGTTGTCGTGGTGGAACATTTCGTAGAGGACAAGGATGGAATTCATCCAATAAAACAGGATATTCATGTAGTCCTAACTGGTCAATGAATTGTTCATCGAAGATTGCAAATAACATTGCCGGTGGTAGTGGTGGAACCGGTGGTAATGGTGGAGTCGGACAAGGATTCAGCAATCAAAGTGCACCCGGATCAGGAAATTCGGGTAATGGTGGTAATACTAATACATGTGCGGCAAGTGGTGCAACAAGTGTCGGAAATGATGGAAATAGTGGTAGTTCCGGCGGAACATGGGGAGTCGGTGCATCAAATGGTGGAAATGCAGGTTTTGCCGTTTTAAGAAGTAGAACAGCAATTAATAGTGGACAATCCAGTAATACGGTCAAGGGAGCAGTCGGTAATATATAATTAAAAATATGATATAATGGATGATGTGAAACTATCAACAATTGTATTTCATTTTTTGGATGAATTCTTTCTACAGGAAGCATCCGGTAAGGTATGGACTGCATCAAAGAAATGTCAAAAGGAAAGATGGTCTATTTGTGAAGGATGTGAGCACTTTGATGAACCCGAAGAAGGATGTAGGTATTGTGGATGTTACTTACCACATAAGATAATAGATCCATTTGGTGATTGCCCATTAGATAAGTGGATATCAAATAGTGATGCATGGTACGAAGAACATTTTGATTTTATCAAAGACAAACTAATTGAAAAGAATCCAGAACTGAAGGAGTATTTGAATGGAAAGGATTGAACTCAAAGGTGAATATAGTGACTTTATCGGAACATATCATAATGTTTATGATTCGAAGTTCTGTGATGGTGTCATAAAAGCATTTGATTATTATCAGGAGATAGATGCAGTTTTCTGTGAGGATAATCAATTTGAGAACAGTAATGCCGGACGATTCGATTGGGCATTAGATCTATCAGAGATGAATCCTGCAATGAAGGATAATCATTCACAATTACTGAATGAGACATTGCAATCATGTTTTGATGAATATGTGAATGTCTTTGGTCATCTAAAGACTGTACCAATGTATTCACTTTCACAGAAGATACAAAAGACTCCTGCCGGTGGTGGTTATCATGTCTGGCACGATGAGAATTCAGGACTGGAACATTCGAATCGATGTCTTGTATGGATGATCTATTTGAATGATGATTATGAGGGTGGAGAGACTGAATATTTGTATTATAAGAAAAGGATAAAACCTGAAAAGGGAAAGTTACTAATATGGCCCGCAGGTATGACACATTGCCATAGAGGAGGGTTAGTATTATCAGGAACAAAATATATTGCAACAGGATGGTTCTATCTGGCAAATTACAATGGATGATAAGAAGGAAGAGTTTCCTAATATAAAGGAACAAGGGAAGAATCTGGCAAAGTTTACATTTGAAGTGGTGAAAGATAGTGTGACACATTTATCTACACCATCAGAGGTATTTGCAAATGAAGAGTTAAAGGAAGAAAGAATGAGTATATGTAAGAAGTGTGAGTATTATAGTTTGAGACAGAATAGATGTAAGCACTGTGGTTGTTGGTTAGAACATAAGGTTAAGTTTAGTTCAAGTCAGTGTCCTGTTCATAAGTGGTGAAATGAAGAGTATTCTACGTATATGGAAGTATTCATTAGGGTCGTTCTCTGATGGTAAGACTGAACCATATGATAACTGGATTGCTATTATTAGAAGTATTATCTTTGTCTCTTATATGGTGACGAATGCCTTTATTGTGTCCGGAGTCATTAGACATTGGGACACTTCGCGTCCCGCACCCCTTCGGGATTGGAATTCGAGTGATTGTGTATCCGTTGATACAGAATTAATTAAAAAATAGGTTTTAAATATGTTTATAAATATAAAACTCTTTTTTATTTGAATTGTTAAATCTTTTGGTTTGTGGTGTCTTGAGAGGGTATTCGGAGTGTCTTTGTAGATACTTTGGAGTGTCTTTAAGTATCTCATAAAGGTCAGATCTTATGTTCTTTTAATCTTATAAAGGGTCAGATCTTATGCAAGTTTAGCGAGCGTATCATGGAGAGCGCGGTTTGTCAACCCACAGGGCGCAAAATTTTTCTCGACGAGATACAAAATGTAATATAAAGACATCTTATAGTATAAATATATTGATTCGATGAATCTCGACGAGACATCATACTTGACACTCGACGAGATATCTGTTATACTCATATCATAATCATCCAATCTCGACGAGAACCATGAACGATTACGAAACATCATACATATGGGACTACGAGATGTCATGCCATGATTATCTCGACGAGACATATGCATATCATAATGTGTCACCATACACATATGATCTAGACGACGAGTATGCACGAGATAGCACAGACTATCAGGCACTTGCATACAGACATTATGCATGATACAATACGTAAACATCGCACGAGATTCCCATGTATGCACACAAGCGCATTGTAAGTGTAACATTAGACATCGAATGTTATGAAGACCTCGACCTCAAGATGCTGGATTGGCGAGAAATCCTAGATCTTCAAGGTGACGAGAACGTCGATGTTAGCATCAAGGAGACTGCAGACGTATACTAGTGTGCCAGTTCGGAAACTGTCCACTAAATCCCCATGGGGGTCCAAAATCGTGTATTGTAGTTTCAGTTGAGAAATTTGTTTTCTTAAATGAACACTTTCGTCCCTAATCCTCATCTGGAAATGTTAATGAGTCGTGAGCAGTTAATGGAAGATATTGACTGCATTGTTGATGGTGAACTTAGTGGCATTATTTCTCAGGAATTGAGTGATGAATTGGTGCGGCGTCTATGTGATGCAGTCTGCCGCAATTTCCCTGCTAAGTAACAAGAATGTGTGCCAGTCGTAGAGGTGTCCACTAATCTCCCCACTGGCACCAAAATCGTGTATTGTATTACAAGTTGAGAAATTCACTCATGTTTGATGAACTTTGGTCTGAAATCGCTGATGCTCCCGGTGAGATCTTCGATGTGATTGAATACAAAGAAGAATGGGAGAAAGAAGATAAATTCGATGTTGAAGAGTACATTAAAGGAAACACCGACTACTGAAAACAATGAACGAACAACTGCAATCTCAGGCAATTGAAGTGATGGAACTGATTGAAGATTCCGTCGAACATATTTGCACTGAAAACCTCCTAAGTGGAGAGAAAGTGTGGACAATGATTGCTGCACTTGCTGATGCCAAACTTGAAGAATTTCCTGAAAACTAATGTCTTTCGTTTCCACCTTCGTTGACACAAACTCCATGACTGATAACATCATCGACCGTGACAATCTGCAGGATGCTTATATCAGAGCACTGATTGATGGAATGGATTTTAAAACAATGGAAGCATTCGTTTATGACACAATCAATGAGAATCTTGAGAGTTATTCTATGAAAGAACTGATTGAGGAAGTTGAGAACTATGACCCCGAACTTCTGGAGGAAAGTAACACAAACTGATCGGCCGCCCGTGGACGGTTGGATAGGTGGCACACATTTTTGGCACAGGGTCGGAAACCGTGTATTGTAGATGCATGAACAAAACCGACTCAATGCACACCTACACCGACCCTTGCACCTATGCTCTGCAGGAGGACATGCGTCAACTAAAGGAAATGATTGCATCAGACCTCTCTCAGTACATGTGCGAAATGATGCCTTCCATGAACGATTGCGTTGATTGGGTATGTGATCGTTTTGCAATTGATGCAACTGATGAACTGATTGATTTCGTTGCTGATTGTCACGATGAGTTCTTCGGTAACTAACACAAACCTCTCTGTCCTTAAGTAACACAAACATCATGCGTATCTGTCTCTCTGCCATTGTCATCCTGCTGGGTGCGAATCTTCTCATTGATCTCCTGGATTCTGATATGGTGCAAATCATGCAGGAGCGTAACGAAACAATCCAGCGCAGCATAGACCGGATGTGACAGTCGGATTAGTGTCACACATTTTTGGCACAGGTCTCAAAATGCCCTATTGTAAAAGAGTCAAAGGAATTCAACCAACCATGCGTAAGATCGAAACCCAGATGAACGAAGCAATCACCGATCGCACCGATTGGGGAAAGGACAACACAAGGGTTGAAACGATCGACGGAGTTTCGAAGGTCTTCCTCCACGGGCATCTCATTGCTGAGATCGACGACAATGCCATCATCCTGCGTGATGGTGGATATCAGAGCAACACCACTAAGAGCAGACTCAACGCAATCCTAGCAGAGCACGGATACTCTGGCGAAAGCGTGTTTCAAAAGAACTGGACTTGGTTCGTCCGTCTCTGGACTGGCACCGACTTCACCACCACCGAATTCCGTTCGGGTATGCGACTGGCATAGTGGCACACTGCCACGGCAGAACGACCCCTGACCGACTATTGTAAGAAAACAAACGAACTGAACCACATGACAAAGATCCTTCACCTTGAGCACCCTGAAGACACCATCCTCACCGGTGACGATTTATTCCTTCAGTCGCTGCGCCTTAAGGGTGACCTCTCAGTGAAGGTTGACGGAGCACCTGCCATCGTATGGGGAACAAACCCTGCGACCGGTAAGTTTTTTGTGGGCACCAAATCTGTCTTCAACAAAGTGAAGATTAAGATTAACGAATCTCATCAGGACATTGATGCAAACCACACCGGTGAGGTTGCTACTATTCTCCACAAATGTTTTGATTATTTGCCACGTAACGGCGGCATCATTCAGGGAGACTTTATCGGACTCGGTGGGTCTGATGAATACACACCGAACACAATCACCTATCAGTTCGATGGTATTGTAGATGCTGAAATCATCGTTGCTCCACATACACTTTACACGGCAGAATCTGACCTGCGTGATGCTGTGGCAGAACCAATGAGGTTCATCATCACCGACACAGTTTACTGTAAGTTCGTGTTTCCCAAGGCATACACTTGGTCCGGTGAATATAACTACGACCACACCGCGTTTGAGATGCCTCCAATCTTAGACTTGATTCGTCAGGTGTATGCTAAGACCACGTTCGTTACTAACAAGGAAGCAGAACAGATTAAGCGTAATGTGAATAAGTCTATTCGCGAAGGTTATCCTATGACAAATGAGGATTTCCTGGGCAATGAGTCACTAATGCACCTCTACGGGTTGATGATAATTTTGAAAGAAGAGTTGATGTATCAGTGCCGCAATGTAGGTCCCAGGGCATTCATCGGGCAGGATGAAGTCTCTGCAGAGGGTTATGTCTACTCCACGACGTTAGGCACATATAAGTTGGTCGATCGTCGTCGCTTCAGTGTTGCTAACTTCAACAACACTAAGTTCACAGCAGTGTAAGGATTAGCAGTCGTTCGTTAATACAGCAGTCCCCCCGTTTAAGGGGGGGCGTTTATAAAACCGCATGACTCCCCTAACCTACAAAGGTTTCCAAGAGCACGATAAAAATTCAAGAGATATAAAAATTTTTTTCGCTATATAAAATCAAGTGTAGGGTTCGCGTATATGCAAAAAAATTCCGAGAAAATTTTTAGTGAAATAGAGGTCGATCCCGTAACCGGAGATTATCACATCATAGTGCCAGAGATAATCTTAAATGAAATGCAATGGTACGAAGGCACCAAAATAAGATGGTTGGTGGACGGTAATGAGATTATTCTGACAGAAGAAAAGGATTCTTGACAACCGCTATATAATGTTGTATGATTCGAAAGTAAAATCGTTATTCTTATGGCAAAAGGATTTACTGTAAAGGCAAAATCGCCGGTTAAAAAAGCAGCACAAGAGTGGGACTACGACAAGGCAAAAGAAATGGTAAGGGGCAAGGCAATTGTCTTCTGTTTGCCAGGTCGCGGAGTTTCATATACATACTTGAAGAATTTTGTACAACTTTGCTTTGACTTGGTGCAGTCAGGAGCAAGTATCCAGATTTCGCAGGATTATTCCTCCATGGTAAACTTTGCAAGATGCAAGTGCCTTGGTGCTAATGTATTGCGTGGTCCGGATCAATTGCCATGGGACGGAAAATTAAAATATGATTATCAGTTGTGGATTGACAGCGATATTGTGTTTAATACTGAAAAATTCTGGCAATTGATTCTCATGGATCAAGACATTGCATCTGGATGGTATGCAACAGAGGATGGCAGAACGACCTCAGTGGCACACTGGATGGACGAGGACGACTTCCGCAACAATGGTGGAGTCATGAACCATGAAACAGTTGAAAGCATCTCCAAGCGCAAATCTCCATTCACCGTAGACTATGCCGGATTTGGGTGGTTGCTCATTAAGCACGGAGTCTGGGAGAATGAGGAGATGAAGTATCCTTGGTTTGCTCCGAAGATGCAAGTCTTCGAAAGTGGCGAAGTACAGGACATGTGTGGTGAGGATGTCTCATTCTGCCTTGATGCAAAAGAGGCAGGTTACGAAATCTGGTGCGATCCCCGTGTTCGCGTTGGTCACGAAAAGACACGGGTTATTTGACAATGACACGTCAAGAATTTCACAGAATTCTTGTGAATGGAAAAATTCTTTATGATCGTTTAGGTATGACAGAATTTTTCGATAGAATGGATGACCTTGCAATTGAATATTATCAAACAGGTCATCCAGATCCAGGTAGCATTACAACTGAAATTATTACAGAGGACTAGTACATTATGGCAGTAAGATCAAAAGTCGGACTCAATGGTGAACAAAACATTCAACCGACTCCGAAAAAAACTCGTCAAGGTAAAGGTAAGCACACGAAGTATGCCGCAACATCGCGTAACTCGGCTCGTAAGAGGTATCGTGGACAGGGAAGTTAAGTATGAAACAAGAAATACTTACTTATCTTGCTCCAAGTAAAGTATGTAAGGGTGTTGGTGTTTTTGCATATATTAATATACCCAAAGACACCAGTATTTTTCCTGTTACAAAGGAGGAGGACTGGTTATTTGTCCCTTGGTCTGATGTAACAGGACGTGCTAGTAAAAAAATTAAAGAACTTACCTGTGGATCATATGAGGAAGGATTTTATACTGATGTAGATATCAATCGTTTTGATATTTCATATTATATAAATCATTCTCGTAAACCAAATGTTTATCATGACTCTGAAACAGGTACATTATATGCAATGCGTGATATCAAACAAGGAAAAGAACTTCTACAATATTATCCACCAAATGAAAGAACGTGGTAATAGTAAATAAAATGGAGCACAACTAATGTTTTGTCGCATTCGACTCAAGGACACAAACTATCAGGAATACCATAACTATCGGTTTCTTGATAGTTCTTCTTATGAACGGTGTTTGAGAATCTATAAAGAGTATGTTGATTATAAGGGATTTGAAGATGTGGTTCCAATCTTTCGTGAAGAGTTTGAATTGCCCCATACAGACATCATTGGTTACTATGATGGTAATGAATTAGTTGCTTTCACTCTTGCATATAAGTTCAAGAGTGTCAATAGTGCATGGGGTGATCAGTTTGCATGGAATTATAAAAATAAAAAGTTAAGTCTTGGACATATGGCGAATAAGAATGAGATCGCATTATATAAAAGATTAGGTTATGATTATTATTATCTGGGTGAATCATCAGATTATAAATCAAAATTAGACGGATACGAAATTTCAGACTTTTTTAAAACATGGCAAAATTAATCGCAAATCTACCCACCAAGAAAGTATATGTCAGAAGAGAGTATCTTCGTGATTTTCAAGATGGGCATGGAGAATACGTAGAAGGAATCTGGGTCAGCGCAAAGTCCATACAAGGACGTGCATTCTACTTTGAGACCTATCTGCCTGAATATGGTGCAATGTTCGATAAACTGCCCATATCGGCGTTCCTAGCACGTCCAGAGAAACCAGATCCTGATATGGACCTTGTGAATCTTCAGTTCTGGAATTGTATGGACTATGATTTCACTGTAATTGAAAAGCAATTTGTATCACCGATGGAATGGGAAGTCAGAACAAGACACTTTGGTAACATTAAAGGCAGTTATATCTGCACTTTAGACAACTATCACGGAGATTTTAATCAAATCGATGCTTCAACAAGTGAGTTGCCTGATGAACATAAGTCATTTAATCTGATTGAGTTAAGAAATGGTCAGTTTTGCCTATATCCAAACAACAGGTGTCGGATCTATGACACTTCAATGACTCCTGAAAAACCTAAAATTCCCGATTTTAAGGTATCAACATGTATTTTCCAAACTGAAAACGATACTAACTGGGGAAGACTTGGTGATTGTGACGATTATTTCTGGACAACACCCGATGAGAGACAAAAAAAGTAGACATGTTCGGAAATGGATTCGTAATTTATCCAGAGTTAGACCTGAGTTAGGAAACTTTTCATTATGTCCCTTTGCTTCGACTGCCAATTTTCTGATTATTGAACAGAAATTGGATGAAATTGTTCCATATCCAGATTATGATGTGGTAATTAACATTGTAGAAGATCATCATGAGAGTGATTACCTTTACAATGCTGTTGACCACTACAATTTAAAGTATAAAGACTACAAATTCATTGCAGATCACGGTAAAACTGATACTTTTATCAACAAAATACAATCCAATAACGGAAAATATAATCTAGTTCTTTTTCAACCACGAAAAGATTTAACTGAGGCAAGAATAAAACTTGCAAAAACCAATTATTATGATTATTGGGATAAAGATTACCTTAAAGAAGTTCTTGAAGATGATTATGAAATCGTAAAACAAGAAATAAATAAAAAATAAAGATTATGTGCAACGATTTGAAGGCAGGGAAGAAAAATCTTCAAGAATAAGGTATAAATAAATAAAAACTCCTTGTAAATGGCAATCCAAAGGATATCAAGAGCATTTAAAGACATTAGTTTGTCCTTTGATGCACATCCTGTCACCAAAGATCTACTAGTTCTAAAGAATGAAAACGCGATTCGTAGATCGGTGAGGAATATTGTGGAAACTATCCCAACAGAAAGGTTTTTTAATTCATTATTTGGATCTGAAGTTAGGGATAGTCTATTTGAATTTGTAGATTTTGGTACTGCATCAGCAATTCAAAATCAAATTTTAGTTTCACTTGAAAATTTTGAACCAAGAATTGGAAATGTAGAGGTAAATGTTTTTCCTCGTCCAGATCAAAATTCATTCAATGTAACTGTTATATTTGATATTATTGGTCAGGAGTTTCCAACTCAAGAATATTCGTTCCTATTAGAGGCAACAAGATAATATGCCTTTTACTAAGTATACAAATCTAGACTTTGATCAGATAAAGTCATCCATCAAAGATTATCTCCGTGCAAATTCTAATTTCACTGACTTTGATTTTGAAGGATCTAACTTTTCTGTCTTAATAGACACGCTAGCATATAACACATATATCACAGCATTCAACTCAAATATGATTGTGAATGAATCCTTCTTGGATTCTGCAACTCTCAGAGAGAATGTTGTATCATTGGCAAGAAATATTGGTTATGTGCCTCGCTCTAGAACCTCTGCAAGGGCACAAATCTCATTTTCGGTACAAAGACCTGATGGAGATTCATCCGCGCAGGTGACCCTCAGTAGAGGTCTCGTATGTACCGGAACTAGTTCTAACAGCAATTTTGTATTTTCAATACCAGAGGATATTACCAGAAATTTTGTTGATGGAGTGGCAACGTTTGACAACATTGTAATCTATGAAGGAACGTATTTAACAAAGCAATTTTTATATGATGGATCTCTCGATCAAAAATTTATCCTCAATAACTCTTTTATAGACACTTCTACTCTTAAAGTATACATTAAAAAAGAAAATGATAGTGGTATAGGAATTGAATATTCTTTGGTTGATAATATTGTTAATGTAAAATCAAATTCTCAAATTTATCTTATACAGGAAGTACAAGATGAAAAGTATCAATTACTTTTTGGGGATGGATTAATTGGAAAAAAACTTGGAACTGATAGAAATTCTGATGGCAACATCATAACGACAAATTATATCGTATCAAACGGTTCTGATGGCAACGGAGTTAGTAATTTTTCTCTTGCTGGAAGTTTTTTAACCTCTGATGGTAACAATATTAATCCATCTACGATAGCAATCATTACAAATCAAAAATCTCAAAATGGATCTGAGATAGAATCGATTGATTCCGTTAGATATTTTGCTCCAAAAATATATTCTGCACAATCAAGAGCAGTTACTGGTCGTGATTATGAAGCAATTATCAAAATGATCTACCCAGACACCGAATCTGTGGCGGTTGTTGGTGGAGAAGAGATGGAACCACCACAATTTGGAACTGTAAACATCAGTATAAAACCAAAAAATGGAACTTTTGTCTCAGATTTTAATAAATCTAGAATTTTATCACAATTAAAACAATATACAGTCTCTGGAATCAATCAAAAAATTACAGATTTGAAAATTCTCTATGTTGAAATTGATTCTTCCGTTTATTATGACTATTCTCGAATATCAACTGTCGAGACACTCAAAACAAATGTTCTTAATTCTTTAAATGAGTATTCGAACTCAGTGGATATTAATAAATTTGGTGGTAGATTCAAATATAGTAAAATTCAACAAATTATTGACAACACAAATACAGCAATAACTTCAAATATCACCAAAGTAAAAATTAGAAGGGATTTAAAGGCAGTAATAAATCAATTTGCCCAGTATGAACTATGTTATGGAAACAGATTTCATGTAAATAGTGGTGGATATAATATTAAATCAACCGGTTTTAGAATTGCAAATGATTCCGATGTGGTTTATTTGACAGATATTCCCAATCTTGACGGAAGAACGGGAGTTTTATCAATTGTGAAACCACTCGATAGTCAAAATATAAAAGTTGTTGTAAAATCCGCAGGAACAATTGATTATATGAAAGGTGAGATAAATCTTAATACAATAAAAATTGTTTCGACGGAACTTCAAAATAACATTATTGAAGTTCAGGCATTTCCAGAGTCAAATGATGTAGTTGGACTTAAAGATTTGTATCTTAATTTTAACGTCTCTACAAGTGCAATAAATATGGTGAAGGATGTTATTGCATCAGGAGATGAAATATCGGGAACGGTATTCAATAGAGATTTTTACACATCAAGTTATCTAAACGGAAATTTAATAAGAGAGTAATATGATAGAAACTGGATTTGAATCTAGAGTTAAGGTTCAACAACTTATCGATAGTCAGTTACCCGAATTTGTTTTGGATGAAAATCCAAAATCGGTAGAATTTTTAAAGCAATATTATATTTCTCAAGAATATCAAGGTGGTCCAACTGATATTACAGATAATTTAGATCAATATCTAAAACTTGATAATTTAACACCTGAAGTAATAGTTGACACTACACGCACTACATCAGGAATTACCTCTACGGACACTACAATCGCCGTAAACAGCACTAAAGGGTTTCCTAATGAATATGGTCTCTTTAAGATAAACAATGAAGTTATAACCTATACTGGCGTAACTACAAACTCATTTACTGGTTGCCAACGTGGTTTTAGTGGCATCACTTCATATCATAGTGATTTAAATCAAGAAGAACTTGTATTTTTAGATTCTTCAAGAGAAGATCACTCAAAAGATGATGTAGTTCATAATTTAAGTTCTCTATTTTTAAAAGATTTTTATAAAAAATTAAAATTTACTTTTGCTCCTGGTTTAGAAGACGTTGATTTTGTCAAAGAATTAAATGCTGGAAACTTTATAAAAGAAGCAAGATCATTTTATCAGTCAAAAGGAACTGATGAATCATTTAGAATTTTGTTTAATGTTCTCTATGGTGCAACACCTAGAGTAGTTAATTTAGAAGAATATTTAATTAAACCATCTTCTTCAAATTATGTGAGAAGAGAAGTTGCTATTGCTGAAGTTATTAGTGGGGATCCATCAAAACTTGTTGGTCAAACGATAGTAAAATCTACTGATTCAGGAACAACTGCTGCGATATCAGAAATAGAACCATTTACAAGAGAAAATAAGCAATATTTTAAACTTTCTCTTTTTGTTGGATATGATGATTCTTCAACTATTGAAGGAACTTTTAATATAACTCCTAGCACAAAAAATATTGAAACTGTTGCTATTGGCGCATCAGTAATTACTGTTGATTCCACAATAGGTTTTGCACAGACTGGAATGGTTATATCTGGTATTAATAGTATCAGTTATACAGATAAAAGCATTAATCAATTTATTGGATGTACTGGAGTCGGTGCCACGATTTCTGCCGCAAGTAATATAAGATCTGATCAAATTTATTTTGGATTTGAAAATGGAGATCCGGACAAAAAAGTTGAAATACGATTGACCGGAGTATTGTCGAAATTTATTCAAATATCCGAAGAACTTAGTGCTTCTGAAAATGATATTATTTCAGTAAAAAATATTGGAGATTTAATTGAAAATCCTACCATTGGAGAAAAAACAAATAAAGAAATTTTCGCCAACTCTTGGATTTACAATACTAGTTCAACTTTTGAAGTAGAAAGTTTTGGTGTCACCTTAACATTAACGTTAAAAAGTGAAATTGACAAATCTAGTTTAAAGAAAGGTGATAGTATTGAAATTATTCAAAAAGGTGGCAGTGACGACGGAAAGGTCGTATACCCAACAACAACCACTCCATCAAGTGTAATTGACATTTCTCCGGATAGAAAATCTATTAGTTTAGATAATTTTACATTTAATGCGGATAGTTCTGTAGATTATAGTTTGAGAAGGAAAATTAATAAAGTTAGTAGCGAATTTACTCCGATTGAATTTGGAAATGATGTAATTACCGGTGATGTGCAAAATGTCTATACCGATTTAGATGGAAAACATGCTTATGTTGCATCCAATTCTTTACCATCAAAAACACCGGGGATAACCACATCATTTACTTATGAAATAACTAAAAAAATTAACTCTGCTTCTATTGATTCTGAAACAAGTTTAGGTGATCGCAATAGTTCAAATAATTTTACAACTATAACTTTTGCAGATGATGCTCCATTCGTCACTGGAGATAGAGTTTTTTATAAGCCAGATGGAGATCCTCTTGTTGGTTTAATTGAAGGATCTTACTTTGTAGAAATTTTACCAACCAATAAGAAAAAAATTAAGTTATACAATTCTAGAGTTTTTGTCGGAACAGAAAGTTACTTAACATTTTCAACTCCATCCTCTGGAATTGGAAAACATACTTTCACATTATTTGAACACAAATCTGGCGAAATTGCTCCACAAAAAATATTTAAAAAATTCCCCCTACCTCCCAATAACAAAAATGGAGTTAATGAATTAACTGAACCAGATAATTCAACTGGGATGTTGATTAATGGTGTAGAAATCATTAATTACAAATCTAATGATGTTGTATATTATGGTCCATTAGAGTCAATAAGTGTTTTAAATGGTGGACGTGGATATGATGTAATCAATTTGCCCAATTTAGTAGTTTCTGCTGGATTTGGATCCACGGCACTGTGTCGTCCAGTGATTCAAGGATCTATTGAAAGAATTGATGTTGATGTTTTAAATTTTGATATTGATTCTGTAGAGTCAGTAAAAATAACAGGTGGTAATGGTAGTGGTGCAAATCTTAACGCGATTGTTCAGAAAAGAGTTAGAGAAGTATTTTTTGATGCACAACTAACAGCAGATAATGGTGGAATTGATAATAATACAAATCAGATTACATTTTTAACTGATCATAATTTTATTAATGGTCAAGAGGTAGTGTATGATTCCAATGGAAATCAAGGAATAGGAGTTGGAATCGGAACTTCTTCTCTAGTTGATTCGGCAGTTTATTATGCAAAGGTTGATAATAATACTACAATTCAAATATTTGAAAGTTTTGATGATTATTCTTCAAACACAAATGTTGTGGGATTGAGCACCCTTTATACGGCAGGTGTTCATAAATTTAAAACTAATGATAAAACAAAAACCATATCTTCAATTGATGTTATTGATGGTGGAAGTGGATATACCAATAGAAAACTAATTGTTAAACCAAGTGGAATATCAACATCAAAAGATGTAATTAACTTTATAGATCATGGATTTAATGATGGCGATGTAGTTTTGTATTCCTCTGACGGAACACCAATTACTGGATTAACAACATCAACAGGAATAACAACCACATCTGTTCAATATAAAATTATAAAAATTGATGATGATTCTTTTAGAGTTGCAGATATTGGAGTTGGAGGAACATCTCCATCAAATTATGAAAGAAAAAATTATTCCAAATTAGAATCAACTGGAGTTGGATATCAAAATTTTGCATTTCCGGATATTACAGTTTCATTGGAATTTACTTCCACTGGATTGGGAACAGATACACAAAATAGATCAGTTATAGCAACTCCTGTAGTGAGAGGATCATTAATTGATGCATATGTTTATGAAACTGGAATTGGTTATGGATCTAGCACGATTAACCTTGAGAGAAAACCACTAATCACCATACAAACCGGTAGAGATGCTCAATTAAAACCCATTATAATTAATGGATCTTTTAATTCTGTAAATGTTCAATTTGGAGGATTTGAATATTTTTCAGCTCCAGAATTAGAGGTATTTGATAATAGTGGATCTGGATCTGGAGCAATATTGCGACCAGTAATATCATCTCAAGGTAAGATAACAGATGTTAAAGTTATTAATGCTGGAATAGGATACTCCGCTGCTTCAACTGGAATCAAAGTTTCGCCTAAGGGATTTGGAGCAACATTTGATACAACTATTAGAAAATTAAGAGTAAATAATATTCATAAGTATGGAAATGAAATACTCAAAGAAAGGAACGATAAACTGCAATACAACATATGTGGATATTATGATGATTTAAGATCCACTTTTAATGAAAGTCAATCCAAAGTATCTGGGATAATTGGGTGGGCTTATGATGGAAATCCAATATATGGTCCATTTGGAAATTCGGATTCGTTTAACACTAGTTCAGATCCAGCTCGTTTAACTTCCGGATATGTAGAAAATTCATCTAGTGTGATTGATAGACCTGCAGGATTTAGTGCTGGATTTTTCGTTGAAGATTATGAATATACTAATTCTGGAGATTTGGATGTCCATAATGGAAAATTTGTAAAAACAACAGATTATCCAAAAGGAGTCTATGCATATTTTGCCACTATTGACAGTAGTGGAGACCCACAATTCCCATATTTTATTGGAAATACGTTTAGATCTAACACTTTAAATGAAAATAAAACTTTAGATCAAAAATTTGATTTTAAAAATTCTCAATTATTAAGAAACACTTTCCCGTATAGAGTATCCGATCCGTTTGCTGACAACGATTTTCTAATTGAAACTAATGAAATTTCAAGACAAAAAGCAGTTATTGAATCTGTAACGGAAGGTCCTATTGAAAAAATTAATATCATTAATCCTGGCACAGGGTTCAAAGTAAATGATGTTTTAAATTTTGATAGTGATGGCACCGGAGGAGATGGAATTATTGTAAGAGTATCATCAATATCAGGAAAAAGTATTGATGATATACAAACTTCTGTAGAAACTTATGAAAATTCTATTTTCACTTGGAATGGTGGAAATGAAATAAAAGTTTCAATATTACCTCAACATAATCTGAGAGATAAAGAATATGTTACTATCTCCGGATTTAGTAGTTCTTTATCTGAATTGAATAGAAATTTCCAGATTGGAATCTCATCTTTCTATTCAAATCTTTCCTCATTAATAAAAGGATCGGATGCATCTCCAGGAGCAGCCACCACAGAAATATACGTATCTCAAATACCAGATTCAGTTTCTGTTGGTAGCAGTGTTGGAATTGGTTCAGAAACTTTGCAGGTATTAAATATATTCCCCAATTTGAATATTCTCAGAGTTAAGAGAGGTTTGGTGGGAACTTCTCATACTGCCACAACAAAAATCTCATATATTCCAGATTCATTTACAATAACCAAAAATGTAGATTATTTTGAATCTGCGGTCAATGATAAAATATATTTTAATCCAAAAGAATCTGTCGGTGTTGGAACTACTGTTGGAATATCCAGTTCTATGACATTTATATTTGGAGATTCCTCTATTACTAGAGAAATTCCAACTAAGAGGATTTATATTGAAAATCATCCATTTGCAACAAATCAACCAGTCAATTTAACTGTTCCTACAGGTGGAGCAATATCGATTTCAACTTCACCAACTGGAACACCATTTAATTTGCCAATATCCGGAGTCACTACTACAGTATACATTGTAAGAAAAACAATTAACTCAGTTGGCATTAAGACAGGAATTGGATCTGAATTTGATGAAGTATTTTTCCGCAATAATGGAAGTGATAGTGATGAATATCTATTTGAAAGTATAAAAACACAAATTAAATCCAGAGTCCAAAGAATAAATTCTGTTGTATCTATTTCTACCGTAGGTCTTTCAACTGTTGCGCCGGGTGCCACGTATCATAAGTTGTTGACAGGCGATACAATAAAATTAAACCTTCAATCAAAACTTATTTCTGGAATTGGAACGGATGCTTCAGTAATTGTAAAAAGAGATACTATCTCCGATAATATTTTAATAAATCCACTTACAATTGATCCATCAGGAATTAATACTACCACAAATCAAATAACAATACTATCACATGAATTAAAAACTGGAGATAAGGTTAGTTATGCAGCATCATTACCTGCTTCGGGATTGACCACAGGTTCTTACTATGCATATAGAGTTAATGAAAATGTCATTCAATTGGCAGAAACTCTTATTGATGCAAAATTAGATCCTCCAACTATTGTAAGTATTGGAAACACTGGAGGAGGAGAGCAAACAATTTCTCCAATCAATCCAAGAATTGCAATAACGAAAGATAATAGTGCAATTTTTGATTTGTCGGACTCCACATTATCTGGATATGATTTTAAAATTTATTATGATAATGAATTTAATAACGAATTTGTTTCTACAGGATCTACTAATGGAATAACTATCGCAGGAGTTGGAACTATTGGAGTTAGTGCCAACGCTTCATTAACTATCAATTACAACACAGATCTTACTAATATACTACCTACAAGATTATATTATAATTTAGAGAAATCAGGTTACATTAGCACAGCAGACACTGAAGTTGAAAATTATTCTGAGATACTTTATATTGATAGTTCTTATAATTCTTCATATAAAATTTCTGGAGTAGGAGAAACTACATTTAATATTGCTCTTAATGAAGTTCCTGAAAGATTGTTCTATAAATCAAGTGAGTGTTCTTCTTTAGAATATACTACAGAATCATTAAATGTAGAAGGTCCTATTAATAAAATCAACATTGTCTCTGGGGGATCTGGATATAAGAAGTTGCCGAATTTTGTTGGATCTTCAAATACAACAGCAAAAGATGCATATTTAATTGCCAAATCTGGTTCAGTTGGGAATGCAAAGAGAGTTAGAATAATAAATCAAGGATTTGAATATTCTTCTGATAGAACACTGCAACCAAACGCAAACGTACCAGTTTTAGTTTCTGCTAAAGATTCAAACACTATAGGAATTGTTACTGTTATTAGTGGCGGAAGAAATTACATAACTCCACCAAAACTCGTAGTTGTTAATACATCCTCAAAACAAAAAATTGATAATGGTATTATAGAAGCAAATCTTACCGGAAACTCTATAACTGAAGTTAAAATTATTCAAGAACCAAAGGGTCTTCCATCTGAGTCAGTAGGAATTTTTGCTGAGGAAAATACTAATGGAATCAGTATTCAAAAAATTTCCCAACAATCTGATACTAAGTTTATATGCAAATTGACTACACCAGTTCTTGGATTCTCCACAAGCGCGTTTAGCGTTGGAGAAGAAGTTTTTATTGAAGGGATTCAAAAAGTTGGTGCCGCAGGTTCAGGATTTAATTCTGCAGACTATGGATATCAGTTTTTTGTCGTTGAGGAATATAAAAACTCATCTTTTATTGGAACCGTTACTCAAGATGAAGTAACAATCAATTTAAGTAGTTTAACAACTAATACAGGCACAGCAAAAACTGTTCAAGATTCTCTTGGGACGATTATAAAAAAATCTGATTATCCATCATTTGCTGTTGGTCAAAAAGAATCTAAATTCTTCATAGGAGAAAAATTAAATCTTAATGGATCTGTTGCAGATTTGCGAATAACTGGTATTGACGGCGATAATATAAAAATAACGGGTGATGCTTTTGGATTATCTCCAAATGATGTTCTTACGGGACAAACAAGTGGAAATATTGCTTCCATAGAAAATATTGTCAGAAATGAAGGAAGATTTGAAGTTGATTTCTCTAGTAGGCAAAATATTGGATGGGATGACAACATTGGAAAATTGAGTCTTGATGATCAAGTGATTCCTGATAATGATTATTATCAAAATCTTTCTTATACAATCAAAAGTCCTATTGAATGGAGAGAATTAAAGACTCCAGTCAATAGTCTTGTCCACACTAGTGGTCTTAAAAATTTTGCTGATGTTGGGATAGTATCAACTGCAAACATTGGAGTTGGTAATTCGGATAATTTAGTTATTGCTCGTGATTTAATTGAAGAACTTAGAGTAGATACAATTAATAATTTTGACAATGTATTAGATATTGATGTTGTAGGATCTCAATCTAAATTCCTAAAATTAGAATCAAAAAAATTAACAGACTTTACTCTTTCCAAGAGTAACGTTGTATTAAAGATAGATGATATTTCCGGTCTATTTTCAAATGACGATAATGTCACTAATAATGAATTTGTCGATATTTTCAAATTTGTTGCTTCTGATTCTTATGATGATGTTTTAGTTAGAATAACTAATTCCGAAAATAGTGAAGTTCAATTAACAGAATTGACTATTATTAGCAATAATAGTGGAGATAATTTCTTATTGGAAAAAGGAGAAATTGCTAATATTGGATCATCTCCAACTTCAGTAATAGATGAAAATTACGGAACTTTTTCCGTCACCGATAGCAATTTCCTTAGATTTACTCCTAAAGATACTAATGATACTGATTATGATATTAAATATCTTAAAAATACTTTTGGTTCCTCTACATCTGGTGTAGGAACAACTTCAATTGGATTTATTGATTTAACTAATGTTGCTGGAGTTGTAACTTCCGGAGGTTCCGGCATAACAAGTTCTATTATTGGAGTTGCAACGGATAAATTTACATCATTGCATGTCAATACACAAATTATTCAATCCAATACTGATGAATTAAATTTTGTTGAGTTGTACATAACTCATGACGGAGAAAACACATTTCTTGCAGAATCGTTTTTTGATACTGATGAAAACAGTTCTTCTTTCAATTTTATTGGATCTTTTGGTGCAAATATCAGTTCTGGTGTTCTCAATTTAAATTATACAAATGATACTGCAAATGATGTTCAGTTGAAATCAAGAATTGTTGGATTTGGAACAACATCAGTAGGCACAGGAATTCACAGATTTATAACACCATCTCAACCAGAGGGTGCGGAAAGAAGTGCAGTAATTAGATCTGCATATGAAACTACAGTTTCTGCTGCCGCAACGACAGTTATCAGTTTTGATAGGAATTTGTTTAATTCTGTTAAATCAGTGGTCGAAGTAAGTATGGGTTCGACAAAGGCAGTTCATAACGTATTGGCTTTACAGGATAATTCTTTTGACACATATGTTCAACAATCATCTTTCCTTTCTGCTGGAGGAATAGGTGTAACCGATGGAAGAAGCGGCATGGGAACATTCGGTGTAGAATACTCCGGAGAAAACTTTATATTGAAGTTCTATCCTGATGCAGCAATGACATCAAATCTGCAGGTTTCATCTCTCAATGAAATTCTATACACGGAAATAGACGCATTTAATACTGCCCCAGAACTTCAATATGGGGATAATATTCAATCACTTGAAATTAAACTTTATAATGCAAAAAATGGTAATAGAATTAATAAAACTGATTTTGTTGCAAAAAATGAAGGCACTCCAATTTTTGCAAAGTCTTTTAATCCAACAAACTCCACTCAATTAGATCTTTCTACTGGAAAATTCACTATACAGAATCACTTCTTTAGAACCGGTGAAGAGTTGTCATATACTCCAAAATCAACTTTTGTTGGAGTTGGATCAACTGCAATGACGTATGGCAGTGGCACCCCATTACCATCAATTGTATATGCTATTAGAGATAATGATGACGAATTCAAACTTGCTACAACTAGAGCAAATGCAGAAGCAGGTGTAAATGTATCTTTTGGATCCTCTGGTGAAGGAAATGCTCATGAATTGGCAATGTTATTAGGTAATGAAAAAACTATAATAACACTAGATGGAATTGGTCAATATCCGCTTAAATTTACTCCAATTGCACATACATTATCAGGAAATGCCGGTGGACAAATTGGAACAGCATCTACGATATTTGCTTTAAGTGGGATTTCCACAATAATTCCGACAGATCTTCTAAAAATTAATGATGAATTTATGAAGATTCAAAATATAGGTTTTGGAACTACTGCAGTTGGACCAATAACAGGAATTGGTCAATCAACTCTTGTTCAAGTTGAAAGAGGTGCAGTTGGATCTATATCAACATCTCATGCAGATGGAAGCGAAGTTAGAATTTTTAAAGGTTCTTATAATATTGTTGGTTCCAAAATACACTTTGTAAATTCACCTAGAGGATCTTCTTCAATCGAAAGAGATGATAGAAACTTGGAACCAGAAACTTCTGATTTTACTGGAAGAGTATTTTTAAGAAATAATTATGATACCAATCAAATATATGATGATATTTCTGATCAATTTACTGGAATTGGAGCAACATTTACGCTGACTGTTGGTGGTGCAAATACCACAGGAATTGGAAGCACCGGGGGAAATGGAGTTCTGTTTATCAATGGAATTTTCCAAACACCTTCAACTTCTAATAATCCATTCAACAATTTTAAATTTGATGATGAAAGCACTGCAGGAATAACAAGTGTCATCTTTAGCGGAATAACCTCTGCAGACGGATCTCGTCAAATATCAGATATTGACATTAATCAAAATCAACTTCCAAGAGGAGGAGTAATTGTTTCTCTAGGTTCTTCTGGTGGATTGGGATATGCACCTTTAGTTGGTGCTGCAGTGAGTGCTGTAGTTGGTGCTGGTGGTTCCATAGCAGGATTTACTACAGCATTAACCGGAGGAACTTTTGGATCTGGATATAACGGATTAGTATCTATTGGAGTCAGCGTTCATGAGGATGGACACACCGGTGCTGCTGCAGTGGTGTCAGCAACTGCTTTAGTTGGAGCTGGCGGAAGTTTATCCCTCACTGTAGTTGGAAATGGAGGATCTGGATACTCTAATCCTCAAATTATGGTTTCGGAACCAACTTATGAAGGTCTCGAAATAGAGGGAGTCTCAAGGTTGGGACTTGGAAACACTACATTAAGTGGCACAGGATTATTACTCGATATTGGAGTTGGTGCTGCAACTACTACAGGAATAGGGTCGGATACTTTTGAAGTTAATAGTTTTAGTATCGCAAGAAACGGATATGGATTTAGGGAAGGTGATGTTATTAGACCAGTTGGTTTAGTTACACACAGCACTCTATCTTCAACAACTTCCGAATTGTTATTAACAGTTGAACGAGTGTTTAATGATTCCTTTGCTTGTTGGCAATTTGGAGAATTTGATTTTATCGATTCAATTGCAAATTTCCAAGATGGAAAAAGAACTAGATTCCCATTATTCTATAATGAGGAACTCTTAAGTTTTGAAAAACAGGAGGGAAGTAGGGTAAATCTTTCTAATGCATTATTAATAGTCATTAATGGAATTATTCAAGATCCTGGAGTAGCATACTTATTTGAAGGTGGAACATCATTTAGTTTTACTGATCCTCCTCAAATTGAAGATAGAGTTGATATTTTCTTCTATAGAGGTACTAGAAACGATGATGATCAATTAGTTACAAGTATAAATCAAACGATTAAACGAGGTGATAGTGTAAGAGTTTATAAAAATAATGCAATTGATGGAACTATAACTCAAAATAGCAGAACTGTGTTTGATTTAGCATTCTCTGATAAATTTGAAACAAATCTGTATAGCGGAGTTGGAATAGATCAAAACAATTTCAAACCAATGTCTTGGACAAAACAAAAAGTTGACACCGTTATTAACGGCGAAATTGTTCAAAAAGATAGAGATTCTATTGAAGCACTAGTTTTTCCAACAGCAAAGATTATTAATACTATTGAAACTACTGATAGTGAAATATTTGTCGAAGATGCTGATTTATTTGATTACAATTCGGAAACAGAATTGTCTGGTTTAATTGTGTCTGGTTCTTTAGATCCAATATCGGCTGCCGCAACAGCAGTGGTTTCTACTGCTGGAACAATTTCATCATATATTGTCTCTGGCGGTAGTGGGTATACTGCAGTGCCTACAGTCTCTGTTCTTGCTCCTCCAGAAATTGGAGTAGGAGTAGGAACCACTGCTACTGCAACTGCCACCATATCCAATGGGGCCGTAACTGCAATTACGGTCAACAACCCAGGATTGGGATATACAATTGCTCCAAATGTAATTATTTCTCTCCCCAATCCCATCGTCGAAACAGTAACTAGTATTGATGTGATTCAAGGATTCTCTGGAATTGTCACTGGAATTAGCACCGTCAATGCTCAAGGAATTGGAACTTTAGCAATTCAATTTAATTTGCATAGATTTGATGCAACAAATTACACTGATTTAAATATTGGATATCCAATTTATATTTTTGACACTCAAGTTGGAAATGGTGTAACCTCAGTTGCAAATAATGATTTATCCATAGTTGGTGTGGGCACAACATTTGTTGATAATATATACTTTATTCAGGAACTTTCTTCTGTTGGTGCTGCGGGTTCAATTGTTTGTTACGTGGATTCTGGAACATCAATAGTTGGTGTTGCAACTACATCAAACTCTGATAATCCTGTGGGTAAATTCTCTTGGGGTAGACTTGCGGGAATTTCTAGAGCAACTTCTCCAGTTTCTATAGCAGTTACTGGAAATGTGGTTGATGTCGGACTGACAACCTTCCCAACTATTCAAAGAAGAGGTGTTGGTCTGAGAGATAGTGGTGCTCTTCCTAAAAGGTTATAATAAAATCTTCCAACCCTTATAAATATCTAAAAAACTATTAATATGGCTGCGGTAGTAACAGATCAATTTAGAATATCCAATGCAAATAATTTTGTAGACTCGGTGTCCAATACGAGTAACTCTTATTATGTTTTTCTGGGATTACCAAATCCTTCCAATCCAGTTTCTGGTTTTGGTAGAACTACTTCGGACAACGAATGGAGCACTAATACTCCAGTTCCTATAGATAATTTACAATTTAACTCCCATTTTAGGGATACTGCTCTATTTGGAAAAAAAGTAACAACTTCCAATGTTAGAAGATTAATAAGAAAAGTTTCTTGGTCTAGTAATACACGTTATGATATGTATAGGCATGACTATAGTATCATAAATCCTGCTCCAAACTCAAATTTAAGTAGATTATATGATTCAAATTATTATGTAATAAATAGCGATTTTAGAGTTTATATTTGTATTGATAATGGTTCATCAGGAACAAATTTAACTGGAAATGTATCTAAGGATGAACCAACTTTTACAGACCTAGAACCAACGGCAGCTGGAACTAGTGGAGATGGATATGTTTGGAAATATCTATTTTCAGTTGCTCCGAGTGACATTATAAAATTTGATTCAACTGAATATGTTGTTGTTCCAAATGATTGGGCGACTTCAACTGACAGTCAAATTTTAAGTGTTAGAGAAGCTGGAGATTCTGATATAAATTTAAATCAAATTAAAAAAGTATATATTGATAATGGCGGATCTAATTATAGTTCGGGGGTAGTAAATATTAATGGGGATGGAACTGGTGCTAAAGTATCAATTGAAGTGGATTCTGCGGGAACAATAACTTCTGCTGTTATGACTGCTGGTGGAAGTGGATATACTTATGGCATTGTTGATCTTGGTTCACTTCAACCATCAGGAACTTTGTCAGACCCAGCAAAATTAATTCCCATTATTCCACCATCTAAAGGTCATGGGTATGACATTTATACCGAATTAGGAACTGATAAGGTATTGGTTTATGCTAGATTTGATGATTCCACAAGAGATTTTCCAGTTGATACGAGATTTACTCAAGTAGGCATTATAAAAAATCCACAACAATTTTCGTCCACGTCAATTTATACTGCCAGTGATTATTCATCTTTATTCTCATTGAAACTCAATTCAGTCACCTCCACTCCGGTTGTTGGTGCTGCAATTTCACAATCAGTTTCTGGAGGTGCTGCCAAGGGATATGTTGCATCATATGATTCCGAAACTAGAGTTTTAAAATATTTCCAAGATAGATCTTTATATTTTGGAAATACTAAAGATGAAACTGACAGCAGTGATGTTAGTTCCTCAAGTAAGTTGCTTTCTTTTGAATCATCATCAGCAAATATTTCTCCATTTACTGGATCTATTGACACAGGATTCTCTGGAATTAAAACCACAGTAAATACCAAAGAAATTGATTTGGGAGTAACTTTTACAGATGGACTTGCAAATCCAGAGATAAATAAAAAGACAGGGGAAATTATTTACATTGATAATAGACCTCTCATACAGAGAGACTCTCGCCAAAAAGAAGACGTTAAAATCATTCTGGAATTCTAAAGAAAATGTCACAAAAAACAAATTTAAATATTAATCCATATTATGATGATTATAATTCTGAAAAGAATTTTTATAAAGTTTTATTTAAACCAGGATTTCCAGTTCAAGCGAGAGAACTGACAACGTTACAGTCCCTCTTACAGGGGCAGGTAGAGTCTTTTGGTAGTCACATTTTTAAGGAAGGATCCGTAGTAGTTCCTGGAAATATTTCTTATGATAGTCAATTCTACTCTGTAAAATTAAACGCAACCAATTCAGGAATAGATGTTGCATTATATATTGAGAACTTTGTAAATAAAAAAATAGTAGGATCTGCATCAGGAACTACCGCTAAAATTCAACGTGTTGAATTTGCTGACGACAATAATTTTGAATTTTTAACTATCTACGTCAAATATCTAGATTCTGATAATGATTTTGAATTTACACCATTTGAAGATGGAGAATCTTTATCTTGTGTAGACAACGTAACCTATGGTAATACTACGATTCCTGCAGGTGCAGAATTTGCATCTTTGATTGCGTCTGATGCAACTGCTATTGGTTCTGCAGCTTCTATTGGGAAGGGAATTTATTTTATTAGAGGTTATTTTGTTAATGTTTCAAAACAAACTATACTTTTAGATAATTATACTAATACTCCATCATATAGAGTTGGTTTAAAAATTGATGAGTTAATTGTTGGGTCCAAAGACGATGAGTCTTTATTTGACAATGCAAAGGGATTTACAAATTTTGCTGCACCTGGTGCTGATAGATTTAAAATAAATTTAACTCTTACTAAAAAATTAATATCTGATACTAATGATACCGACTTTGTTGAACTTTTAAGACTGAAAAATGGTAAAATTCAAAAAATTACCACAAAAACGCAATATAATCAAATTCGCGATTATATGGCAGAAAGAACGTATGATGAGTCTGGTGATTATGCTGTAGAACCATTTGATCCATCAGTTCATAACTCATTAAATAATAGACTGGGCAATAATGGTCTTTTCTTCTCTAATGAATTAACAGAGGAAAGAAATGTGCCATCTGAAGATTTGATGTGCTTTAAAATATCACCCGGAAAAGCGTATGTAAGAGGATATGATGTAGAAAAAGTTTCGACCACAATAATTGATGTAGAAAAACCAAGAGATACTCAAAAAGAATCTAATGTAACTATTCCATTTGAAATGGGTAATTTACTCAGAGTAAATAATGTTACTGGTGTTCCACAAAATAAAGCAACAATTCAATTATTGAATAGAAAAAAAGGTGATACTGAGTCGGTGATAGGGGACGCAAGAGTATATACATTTAATCTTACTGATGCTGCATATTCTGGAGCAGCAACAAAGTATGATTTGAGATTATATGATGTCCAAACATATACTAAAATAACTTTAAATCAGAGCGTAGATGCCACTGACATGCCTGATGGATCTTACATTAAAGGAAAGAGTAGTGGTGCTAGTGGATATCTTGTTGATGCTGGTGGTGGATCAGCAGTTATTAACTTAAGACAAACGTCTGGTTCTTTTGCCAAAGGTGAGCAAATAACTGTCAATGGAGTTGATTTTTCAAGAACAATTGTTAATTTTGTAGAATATGGAACTCAAAATATTAAATCAGTAAGACAAGCAGCAGGTGGTGGTTTTCCGCAGTTTACAGCAGACTCAGTTCTTGAAAAATTTAGAATGCCTAATGGCATAGATCAAATATCAATTCCATTACTTGGAAACTTAGGTACTAGTGGCGTTGCAACAGTGACTGCTACAGGAAAAGTTTTTAGTGGAATAAGAACTGATACGATAATTTCATATCAAAGACCAGGATTTAGCACAGAAACATTTAACAGAGTTTCATCAGTTGCTGCAGATGGACTATCAATAGAATTAAGTCCAATTAACGTTGGTGCTGCTGTCACTAATGTATATGATGGGAAATTGGCTACAGGATCTGGAAATTTATTAGTCACACCATTCCCTCGTGGACCAATTATCGATGCAGAAAACGGATATTTATTTGCACAACTGCCCGACATTAATATTTCTTCTGTAGATTTACTTAATTCAACATTTACAGTTGTTGAACAAATCACGGAGGGGGAAACGAGTGGTGCAGGAGAACTAACTTTTAACCTTTCAAGTATTTCTGGAATTACTAGTGCATCGTTTGCAACTTTTGATCAGGAAAGATATGGAGTTCACTACTCGACTGGTATAGCAGGAACAATTACAGATGATGCTTTTGATCTTACGAATAATATTGTAACTATTAGAGGTTTAAGGCCAAGTCAAAATAATGTTGTCATAAATACAACTCTTACAAAATTTGGTGTTCAAAGTAAAATTAAAAAATACAATAGAAGTCAAACTTTAAATATAACAAGATCAAAATATTCGGATTCTGGGGTTGGAATTAACACTTCTAATAATGATGGACTTAATTTTAACACTCAATATGGATTGAGAGTTCAAGATGAAGAAATTTCTTTGAATTATCCAGACGTTGCAAAGGTCATAGTAATCTATGAATCTTTGGGAACAGGAAATCCGACTTTAGATAGATTTCAATTTACTTCAACTGCAAGTGTTCAAACAAATGCAATAATTGGAGAAAATGTAGTAGGGAATTCTAGCAATGCAATTGCAAGAGTTGTTTCATCACCTTCAGCAAATAATTTAGAATTAGTATATTTGACTAATGATGTTTTTAGTGTTGGGGAAACAGTAACTTTCCAAGAATCAAATATAGTTACGGAAATAGAATCCATTACATTGGGAAGTTATAAGGATGTAACTGAATTATTTAAGTTGGATAAGGGACAAAAGGATGAATACTATGATTATTCTAGAATTGTTAGAAATAAAAATGTTTCAGAACCAACTCGTAGATTATTAGTTGTTTTTGATTATTATTCTGTTCCATCTGATGATAATGGAGATGCATTTACTGTATTAAGTTATGATGAAGAGAGATTTGCACAGGACATACCAAATATTGGTCGTTATAAAATAAGAGCATCAGATACACTTGATTTCCGTCCAAGAGTATCTGTATTTGATCCGACCACTGCAACAGTTTCTCCATTCGATTTTTCTTCTAGAAGTTTCGATTCTGTTCCAAAACTTTTAATGGCACCTGGAGAAGGATCTATTTTAGGATACGAATATTATCTTCCCAGAATTGATAAATTATACCTTGACAAATATGGAAATTTTATTGTCGAAAAGGGAATATCTGCAAAATATCCTAAAGCACCCACTAAAAATGATGCATTATTGGAAATTGCTACCATTAATCTTCCACCTTTCTTATACACTCCACAAAACGCATCTATAACTCTAATTGACAATAGAAGATTTACCATGAGAGACATTGGTAATATTGAAGATAGAGTTGAAAATTTGGAGAGAGTAACTTCACTATCATTATTAGAGTTAAACACTCAAACGTTGCAAATTAGAGATGCAGACGGAAGAAATAGATTTAAGAGTGGATTTTTTGTTGATGATTTCAAAAATTATTCACTAATTGATAGACCATTATCATCAATACAAATCAATCCAACAGCAGAAGAATTAATACCAATTATTAGTAGAAATTCACTTAAATCACAGATTGCACTGACGGAAAATATTATCCCCCAGAGTTTAGATTTTACTGATAATGCTGATCTATTGGATCCCAATATTCAAAAGACAGGAGATTCCATAACTCTAGCATATGATGAGATAGATTGGATCGAACAACCAATAGCAACTACAACAGAAAATGTTAATCCATTTAACGTTGTTGTATATACTGGAAATATTGAATTAAATCCAGCAGTTGACACTTGGGTTAGAACCATCCAACTTCCGGATAGAAGTATTAGAACTTCCACTAATAGATCTAGAACTCTCACACAAAATCTAACTAGTTCGATAAATTTAAATCTTGGCACGGCACAAATTCAAGGTCAAACTACTAATGTAAGAGTAGGTAGACAAGATGGTGGAGTTTTAACAAGAACTTCCACAAGAACTACCACAAGAAATAGAAATCTTAGTGCGAGTAGTTCAAGTTTTGATTCTAGTACAACTGTTGATACTATTAGTTTTGATGACATTAGTATTAGAAATGAACATATTTCATCTTCGGATGAAACATTCATGAGATCTAGAAACACCGAATTTTTAATATCTAATCTCAAACCATCTACAAGATTCTATCAATTCTTAGATGGAAATAGTAGTGTTGATTTTATTCCCAAATTAATTGAAATTTCCAACAGTCAATCTTTGGCAAATTATGGCACTGCTAATGGTTCTTTCCAAGTTGGAGAGACAGTCGTAGGAACTTTAGGTTCAGCTTCAATTAATTTTAGAGTTGCTACTCCAAATCACAAATTTGGAATATTTAATGATCCATCATCAATATACAATGTAAATCCTTACATAATTTCCGAATCAATACCATCTTCTTACAGTCAATCATCTAAAGTTCTTAATGTTGACACTACTTCATTATCTGAAGAGGCACAGGGATTATATTCTGGATATCTTGTCAAGGGAATGAAATTGGTTGGGCAAACTAGTGGTGCAATTGCTTATGTTAAAGATTTAAGATTGATATCGGATAATTATGGAGATTTGAATGGTTCTTTCTTCATAAGAAATCCAAACGCATCTCCAGTTCCCCCAGTTAGACTTCAAACTGGAACAAAAACATTTAAGATTACTTCTAGTGCCACAAATGATCCAGGTCTTCCTGGAAGCAATACAGTTTCTTTTGCAGAAGCAAATTATAGTTCTACAGGTTCTTTAGAGCAGTGGCAAAATGAAGTCACTACTCGCACTGACAACCTTACAACCACATCTACAATAAACCTCAGAACTCAAGCAGCTGCATCTCTGACAATTTCGCAAGTTGATACAGAAGTTAGAGAAGAATATGGTGATCCATTAGCTCAAACGTTTGTTGTTGGAGGGAATGTAGAAGCACCTTCAGACATTGACACCAGTGATGATATTAATGGTGCTTTCTTAACTGCTGTTGATTTATTCTTTGCAAAAATAGATGAAGGAAATGCTCCAGTAAAAGTTCAAATTAGAACAACTGAGTTGGGTTTCCCAACAAGAACAATTTTAGGAAAAACTGTCACTATAAGACCAACAACCGTTGATTCTAATGGTAATATCATAAAGAATATTGAAGTATCAGACACTGGAGATGTTGCAACAAAAATTACTTTCCCAGAACCTATTTTCTTACCGCCAGGTAAAGAATATGCGGTGGTAATTTTAGCAGAAACTAGTGATGAGTATGAAGTTTGGACCGCTACTATGGGAGAAACTTCTGTAGCATCAGATAATCTTCCTCCAAATTCAAATGCACAAAGTGCTGTCTATTCTAGACAATTTGCCCTTGGAAGTCTGTTCAAATCTCAAAATGGATCTATTTGGACTCCAAACCAATATCAAGATCTTAAATTTAAACTTTATAAGGCAGAATTTACTTCAAATACTGGAACAGCATTTTTCTACAATCCTGTGCTGGATAAGAGTAATGATTATGTTTCCAAATTGTCTATTGATCCGTTAAGAACTTTACCAAAAACTGGAACAATTGGTATTACCACCATTAGTGGATCTTCTGCCAATATTGGAATATTGACTACAGGGAGAAAACTTGCGGGTGCTAATAATACTAACGGATCTGCAATTATTGTTGGTAGGGGAAGTTCTATTACAACCTTAAGCGCAACTGAGGGTGGAACTGGATATGTTGTAGATAGTTCGGTGGAAACCTTTAATGTTGTTGGTTCCGGTTCCGGATTAAAATTGAACATTAGCAGTATTAATGCCAATACTGGGGCAATTACGGGTATTGCTGCCGCATCTGCCGCAGAAGATCGTGGCAATGGATATAAAGTCGGTGACGTAGTTGGTGTTGTAACTTCAACTGTTTCTAGTTCAACTGGAAGAGACGCCAGAATTACAATTACTGGAATCTCAACAGATGTTGATACACTTTATGTTTCCAATATTCAAGGTGAGTTTGGTTCTAATGGTTCTGGAAAAGCATTTGCGGTGGGTGCAGGAATAAGTTACTTTGCTGATGATGGGACGTTAACATCAATAGCAACTAATGATATAAGAACTGCCACTGGAACAGGTGGAGTGTATTCAGGAAACTACCTGAGAGTTGATCACTTTAATCATGGAATGTATTCTAACACAAATAAAGTGATATTGAGTGACGTTCAATCCAATATTGAACCAACAACTTTATCTGCAGCATTATCAGTTAGTGAGGTCAGTAGTGTTAGTGTAGCAAATACAAGCAACTTCACCACATTTGAAGGTGTATCAGTAAGTGCAACAAATCCAGGTTACATTAAAATAAATAATGAAATTATCGCTTATGATGGCATTGGTTCTGGATCACTTTCAATTGCCAGCAATGGAAGAGCAACAGATTCTTCCGTTATAGAATTGCATGATATTAATAGTATTGTTTATAAGTATGAACTTAGTGGAATCTCTTTGAGAAGAATAAATAAGACTCACACTATTGCAGAACCAATAGGAATTGATGATTACTACATTATTGTTGATCGATCTGCGAATGGAGTTGATAGAAGTGTCGATGGCACTCCTTCAGGAATGCCTCAACTCAATTTCTCCAGTGAGGCATCTACGGGTAGTAACAATTGTAGAGCAACAGAAAATATTATGTTTGACTCTATAATTCCAACTTATAATATTATTACTCCAGGATCTTCTACTTCTATTAATGGCACGATAAGAACTATTAGTGGAACCAGTGTTGATGGAACTGAAGCTTCATTTAACGATGAAGGATTTGAACCTGTTGGGATAAATGTATTAAATACTTTGAATTCTCCAAGAATAGTTTGTTCCAAAGTAAATGAGGATCAGTTCTTATCAAATCTTCCAAGAGGCAAATCTTTCACCACAGGAATAACTTTAAATTCTGGTGATTCTAATTTATCCCCACAAATAAATCTAGACACTGCATTTACAGAATTTAGATCTAGTCGTTTTAATAAACCAATTACTGATTATGCCTCTGATGGTAGAGTTAAATCAATTTTCAATGACCCACACTCTGCTGTATATGTTTCAAATACTATATTCTTAGCAAATCCTGCTACATCACTCAAAGTAATTTTGAGTGCATATAGAGATCAATCTGCTGATTTTAGAGTTCTTTATAATTTAATAAGGTCAGATTCTGGACAAGTTGATCAAACATTTGAATTATTCCCTGGATATGATAATGTAACTTATACCGATGATGATGGATTTAGTGTTGTAGATGCATCTAAAAATAGTGGGTTGCCAGATAAATTTGTTCCAGCAAGTTTAGATAATGAATTTTTAGAGTATGAATTTACTGCAAATGAATTGCCGTTATTTACGGGATATACAATTAAAATTGTAATGTCTGGCACCAATCAGGCATATCCCCCAAGAATTAGCGAACTGAGGACTATAGCAGTAAGATGATTAAAGTCAAAGGATATCAAAATTTATATCGTGATGAAAACAGTGGTGCCATAATTAACACAGATTCTATGGCATATAATCAATATGTAAATTCACTAGAACAGAGAGATCTTCAAAAAAAGGAGATCTCTGATATAAAAAATGACATTGATGAGATAAAATCTCTACTCAGAAATTTATTGATGAATTCTGAGAATATAAATATCTAAAGATAAGACAGCATAATTTTTGAATAATGGCAGTATTTGTATCCAACATAACAATTGAGCAAGGGTTCGACTTTGATACGTCTTTTCAATTGGAAGATACTAGAACAAACACTCCATTGGTTTTGACCGGTGCTGAAACGGAAGGCATGTTGAGAAAAAGTTATACAAGTGCAAATGCCGTCTCCTTTGCTTCTACTGTAACTGATGATGTGCAAGGTATTATTTCAATATCTTTGACATCTACTCAAACAGCAACACTGAAACCTGGAAGATACGTATATGATGTAAAACTGACCAGTGCCGGAAAAGAATTCAAAGCAGTTGAAGGATCAGCATTAGTACGAGCCGGAGTAACTAGGTAATGCCAAGCATAAACGATAGAATTGGTTCTCAAAACGTAATTCGCGTTTTATCCAATGCCTCCGCCCCACCATCAAGACTACTTAATCTAACTGATGTTGAATCAACATCTCAGATAGATGGCAATCTTTTAATTTGGGATACTAGCACTAGCAAATTCGTCATGGGTCGCGACCTTGACGGGACAGAAGGATATGTATTTACTGGTGGAACAGGTCAGGTAGGAATAGTAACATTTTCCGGAACTACTCAGTCGGAATCAACCACAACTGGTGCGGTAATCATCAGTGGTGGTTTAGCAGTAGGAAAAAATGCAAATTTTGCTGATGGATTAAATGTTGTTGGTATTGCAACATTTTCAAATGAAATTGACATTAATGCTGCTGTTGATATTTTAAGAGGATTAAATGTTGCAGGTGTTACTAGTGTAGCATCTCTGAATATTGGTGCAACACAAGTAATTAGCAGTGGTAGAGAACTTCAAAATATTGCTTCTTTAGACGCCACCACCACGGCAACTATTGAAGCTGCAATTGAAGTCGCACCAAATACATTCACTGATTTAAAAATTAGTGGAGTATCAACTTTTATTGGTATTGCAACCTATGCTGCAGGAATTCAGGTTGTCTCTGGAGTATCCACTTTTGATGTTGCAGTAGATATTAATGCTGGATTAGATGTTGACGGTCAGACAGATTTAGATGAAGTAGTAATTGCTGGTGTCACTACATTCAATAATGCTGATGTAGTTTTCCAGGGTGCTGCTGCTGGTCAGAATATAACATTTGATGCTTCTGAAAATGATTTAGAGTTTACTGATAATGCTAGAATAAAATTTGGTAATAATGATGATCTTGAGATATGGCATGATGGCACCAACAGTAATATAAAAAATTCTACGGGTGATTTTCATATTCGTAGTGATTCACTCGCACTCAAAACAGCAGATAATAGTGAGAGATATCTTAAAGCTGTTAAGAATGAAGATGTAAAATTATATTATAATGGCAATGAGAAATTTGCCACCACTGCTGAAGGTGTCGATATCACTGGACGCACAGAGACCGATCTCTTAAATGTTTCTGGTGTATCAACATTTGCTGGTCTTATTGATGCCAATGCTCGTCTTGACGTAGTTGGTGGTGCCAATTTAGATCAACTAAATGTATCTGGCATTGCTACACTTGGTGCGGTTGACATTAATGGAATAATAGACATTGATGGTCAGTTAGATATAGATGAGTTAGTTGTTGCCGGTGTTGCAACCTTTAGTTCTTTAATAGATGCTAATAATAGATTAGATGTAGTTGGTGGTGCTAATTTAGATCAACTGAATGTATCTGGTGTTTCTACATTTACTGGTGACGCAGACTTCAATGGGCACGTTGATATTGATGGGCACACTGAACTTGATAACGTTAATATTTCTGGTGTTACTACATTCCAAAGTAATGCTTTCTTTGGTGATGGTGATATATTACGCTTTGGTGCTGGTGAGGACTTAGAGATTTATCATAGTGGTTCCTCGTCCAATATTAGAGAGAATGGAACTGGCAACTTAAATGTATGGGGAGACAATATTGCCTTCTTCAATTCTGCAGGAAATGAGTTTAAAGCAACATTTACCACTAATGGTTCAGTAGGATTATATTTTGATAATGCAAATAAATTTGAAACGACTGGTTATGGTGCTACTGTTTTTGGAACTTTACAATCACAACAGTTAAATGTAACTGGTGTTTCTACATTCACGGGTGATATTGATGCCAACGGTAATTTGGATGTAGATGGTCAAACTGATTTAGATGAACTAATTGTTGCCGGTGTTTCTACTTTTAGTGCTGCTGTTGATATTAATAGCACATTAGATGTTGATGGTGATACTCAAGTAGATGACCTTAATGTTGCCGGTGTTGCAACATTTAGTTCACTCATAGATGCCAACAACAGATTAGATGTTGTTGGTGGTGCTAATCTAGATCAACTAAATGTTGCCGGAGTATCAACTTTTGGAGGTGTTTCCACTTTCAATGATGATGTAAGAATCACTGCTGGTGGATTAGATGTTGTTGGAGTGGCAACATTCTCTACCAATGTAAATGTTACAGGAACACTTGATGCCGGACTTATCGATGGAGGAACCTACTGATGGCAAAACCAGCAAGCAGACAAGAACTAGTTGATTATTCTTTGCGACAATTAGGAGCTCCAGTATTAGAGATTAATATAGATGATGATCAACTAGATGACTTAGTTGATGATGCCCTTCAATATTTTCAGGAACGTCATTTTGATGGTGTTGAGAGAATGTATCTCAAGTATAAACTTACTGAGGATGATATTAATAGAGGAACTGCTCAAGTTGGTGGAACTAATACTGTAGGTATTGTAACAACATCTGGAATTACCACCAACGTTAGTGGTATGTCAACTGTAACTAATAACTTTTTTGAAAATTCCAATTTTATTCAAGTTCCAGATTCAGTTATTGGAATTGAAAAAGTTTTTAAATTTGACAGTAGCACATTATCAGATGGAATGTTTAATATAAAATATCAGTTATTTTTGAATGACGTGTATCAGTTCAATTCAATTGAACTCCTTCAATATTCTATGGTCAAAACATATTTGGAAGACATTGAATTTTTACTTAGCACTGATAAACAAATTAGATTTAATAAAAGACAAAATAGATTGTATTTGGATATTGATTGGAAATCTGAGAAAAAAGATACTTTTTTAATTATTGATTGCTATAGAATTTTAGATCCCAATACATTTACTAACGTTTATAATGATAGTTTTTTAAAAAAATATTTAACTGCTCTCATTAAAAAACAGTGGGGACAAAATTTGTTAAAGTTTAGAGGTGCAAAACTTCCTGGTGGATTGGAACTTAATGGAAGAGAATTGTATGATGATGCTTTAAGAGAACTGGACGATATAAAACAAAGAATGTCTTCTGAATATGAACTTCCACCTCTTGATTTCATCGGATAAAATATCATGGTATTAAATTCTTATTTTTTGCAAGGTAGTCCAGGTGAGCAAACACTCATGCAGGACTTGGTGAATGAGCACATAAAAATTCATGGTATAGAAGTATATTATCTACCTAGAAAAATATTTAAAACGGATGATATTATTAAAGAAATTCAATCATCAAAATTTGATGATAGTTTTTTAATTGAGGCATACATCAATAATGTTGATGGATATGCACCAGACAGTGATATAATGACTAAGTTTGGTTTGAGATTGAAGAATGAAGTAAATCTTACAATATCTAGAGAACGATTTGAAGATTTCATTTCTCCATTTTTGGAGGGTATTTCTTCGGGTATTAGAGAGGGTCAAATTACTGGATTTACTTTTGGAGATTTGATTACTAGACCAAAAGAAGGTGATCTAATTTATTTCCCTTTAGGTGAAAGATTATTCGAAATTAAAAGAGTTGAGCATGAAAAACCATTTTATCAATTAGGAAAACTTTATACCTATGATTTAAGTTGCGAATTGTTTGAATATGAAAATGAATTTATTGATACTAGTATTGCTGAAGTTGATAATCAACTAAAAGATGAAGGTTACATTACAACTATTGATCTTGTTGGAGTTGCTCAAACTGCAACTGCAACTGTTGGTGTATCTAGTGGTCGTGTTACTGAAATATTCTTGAATAATGATGGATCTGGATTTACATCTGCACCAACGATTACTTTTTCGAATGCACCAGAAGGTGGACATAATGCATCTGCGGTTGCAATCACAACTCAAAGAGCTAATGTTACCTCAATTTTTAGACTTGAAATGACAAATGCTGGTGCTGGATATACGCAAGCACCAACTATTTCAATTTCTGGTGGTGGTGGATCTGGTGCAGCAGCAACATGCTCTATCTCTACCACATTTGGTGTTCAGAATATTGTTGTGGGTGCTGCAGGAACTGGATATGCTTCTGCCCCAACAGTAACTGTTGCTGGTCCACCATCAGGAATCAATACCGCCACCCTCAATCCAATATTCGCATCCTCTATTGGTGCTGGAATTAATACCGTAAGAATACTGAATTCTGGTATTGGTTACACATCCGGTCCAATAAGTCTTGAATTCTCTGGACCAACTTCCGGTATTGGAACTTTCTATTATAATGAAACTGTCACCGGACAAAGTTCTGGAGTTACTGCTGTTGTTAGAGATTTTGATTCTGGTGTACGTGTATCTGCTGCAGGAACTGTAACAGTTATTGGAGAGAGCAAACTAAGAGTATCACTCAATACAGGTAAGTTCTTTGAGGGCGAAACTATTGTTGGTGGTTCATCTACTGCTACATATATTGTGAAGACTCATGATCTTGATAGTCATGATCAACCATCAGACTCCAATGAGGAAATCGAATTGGAAGCAGATTCACTATTAGATTTTAGTGAAAGTAATCCCTTCGGAGAGTATTAATGTTAGGAACTTATTATTATCACGAAATAATACGAAAGACAATTATTTCTTTCGGAACTCTGTTTAATAACATTAATATTAAGCACAAAAAATCTGATGGAACAATTCTTGATGATATTAAAGTTGGTCTGGCATATGGACCACAACAGAAATACTTAGCAAAAATTCAAGAGCAGGCAGAGTTATCAAAAGCAGTTGCCATCACCCTGCCAAGAATGTCTTTTGAAATGACAAACATTCAGTATGATCCTACAAGAAAGTCTGGTATAACCCAAACTTTTAAAGCAAGTGATGGAACAAATTTGAAGAAAGTTTTTATGCCTGTTCCTTATAATATTGGATTTGAGTTAAGTATTTTTAGTAAATTAAATGATGATGCCTTACAAATTATTGAACAAATACTTCCATTTTTCCAACCATCATTTAATCTGACAGTTGATTTGGTAAGTTCAATTGGAGAAAAAAGAGACATACCCATAGTTTTAGAAAATATTTCTTTCCAAGATGATTATGAAGGATCCTTTGAAACCAGAAGGGCACTGATATACACTTTAAATTTTACTGCAAAAACTTATCTGTTTGGTCCAGTTGCAGATACTACTGATGGACTTATTAAAAAAGTCACCGTTGATCAACATTCCGGAACAAACACTCAAACTGCAAAAAGAGAAGTTAGATATACAGTTACTCCAGACCCAATCACTGCTGGACCTGAGGATAATTTTGGATTTAATGAAACAACTACATTTTTTAATGATTCTAAAGAATCAAGTCCTACAAGGCAAATAGATATATAATATTATGAAAAATAATTACGATGATTTAGATAAAGCACTGAATGTTGAGAGTAGCATCGTTGAAGTTGATGAGACTCCAAAGTCTCTTGATGTCACTCCACCAAAGTCATCTTCGAAACCAGAAGATGTAAAAAAGGACTATGATTATACACGAGCAAACTTATATTCGCTAATTGAAAAAGGTCAAGAAACTTTAAATGGTATAATGGAACTTGCCAGTGAAGGCGGAAGTCCTAGAGCATATGAAGTTGCAGGACAACTTATTAAATCAGTTGCCGATACGACTGATAAATTGATGGACCTTCAGAAAAAAGTGAAGGAAGTAGATGAAGAGTCGCCAAGTAAAACTAATAATGTCACAAATAATGCCGTATTTATTGGGTCTACTTCGGATTTATCAAAAATGTTAAAAAAAGGATTTTTAGATAATAATTCTGAAAAATAATATAGAAATTAAATTATGACTGATAGTGTATATCTTGGCAACCCCAATTTAAAAAAAGCAAATACTCCAATCGAATTCAGTGAAGAACAAATCATTGAATTTATGAGATGTAAAGAAGATCCTGTATATTTTGCAAATAACCATATAAAAATTATCTCCTTGGATGAAGGATTAACTCAATTCCATCCATATCATTTTCAAGAAAAATTAATCAATAATTTCCATAGTAACAGATTTAATATCTGTAAAATGCCCAGACAAACTGGCAAATCAACCACTGTTATTTCATATCTTCTTCATTATCTCATTTTTAATGATAGTGTTAATATTGGAATTCTTGCAAACAAAGCAGCAACTGCTAGAGAACTATTAGCAAGACTTGCAACAGCATATGAAAATCTTCCAAAATGGATGCAACAAGGTGTGCTGGTTTGGAACAAAGGTAATATTGAATTAGAAAATGGAAGTAAAATTTTAGCAGCATCAACGTCTGCAAGTGCAGTTCGTGGTATGTCTTTCAACGTTCTGTTCCTGGATGAATTTGCATTCGTTCCAAATCATGTTGCGGACTCATTCTTTGCATCTGTTTATCCTACTATTACTTCTGGTAAAAATACGAAAGTAATTATCGTATCCACACCACATGGTATGAATCATTTCTACCGTATGTGGCATGATGCAGAAAGAGAAAAAAATGAGTATATTCCAACAGATGTTCACTGGTCCGAAGTTCCTGGTAGAGATGCTGCATGGAAAGACACCACTATTGCAAATACCTCTGAACAGCAGTTCAAGGTAGAATTTGAATGCGAATTTTTAGGATCTGTCAATACACTCATCAATCCATCAAAACTAAGAAATCTTGTATATGAAGATCCGATAAAAAGAAATGCAGGTCTTGACATTTATGATAACCCAGAGAAAGATCATAACTACATCATGACCGTTGATGTAGCAAGAGGGTTGGGAAATGATTATTCTGCCTTTATTGTTTTTGATACAACAGAGTTTCCATATAAAGTAGTTGCCAAATACAGGAACAATGAAATAAAACCCATGTTATTTCCAAATATTATTCTTGACGTTGCCAAAGCATACAATCAAGCATACTTGATGATAGAAGTTAATGATATTGGAGATCAAGTTGCAAGTATTCTTCAGTACGATTTAGAGTATCAGAATATTCTTATGGCATCGATGAGAGGAAGAAATGGTCAAATTGTTGGTCAGGGTTTTTCTGGCAAAAAAACTCAACTTGGTGTAAGAATGACTGCTGCAGTCAAAAAGTTAGGATGTTCCAATCTCAAAACACTTTTGGAAGATGATAAATTAATCACTGTTGACTATGAAATAATTTCAGAACTAACCACATTTTCTCAAAGGCATAACTCTTTTGAGGCAGAAGAAGGATGTAATGATGACCTTGCTATGTGCTTGGTTATTTTCTCTTGGTTAGTGCAACAAGATTATTTTAAAGAAATGACCGACCAGGATGTCAGAAAGAGATTATATGAAGATCAGAAAAATCAAATTGAACAGGACATGGCACCATTTGGATTCATATCAGATGGGTTTGAAGATGGAGCAAGTTTTGTAGATACTAATGGTGATCGTTGGCACACTGACGAATATGGTGATAGATCATATATGTGGGATTATATGTAATGGATTTTGATGACCAGTTAGAACTTGAACATCTTCTTTTCTACGAAAGAAAATGTAGAGTCTGTGGTCTAAAGAAAGATTTGATGGATGGATTTTATTTAACAAGAAAAGGTAGAGGAACTTTACCATCAGCATATTCTTATGAATGTAAAGAGTGTACTAAAAATAGAATATTGAAAACAAGAAAAAATAAAAGACCAAAGAGTGTTTGGGAATATCCAGATTGGTAATGTTCATGCATTGTTTCCCCAATGAAAATACCCTTTTTAATAAATATTTCTAGAATAAACTTGGACTGAGAGAGGAACTTAAGATGCCGCTAAATTTAGCATCTCCCGGTATTGTCGTAAGAGAAGTAGACCTTACTCAAGGAAGAATTGACGCTTCATCTAATAAGACAGGCGGAATTGTTGGTGCTTTCGCACAAGGACCAGTAGAACTGCCGACTCTTGTTGGAAACGAAAATGATCTGCTGTTAAACTTTGGTCAACCCTATGGTTCTGATAAGCAATATGAAACCTGGATGGTTGCCTCATCATTCCTGGCTTATGGTGGATCATTAAGAGTAGTAAGGGCAGATGACGACGATCTGAAGAATGCCGTAGATAGTAACAATAGTTCTACTAGCATTAAAATTAAAAGTACAGAGCACTATGAAGAATTAGGATATGACGAAAATGTTGTTCCTAATGTAATTGTAACTAGTAAGAATCCTGGTTCTTGGGCAAATGGAATCAGAGTTGGTATTCTTGATTGCAAGGCAGATCAAATTTTAGAACTTGCATCAAGCGGAATCGCAACAGTAGGATTGGGTGTAACTCAAGTCATCAGTAGTGTTCTTCCTGGCGTTGGTGCAGGAACAACTCTTGACGGAGTTCTGAAAGGAATCATCACTGAAGTTGAAGGAGCACAAACATCTATTAAGGTTGTCTCTCATGTTTCTGCTGCAGGAACAGAGACTGCTGTTGATTATCAACAAAATGGAGTTTACAGATTTACTGCAGACTCCAATCTTACAGTTGTCAATAACTCTGGAGTTGCTGCAGCACACACAAGTGTAAATGCAGTGGCAGACTGGTTCGATCAACAAACTCTTGCAACTTCAACAAGTGCCGTTGGTGTTGGAACTAGTGTTGCAACAATTAAGTGGAACGTCCTTGCTGATAGACCAGGAACTTCTGATTTTGCTTCTGCAAGAGGAGCAAGATTCGACGAACTTCACATTGTAGTTCTTGATGGTGATGGAAAGATCACCGGAAATGCTGGAACAGTTCTTGAGAAGCATTTATCCCTCTCTAAAGCGAAAGACGCAGAATTTTCTGCAGGTTCTCCATCTTACTGGAGAAAGTATCTCAAAAACAATTCTGGTTACATTTTTGGTGGTGGTGCTCCAACTGGATTAACAACTACTGGATTCAGTGCAGCATTTACCGAACAAGGAGATACTGGTTGGGACCAGAATGCTAAAGGAATTATCTTTGGTGCATCTGGAAAGCAAGATTTAAGTTTAGTAAGTGGTAAAGATTATAACGGATCTGCTGGAATTGGCACAGTTGATAGTCTCAAAGCAACTGTTACTAAAATTTCAACCGGATATCAGTTGTTCCAAAATAATGATGCTTTTGCGGTTGATTTCCTATTAATGGGATCAGGTAATCATACTAAAACCGAAGCACAAAATCTTGCTCAACAAGTCATTGCAGTTGCTGATACTAGAAAGGATGCAATCGCATTTATTTCTCCTTACAGAGGCGCATTCCTTAGCGACTCTGCCGCAGGTTCAGTAACCGTTAATAGTGATGCGGACATCACCGACAATCTCTTAAGTTACTATTCACCATTAACGTCATCGTCTTTCGCAGTATTTGATAGTGGATACAAATACATGTATGACAGATTTGCCGATACGTTCCGATATGTTCCTTTGAATGGTGATGTTGCAGGAACATGCGTTAGAACAGACATTAACGGATTCCCATGGTTCTCACCAGCAGGAACTTCAAGAGGAGCAATCCTGAATGCGGTTAAACTAACATACAATCCATCTAAAGCACAAAGAGATGTTCTGTATTCCAACAGAATTAATCCAGTTATTTTCCAAGCTGGTTCTGGAATTGTTCTCTTTGGTGATAAAACAGCACTTGCTAAAGCCTCTGCATTCGACAGAATTAACGTTCGTCGTCTGTTTATCTTCATTGAGAATGCTATTGAAGCAGCAGCAAGAGATCAACTCTTCGAATTCAACGATGAAATCACGAGAACTAATTTCGTAAATATTGTTGAACCATTCCTCCGCGATGTTCAATCCAAGAGAGGAATTACTGATTATGTCGTTGTTTGTGATGAGACTAATAACACTGCTTCTATTATAGATAATAATGAGTTTGTTGCTGACATCTATGTCAAACCAGCACGTTCTATCAACTTCATCGGTCTAACCTTTGTTGCAACCAGAACAGGTGTTGCATTTGAAGAAATTATTGGTTCTGTTTAATTCTACTTAATAAAAAACGAGGTTTAAAGAAAAATGCCTAGTCGCCAACAACAAAATACCACGCCGCTAAGAACAATTAGTGATTTTAAAAGTAGATTATCCGGTGGTGGTGCAAGACCCAATCTATTCGAAGTTGAATTAGCATTCCCTGATGCTGTTGCAATTGAAAATGATGTTTTACAGAAAGCAAGATTTCTTGTAAAAGCAGCTGCTCTTCCAGCATCCACTATTGCTCCAATTGACGTTCCGTTCAGAGGTCGTATTTTAAAAATCGCCGGAGACAGAACATTTGAAACTTGGACTATCACAGTCATCAATGACACTGATTTCGTTCTCCGTTCTGCTTTTGAAAAATGGATGAACACCATCAACAAAATGTCTGATGGAACTGGTGTCGTAGATCCTGAAGCATATCAGAAAGATGCTACGGTCAAGCAACTTGATCGTGATGGATCTGTTCTCAGATCTTATAAGTTCTGGGATATTTTCCCAACTAATATTTCTACGATTGATGTAAGTTATGAAACGACTGACACTATTGAAGAATTCACAGTAGAAATGCAAGTTCAGTGGTGGGAAGCATACAGAGGAACTTCTCAAGCAGCTGGTGGTGAAGATATCAGGTAAAGATATCGGCTAAATAGTCAAAACAGAGTAAAATTACTATAATATGGCCAGACTTTTTGGATTTTCTATTGGGGACAAAGAAAAAAAATCTGCTTCCATAGTTTCCCCCGTTCCTCCCAATAATGAGGACGGGGTTGATAACTTTGTCGCAAGCAGTTTTTATGGTTCCTACGTAGATATTGAAGGTGCTTACAGAAACGAATCTGAGTTAATAAAAAGGTATCGAGAAATGGCACTACATCCGGAAGCGGATGGTGCCATTGAAGATGTAATTAATGAAGCGATCGTGAGCGATTTGTATGACTCACCGATTGAAATTGAACTTACAAATTTAAATGCCAGTGACAAATTAAAAAAGGCAATCAGAGAAGAATTTAAAACAATTAAGGAAATAATGGACTTTGATACAAAGTCCCATGAAATTTTTAGGAATTGGTATGTTGACGGAAGACTCTATTACTTAAAGGTAATTGATATCAAGAAACCAGAAGAAGGGATCAAAGATTTAAGATATATTGATCCAATGAAAATGAAGTATGTTCGTCAGGAGAAAAAACCCGATAAAAATTCTGCCGTAACTTTGAGATCAAATAGAGATGAAGATGCATCTAGAGCACTTTCACCCGAAATTGAAGAATATTTTGTTTATACACCAAAACCGAATTATCCATCAAATGCTTTAACCGGAGGTGGTGGTGCTAAAGGAGTCAAAATAGCAAAAGATTCGGTTACTTATGTTACTTCAGGATTAGTTGATCGCAATAAAGGAACTGTACTTTCTTATCTTCATAAAGCAATTAAGGCACTCAATCAACTTAGAATGATTGAGGATTCTCTGGTCATCTACAGATTATCCAGAGCACCAGAACGTCGTATTTTTTATATTGATGTTGGCAATCTTCCAAAAGTAAAAGCAGAACAATACCTCAAAGAGGTCATGTCTCGCTACAGAAATAAACTGGTTTATAATGCAAACACGGGTGAGATCCGTGACGACAAAAAATTTATGTCCATGATGGAGGATTTTTGGTTGCCTCGTAGAGAAGGTGGTCGCGGAACTGAGATCACCACCCTACCTGGTGGGCAGAATTTGGGAGAACTCTCAGATATTGAATACTTCCAGAAGAAACTCTATAGAGCACTTGGTGTTCCCGAATCCAGAATTGCTGCTGATGGTGGATTTAACCTTGGTCGTTCTTCTGAAATTTTACGTGATGAACTTAAGTTCTCCAAGTTTGTTGGTCGTCTAAGGAAGCGTTTTGCGAACATGTTTAATGACATGTTGAAGACTCAACTTATACTTAAAAATATCATCACTCCAGAAGACTGGGAAGAAATTAGAGATCATATTCAATATGATTTTCTTTATGACAACCAATTTGCAGAGTTAAAAGAAACTGAGATGATGAATGAGCGTCTAGGAACGCTCGCAACTATTGAACCTTACATCGGAAAATTTTATTCAAATGAATATGTTCGTAAAAAAATTCTTCGCCAAACTGATGCAGAAATTATTGAAATTGATGAGCAAATTGAACAGGAAATTAAGGATGGAATTATTCCTGATCCAAATGCGGTTGACCCCATCACGGGAGAACCTCTGCCCGCAGAAGGTGAGGATATGGGACTGATGGGTAATGTTCCTGTTGATGAAGATCCAGATGATGCTGCAGGCAAATTAACTGATGCAGAAATGCAAAAGGATACTAAAAAGGCCGAGATATAAATAAATGAATAGGACTTATATTAATTTTTATGGAAGAACTTGTAGATTTGATTGCTGTTGATTCGTCAGCAGCAGAAGTTAGTGACAAAATTAAAGACATTTTGTTTGCAAAGGCAACTGAAAGGATTGATAGTTTCAAACCAGAAGTTGCAACTTCTATGTTCAGTGAAGTAGAACCTGAAGACCAATCATCACCTGAGGATCAAGAATAATGGCACATAAACCGGTAGGAAGTGGAGTATCTTTTGCTGTTGCCACGGCATCGGCATCGTCAGGTATTATGACTCATTTTACCGATACTGTTAGAGTACATGCACTTGGTGGAGATGCACATGTAGCGGTTGGAATTGATCCCACTGCTGCAAATGCTAATTACTACATTTCATCTGGTGGAACAGAAACACTGAGTATCGGTAGACCAAAGTCACAAAAAGTTGTTGGTGTTACAACAGGAACAACTACCACGATTGATTTCCCTGCAGGAAGCGGAAGTCCATTTGAAGTCGGAGATAAGGTTCAACTGACTGGAATTGTTCCTGCTGGTGCCAATGGCGGAACTTCGGGAATAGGACTGACAGTTCTTTCAGTTCTTAATGGATCTTTTAGTCATAATTCTAACGGAGATCCCGGATTTTTCAGCACAAGACTTACTCTTGCTCACAATACAACAAGTGTGGGACCAATCACTGATGGTGAAGGTGAATTGAGAGATGTTTTCCAAGTGGCGGCAAAAGGAACTGCTTCAGCATTGTATGTCCAACAAGTTCAAATTACTGGGGTAGCATGATGAAATTAATCACGGAAGAAATTTCTAGTGTAAAATTTGTCACTGAAGGCAAAGGATCCAATAAAAAAATGTATATTGAGGGAACCTTCCTTCAAGGTGAGATCAAGAATCGCAATGGAAGAATGTATCCTGTTTCAACTCTTGCAAAAGAAGTTGGAAGATATAACGAATCATTCGTCAATAAAGGACGTGCTCTTGGTGAACTTGGACATCCTGATGGTCCCACTGTAAATCTTGATCGTGTTTCCCATAAAATTGTTTCTCTTACTCAAGAAGGAAACAATTTTAGAGGTAAGGCACAACTTCTTGATACGCCAATGGGTAAGATTGCAAAGTCACTTCTTGATGAAGGTGTGATGCTTGGAGTTTCTTCTCGTGGAATTGGTTCCATTAAAGAAGATAATAATGGTGTAAAAGTTGTAGGTGAAGATTTCATGCTAGCAACTGCTGCTGACATCGTTGCTGATCCCTCTGCCCCTGATGCTTTTGTCTCGGGAATTATGGAAGGAAAAGAATGGGTGTGGGAAGGTGGAATTCTTCGTGAGCAACTCGCAGAAAACACTAAAAAAAGAATCAACACCCTAGTTGATCAAAAAACTCTTGAGGAGCATAAACTCCAGTTATGGAACAATTTCCTCTCAAATCTTTAAATTATAAATAAATATAGATTAATACAATCATGTCTAATCAAATGTCCGTTGGTAGCAATTTACAAGAAATGGAAAACGTAGTAACTAAAAACGCTGCGCCTGGAGAACCAATGCAGAAGTTAACCACAGGTGGTACTCCTGCTACTTATGAGGATCTCGGCGGGCCCACCCCAGAAAACTCCAGACCAGATGACGATTCTAACAAACTCGCCACTCCTGGTGCATCTCTCAAACAAGTTAGAGATGTTGTAAATAAAGGAGCTAAACCTGCGGATGCCATGAAAGGCATGAAGGAAGAGGAAGAATCTGAGATCGATGGCGATCAAGAGATTGTTTCTGAAGAAGAAGCAACTGAAGAAGAAGTAGTTTCTGAAGAGGAAACCGCTGAAGAAGAAGTTGTTGCTGAAACCACTGAAGAATCAGGAGAAGAGGTTGTTGAGGAAGAAGTGATTGATGTCGAAGAAGACATCAATGCCCTTATTTCCGGCGAAGAGCTCTCCGAAGAATTCCAAGAAAAGGCACGCACAATTTTTGAAGCAGCAATTAGAACTAAGATTGCTGAAATTAAAGAAGAGATGAAGTCTGAATACGAACAGGCTCTCGTCGAAGAAGTTGCTGCTGTTAAGGCAGAACTTTCTGAGCGCACTGACGCTTACCTTGAGTATGTTGCTGACGAGTGGATGTCTGAAAATCAACTCGCAGTTGAGCACGGTCTTAAGACCGAAATGACCGAATCATTCCTTTCTGGAATGAGAGGACTTTTTGAAGATCATTATGTAACTATCCCTGAAGAAAAATATGATGTAATTCATAGTATGGTAGAAAAACTTGATGAAATGGAAGATAAACTCAATGAGCAAATCAACAAGAACGTTGCTTTAAATAAAAGATTATCAGAATCGGTTGCCGATGTAATCCTTGCGGATGTGTCAGAGGGTCTTGCTCTCTCCCAAAAGGAAAAACTCGCTTCTCTTGCTGAAAATGTTGAGTTTGAAAGTGAATCTAACTATCGTGAAAAACTGGAAACACTGAGAGATTCTTATTTCTCCAATAACTCCAGCGCACAAAGAAACCATTCAGAATCTATTTCTGAAGGTGCAGAAGGCGGAAGTCAACCAGAAGTATCTGGTTTGATGGAGTCATATCTTCAGACTCTGAATAGAGTTTCGAAAAAGTGAGTTTTTAAATTATTAACAACAAACAAAACAAGAAAATTTAAGAGGTAAAATTCAAATGCAAATGTTCAATTCCGAACAACTGCAGGAGAAGTGGGCACCAATTCTTAACCATGATGGTCTTGGAGAAATCAAAGATCCTCATAAGAGAATGGTAACCTCCGTTCTTCTGGAGAACCAAGAAAAAATTCTTAGAGAGGAGCAAGAGTTCCTTTCTGAAACGCCAACCAACGCCACTTCTGGTGGCACTGGAGCGATCACTAATTTCGATCCCGTTCTGATCTCCCTGATTAGACGTGCAATGCCTAACCTGGTCGCTTATGACCTCGCAGGCGTTCAACCGATGAATGGTCCTACTGGACTGATCTTCGCAATGCGCTCCCGCTACGCTTCTCAGAGTGGCGAAGAGGCATTCTACAACGAAGCAGACTCTGCATTCTCTGGTCAAAGTAATGGTTTCGACCGCACTGCCGGAATGGTTCAGGCTGCTGTTGGTTTAGGTACTACCAACCAGCAAGGAACTAACCCTGGTGCTCTTGACGGCACTTTCCCTGCCACTGCTGATGCTACCACCTATAACGTAGGTCAGGGCATGAGCACTGCTAATGCAGAAGACCTGGGTGATGGTGGCGGACAATTCAACGAGATGGCTTTCTCGATTGAGAAAATCACCGTTACTGCCAAGTCACGCGCTCTGAAAGCCGAGTATTCACTCGAACTTGCTCAGGACCTGAAAGCAATCCATGGTCTGAATGCTGAAGCGGAACTCGCCAACATCCTCTCTACTGAGATTCTGGCAGAGATTAACCGCGAAGTCATCAGAACCATCTATAACGTTGCTGTTCCTGGTGCTCAGGCAAATGTTGCAACCGGTGGTACTTTCGACCTCGACGTTGACAGCAATGGTCGTTGGTCTGTTGAGAAGTTTAAGGGTCTCATCTTCCAGATTGAGAGAGACGCTAACGCCATCGCCCAGCAAACTCGTAGAGGGAAGGGTAATATGATCCTCTGCTCTGCTGATGTTGCTTCTGCACTCACCATGGCAGGTGTTCTTGATTACACCCCTGCGCTCAACGCCAATCTTCAGGTTGACGATGCTGGCAATACCTTTGCTGGTGTTCTTCAAGGTAAGTATCGTGTATACATCGATCCTTATGCTGCTAACGTTGCTGCTAATCAGTACTACGTTGTTGGTTACAAGGGTTCTTCGCCTTACGATGCAGGTCTCTTCTACTGCCCCTACGTTCCTCTTCAGATGGTTCGTGCAGTTGGCGAGAACACCTTCCAGCCCAAAATCGGATTTAAGACTCGCTACGGCATCGTCGCTAATCCCTTTGCTCGTGGTGCTTCTCTGGACAACCCCGGTGTTATTGCTCGTAACTCTAACCGCTACTATCGTCGCGTTAAAGTCAGCAACCTCATGTGATCCATCGGACACATATTTTCAAAGGACCCTTCGGGGTCCTTTTTTTGTCTAAATACAGATAAAAGCATTCCTGAGATGAAATCGACACCTAGAGAGCATAAAGAAGCACTGGATCGTCATGCTAAACTTATACAACATTTAATTGATGAGGGTTATGCAGAAGATGAAGAATCTGCAAACAGCATAATTATGGGTATGAGTGAGCAATGGTATTCTTTAATTATTGATTAATGAAAAATTTTAATAAATTTATTTCAGAAGCAACTGCAAAAAAGTGCCCTCCGGGGCAATACTACTGCTATACTGACAAAAAATGTAAAAAAATTCCCAAAGGATATCGTGTTGGAGTCCGTGGATACTTAGCAAAAGATAATGAAAGTGACAACAATGACGGAGATTCTAACAAAAATGGGAATGGTGGGAATGGTAATGGAAATGGTGGCAGTGGCAATGGCGGCAACGGTAATGGTGGTGGCGGCAATGGCGGTGGTAACGGCGGCGGAGGCGGTAATGGAGGATAATAATGGCGACAGCATTTGACAATCAAATTCAAAACAGGAATTTTCTATCTCCTGTTGGATTTAAATTTACACTGGCAAAAGAACCCAAAGTATCTTTCTTCTGTAATTCAGCAAGTATACCCGAAATAACACTGGGAAATGCTGTACAACCAACATATCTCAAGGATATTGATATTCCTGGAGAAAAATTAACTTATGGAGATTTTTCTTTAAGATTTTTAGTTGATGAAAATCTTGAGAATTATATGAAGATGCATAATTGGTTGACTGGATTAGGATTTCCAGAAACCACTCAACAGTTTAAAACTTTAACAACTGATGATGTTACTGGTGAAGGAGCACTTGATCAACAATTTAGTGATGCAAGTCTTCATATTTTGAATAGTAATTTTAGAGATGTTGCTATTGTAAAGTTCAGAGACTTGTTTCCAGTTTCTCTTTCATCTTTGGAATTTGATGCATCAGAAGCAGATGTTCAATATTTCACAGCAGATGTTACATTCAAATATACAATTTATGATATACTAGGAGCGGACGGAAGAACACCTCTCTAACCATCTGATTTTTTTATTATGGATCTAGACAAAATTCAATCAATGTGGGAAAGTGATTCTACCATTGATCCGGACAATCTTCATGATGAAAGTTTGAGGATTCCGCAATTACACTGCAAATATTACACCATTTACAATACAATTACTTTGTTGAGAGAAAGGACAAGAAACTCTTACAACAAAGTAAAGTTGGAAAGATATAATTACTACACAGGAAAAGCACCTGCTGAAGTATATGCCGAAGAACCATTTCCATACAAAGTAAGAGAAAAAGATGCGATTCAGAGATACATTGAAGCGGATGATAAGTTGACCAAGTTAGATCTTAAAATTAGATACTATGATACAACTCTTAAATTTTTAGAAGAGATTATCAAGACAATTTCCAATAGAACTTTTCAAATTAAAAACGCAATTGAGTGGCATAAATTCCAATCTGGATTTAATTAAACATTGCTAAATATTTGATATTGATCTAAATGAATGTCACATTTGATTATATCAAAGAAGAATGAAGTCTATCTTCATGTTGACTCTGAAATTCATATTCATTATGAATTAGCAGATCAATTTACTTTTGAAGTGCCTGGAGCACAGTTTTCTCCATCCTACAAAAAAAGGTATTGGGATGGAAAAATTCGTTTATTTAATATACAAACTAAAGAAATATACATTGGTTTACTAGACAGAATCGTTCAGTTCTGTAAGGATCACGGATATACATACGAATTTAAAGACAACAAATATTATGGATTGCCATTTGAAGTTAATGATGGTATATCGAAAGAAGGCGTCAAAGATTATGTAACTGCAATATCAAGACATAAACCTAGAGATTATCAAATCGAAGGCGTATACGACGCTTTAAGACATAATCGTAAGTTGCTGATATCTCCAACTGCTTCTGGAAAGTCTTTGATGATATATTCTCTTGTAAGATACTACGTTGAAAAGCAACAAAATATTCTGATAGTTGTTCCGACGACTTCGCTAGTAGAGCAGATGTATAAAGACTTTGAAGATTATGGGTGGAATGTAGGTTCATACTGTCACAAAGTCTACGCCGGAAAAGA